>Ga0214919_10000046_pt1 | contig 175745 bp, 120 predicted proteins | sample LL1503_MetaG_FD_177994 | JGI IMG/M metagenome (GOLD analysis project Ga0214919, IMG submission 177994) | Freshwater microbial communities from Lake Lanier, Atlanta, Georgia, United States - LL-1503 | ecosystem: Environmental > Aquatic > Freshwater > Lake | place: USA: Georgia | collected...
ACAAACATAACACCAGTGGCAGTAAATGTTATTTATACCGTTGTTCCAGTAAGTGCTGCTGGTTGTCAAGGGAATCCTTTCACGGTTACCCTTACTATTAATCCAGAACCAGTAGTGGCTAATCAAAACAGTACTATTTGTAGCGATGTTGTTAACGGAGTTACTTTAGGAAATGATATTGATACCCCACAGGCAACAACGTATAATATTACCAGTATTAACTCCAACGGACTACTTCCGTTTGCAGGAAGCCCAGCTATAGGAGATGGATTAGCAGCTAATATAATTGCTGATGACGCTTGGACAAATACGACACCAGCAGCAGTAGATGTTGTTTATACAGTTGTGCCTGAAAGTGCTGACGGATGTAAAGGAAATTCTTTCACAGTTACCATTACCGTGGAATCTACACTTGGTGTTGGTCCAAAAACAGTAACAGCTTGTAGCGATGCACCGATTGGTTTTATATTAGGTACAGCTCCAAGTACTACGTACAATATTACGGCTATCAATCAAAATGGATTAACTCCATCAGCTGGAACTCCAGTTCTAGGAATAGGATTTTCAGCAAATGAAATAGCTAATGATGCTTGGACAAATGAAACTGCATTACCTGTAAATGTTGTTTATACTGTTTTGCCTGTAAGTTCAAATGGATGTATAGGCCAACCATTTACAGTAACAGCAACCATCAACCCTGAACCAGTTGTAATGAATCAAACCGCTACTATATGTAGCGATAGTGCTTCAGGTGTTTCTTTAAATTTAAGTAGCTCAGTAACCGCTTCAACTTATAATATCACGGTTATTAATCCAAATGGATTAACCCCTTCTGCTGGAAATCCAGTAATTGGGACTAATTTAGCAGTAAATGTTATTGCTGATGATGCATGGACAAACATAACACCAGTGGCAGTAAATGTTATTTATACCGTTGTTCCAGTAAGTGCTGCTGGTTGTCAAGGGAATCCTTTCACGGTTACCCTTACTATTAATCCAGAACCAGTAGTGGCTAATCAAACCAGCACTATTTGTAGTGATGTTGTTAACGGAGTTACTTTAGGAAATGATATTGATACCCCACAGGCAACAACGTATAACATTACTAATATTAATCCGAATGGATTACCTATTTATGCTGGAAACCCAACGACAGGAACTGGATTAGCAGCTAATATAATTGCTGATGACGCTTGGACAAATACGACACCAGCAGCAGTAGATGTTGTTTATACAGTTGTGCCTGTAAGCTCAGATAATTGCCAAGGAAATCCTTTCACTGTTACCATTACTGTTGAGTCAGAATTAGTTATTTCGAATCAAAGTTCAGTAGTGTGTAGCGATACTACTAATGGATTAATTTTAGGTTCAGAGCCTACAGCAACTTATACTATTACAAATATTGTATTTAATGGACTAATTCCTTCTGCTGGAAATCCTCAAGTAGGAAGCGGTTTCTTAGCAAATGAAATTGCAGATGATGCGTGGACAAATGAAACTACATTACCTGTAACTGTTATTTATACTGTTACTCCACAAACAAGTTCAGGTTGTACAGGAAACCCTATAGATATTACATTAACTATAAATCCCGAGCCTATTGTAGTTAATCAATCACAATTAGTTTGTAGTGACGAATCTTCCAATTTGATTTTGGGTGATGATATAGATGGGCCCAATGCTTCCACTTATAATATTATAGCCATAAATACAAATGGGTTGACTCCATTTGCAGGTAACCCACAAGTAGGAAGTGGTTTATTGGCAAATGAAATAGCTGATGATGCATGGACAAATACTACTTTAACTCCTGTTTCAGTGGTATATAAAGTTGTACCTGTATCTGCAATTGGTTGTCAAGGAAATCCGTTTACGGTTACTTTAACTATTAATCCACAAATTAATATAGGACTAGCAACTACACCGATAACATGTTATGGAGCAAATAATGCAACAATAACCTTAACGGTTACAGGAGGTACACCAGGTTCACCATCTTATACTGCACAATGGGATAATTTAGCTACAGGATTTTATCAAAATAATTTATCTGCTGCTACTTATGTTATACTTATTACAGATAGTAAAGGATGTACCAAATCTGTTAGCGAAAATATTCCAGAAGCTCCAATATTTACGGTAAATCCAGTTTCAACAAACATCTCTTGTTTTGGTGCTCATGATGGAAGCATTAATTTAAATTTAATTGGAGGTATTTCAAAACTTGCAATAACTTGGAGTGATGGTAGTACAGCAGGATTAACTAGAAATAATCTAGCATCTGGAACTTATACTGCAACTATTTCGGATGGCACCCCTTGTTATATTAAAAGAGACTTTACCATTCTAGAACCCCAACTTTTAGTTATATCAGCTATTCCTACCGATGCATTAAACTGTATTGATGCCAATAGTGGCGGAATTAATTTAATGGTTTCTGGTGGTACTCCCCCATTTAAATATGCTTGGTCAAATGGTGAAACAACAGAGGATTTAAACAATATTTCTGCAGGAAATTATTTGGTTACGGTAACAGATGCTAATGGCTGTTCAAAACAGGCTCAATATAACATTAATAGGCCTCCACCCATAGTGATTGGAGTGGTGACCCAAATCATTTCTGACTGCGCAACAAAGTTTGTTAAACAAACATTTACTGCTGCGGTTTCCGGCGGACTTCCTCCTTATAATTTGAATTGGTCAAGCGGTACTATAAGTGGCATTAACAATGAGACAATGTACACTCCTACAAACGGAATGGTCATTCTAAATGTTACAGACGCTTTAGAATGTAGCGACAATTATTCCTTTAATGTAGACATTCCCGTAGTACTGGGAACCCCTTCATTTAATGGTACTTCTTTTGCTTATTCAACCTATGGCTATTATTCCATAAATGACCCAATACAGTTTACTAATACGTCCACAGGCGATTACGTCTCTATATTATGGGATTTTGGCGACGGCACGTTTTCAAAGGACTTAAACCCTATTCATACCTTCATCAATCCAAAAGATTATGTGGTTACACAAACCGTTACTTATCCTTTTGGATGTGTCTATGTAAAGAAAATTACTTTTGTAGTGGAAAAAGGTTATTTACTAGTTGTTCCAAATGCTTTTACCCCAAACAACGATTTGCTGAATGACACTTTTAGACCCGTTACTAAAGCTTTATACAACCTTCGACTTGATATTTATGATACTTTGGGCTCCATGATTTATTCTGAGACTAGTGACATTTTGAAGGGTTGGGATGGTAAAATAAAAGGGCAGAATGCAGAAAACGGCAATTACTACTGCAAGGTTAGTGGGGAAACTTTTTATGAAACCACCATTACTGAAAATCACCCTTTTATATTACTCAAATAAGCCTCAAAGAGAATGAAACTAAAACTTGTTTTATATATACTATTGACTTCCCTTTCTATCATGGAAATGAAAGCGCAAGACCCAATTTTTACGCAATACTATTTTGTTCCTGAGACTCAGAATGGCGCATTTACAGGAGCCATAAACACCCTCAATACAGGTATTCTGCATCGGACACAATGGCCTAATGGAGCTAGAAGACTGGACACCGATTATGCATTTATCAATGGCTCCATTGGAAATTTATTGGAAGATTCTCGTCCGTATGATTCCAATCTTCAAAATATTGGATTAGGCATGACTGTTTTAAACCAACATGAGGTTTTTACAGATTATAATTATACTCAAATCAATGGTTTATTTTCTCTAAATCTAGATCTAGATAATTTTTCTTCTGGATTAAGAATAATTTTAGGATTAGAAGGAGGTTATGGAACAAAAAATTTTAATTCAAAAGGCCTATTGTTGGAGGACCAAATTGACATTAACAATGGTAGTATTGGTAGTGGAAGCACGGATCCCACTCTATTAGGCCTTAGGGACAAGTTCGGGTTTTTTGATATTTCCTCTGGATTTTTACTTTATAACAATGACTTTTGGGTTGGTTCCTCACTGAAGCATCTAAACACACCCAATATAGCCTTTGACTCTGAAGGTAAGGTGCCATTAGATATGAGTTTTACTCTTCAGAGTGGGTATTCATTTGATCTGGACAGAAATCCAAGTTTTTGGTTCTTGCCGGATAATTCAAAATTAGTCCTTACATCAAATTTCATGAAACAAGGACAATATAATCGATTGGATTTTGGAAGTATTGTTCATTTAAATACATTTATTCTAGGAGCCATTGCAGCAACAAATCCTATGATGAAAAGTTCCAACAGTCATTTTCTAACATCGGTAAATCTAATTGGCTCTATAAAAATATACAACTTCACTTTTGGTTATTCCTATGATATAAGTACTTCAAAAATAGATAATACCCAAGGGGTTCATGAATTTTCCTTGACTTGGCAGATAGGCCGAGAATGTCATAGTTGTAATAATTATTTAGTAAGAAGACCATGGGGCAGAAATTATGATTAAAATATCAAATCCATTTTAAATCTAAATATTCAATTAAAACGGAATCAAAAAACAAATGATTTATTGGTTGAGTTTAAGTTTTACAAAAAATTAAAAATTATTTCTCAAATGAGGAACGAACTCAAACAATTGTATAATGATTTCAATTATTTTTTTTCTAATTGACGTTAGTCGAGAAAAAATAAATATTCTCGGCTGACAAGGAACATAAATTGAACTACTTTAAAATAGAATTAATATTAAAACAAAGTTAATTCTTATTCTGCCATCTTGTCATATTTATCTAAATTGCTTTATCTTTGTACTTTGAAAACACCTGATGGAAAAGATTATTGAAGAAAGCAAACAAGGAGAAACCCTTGTCCTGGAATACAAACCCGAAAATACAAAAAAACTCTTTATAGAAAGTTACGGTTGCGCGATGAATTTTTCGGATAGCGAAATCGTGGCTTCGATTCTGTCATCGAATGGATACAATACCACTCAAACTTTGGAAGAAGCCGATTTAGTTTTGGTCAATACCTGTTCAATCCGAGACAAAGCGGAGCAAACGGTTCGAAAACGCTTGGAAAAATACAACGCGGTGAAACGCGTTAATCCAAAAATGAAAGTGGGCGTTTTAGGCTGCATGGCAGAACGTTTGAAAAGCCAGATCTTGGATGATGAAAAAATTGTAGATCTTGTTGTTGGTCCAGATGCTTATAAAGATTTACCCAATTTATTAGCAGAAGTCGAAGAAGGTCGTGATGCTATTAATGTGATCTTGTCGAAAGACGAAACCTATGGCGATATTTCTCCTGTGCGTTTGATGAGCAATGGTATTACGGCATTGGTTTCCATCACTCGAGGCTGTGATAATATGTGCACGTTTTGTGTGGTTCCTTTCACTCGTGGACGTGAAAGAAGTAGAGAACCGCAAAGCATTATGAAAGAAATTCAGGATTTGTGGGATAAAGGTTTTAAAGAAATCACGCTTTTGGGACAGAATGTAGATAGTTTTCTTTGGTATGGCGGCGGACTGAAAAAAGATTTCGTCCACGCCACCGAAATGCAAAAAGCAACAGCAGTAGATTTTGACCAGTTATTAGAAATGGTGGCTGTTGGTTTTCCAAAAATGCGCATTCGGTTTTCGACGTCTAATCCGCAAGACATGCACGAAAGCGTGTTGCACGTGATTGCTAGACATAACAATATTTGCAAACACATTCACTTGCCTGTTCAATCCGGAAGCAATCGAATTCTGAGCGCCATGAATCGTTTGCATACTCGGGAAGAATACATGTCCTTAATTGATAAAATCAGAACTATTATTCCGAATTGCTCGATTACACAAGATATGATTTCAGGTTTTCCAACCGAAACCGAAGAAGATCATCAAGACACTTTGAGTTTAATGGATTACGTGAAATATAATTTTGGTTATATGTATTCCTATTCGGAACGTCCTGGAACATTGGCCGAACGCAAAATGAAAGACGACGTTCCGGAAGCAACAAAATTGCGAAGATTACAAGAAATTGTGGATTTACAGCAAAAAAGCTCCTGGTTTCGCTCTGAAGAATTTATTGGACAAACGACAGAAGTCTTAATCGAGAAGGTTTCCAAAAAATCAGAAAAGGATTGGTCCGGAAGAAATTCACAAAGTATTGTTGTGGTTTTCCCAAAAGAGAATTATAAAATCGGTGATTTTGTGAATGTAAAAATCACAAGTTGCACTAGCGGAACTTTAAAAGGTGAAGCCGTTGGCTTGAGCGAAATGAATTAGAAAAACAATGTATAATTGATAATGAATAATTGATTGATTCGATATAAGAAAAATTAATTGTTCATTGTTAATTATCAATTATCAATTGAATGAAATGGAAACAGTACAATCAATAAAACAACGATTCGAGATTATCGGTACTGACCCGAAACTCAATCGCGCGATAGAAAAAGCCATTCAAGTGGCGCCAACGGATATTTCGGTATTGGTTGTGGGTGAAAGTGGCGTGGGAAAAGAAAGCATTCCAAAAATTATTCACACGCTTTCGCACAGAAAACATGGAAAATATATTGCCGTAAACTGTGGAGCGATTCCAGAAGGAACAATTGACAGCGAACTTTTTGGTCACGAAAAAGGATCTTTTACAGGCGCGACAGGAACTCGCGAAGGCTATTTTGAAGTCGCGAGTGGCGGAACAATATTTCTGGATGAAGTGGGCGAATTGCCTTTGACAACGCAGGTTCGATTGCTTCGTGTCTTAGAAAATGGGGAGTTTATAAAAGTGGGATCTTCACAAGTACAAAAAACAGATGTTCGAATTGTGGCTGCTACCAATGTCAATTTATTTGACGCCATCGAAAAAGGCAAATTCAGGGAAGATTTATATTATCGATTGAGTACGGTAGACATAAGTTTACCTCCTTTGCGTGATCGAAAAGAAGACATTCATTTGTTATTTAGAAAATTTGCGGCTGATTTCGCCCAAAAATATAAAATGCCTCCTATCAAATTAGACGATAGTGCCGTTCAATTGTTGCAAAAATTTCGATGGAGCGGGAATATCCGACAGTTGCGAAACGTAGCCGAGCAGATTTCGGTTTTGGAAACCAATCGCGACATCACCGCAGCAACATTACAATCCTACTTGCCTTCGGAAGGAAGCAATTTGCCCTCAGTAATAAAGGAGAGGAAAAACGAAAGCGATTTCAACACCGAAAGAGAAATCTTATACAAAGTGCTTTTTGACATGAAAAGCGACTTGCATGATTTGAAGAAACTAACTTTGGAATTGATGCAAAATGGAGGTGCAAAAGTACAAGAGACGAATTCACATCTAATCAAAAAAATCTATGGTTCTAAGAAAGATGATAGCGAAATAGATTTTGAAGAAGAACCGAGAACGGCCATCATCACGACTCCAAACAGCGATACTAATTATCAGGAGCAGGATGATAATTACCAATTTTCTGAAAGTATCGAAGAGGAAGAAGTATTGAGATTAGAACAAAAAGAGGTTGAAATGATCAAAAAATCTTTGGAAAAAAATAAGGGAAAACGAAAAATTGCAGCCGATGAACTAGGGATTTCGGAGAGGACGCTTTACCGAAAAATAAAACAGTTTGATCTTTAAAAATTGAATATCTTTGACTTTTTTAAATTCAAAATGAAAAACCTTTACCCTATTATTGCACTTACAATCCTTTTGGTGTTCAGCAGTTGTTCTGTTTATAACTTTACCGGCACCGGGAAAATTGATGCGAAAACATTTCAGGTAAATTACTTTCAAAACAATTCCGAATTGATTGAACCCGGACTTGATAGAACCTTTACATTAACCTTGCAAGATCTTATACAGAATCAAACCAATTTGAATTTGGTTAAAAATGGAGGAGACATGGTCTATGAAGGCGAAATTACGAATTACACGATAAGCCCAATGACCGCAACGGCAGATCAGCAAGCTTCACAAAACAGATTGACAGTTAGAGTAAATGTCCGGTTTACCAATAAAAACAAAGAAACCGATAATTTCGAGAAAACATTTGATTTCTTTTACGATTATCCTGCTGCACAACAACTTACGGGGCCAAATCTAAGCAGCGCCATAAAAGTAATTTTCGAAAGAATAACTCAAGATATTTTTAATGAATCATTGGCAAAATGGTAATATACAGTTGGCAGTATTCAGTGGTCAAATTACAGACGAACACTGAATACTGAACACTGAACACTGATACTAAAATGAACGTAACCGATTATACTTATTTGATTAACAAACCACATGCTATCAATGGGAAGCAAACTGACGCATTAGAAAAAGTGCTGGATGAATTTCCGTTTTTTCAAAGCGCAAGAGCTTTGCGATTGAAAGGACTCTTTAATCAAAATAGTTTCAAGTATAATTATGCGTTAAAAGTTACCGCAGCACACACCACAGACAGAACAGTTCTTTTCGATTTCATCACATCGGATACTTTTGTTGCCATCCAAAAAGGGCTATACGATAAAAAAGTACTCGAACTTCTTGATATTAGCGTTGTAGATTGTGAAGAAATTAAATCCAAAATAAGGCTTGAGTCAAAAACAAACCCTCTAGAACAATCCATCCTTACCTCTATCAAAGGAGTATCAGAAGTAGAAGAAGATGCAAAAATAGCAGTCGAAAAACTAGAAATCGGAAAACCTTTGGGTTTTTCCATAAACGAAAAACATTCTTTTCAGGAATGGCTTCAACTTTCTAGAATAGAGCCTATCGTTAGGAAAAAAGAAAACTTGGTCAGTATAGAAACTTTGGCTTTAGAGGAAGAAAAAAAGAAAAAAACCGAATTGATTGATAAATTTATTGAATCCAGCCCGAAGATTTCCCCTGTAAGACAAGAGGACGTTTCTAAGACGTATGTTGAACAAAGCGAGTCAAACAAAACCTACTTAATGACTGAAACTTTGGCTAGGGTTTATTTGGAACAAAAAAAATATCAAAAAGCGATTCAAGCATATGAAATATTAATTTTGAAATATCCAGAAAAAAGTAGTTTCTTTGCAGACCGTATTTCGGATATAGAGATTTTACAACAAAATAATAAATAAACAATGAGCACATTTTCAATTTTTTTAGTTTTAATAACAATAGTTTGCTTTCTATTGATTGTAGTAATAATGGTTCAAAACCCTAAAGGTGGTGGGTTATCATCCTCAATAGGTGGATCTCAAATGCTAGGTGGCGTACAAAAAACGACAGACTTTTTAGATAAAAGCACTTGGACATTGGCCACGATATTAATCGCACTTATACTGCTTTCTAGTTTAAGTTTTGGAGGTTCGTTAAGCGATGCCGATTCAAAAATTATTGACAAAACAGAAACCGCTGCGCCTACTGAAGCTGCCCCAATAAAAGCCGCTCCAGTTCAAAACACACCTGCTGCTGAACCAGTAAAAAAATAATTTATTTCAAAAACATATTAAATGCCAGCCTGTCAAAGCTGGCATTTTTTTTAAGAAAAATTGTCAGTTTTAAGCAGTTGGCATAATTTCTGAAACTAAATTCTTATCAAATTAATACTAACAAAATATCATATTATTATGGCTTTAAATATTAAACCACTTTCAGACAGAGTTCTCATAGAACCCGTTGCTGCCGAAACTAAAACCGCATCAGGAATTTTCATTCCGGACACTGCAAAAGAAAAACCACAAAAAGGAACTGTGGTTGCTGTTGGAAAAGGAACAAAAGAGCATGAAATGACCGTAAAAATTGGAGATACCGTACTTTACGGAAAGTATGCAGGAACTGAATTAAAATTAGAGGGAAAAGATTATTTGATCATGCGTGAAGACGATATTCTTGCAATTATATAATATTCAATTCAACAAATAAACTAAAATATTAACTTAATAAGAGGATGAGATTGCTTCGTTCCTCGCAATGATAAAAATGGCAAAAGATATAAAATTTGATATTGAAGCACGTGACGGATTGAAACGTGGTGTTGATGCATTGGCAAATGCAGTAAAAGTGACTCTTGGACCAAAAGGTCGTAACGTAATAATTGGAAAATCTTTTGGTGGACCAACTGTTACTAAAGATGGGGTTACTGTTGCAAAAGAAATAGAATTGAAAGACCCTTTAGAGAATATGGGTGCTCAAATGGTAAAAGAAGTAGCTTCTAAAACCAATGATTTAGCTGGAGATGGAACTACAACCGCAACAGTTTTAGCACAAGCCATCGTGAAAGAAGGCTTGAAAAACGTGGCTGCAGGTGCAAATCCAATGGATTTAAAACGTGGAATTGACAAAGCCGTTGAAGCTATTGTTGCAGACTTGGCCAAACAAGCAAAAGTGGTGGGAAGCGATTCTGAAAAAATAAAACAAATCGCATCTATTTCTGCCAACAATGACGAAGTGATTGGCGAATTGATTGCTAACGCTTTCGGAAAAGTTGGAAAAGAAGGTGTTATTACTGTTGAAGAAGCCAAAGGAACAGACACTTATGTGGATGTTGTGGAAGGAATGCAATTTGACAGAGGATACCTTTCTCCTTATTTTGTGACCAATCCAGAAAAAATGGAAGCAGAATTAGAGAATCCTTACATTCTTTTGTACGACAAAAAAGTTTCTTCTTTGAAAGAGTTATTGCCCGTTTTAGAACCAGTGGCTCAATCAGGAAAACCATTGTTAATCATTGCAGAAGATGTAGACGGTGAAGCATTGTCGACATTGGTGGTAAACAAATTGCGTGGTGCATTAAAAATCGCCGCGGTAAAAGCCCCAGGTTTTGGTGACAGAAGAAAAGCAATGTTAGAAGACATCGCTATTTTAACTGGTGGAACGGTTATCTCCGAAGAAAGAGGATATACTTTAGAAAATACAACTATAGAAATGTTGGGATCCGCAAAAAGAGTAACCATTGACAAAGACAATACAACCATTGTGAGTGGTGCCGGTGAGGCCGATATGATTAAAAATCGTGTGAACCAAATAAAAGGTCAAATGGAAACTACTACTTCTGACTATGACAAAGAAAAATTGCAGGAGCGTCTGGCTAAATTAGCCGGAGGAGTTGCTGTTCTTTATGTTGGAGCTGCTTCTGAAGTAGAAATGAAAGAGAAAAAAGACAGGGTTGACGATGCATTACACGCTACTCGTGCTGCCGTTGAAGAAGGAATTGTTGCTGGCGGAGGAGTCGCTTTATTGAGAGCCAAAAATGCTCTTACCGCTTTAAAAGCGGACAATGCAGATGAGGCAACAGGAATCCAAATTATTGCTCGTGCTATTGAATCTCCATTGAGAACTATTGTCGAAAACGCTGGATTGGAAGGCTCTGTTGTTGTGGCAAAAGTTGCAGAAGGAAAAGGTGATTTTGGTTACAATGCAAAAACAGATGAATATGTAGACATGCTAAAAGCAGGCATTATTGATCCTAAAAAAGTAACTCGTATCGCTTTAGAAAATGCCGCTTCGGTAGCAGGAATGATTTTGACGACAGAATGTGCCTTGATTGACATAAAAGAAGAAAGTGCAGGCGGAAATCCTATGGGTGGCGGGATGCCTGGAATGATGTAAAAATAGCGCTAGTTATAATAAAAGTCCGTTCATCAAAAGTGAACGGACTTTTTTTTGGCCTTTTTATAAGTACTTTTCAAAACAAAAGAATTTGACATTATGAATAAATTAACAAAATCAATGTTCATTTGTAGTTAAATTTACCCAATAATAACCAACTTTTATTTCAATCTGTCGTAAACCATTTTATTTAATGAGATTTATCCTAATCATTTGCAGTTTAACAGTATTTGTTCAATCTTTTTCTCAAAAATCTGAAAATCAACAGAAAATAGAAAATAGTATCCAAAAATATTTTCTTTACGACCGTGAAAACATCCATGTCCAGTTCAATAAAAAAATCTATGTCAACAATGAAGATATTGCTTTCAAAGGATATGTGTATAGCAAAAACAATAGTGCCCCTCATTTAAACACAACCAACGTACAATTAATTATCTACGATCAGTTGCACCAAATAGTTCAAAAACAATTGCTTTATACCTCTTTAGGCACTTTTGAAGGAGGAATACATTTGAACGAAAAATTCACAAGCGGTAAATATTATTTTCAGTTTTACACCAATTGGATGAATAATTTTAAAGAAGATGATTCTTTTGTTGAAACAATTGAGGTAATTAACAAAAATGAAACGTATAATTTAGAATCAAATGAGCCTGATTGGAAAACCGCCAAAGCTACTTTTTTTCCAGAAAGCAATACCATAATTAATGGCATTGTCAATAGAGTGGGCCTAAAAATAACCGATTGCAATCACAAAGGCATTGCAATTAATGGGATAATAATTGATTCAAAAGCAAATGAAGTGACTTCATTTAAAACTAATGCAATGGGAAATGGTGATTTTTATTTCATTCCAATTGCTAGTGAGACCTACTCCCTAAAAATCCATTCGGACAAAGTAAATATCTCGGAGCAATTGCCCAAAACACAAGAAACGGGTATAGTTATAAGTTACAACAATAATTTACCCAACAATATTTTGGCAGTAGCTATAAAAACAAACAATTCGGGAGTTGATTTGTACCAAAATAAAAAATTCATCCTTTTGATTCATCAAGATGGAAATTCAATACAAAAAGAATTTACTTTTAATAATAAAGACCCTGAACAAATTCTGGGTTTTGATAAAAAATATTTATCAAATGGAGTCAACAGCATTCGGTTAATCGACGAAAACCTAAATGAAGTGACAGAACGATTGGTCTATATTCACGGGACACCGAAAGCAATCACTACCTTAGAAGCCAAAACAATTGCTAATGACAGCATTGTATTGACGGGTAAAACGGAGGCTAATCAAGCGGACATAAGCATTAGCGTCCTTCCCGGAAACAATGCATGCGTGGGACATAAAAAATCAATTTTAGGCACATTTTATTTGAATGCTTACCTAGAAAAACCTGAGAGCGAAACGTTTTTCTACTATGATCTAGAAAACAAGACCAGAAAACAAGACATGGAACTTTTGATGCTCAATCAAAATCGAAGTAACTGTTTTTGGAACGACATTATAGAAAATCCTCCAAAAATAACTTTCCCATTCGCTAAAGGAGTCACCATCAGTGGAAAAGTAGAAAAAAAAATAACTCCAAATTCGAAAAACAAAATTTTACTTATTTCATCTAAAAATTCGGTATTTGAAGAAACGTCAATTGATAAAAACAATGACTTTAAATTCGAAAACTTTTTTGCCCAAGACTCTACTGTTTTCCTTTTACAAATGATGAATGAAAAAAACATTACGATTTATACGAAAATGGCTCCCAGAGTAACACAAACTGAAACACCCTTTAGGTTAGGTTTAAATATAGAAAACAATAATTGTCCGCCTTTAAAAAATAACATCGACAACTTTAGCTTTACTAATCCGAATTCCATAAAAAATACAACTAATCTTAAGGAGGTGATTATAAAAGGTAACTATAAAAAACTCCTACATAAAGAGGAGGGAAATAATGGAATGGCAACTGCCTATAAAATAGATGATAACGAATTTGGCACCGTTCTTAATTTTATAAGTGAGCATGGATACAGAACTGGTATCAACGAAGAAGATCAAACGGTATATATAAAAAGCTCGAGAAGTGCCTTTTCAGATGAACCTCCTCCAACGGTATATATAGATAATGTTATAGATTCTGATTTAAATCTTCTTTTTACTCTTAACCTAAATGAAGTTGATGAAATTTACATTGACAAATCGGGCTTCTCAAATTCAGTAGGTACAGGTAGAGGTACCATAAAAATTTATCTTAAAAAAGGGGTGAAAAATGATTTTTACAGAACAAAATTAACCTCACTCGTTGTGACGAAAGGGTTTGCGAAAAATATTGAATACAATAATTCACAATTTGATACACAAAAGGAGTTTTATTACTTTGGGACTTTAAATTGGTCTCCAAAAATAATTATTAAAGATAATCCCAATTACGAAGTCAAGTTTCCAAAGGGAAATCAAACAGAAATTCAAGTACTTATCGAAGGATTTACGACCGACGGACAACTAATATCCGAGATTAAAAAAATACCGGTACTCAAAACAATTTAACAACCAAATAAAAAAGGGAATTCAAAATTTGAATTCCCTTTTATAAACAAATCTGCTTCTAAATTCCAAGTCCCGAAAAAGACAGTTTTTAAAGTTTTTCTTAACGAATTTAAAGATGGACCCTCTTTTTCAAAAGCTTAAACAAAACAGGAAGTGTGGTCACAAGGACAATTCCTATTACAATGTATTCAATATGTTTCTTTAAATCAATGCCGAATTTTTCCATGAATAGAGCTGACAAATAATGTCCCGCAAAAATCATACTAAAAGACCAGAGAACAGAACCCACTATATTATTGAACATAAACTTCTTTTTGTTCATCGCTGCTATTCCGGCAACAATCGGTGCAAAGGTTCTGAAAATGGGTAGAAATCGAGCAAAAATTATTGCTTTCCCACCGTATTTTTCGAAGAAATCCCGAGATTGCAAAAGGTATTTTTCCTTAAACCAAAAAGTATCTTCCTTATTGTAAAGATAAGTTCCTCCTTTTACTCCAAACCAATACCCAACAGAATTACCAAAAACCCCCACCAAGGAAACCAATGTCGCCATCAACGTTACGTTAGCTAAATCGTCCCCAATTGTTATTTGCTGTGTCAATAACTCACTGTAAATCCCCATTAAAAATAACAAACTGTCCCCTGGGAGAAAAAAACCCGCAAACAAACCTGTCTCCGCAAAAATTATAAAAAGTACCACTAACAGTCCTATCTTTATCCCCGAAAATTCCATTAAAATATAAAATTCAGGATTTAGTAGTTGCTTCCAATCAAAACTATTCATAAAACTATTTTAAAAATTTTGGTGGTGAAAGTAATTATAATTTAGCGAAACAGCACCATCTTAATGATGCAATTCTACTTTTTTAATAAATATTTTAGTATGAAGCGATTTCTTCAATTAGTTGAAGGGCTTCCAAGCGCTAGGTCAATGTTTTATTTAGCCAACTCGTCCCTTTCGTATTGGCAACAATTGGGCAATTTATCGTAACTTTCCTTTGTCGCTTTTACTCCGTCGGTGTCATAACCTGCCTTGGCTATTGCCTTTTTTACATCCGAAATAGAGGCTTTTTCTTCATTGATGGTTAAATCCAAATTATGGGTTTCTATGCTCCAATTTGCCGATTTTACTCCATCAACTGAAAAAGCCGCCTTTTGAATTCGCCGCTGACATTGTTCACAATTACCATTAACAGTAATCGTGTATTTTGCATTTTTGTTCTTTTTCTCTTGTGCCTGTGTGGAAAGTGCTACTAATACTAACATCATTCCTAAAAATAGATTTTTCATTTTATTTTGTTTTTTATTATTATTCATTTTTTTTGCAATTGAGAATGCTTATTTAATTTTAAACCGAAGTCCGGCATAGTACATTTGTCTGAAAACCGGTGCATATACAATAGAAGCGTCAAATGTTGGGCCAAAAGGATCTTCGCTGCCAAGAATTGCTTTTTCTTGAGTGTAATTGCCAATGTTTTCACCACCAACATAGACTTCAAAAGTAGGTGAAAAAAGTTTAGTAATTTGAGCATTCAATAAAGAAAACGAAGAAGAATATTCCTGAAGTCTTGATGACGTATTGGGCAGTTTTTGTTTTCCTATCCAATTATAAGTGAAATCAAATTTCCATTGCTTGCCATCTAACTGTTTATACGTTTCGTAGGCTAAATTTCCAAAAAAACGGTGTTTGGCCTGTAGAGGTCTTTCACTTTTTCCGCTTGAATAATCCGTTTGAATGTCGTAATACTTGTAGGCGGTGCGCAAATCCAGATGCTTTACCAATTCAATATTAAAGTCGAATTGTAAACTATTGGCATAGGAGTCCCCGTTCAGATTGTAGAATGAAATCTTCCGAGAGTCTTGATACAAATCAACGACTACCTGACTTTTAAAATCGGTTCTATAAAAATCAAAACCAATATCAGCTTTTTTACCTAATAAGGGGAACACTTGTGAAAAACTAAGTCCATAATTCCAGGCAATTTCCGGATCTAAACCATAAATTTTACCCTTGGAATCCAAAATATCAAATGTTCTTGAGCTCGCAAAAAGAGGTTGGTTTTCCGCAAAAATATTCGCACTTCGTTTCCCTCTTCCTACCGAAGCACGAATTACACTATTATCCCAAGGGTTGTAACGGAGGTGTAACCTCGGCGTAATAAACATTCCTAAACGGTTGTGATTGTCAATTCGACCACCAACTATAAAGCTAAAGTTAGACAAATTATCATGGGTATATTCAAAAAATGCGCCCATGGAATTGTCAATTCTGCTATAATCATTCACATTGACAAATTCCTGATATTTGTCATAGGTAAAGTTCAAACCTGTAGCAAATTTATTCATCGTGTTATTAATAATCGAGTTGAAAATTAAATTCGAATAATAACTGCTTTGCTTAATATTATATAGATTTTTTCCAAAATAAGATTCCTGATTATGGTTGTCAAATGCATTTTGAAAACCAAAACTTTGATACGGCATATCTGGAAAAATATACCCTAATTTAGTCGACACATCAAAGCGTTCTGTATTGATTTCAGAACCCCAAAAAGCATTGCTTCCTTTGTCTTTTTTTGGATCAAAATGAGTTTGTCCGGATTGTTTTTTATCATTCATATAACGAAAATTGACAAAACTCACCCACCCCCTTTTGGCATCCGTAAATTGCCAACGGTTTAAAAGATTGATTTGTTTTGCCAATGGATTATCGAGGAAACCATCCTTATTCATATCCTTTTTAGCATCTCTTGTATTGCCGTGAACAAACAAACTGGTTAGCCATTTATCTGAAATCCTCTTATTGAAATGGGTATTCATTTCAAATCGACTATCACTCGAACCATACAAATTCAAGAAAAAAGGAATATTGTCAACCGGCTTGATTAATTCAGTATTGATTTGCCCTGAAATACTTTCGTAACCATTGACAACACTTCCGGCACCCTTAGTGATTTGGATGCTTTCGACCCAAGTCCCGGGGGTGAATGACAATCCATAGGCTTGAGAAGCACCACGAACTGAGGGGATATTTTCTTCGGTAATCATCAAGTAGGGACTCGTCAAACCTAGCATTTTGATTTGCTTCGTTCCGGTTAATGCATCCGAAAAATTGACGTCGATAGAAGGATTTGTCTCAAAGCTTTCGGCGAGATTGCAACAGGCGGCTTTGAGTAATTCCTTGCTCGTCAATAGGGTTGTATTGGCAGTAATCTTGGAGGATTTTCGCAACCCTTTATTTCTAGAAATAACTTTCACTTCCCGCAATGTGTCCTGTGAATAAGAATAAAAGGCACATAACAAGAACAATAAAAGTATTGAATATTGTTTTTTCATGAGTTTAGTTTTAATGTTATAAAATTATCAAACCAACGAGGTTCGACTTTAATGAAACATTAAAATTAGGCGTAGAAAAGGTATTGATGGTATAATTTGAAAAGTGGTGGTGCATTCGCATCACAATAATAAGAAGTAATGGGGTTGCCCACACATTTTGAAATTTCAGAAAAAATAATAGGATTCCATTCGTCAACCAAAAAAACAAAATTAGGAAGAAAGGAAATTGAATTTAAGGTTATATTTTCTGATTTTTTTTGAAAATGAACTACCTTATCCTTACAACAACTATCCTTTTTTTGAACATTGGATGTCGCTTTTGTACCGCAACAATTATCTTTAACTGAATTAAGGGATTCCGTATTTTTCCAATAAATCGGGTTGACCGAGGCTACCTCTCCCCCACAGTAATGCACATCAACAGCAAACCCTATATTGGAAACCAATAGGAAAAAAGCAAGAGTAATACTGATGTGTTTTTTAAATTTCATAATACAAAATTAGGGATTTCACTATCTAGTCGCACCAAATTTATGTTAAAAGTTAAATCAAATTACTACAAATTAAACTCTTGTCCCATCAAAGGAATGGCGCAATCAAACCCATATCTTTCAATGATTTTCATTTGAAGTTCGTCAGCCGGCTGATTTTCACCATGTACTAAAAACACTTTTGTAGGCGTATTTTCTAATGCAGAAAGCCAATTAACCAAATCGTTTTGGTCACCATGGGCAGACAATCCTTCTATTTCAAGTATATTTGCTTTTACTGAATAGTTTTTCCCATATATTTTTACTTCTTTATCACCCTCTAGCAATTTCCTCCCTAGGGTTCCTTCGGCTTGGTATCCAATAATAATTACGGTGGTTTCAGGCAACTCAATATAATGTTCGAGATAACTCAAAACCCTACCGCCTGTAAGCATTCCGCTAGCGGCAATAACCACCTTGGGTTGCTTGTCATAAATGGCTTGAATCGTTTCTTGATAATCGGAAACCATCGAAAACATTTTGCACATCTTTATATAATGCTGCTCTGGCAATTTATGCCAATTTCTATTATTGGCAAAAATTTCCAAGGCACTAATCCCCATTGGCGTATCAATTATATAAGGAATATTGGGAATTTTCTCTTCTTCTTTGAGTTGCCATAACAAATACATCACGGTTTGAGCGCGCTCTACGGCAAAACTAGGAATAATGATAGTCCCTCCTTTTTGAACCGTATTGTTGATATACATTTCGAGTTCCGCTTTGGAATCTGTATTAGGATGAAGCCGATTTCCGTAGGTGCTTTCCAGAAAAACATAATCGGCTTTTTTGGGTTTGGTAGGCGGATACATCAACACATCGTTATCCCGACCAATGTCTCCCGAGAAAACCAAGGTTTTATTTTCGAGAATTAATTCAATGCTACAGGCGCCTATGATGTGCCCGGCATTGGTAAAAACAGCCGAAATTTCAGCATCTAGTGAAATTTGCTCATTGGGTTTAACTACTCTAAAGAGCGGGAGAACTTGTTCAGCTTGTTTGACAGTATATAATGGCTCAGCGATTTTGTGCTTAGAATATTTATCCCTATTAGCCCTATTGGCTTCTTCTTCCTGGATTTTGGCACTGTCTAAAAGGATCAGTTTAGCAACATCCTTAGTTGGACTGGTACAATAAATTTTCCCTTCAAAACCCTCGTTGACTAATCTCGGCAACCAGCCACAGTGGTCTAAATGCCCGTGGGTAAGCAATACAAAATCAATGCTCGAGGGCAAAATGGGCAGTGGCTCCCAATTGAGTTCTCTAAGGGGTTTTATGCCTTGAAATTGTCCGCAATCTACTAGGATTCTTATTCCATTACTTTCGACTAATGTTTTAGAACCCGTAACTGTTCCGGCTCCGCCAATAAATTTAACTTTCATGATTTCTATATTTAAAATTCAAAAACAATAATTCTATAGGTATCTGCATAATTCCGAGGCTTCTTTTAAAACGTTTTTGATTCTATTGGAACTCAATCCGATTTTTTCTAAAGATTCCGAATTGTTTATGAGTTCTTTTACCAAGATTACATCCAAAAACAATAATTTGTCTTTTTCGACGAGGGACAAAGTAGTCAAACAAGTTATTGGGTAGAGGTAATTTGTATCGTTTTTGGTTTTTAAATTATCGTTTTCCGGATAATTCCAACTCAATAAATTCAGTTTTGAACATTTTGCAAAAGCGATGGCATCGCCAGTAAACTGGTTATTGGTAACAATCCAACACTTCGTAACAGTATCATTTCTGGTAAAAATGGTATGTCGCTTATCTTTCAAATCATTAAATCGAGATAAAATATACATGGGAACCTTAACATCCGAATTGGTAACTTTTCCCATGTGAAATTTGCATTCAACCATGGCAATGGCACTGTCTTTTTTTATTAATATGTCAATTTCATGCGAAACGCATTTGCCTTGCAAGATGAAATTATTTACCGTTTGATAATTTTCCGAAGAGAAAAGTCGGGCTATATATTTTTCGAAGAAAAAACCTGCGGGACCCAATAATCTGATGGCTTCTTTTAAATTATATCGAGCAGCATTGGAGTTAGAGACTTTCTTCAACAATCCGAATGCCATTTTGTAGATTTGCTGGGTAGAAATACCTTCGTAAATTTCCTTTTCAATAGCCTCTAAAATAGTTTTCACAACCGTTTGGCTTGCACCAGATTTCATAAGTGATTGCTCGAGTTTTGATGGATTAAAGTCAACAATGTTTCCGGAATGTTTTACTATTTTCATTAGTACGTGATTTAATCGTTATTAAATCAAAGTGTCTACTAAAGGTACGAAGAAAAGATTAGTCGTTTTGCTTTTGATAGTAAAATGCTGGTAAAAACAATAATAAGAAAATGGGTTGAATCAAAAATCGACGTATATAAAACAAGGTCATTTTATTGGTTTCACCGAAAAAAGAAAGCACCAAAAATAGAGCGAGGATGAGTAGCGTAAAAAAGATAAGATACAATATTGAAGCAAATTTGACCGCTTCGATATCTTTAAACAAAACATAAATTATGACTAAAGAGATACTCGAATTCAGAAAATAACGAAAAACCAACCCGAAAAATAATTGGATATTTTTTATTTCCGGTAAGGGCAAATTATAATAGTCGGTTTTGAAATAATTCAAAAAAGGATCATAAAACAGACTGTCCTCGTAGGTTCGTATAAGAACCAACAAGAGAACTAGCATCATCGCCAAGACAATTCTAAGTTTATGATTCAATAGCTGTTTTCGCATACAATGAAAATTTACGTATCCAAATTAACCACAACATAAAAACAACTCCATATATAAATAATGGAAAAAACACTCCGTGTAAAAAATGTTGCTGTTTGGGAAAATGATACATCAAAACACATAAAAGTGCAATTCTAATCAAATTCAAAATATAAATAAGTAAACTACCGCCAATTATATATAAAATAGTTACTTTAATTTTTCCTGAAAAGGCAATCACAAAAGAAACAAACAAAATAATAACATTCACACCATTACAGCCTTCAATTATTCGCGCCATAAACCTTTGATTGTAAAAAAACTTGATTCCCAGTTCTGTTAAATTTGGCTTGAGATCCGCATCATAATGCAAAAAAACCATTAGATCTTTGGTCTGTGTTGCGACCAATTGAGTAATCCCGTCAATCTCCAATTTCTTGACATCAAATTGACTGAGATAACTTTCATAAACAAACGTCAAAAGTAAATAGCTCAACAAAAACTTCCCTAAAAATAGCAAAAATGGTTTGTAACCAATTAAATACTTTTTCAAAATTTATTTTTTAACAAATTTATATAATTAGACAGAACCATTTAAATACTTTTACATAAAAATCAAGAACATGACTTTTGAAGAATTAAAACCAAAAATAACAAAAATTACTTCAGATTCCGTGATTTCAAGAGAGGAAAAACTTTTGAAAATTTGCCAGCTGCTGCAAGACTCCATTGATTACTACAACTGGGTTGGTTTTTATTTTGCCAAACCAGATGCCAAAACACTTCATCTTGGGCCTTATGTAGGAGCGCCAACAGACCATTTGATTATTCCATTCGGGAAAGGGATATGTGGGCAAGTGGCAGTTTCAAACGAAAATTTTGTGGTTCCTGATGTTACAGCACAAGACAATTATATTGCCTGTAGCTTTACGGTAAAGTCAGAAATCGTAGTGCCATTATTTGTAAAAGGCAAAAATATTGGACAGATTGATATTGACAGCCATGTTCTAGATCCATTTACCGCAGCCGACGAGCGATTTTTGGAGTTTGTAAACCAACAAGTCGCTACACTTTTTTAATAAAACAACCATTATTTTCAAAATCCGTTACTTAAAACTAAGTGACGGATTTTTTATTACTAAATATTTAGTGAATTTCAAATCAAATTGCTTAATTTTGTTTAACTTTATTACAATTAATTTAAACAAAATGATGCCGGTTTCTCAAAAAACAGATTTAGACGAAATTGCAATTGACCGAATTATTGAAATGGCCTGGGAAGATCGAACTCCATTTGACGCCATAAAGTTTCAATTCGGATTAGCAGAAGCAGATGTAAAAGCGTTAATGAAAAAAGAACTTAAATTTTCAAGTTACAAACTTTGGCGGAAGCGTGTTGAAAATTGCAAAACAAAGCATCTTGCCAAACGTGTTGAAGGCATTGACCGATTTAAATGCACCATGCAAAGAGCCATATCTAACAACAAAATAGCCAAACGCTAATCAAAATGGAAAAAGAAAAACCAGACAATATTGTATACTCTAGAGAAAGCGGATACAATGCCAATATTTTGCCTTATGGAACGAGTGTTGGCGCGCCGGTTATTAAAATTAATGATGTCGTTTCTTGGAAAAACAGAGGGATTAGCAATGTAAACAAAGAGTTTGAAAACAAGTTCAATGAACTTAAAATTCAATATCAAATGTTGATGGAAGAATACGAGTGGAATGAATTGGTGTACAATGCAAAATTTTCCTTTGAACCCGTTATTGGCGAAATTTATCACCTTTACATTGCAGAAGATAGCACCTACTTTTTATCGCTAATTTCACCTCAAGAATGGAACAAAGAACACATTGCCACATTCAGACTCAATAGCGATAAAAAATGGGTTATCGTAAACTAAAAAAATCCCAAAAAGGCAGCCCAATTGACTAAAAAAACTGTAAATATTGTTTGGTTCAAACGAGATCTACGTTTCACTGACAACGAAGCCTTATTTAACGCACATCAAGCTGGAATACCTTTACTGCTGGTCTATTTTTTTGAACCATCGGTTATGAATTATGATGATGCCGATGTAAGACATTGGAGATTTATTTACGAGTCTCTTCAAGATTTACAAAAAAAATTAACTGTTTTAAATACTAAATTATACTTTTTTCATAGTGAAGTGAAAACCGTTTTTTTAGAAATAATGAAACATTTCGATATTCAAACCGTTTTTTCGCATCAGGAAATTGGCAACAAACTCACTTTTGATAGAGATATTGCCGTGCAGGATTTTTTTCAGGAAAACAATATTGTTTGGAACCAATTTCAACTGCACGGAGTCATCCGAAAACTAAAATCGCGTCAAAATTGGGACAAACGCTGGGAAGATGTAATGCGAGCCACTCCGAAAATTGTAAAAGAATCAGATTTAAATTTGATTTCTTTAGATAATGATTTTTACGAAGCTTTAAAAGGCAAACCTTTGCCAAATGAAATTATAACACCCAATAAAAATTTTCAGCAAGGTGGAGAAAATTTAGCCTGGCGATATTTAGACAGTTTTGTAAAGGAGCGCTATGTCAATTACAGCAAACACATTTCAAAACCTTCCTTGAGTCGAAAAGGCTGTAGCCGATTGTCGCCTTATTTAGCCTACGGAAACATTAGCATGCGAATGGTGTATCAATATACCAATCAGTTTTATGAAACCTCAAAAAACAAACGGGCGATTCTCAATTTTGTATCACGTTTGCATTGGCATTGTCATTTTATGCAAAAATTTGAAGACGAATGTCGGATGGAATTTGAAAATGTAAATCGGGCATACGATTCATTGGTCAAACCCAAAAACGAAACCTACATTAAAGCTTGGCAAGAAGGCAAAACTGGCGTTCCTATTGTTGATGCCTGTATGCGATGCCTAGTCGCAACTGGGTATATCAATTTTAGAATGCGAGCGATGGTGGTTTCTTTTTTCACTTTCAATTTATGGCAAGATTGGCGCGAATTGCATTTTTTAGCTCGACAATTTTTAGATTACGAACCTGGCATTCATTATCCACAAATCCAAATGCAATCGGGTACAACAGGCATCAATACGATTCGGATTTATAATCCAATTAAAAACTCGGAAGAACACGATTCAGAAGGCGTTTTCATCAAACAATGGGTCCCCGAATTGGCTGAAGTTCCAATTCATCTACTTCACGAACCTTGGAAAATGAACGAAATGGAACAACAATTTTACAATTGCATAATTGGAGCAGATTATCCTGCACCAATTGTAAACATTGAAGAAACCCGAAAATTCGCCAGTGATATTGTGTGGAGTTTTCGCAAAAAAGACGAAGTTAAAACCGAAGGGGCTCGGATATTAAAAAAACACGTGAGCAATCCAAATCGAAAAACAAAAAAGAAAACACAATAATGGCAATATTCTTAAAAGCAAATTGGGAAAACATCATAATGGCAAACTATGAAATTGACCCAACTATTTTAAAACCTTATTTGCCAAAAGGAGTAGAATTCGATTTATACAACGGAAAATGTTATATCAGTTTGGTGGGATTTATGTTTAAGGAGACGAAATTATTTAACATCCCTATTCCGTTTTTTGGAAATTTTGAAGAAATCAATTTAAGGTTTTATGTTACCCGAAAGGAAGAAAATATATTAAAACGTGGTGTAGTTTTTATCAACGAAACCATTCCCTATCCCATTGTGGCTTGGGTTGCCAATAAATTATACAACGAACATTACACCGTTGTGCCAACAAAGCATAAGATTATTACTGAGAAATCCTCGAGAAAAGTGATATTCGAATGGTTGGTTAATAAAAAATGGAATTCCATTGCCGTAACAACATCTAATACATATGAAAAGATGAAAGCAGATTCCCCTGAAAGTTTTATCTACGAGCATTATTATGGTTATACCAAAATTGCTGAAAACAAAACTGAAGAATACAAATTACAACATCCAAGCTGGAAAGTAAGTCAAGTTATGGATTACAATATAGAATGTGATTTTGAGGTGATGTACGGGAAATCATTTTCGATTTTGAATCAAACAAAACCCGAAGCCGTTTTCATTGCCGAAGGATCAGCAGTGGGAATTGAATGGAAAAGAATCAAAATAAATCTATTATGAAAGGGGTTAAAAAACAAAACCTACCCAATAAAGTTTGTATCGTTTGCCAAAAACCTTTCGCTTGGCGCAAAAAATGGGAAAAGGTATGGGATGAAGTGAAATATTGCAGTGATAAATGTAGAAATAAAAAATTGAAAGATTGAAAAATTGAAAAATCAGTGTGATCTTTAAATAAAAATAATAAAATGCAAAAAACGGTACGGTTAATTCTCGGCGATCAATTGAATAGCAATCATTCCTGGTTTCAAACGAACGACGATTCCATTACTTATGTTATGATGGAAATTCGTTCCGAAACTGATTATGCCACGCATCATATCCAAAAAATTGCAGGATTCTTTTCGGCAATGCGAAATTTCGCAGAGGAATTAAAATCTAAAAATCATAACGTCATTTATTTTCATTTAAATGATGCAACCAATTTGCAAACCTTTGATACGAATATTCAGTATTTAATCGAAAAACAACAATTTACCCATTTTGAATACCAATTACCCGACGAATATCGACTGGACGAGTTACTGAAAAACTTTTGCAAAACGCTTGCTATTTCAACTTCCGTGGTCGATTCGGAACATTTTATGAGTTCCCGAAATGAATTGGGCGATTTCTTTCAAGGTAAAAAAACATTCTTGATGGAAAGCTTTTACCACATGATGCGAAAAAAGCACAATGTGTTGATGCAAGGCGACAAACCTTTGACAGGGAAATGGAATTACGATGGCGATAACCGCAAAAAGTTACCCAAGGACCACAAGCCCACTCCTCCCCTAGTTTTTAATAATGATGTTTCGGAAATTGTTTCAGAAATCAATAAAACCAACATTAAAACCATCGGAAACATCGACACCAAAAATTTTGTTTGGCCAACAACTAGAACCCAATCTTTAGCACTGTTAGATTTTTTCACCACCGAATGTTTGTCTCTTTTCGGGAGTTATCAAGATGCCATGACGCCCAACGAATGGTCTTTGTATCACGCACGGATTTCTTTTTCGATGAATACAAAAATGATTTCGCCAACCGAAGTTATCAATCGGGCTATTTTAGAATGGGGGAATCGTCCTGACGAAATCGAATACAATCAGCTAGAAGGTTTTGTTCGTCAAATCATTGGGTGGCGCGAATACATGCGCGGCATTTATTGGAACAAAATGCCTGATTATTCTTCTTTGAATTATTTCAACAATGAGAATAAATTACCCGATTGGTTTTGGACCGGAAAAACCAAAATGAATTGCATGAAAGATGCCATTGATCAATCCCTGAATTATGCGTATGCACATCATATTCAACGGCTAATGATAACTGGGAATTTTGCACTATTGGCAGGAGTTCATCCTGACGAAGTCGATGCTTGGTATCTCGGAATATACATCGATGCCATCGAATGGGTCGAAATTACCAATACACGCGGAATGAGTCAGTTTGCCGATGGTGGAATTGTAGGCACAAAACCCTATGTGAGTTCCGCTGCCTATATTGACAAAATGAGTCATTATTGTAGTTCCTGTTTCTATAAAAAAGCCATAAAAACAGGCGAAAAAGCGTGTCCGTTTAATAGTTTGTATTGGAATTTTTATGATAAAAATGAAGATAAATTAAGCAAGAATCCTCGAATTGGGATGATGTATAATGTGTGGCGAAAAATGAAACCCGATGACAAAGTAGCTTTATTGGAACAGGCCGATTATTATTTGAAAAATATAAATGATTTATGAAAATTGTTGTTGTTTGGTTTAAAACTGATTTACGATTGTCCGACAATGAGACACTTTGCAAAGCAATTGCACAAAGCGAACAAATAATTCCGGTATATTGTTTTGACGATTCACATTTCGAAACCACTACTTACGGATTCAAAAAAACAGGTGCTTTTAGAGCCCAATTTTTATTGGAATCTTTAATCGATTTGGATAAAAATTTACGGGAATTAGGTTCGGGATTATTAATTTTAAAAGGTAAACCAGAAATTGAAATTCCGAAAATAGCCAAACAATACAAAGCGCAAAAAGTATTTGCCAAAAGAGAAGTCGCTTACGAAGAAAAGCAAACGGAGAAATCAGTTCAAAAAGCGCTTTTTAAACAATATTGCGAAATGGAAACTTTCAGCACCAGCACTTTGTATTGCGCGGAGGATTTACCATTTTCAATAAAAGACATTCCGGATGTTTTTACCGTATTCCGAAAAAAGACAGAACAAGAAGCCAATATAAAAGATGCTTTGGCAAGTCCGACAGCGATAGATTCTCCAGAAATTCCAAAAATGATTTTACCAACCTTAGAAGAATTAAATGTAACGTTTTCAAAAATAGATTCTCGGGCTGTAATCCAATTTAAAGGTGGTGAAACCGAAGCAATAAAAAGGTTGGAACATTATTTTTTTGAAACAAAGAGCTTGTCTATTTATAAAGAAACCCGAAATGGAATGATTGGCGCTAATTATTCATCCAAATTTTCAGCTTGGTTGGCCATGGGCTGTATTTCGCCACGATTTATTTACCAAGAGATTAAAAAATATGAAAAAGAATTTGGCGCAAACGACTCCACTTATTGGTTGGTTTTCGAATTGTTATGGCGCGATTTTTTTCGATTTATGTTTAAAAAACACCAAACTAAATTTTTCCTATATTCAGGAATCAAAACCGACAAAGTCAACTCAAAATCATTGAATGAAAAATTACTTTCACAATGGATAAATGGCACAACCAACTCTGATTTTATCAATGCCAATATGCTCGAATTGAAACTTAGCGGTTTCATGAGCAATAGAGGCAGACAAAATGTAGCCAGTTATTTTTGCAATGAATTGAATATGGATTGGCGTTTTGGTGCCGCCTATTTTGAGGAACAATTAATTGATTATGATGTGTGCAGCAATTGGGGCAATTGGGCTTATTTGGCTGGTGTTGGCAACGATCCTCGTGGGCATCGCTATTTTAACATCGAAAAACAAGCCAATGATTATGATAAAAATAAAGCCTTCAGAGATTTATGGTTAGAATAAATAAAAAAATATTGCATTTTCAAAAATAAAAACTACCTTTGCGGCCGTCTTGCAATAGATGCACGACATACATAACAATCATTTAAATAATATTAGCATGTATTTAACCAAAGAAGTTAAAGAAGAAATCTTCGCTAAACACGGAGAAAAAACAAACACAGGAAAGGCAGAAGCTCAAATCGCTTTATTCACTTTCAGAATTAGCCACCTAACAGAGCACTTGAAAAAAAATCGTCACGATTATAACACAGAGCGTTCCTTAGTATTGCTAGTAGGTAAAAGAAGATCTTTGTTGGATTACTTGAAGAAAACAGAAATCAACAGGTACCGTGAGATTATAAAAGTATTGAATATCAGAAAATAATCAATAGTAAAGAGGTGCGAAAGTGCCTCTTTTTGTTTTTATACGCATTAAAAAAAGTTTGGTTTTTCATTGGGTTTTAGGCATTAACTACGCAACAACAACACAACTAACACCCATGTTCAACTTAAAGAATTAAAATTATGATTCCACAATTATTTGTAGAAAAAATCGATTTAGGTGATGGAAGAAGCATCACAATCGAGACAGGACGTTTAGCCAAACAAGCTGACGGTTCCGTAGTAGTAAGAATTGGTAAAACTGTCATCTTAGGAACAGTTGTATCTTCCAGAAAAGCGAGTCCAGGTATTGATTTTCTTCCGCTTACGGTAGATTATCGTGAAAAATTCGCAGCCGCAGGCCGTTTTCCTGGTGGTTTTTTCAAAAGAGAAGCACGTCCAAGTGACAGCGAAGTATTGACAATGAGATTGGTTGACCGTGTTTTGCGTCCGCTTTTCCCGAGTGATTACCATGCTGAAGTGCAAGTTATGATTCAGTTAATGTCGCATGACGACGAAATAATGCCAGATGCATTAGCAGGATTAGCCGCTTCAGCAGCTTTAGCCTTGTCTGACATTCCTTTTGAAACATTGATTTCTGAAGCTAGAGTGGGAAGAATTGACGGTAAATTTATCATCAATCCATCCCGTGCTCAATTAGAATTGTCAGATATCGACATGATGATTGGAGCTTCAACCGATTCTATCGCAATGGTAGAAGGAGAAATGAAAGAAATTTCAGAAGCTGAAATGGTTGAAGCCATTAAATTTGCTCACGAACATATTAAAGTACAAATCGCAGCGCAAGAAAGATTAGCAAACGCATTTGGGAAAAAAGAAGTTCGTACTTATGAAACTGAAAAAAAAGACGATATAATTTACGCAAAAGTAAAAGCAGCGGCTTACGACAAAATTTACGCTATCGCTAGTAAAGGTTCGGCAAAACACGAACGCTCTGCTGCTTTTGACGCTGTTAAAGAAGAAGTAAAAGCCTTATTTACAGAAGAAGAATTAGCTGAAAACGGCGATTTAATTGGAAAATATTTCTACAAAACCAATAAGGAAGCGGTTCGTAATGTAACCCTAGATTTAGGAACTCGTTTGGACGGAAGAAAAACTACCGAAATTCGCCCAATTTGGTGTGAAGTAGATTACTTACCCTCCGTGCACGGTTCAGCATTGTTTACCCGTGGAGAAACACAAGCTTTGGCAACAGCCACTTTGGGAACTTCCAGAGAAGCCAACCAAATTGATTCCCCATCTGAACAAGGAGAAGAAAAATTCTACTTGCACTATAATTTTCCGCCATTTTCTACAGGAGAAGCTCGTCCGCTAAGAGGAACTTCAAGAAGAGAAGTGGGTCACGGAAACTTGGCGCAAAGAGCGTTAAAAAATATGATTCCTGCTGATTGTCCTTACACCATTCGTGTGGTTTCTGAAGTATTGGAATCCAACGGTTCGTCTTCAATGGCTACGGTATGTGCTGGAACATTGTCCTTAATGGATGCCGGAATTCAAATGATTCGTCCTGTTTCAGGAATTGCCATGGGATTAATTACTGATGGGGATCGTTTCGCAGTATTGTCTGATATCTTGGGTGATGAAGATCACTTGGGAGACATGGACTTTAAAGTGACTGGAACTACCGAAGGAATTACAGCTTGCCAAATGGACATTAAAATTGACGGATTGAAATATGAAATCATGGAACAAGCTTTGGCGCAGGCCAGAGAGGGTCGTTTGCATATTCTTAAAATTCTGGTAGATACTTTACCAGCTCCAAAAGCGGATGTTAAAACCTATGCTCCAAAAATTATTACCAGAACTATTCCTGGTCAATTTATTGGTGCGTTGATTGGTCCTGGTGGAAAAGTAATTCAAGAATTACAAAAAGCTACTGGAACTACTATCGTAATCAATGAAGTGAACGAAGAAGGAGTTATCGAGATTCTTGGTACAGATCCAGCTGGAATTGAAGCAGTATTGGCTAAAATACAGTCTATTACTTTCAAACCACAAATGGGCGAAGCTTATGAAGTAAAAGTAATCAAAATGCTTGATTTTGGTGCAGTGGTTGAATACCTTGACGCTCCAGGAAATGAAGTATTACTTCACGTTTCGGAATTAGCTTGGGAAAGAACAGAAAACGTTACCGACGTTGTAAATATGGGTGATGTTTTTATGATTAAGTATTTAGGTTTGGATCCAAAAACTCGTAAAGAAAAAGTGTCTAGAAAAGCCTTGATACCAAGACCTCCACGTGATTAATAAATAGAACAATCAAATCTTAGTTTACTAAAGTTTATTTATAGAAAAGCCCGTTTCATTCATTTGGAACGGGTTTTTTAGTTATGGTTTTTATCTTTATATAAACTTGTAGGTTTATTTACTTTTGTTCTAATTTATAGGATTTTTTAACTATTGTTAAACTATTTTGCCCAGTAAATAAACTATTTTAGCATTTTAATTTAATATTGTAAAATGACTAAAACCGTTGGTATAATTGGAGCTGGAATTGGAGGTCTTGCACTATCCATTCGACTAGCCAATCAAGGGTTAAAAGTGACAATTTTTGAGAAAAATAGTTATCCAGGAGGAAAATTGAGTGAGCTCAATATGAATGGGTTCCGATTTGATAAAGGGCCATCATTATTTACAATGCCTTCACTAATAGATGAGCTGACTGCATTACAGGGAAGCTCACATAAGTTTGAATATCAGAAATTAGACGTCATAACTAACTATTTTTATTCAGACGGAACGCAATTAAAAGCATCCGCTAATTTGGATGATTTTGCAGAGGAAGTACATTTAAAATTAAATGAAAAAAAAGAAACTGTTTTAAAACACATCAAGCGCAACGCTTTTTATTTTAAAACCACTGAAGATTTATTTTTGAAACAATCGCTTCATCAACTGAAAAATTTTATTAATTTTAAGACTTTAAAAGGTATATTTTTTTCCCCTTTCTTAGGATTATTCAGTACAATGAACGAAAAAAATTCGCAAACATTTTCCAATCCAAAAACAGTACAACTGTTCAATCGATTTGCAACTTACAACGGTTCAAATCCATACAAAGCACCTGCCTTAATCAATATGATTTCGCATTTAGAGTTCAATCTTGGGGCTTATTTGCCAAAAAAAGGCATGCATCAAATAACCACACATTTGGTCAAACTCGCTGAAGAAGCGAATGTAACTATTAATTACAATGCAACTGTTGAAGCCCTAGAGGTTGGGTCTAATAAACGTATTTCTTCTATTAAAAGTAATGGCGTCAATTATCCCTTTGCTATTGTGGCTAGCGATGTAGATATCCATGTACTTTACAAAAATTTATTACCAAAATCTTTTACCCCTAAAAAGCTTATTCAACAAGAAAAATCTAGTAGTGCCTATGTTTTTTATTGGGGAATAAACAAAGAATTTGCAGCGTTGGGATTGCATAATATTTTATTTAGTGATGATTATGAAAAAGAATTTGATCATTTGTTTTCAAAACAATTTCCAATTGACGACCCTACCATTTATATCAATATTACTTCAAAATATTGCAAAGATGATGCGCCAGAAGGTTGTGAAAACTGGTTTGTAATGGTGAATGTACCGCACAATAAAAGCGATAGTATAGATTATGCAGTAGCAATTCGAAAAAATGTTATCGAAAAAATCAATAGTATGTTAAAAACAGATATCGAAAAATACATCATTACAGAAAGCACTTTAAGTCCCATTGATATTGAAAACCAAACATCTTCTTTCGGCGGATCACTTTACGGCAACTCTAGCAACAATAAATTTGCGGCATTTTTACGACATGCTAATTTTTCGTCAAGTATTAAGAATTTATTTCTTGTAGGCGGAAGTGTGCATCCTGGAGGAGGTATTCCACTTTGCCTTTTTAGTGCAAAAATCGCGAGTCAAATAATAGTAGAACAAGAAATGCTATGAAAGAAACGTACAAATCATATTTTTTATATTTCCTAATTCTAGTATATGTATCTGGCTCAATTGGTTTTGTAGTCAATCCCTCTTTTTTTAGTCCTTTTACGCCTTATACCTTATTACTTACTTGTTTTGTTTTTTTAATTCATAGTCCACTAGCCGATAAAAAATTTCTCGTTGCCTTTTTTTCTATTGCTTTTTTAGGTTTTATTATTGAATTAATTGGTGTAAAAACTGGACTCGTTTTTGGAAAATATTCGTACGGAAATGGATTAGGCTATAAATTACTTAATGTACCTCTGGTCATTTCGATCAATTGGGCAATGCTCATTTGTGCCGGAATCATAGTCATAAGTCGTATCTTTACAAACAAAATTACTGTTTTGATTGTGGCTGCTTTACTCGTAACCCTTATCGACTTAGTTATTGAACAAGTGGCACCAAAACTTTATTTTTGGGAGTTTGAAGGTGGATTACCCGGTTTAAATAATTATCTGAGTTGGATTGGAGTTGCTTTTTTTACATCTTACTTTTTTTACCCTACAATTATAAAAGGCAATCGGAATGTATCCTTCATAATATTGATTTTACAAATAATATTTTTCACCTTTTTATTTATATTTATTTAATATGGAAATAATAATTAATACTAGTATAGTTCTAGTCACTTTTATACTAACAGAATTTTCTGCTTGGGCAAATCACAAGTACATTATGCATGGTGTCATGTGGTATTTTCATGCTGATCATCACAAGAAAGATCATAAAAGTTGGTTTGAACGAAATGATTTATTTTTTATCATTTATGCCGTGCCAAGTTGGTTGCTAATTATGTATGGAATGATGAACCAATATGCTTGGTACACTTGGGTGGGTTTTGGTATTTTATCCTATGGCATAGCTTATTTTTTTGTACATGACCTGATAATTCACCAACGTTTTAAAGTATTTACCAAAACAAAAAACGTCTATATTTTAGCGTTACGTCGTGCCCACAAAATGCATCATAAAAACACTGGAAAAGAAGGTGGCGAAAGTTTTGGAATGTTAATTATTAAGAAAAAATACATTCAAGATGCCGCAAAAAAATCTAAAATCCTATACGCAAATTAAGCATTTATTTAGATTAAAATCCTTTTAAAGTTTTCTTTTACCAAAAGTGTTGACAACACCTATTTCCATTTTAAAGCTATTTGCGTTGAGAATAAGTGTAGGGGCTGTTGAAAAGAAATAATCAGATTTACAATCCTAAACCCATTCGAAATATAATTCATACTCATGAGCCAAATAACTACTTGTACATTCTTTAAATTGGAATCTTTTTCCAACAAACTTTGGGCATTGTCCCAGATGCAATTAGGACACGCTCATTTCAAAAACATTGAAGGACTTGTGTTCTACAAGCTATTAGGTTCAGGTGCTGAAAATGGTTTTAGTTCGAAACCAAACTTTGGTACGTATGCATTATTATGTATCTGGGATTCAGAAATGCATGCTACTAATTTTTTTGAAAAAAATTCATTTTTTAACAATTATAAATCTAAAAGCGCCGAATCATTTACCGTTTTTGCCCAAGCAGCAGAAGCTCACGGAAAATGGGACGGAAAGCAACCTTTTATTTCTCAGGCCACTTTAGCTATAGATAAGCCAGTTATGGTTTTAACACGAGCTAGTATTCGGCTTTCAAAATTAATTTCTTTTTGGAGGAAGGTCGGTCAAGTGAGCAAAAGTTTAGAAAACTACGATGGATTAGCGCTATCAATTGGTGTTGGCGAATGGCCTTTAATCCAACAAGCTACTTTAAGCATATGGAAAACTCAAGCCGAAATGATTGATTATGCCTATAAAAATGAAAAGCATAAAGAGGTGGTTCGTCTTACCAGAAAACTCAAATGGTATAAAGAAGAACTATTTGCAAGATTTATTCCCTATAAATTTTTAGGACAGTGGAATGGTAAAAATGTTGCCAATTTTCTAGAACTCTAATCTTATTTTGTCTCATCTTATGAGTATTGAAAGCATTGGTTTTTAAACCATCGCTGTTTTGGCCAACTTTTTTATTATCTAAATACAGTTATTTGAAAAAGAATTGTAACTATTTTCTATTTTTTGTAACTTTTCTATAACTCCACACGTATAACCATTCGTACACTTAAAAAATTGAGGAGACACCACTATGAGACAACTTAAAATTACCAAGCAGGTTACCAATCGTGAAACTGCATCATTAGACAAGTATTTACAGGAAATTGGAAAGGTGGATTTGATTACCGCTGACGAAGAGGTAGAATTGGCTCAAAAGATAAAAGCCGGTGACCAAGCTGCCTTAGAAAAATTGACAAAAGCCAATTTACGTTTCGTGGTTTCGGTGGCCAAACAATACCAAAATCAAGGTTTAACACTTCCCGATTTGATTAATGAAGGGAATTTAGGATTGATAAAAGCAGCACAACGTTTTGATGAAACTCGTGGTTTCAAATTCATTTCGTATGCCGTATGGTGGATTCGTCAATCGATTTTACAAGCTTTGGCCGAACAATCTCGTATCGTTCGTTTGCCATTGAATAAAATTGGTTCTATAAACAAAATCAACAAAATGTATGCCTTGTTAGAGCAATCTAACGAAAGACCACCAACGGCTGAGGAAATTGCCAAGGAATTGGATATGACCGTAAATGACGTAAGAGAGTCTATGAAAAACTCCGGGCGTCACCTATCTATGGATGCGCCACTTGTTGAAGGAGAAGATTCCAATCTTTACGATGTATTGCGTTCTGGCGAGTCGCCAAATCCAGACAGAGTTTTGATACAAGAATCATTGCGTACTGAGATTGAGCGTTCATTAGAAACATTGACTCCAAGAGAGGCTGATGTGGTTCGTTTGTATTTTGGTTTGGGCGATCAACACCCAATGACATTGGAAGAAATAGGAGAAACTTTTGACCTCACTCGCGAACGTGTTCGCCAGATTAAGGAAAAAGCAATCCGCAGATTGAAACACACCTCAAGAAGCAAAATATTAAAAACCTATTTGGGATAGATTAGTCATAAAGTCAAAATTCTTAATGTCTTAACGTCTAAACTCCGAATCACTTTCGGAGTTTTTTTTATGAAAATTTGAAAATTTATTGTTCCAATTTGGTTTTTCAAACTTTAGAAACTTCAATTATTGTTTCTATAATTTCCACTATCTTTGCCAAAATATTGAGTGCTGAAAAATGAACTGTGGATTTTGAAGTTTCAGCCTAACACAACTACTAAATGAAATCGCTTTTTGCGATTCCAAAATAAAAAAAGCACAAACAATGAGTAAAAATACACTAATTGCGCCCTCTGTCCTTGCCGCTGACTTCGCTAATTTGCAACGTGACATCGAAATGATAAACAACAGCCAAGCCGATTGGTTTCACATTGACATCATGGACGGCGTTTTTGTACCTAATATCTCCTTTGGAATGCCCGTTTTGGATGCCATTACACGACATGCAAAAAAAACAATCGATGTGCATTTGATGATTGTGGACCCGGACCGATACATTAAAACTTTTGCTGATTTAGGCGCCAATATACTATCCGTTCATTATGAAGCTTGCACGCACCTGCACAGAACGCTTCAGGCCATCAAAGCCGAAGGAATGAAAGCGGGAGTGGCAATTAATCCCCATACCAATATAGACTTGTTAGAAGACGTTATCAACGATATTGATTTGGTGTGTATCATGAGTGTGAATCCAGGTTTTGGCGGACAATCCTATATCGAAAATACGTATTCTAAGGTAGCCAAATTAAAAGCGTTAATACAACGCAAAGGCGCTTCCACCATTATAGAAATTGACGGAGGGGTAACCAATAAAAACGCAAAACAATTGGTAGAGGCAGGTGCCGATGTTTTAGTGGCCGGGAACTATGTTTTCAAAGCTGAAAACCCAACCCAAACCATTGCCGATTTGAAAAAATTGGCTTCCTTTTAATAAAAAAGGCTTTTAAAGGAGCCTTTTTTATTAGGTTCTACTAGAAATATTGTGAAATTTCCATTTTTTTCTCAAAACCATTCAGTTAATTAAGGTTCGTTAAGAAATTTTAAATCTTAATTTTCTTAACTCTCTTAATGGCTTAAAAGATTTAAAAATTTATTTTAAATGTTTTAGCTTTTCACACAAAACCCAGTAGAGCCTTTTATTTTACTTTTTTGTATTCTAATTCCATAAATTTCACGATATCATCCAGTTGCTCTACCCCTATTCTTTTGGCTTTGATTACTTTGTTCCTATCTAGAACATAAATCACCGGAGTGGAATATACATCGTATTTTTCGATTACGTTATTATAATGAACTCCATCATATACATTAATCCAATCCAGTTTATTATCGTTGATGTATTTGACGTATTTCTCCCCTTCATTTTGAGTATAAACACAATATACCTTTATATCTTTATTTTCCTTCTGCAACTTATGGTATTCCTCTAAAAGTTTTGGAATTTCGACCTTACAATGGCCGCAATCTACATCCCAAAAAGCCAGGATGAGATAATCTGCCTTCACATCACGCAAATGGTTAAATAAGCTGTTTATTTTAGGGTTGTTGTCATAAAATAATTTGGTGACTTCTTCACTAGTTTTGGCGGTTTCAAATCCCATTTTAGCTATAATATCCCGATCCGAGGCGTTGATCATCGACAAATCTGGGGCGACAGCGCCCACTAAAAGAGGTCTTACTTTATCGCTTTGCTTTATAATTTGTTTCACAACACCCTCATCATAAACGGAATTGGCCTTTCCTGTTTTGAAATACTTATCCGCTATGTACACAAAAACTTTATCAAATCCCATTATTTTAGAGGTTTCATAAGTGTAGGTGAAATGAGCCAACAACAGGGTATGGACTAAACTTCCGCGCGAGGTCTTATCCATCATCCTGTCAATCTCAACCGAAACGGAATCCGGATGGGTAACAACAATCTGGTCAAAATACTTCTTTAGTTTGTTGTAAAAAAATGGATTCCGCACCGTGCCATCGTCCTTGAAGTCGACATTATCCCAGTAATGCTTTTTATAGTATTGATACACCATCAAACTATCCGGTCTGCCGTTCGATGCTTTGGGGATTTCCTTGAGCACCTTGTCCATTTTTAAGTTTAAGACGTCCCCGATATAAGACCCCTTGTTTTGCTCCAAAAATTGCTCTTCATAGTCTTGAATAGCCTTGTCTAAAATTTTCTGTTTGGCGCCGATTTTAGCGATGGAATCATTTTTAGGCAGCCCTTTTGAGGCTTGCCTCACTTCTTCAAAATCGTCATTTTGCTTGCCTATAAACTTGACATAGTTTAAGAAATTATTCTCTCGATCCGAATTGACGGCCGTTAGGCCTTTAGCAACACTAGTACTCGCATCGCTATTGAGCTCTAGGTTTTGGGTGGTCTCGTCAATGAAGAAATCAAAGTAGATTGATTTTTGTTGGCTTACCAAGGAATAAATGCCTTTGTCAAGCTTTTGCTTCCCTTTAAAAACGATTTTCCCGTTTTTTATATGGGTACAGGTATCCTTGATAAGGGTTTTGTCAAACTGGTAAAAGGTAAGATACGCCAAGGTATCTTTACAGTTTTTAAGATTAACGGTGATTTCATAACCCGATTTATGGGGCATCGGTTTTTGATCCGATTTATTAGGCATCGGTTTTTTAGTGACCTGGGCTGAGACACAAATGGAAAACAAACACAAAAGAAGGACAATAACTCTTTTCATAAAAAAATCATTTAAAATAGACTATCAATCATTGGATAAAGCTAGGATAGCAAAATTAACTATTTTTTTGAATACCGAAATTCTTTAACATTTAATTAATTAGCACAAAAAGGGGGCGCCAGAATAATTTTAGCAACAATCTTTAAATGAAATTGGGGGATAAAAACAACGAAAGGCGAATCCGTAACGGAACGCCTTTTTTTTAGTGTCTTATAAAAAAATATGTGTTTAAGCCAAATTAGACAAAGCCGATTCCGTTAATTCTTTTTTCAATTTAGTGATTGACGAAACAGAAACATCCTCCAATTCAAATCTACTACCGTTAATATCGATAGCTTTCAATTTTTCTTTGAATACCAAGGAGCAAATATTTTTCGTTTGTTTTTCGTCAACTATGATAAGAAATGAATTTTTCAAATCTCTATAACTTATTCTATCCAAATCAACAGCTTTTATTTTAGAAGACATCGCAAGAATAGTTTTGATTACATTGTATGCTTTGATTTCTTCAACAGTTGTAATTATTCCACTGTTCGATTCAGAAATTTCTTTTTGTACGATTCTGTCTAATGCAGTCTTTATAGAAATAGAATTTACCAATCCTTTGATTTGAGATAATGCTTTCTCGGTTGACCTTAAACCACCCATATTTTTAAATATCAATTTAACCAAGTCATCAGTTTCAACTAATGTCTTGAACAAAGCATTGTCAAAATTATCTAAAAAATACACATCCTCTGCTTCTTGAATAATCTCACTAATTTCAATTGATTGTCTATTGAATAGCGCTAATGTTTCTAATTGAGCAGTATCATAATTAGTTAGGTCAAAAGTGAAAAATGGCTTTGTATTCAATCCTTTTTTCTCTCGTGCATTAACAGTATAGAAATTGTAAATAACACCATTGGTTAATATTCCGATTTTAGCAGTTGGAGAATACAAACAATATTCATTCAACTGTCTAAAATGGTTGTCATTTAGCTTTGCAGTTACGCTTTTACACTCAATTAGCATCAAAGGGTCTTTCTTGCCCAATGTGATAGCAATATCAACTCTACGACCCTTTTTATCACCCATATCCGCAATGTACTCGTGAGAGTAGTCATCCATTTTGGAATAGTTTAGAATATTGAAGAAAGGATGTATCAAGTTGTCACGAGTTTGAGTTTCGTCTTTACTTAAATTAATGGCTTTGTTGAAATCCCAATTATCAAAAGATTTTTTGAGCTGGTTTGTTATCTGTTTTAATTTTTTACTGTCCATATTGTATTTAAGTTGTGTTTAAAAATTTGTTTTTTTGATTTTCAAAAGTAAGATTTATTTTAATATTAAAAATAAATAATAATAATTTATCAAAATATGGAAAACCGTAAACTTATTTATTTACAATAGTTTAGGTTTGCATTTTTAGTAAATGAATTATTTATAAAAAAAGTTTAGCATTGACTTTAGTTGTCAAAACTATTCTAGTACTTTGCTAAATTAATTGAAAAGGGTAGCTGAAAACTTTATAGAGTAGGCAAAAATAAAAAAATTAATATTATGGGAATATTTTCAGCATTAATAGGTAATGCAGGAGCAGTCAACCAAGAAGATTTAAAAAAAGAATATGGCAAATTGCTAATCAATGGGGAAGAAATTGAACTTGGTTTTAAACTTGTTCGAGATGTGTTCGTTTTCACAAATAAAAGACTTCTTTTAGTTGACAAGCAAGGACTTACTGGGAGCAAAATCGAATACAAATCAATAACCTATAAGAGTATTTCAAGATTTAGTATTGAAACAGCAGGGACCTTTGATTTAGATGCTGAACTTAAAATATGGATTTCAAGCGAACAACAGCCAAGTATTAAAAAACAGTTTAATAAAGCTGTAAATGTTTATGATGTACATAATGTTTTAGCGACTTATGTTCTATAATTAAAAAATAATTGCGTTATCTATAATTAGATAAAAATCAAACCATTACAGAAGTAGTGGCTTTTTTTGGTAGTAAAGTCTTTACCTTATGGAAAAGCATAAAAAAAACTTCAAGGAATCCCCTTGAAGTTTTTTATTAAGTGACCGCGGAGGGGTTCGAACCCCCAACCCTCAGAGCCGAAATCTGATATTCTATCCAGTTGAACTACGCAGCCTTTTTATTGTAGATTTATGATTTTAGAGTTCAGATTAAATCTGCAATCTAAACTCTACAATCTAAAATTATATTATGTCAAAAGTTTCTTTACGATTGTCGAAATGGTTTTGCCTTCGGCGGTACCACCCAATTGGGCAGCGGCGAGTCCCATCACTTTTCCCATGGCGGCAATACCGGTCGCGCCAGTTTCGGCAATGATTTTTGCAATAATGGCCTCCACTTCGGCTTCGCTCAATTGTGCCGGCAAGAATTTTTCGATGACAGCGATTTGTGCCAGTTCAGGCTCTGCCAAATCCATTCGGTTTTGTTCCGTGAAAATTTTAGCGCTATCCTTGCGGGTTTTCACCAATTTTTGAAGTAATTTGATCTCGTCTGCCGCCGATATTTCCTCTTTTGAACCTGAGGCCGTTTGCGCCAAAAGGATTTCGGATTTAATCGCTCTTAAGGCCTCCAATGCAACGGTGTCTTTGGCTCTCATGGCGGTTTTGATTTCCTCCATGATTTGTGTGGATAAACTCATATCGTATTTATGATTTTAGATTTGTGATTTTAAATTTGCCATTGGCCCGAAAAAAGTGCTACTAGCAAAGAGCGCAAAGATAAAAAAAATAACCCGAAAATTGAATTCAATTTTCGGGTTGGGTGTTTAATAACTTTGGTTTGGAGGATTAGTCCACATTGTCATGCAAATAAGAATTATTAGAACGCAACTGTAAGTCATCGTTACTGTCAGTCCCTAATGAAATTCTCGAATTTGCATGGTTGGTTTGCGCAGTTGAAAGATCAATTCCTAATCTTTTGTACGCAGGTTCTTTTTCCATTTCATCAATTCTAGAAACGTTGCTGTGGAATTTATAATTGAATTCCTTTAATTTTTTTCTTCTTTCATCCGCCCTGAATTTCAAAGTTTCCTCGATGGTCATTTCCATCGGTGAAATAGCATCGTAAGTAGAAGAGCTGTTTGAAGCTAAATCAATTTGCTTCATGGTGATGTTCATTTCTTCAGGAACTATTTCGTCAATGGCAGTCATTGATGGTTTTGAATCCATCACTGCACTTTCTGACTCTGTATATTCCTCCAGCGTATATATAATTTTTCCTTTATCCGTCAATTCAGTCATTGGAACAAACTGAACCGCTTCGTTTACATTGATATCACGAGTTTCATTAGTCAGTTCAAACAAGATTTTGCTTTCGGTAACTTCTGCAACCGGTTCTGGAGTAGCAGTCGTATTAAAAAGAGGCAAGTCAAAAGAAAAAGTAGCTTGTTCCTGTTTTTCAAAAACTTTTGGTTCCACTACTTTTATTTGCTCCACCACGGGTGAGGTAACCACAAAATCTAAATCGCTGATAGGAGATATGATTTCAAAAGTCACATCTAAATTTTTAATAAATTCAGACATCACCACTAACTCTTCCTTGTTTATTGACACCACAGCCGGAGCCGTTGCTGGCATTGGCTCTGCAACCTCATCTTCCAATAATTCGAAAACAATTCTTTCAGTGGTATTGGCTACCGGAGTTTCTTTTTCCCAATTAAAGGCAGGAACCATTGTTTTTGTTAAATCATGCACAATTTTTTGCTCGTCTTCCAGCGTGTGAATGATCTTCTTCGGTTCGGTATTTACAATTTCATTTTGTTGTTCCACGTCAAATCCTGTGGCAATTATAGTAACCGAAATAGCCTCGCCAAGCGATTCATCTTCACCAACACCCATGATGATATTGGCATTGTGACCTGCTTCTGTTTGGATGAAATCGTTGATTTCCCCTATTTCATCTATTGTAATTTCGTCTGAACCAGAAACGATGAGCAACAATACGTTTTTGGCACCAGTGATTTTGTTATCGTTCAATAATGGAGAATCCAAAGCCGCCATAATTCCCTCTTTGGCTCTGTTCTCGCCAGAGGCTACAGCAGATCCCATAATGGCTGTTCCACTGTTAGACAATACCGTTTTGGCGTCTTTTAAATCGATATTTTGAGTGTAGTGGTGTGTGATTACTTCGGCAATGCCTCTTGAGGCTGTGGCCAAAACCTCATCCGCTTTCGAAAAACCGGCTTTGAAACCAAGATTTCCGTATACTTCTCTTAATTTATTATTATTGATAATGATTAATGAATCCACTTGCTTGCGGAGTTTATTAATCCCCAAAAGAGCTTGTTCATGACGCACTTTTCCTTCAAACAAGAAAGGCAAGGTCACAATTCCCACCGTTAAAATGTCTCTTTCTTTGGCCAATTGTGCAATTACTGGAGCAGCACCTGTTCCAGTTCCTCCACCCATACCGGCAGTGATGAAAACCATCTTGGTATTACTGTCGAGCATCTTTTCGATGTCGGCAATACTCTCAATGGCAGACTGCTGTCCGACATCCGGATTGGCTCCCGCGCCAAGTCCTTCGGTCAAGTTCACGCCCAACTGAATTTTGTTGGGCACAGCACTGTTTTCCAAGGCTTGTGAATCGGTATTACAAACGATAAAGTCCACGCCTTTGATCCCTTGTTTGAACATGTGGTTTATGGCGTTACTTCCGCCACCTCCCACTCCTATAACTTTTATTACATTTGATTGGTTTTTTGGTAAATCAAACGAAATACTTCCAAATTCTGAGTTGCTCATCATCTTATGGGTTTTTATATATTTATTATTCTTGTTTTCTTATTTTTCTTATTCTGCGTTATCTAGGAAATCTTTAATCTTGTCTAAGTACCCCCCGAAAAAAGAACTTCTAATTTTAGTTTCCGTGGAACTCTCGTTATTTGCGACCTCTTCCATTTCCTCCTCCATCTCATTTCTAGGCTCTTCTATTTCTGGTCCTTGAAAAACGGGCGGTTTAGCCGTTGCATTCTGAGCTTCAAACACATCCAATTTTACGGCACTCTGTGTTTTATTCTCAATGCTGTTCATCACTAATCCCACTGCTGTGGCATATAACGGGCTTGATATTTCTTCATCAGAATTTCCAGCCAAATGCTCGTTTGGATACCCAATCCTGGTGTCCATTCCAGTGATATATTCCACCAATTGTTTGACGTGTTTCAATTGTGCCCCACCTCCGGTAAGAACAATTCCTGCAATCAATTTTTTGCGAGGATCTTCATGCCCGTATTCTTTTATTTCATTGAAAACCTGCTCAATAATTTCTACCACACGGGCATTAATTATTTTTGACAAATTCTTTAATGATATTTCTTTTGGTTCTCTTCCTCTAAGTCCTGGAATGGAAACAATTTCATTCTCTTTATTTTCTCCTGGCCAAGCCGATCCAAACTTCACTTTCAACAATTCCGCTTGCTTCTCGATAATAGAGCAACCTTCTTTTATGTCATCCGTAATCACATTTCCTCCAAAAGGAATCACGGCGGTGTGGCGAATAATCCCATCTTTAAAAATGGCTAAATCAGTTGTTCCTCCACCAATATCAATCAAGGCAACACCGGCTTCTTTTTCTTCCTGACTCAACACCGCGTCGGCTGATGCCAACGGTTCCAATGTTAATCCTGATAATTCTATGCCTGTACTTTGGATACATCTGCCCAAATTTCGGATAGACGCTGCCTGTCCAACCACCACATGAAAACTAGATTCCAATCTTCCGCCATACATGCCTATTGGTTCCTTTATATCAGATTGCCCATCGATTTTGAATTCTTGTGGCAAAACGTGAATGATTTCTTCTCCAGGCAACATCGCCAATTTATTAACTTGGTCAATCAAAATTTGGATGTCATTCCCTCCAATTACTTCTTCGGCATTGTTTCTGATGATATAATCGCTGTGTTGAATGCTGCGAATATGTTGGCCCGCAATTCCCACGACCACATCTTTTATTTTATAACCCGATTTATTCTCGGCTTCCAATACTGCTTGTTGAATAGACTGAATGGTTTGAGTGATGTTATTGACAACACCTCTTGCCACACCTAAGCTTTTGGATTTTCCAACACCCAAAATCTCCAGTTTTCCATATTCATTTTTCCTGCCTATCATAGCAACAATTTTGGTTGTGCCAATGTCTAGACCTACTGCAATATTTTCTTTTTCCATTATCTATTATTTAGTGCACACTACTTGTTGCTTAAATCGGAGATCCACTATTTTATATGTATTCAACGAACTATCTAAAACCGCTTTTTGAAAAAAAGCTTTATAATTGTTAAATTTTGCTCTTATTTTTATTGCCCTACCAAAATCAATTTGGTAATTAAAATTCCTATTGGACATTAACAAGCTCCCGTTTAGCATAATTTGAACACCAATGATGTTTTTCTTCAAAAAAGCATCATCGTGAATTATGCGAAATAATTCGGCTAAATCTTTGCTGTTTTTTTTATTTATTTTCCCAGAAACAAGCGGAACTCTAGCTGTAAAATTAGTTGACAATGGCATTGTATTTCCTTCGTAATCAATATAGAAAGAATCATCTCCCTCGAAAACTCTAGCTACAGGAGTTTTTTGTTTCACCACAGCTTTTAGAACCCCATCTATACTCACAAACACATCTGATTTTTCAATCATCTCTTGTGCGTTTAGAGCTTTTTCTAATTTATTCAAATCTAATTTATCTTTGCCGATACTTTGCGCGTCCTTTTTATTTTCTATTAACAATTTATTAACCGTTTCTGAATCTACAAAAGGAGCGTTATCTCCTACAAAAACAACGACTGATTTTCTCAATTTCCTGTTTTTGTTTTGACTTGAAGTAAACGAAAACAAGAAAACAACCAATGCAAACATGAGCACTAATCGAATATTTGTCCAATTAAATAGTTTCATTTAATGCTTTTTTAATTAATGATACCAATTCGCCAATATCCCCTGCTCCGATGGTGACGATAACCTTTGCCTCGCTATTCAAAATCGACGGTATTAATTTATCTTTTGGAACTAATTTTTTATTCCTATTATCAATTTTATTCAATACCCATTGTGAAGTAATGCCTTCCATGGGCAATTCACGTGCTGGATAAATATCCAATAAAATCACTTCATCAAAAGCGGCAAGACTTTGGGCAAAATCATCGGCAAAATCTTTCGTTCGACTAAATAAATGAGGCTGGAAAATGGCTAAGACTTTTTGGCCTGGATACAATTCCCGAACCGCTTGATGCACTGCGTTTATTTCTGTCGGATGGTGTGCATAATCATCAATATAAACCAATTTTTCCGTTTTGATTTGGTACGAAAATCGGCGTTTTATTCCTTTGAATGAATGCAAAGCACTGGCAATGTCTTCGTTTGGGAGACCGAAAGTTTTGGCCATTGCCAATGCCATTAAAGCATTCATCAAGTTATGTTTTCCTGGTAAACCAAATTCTATATTCACTATTGTTTCAGATGGGGTTTGTACATCAAAAACATACTGACTGTTGACTATCCTGATATTGAAAGCGGTGAAATTAGCGTCTTCATTAACCGCACAAGTTACGCCCTGGATGGGCAAATCTTTGGCAATAAACAGCTTGCTTTTGTCAGTGACTTTATCTGCAAATTCTACAAATGAGGCTTCTAACGAAGCACTGTCCCCATAAATATCCAAGTGATCGGCATCCATGGATGTCACGCAAGCAATGTTGGGATACAAATGCAAGAAGGAACGATCAAATTCGTCGGCCTCGACAACGGTAACCGTCTTGCCATTTCCTATTAAATTCGAATTGTAATTCTCCACAATTCCACCAACAAAAGCCGTAACATCTACCCCACTTTCATATAAAATGTGTCCAAGTATACTTGATGTTGTTGTTTTTCCGTGCGTACCTGCTACTGCAAAACAGAAGGTGTCTTTGGTAATTATCCCAAGGACTTCGGCTCTTTTCTTTACTTCGAAATCTCGTTCCAAAAAATAATTCCATTCCGAATGATGTATGGGAACCGCCGGAGTAATAATCACCAGGGTATTTTCAACATAATAATCGGTAGGAATCAAATCGATACGATCCTCAAAATGTATCGCAATTCCTAGCTGTTGCAACTCTTTAGTAAGTTCCGTTTCGGTTTTGTCATAACCTGATACGTTCTTTCCGATGGCTTTGAAATAACGCGCCAAAGCACTCATCCCAATACCTCCGATTCCTATAAAATAAACGTTATGTATTTGGTTTAGATTCATTTATTAATTAGTTTCACGATTTCGTCCACTATTTGTTTTGTCGCATTGGGCAAAGCCAATTGCTTTATGTTTTCACTCAACTGATCCTGTTTTCCTTTATCCTTCAACAAGGACTCCAAAACAAGACTGAATTGCGAATCCAATTCCGACTCCTTAAGCATTATCGCTCCTTTTTTGTCCACTATAGATTTCGCATTTTTGGTTTGGTGATCTTCGGCAACATTTGGAGAAGGAATAAAAATGACCGGTTTCCCCACGATGCACAATTCCGAAACTGAGGATGCCCCAGCCCTAGAAATGATAGTATCGGCAGCCGCATAAACCAAATCCATTCGGTCTATAAAAGGTAAAACCTGAACATCAACCGAAATGTATTTTTTATACTCTTCAAAATACAACTTTCCGCATTGCCATATAATCTGAACATTCTGGGAAAGAATATGATCCAATTCTTTTTCAATTAACTGATTCACTCTTCTGGCGCCAAGGCTTCCGCCAAGAACCAATACAGTTTTTTTATTGGCAACTAAATCGAAATACTCAATCGCTTCTTCTCTTTTACTTTCGATATCTATTATGTCCTGACGAACGGGATTTCCCGTCAAAATCATCTTTTCTTTTGGAAAAAAACGTTCTAAATTTTCATAGGCAACACAAATCGTATTCGCCTTTTTACTCAATAACATATTGGTTATTCCTGGAAAGGAGTTTTGCTCCTGAATCACGGTTGGAATGTTCAGCATATTGGCCATTTGCAATAAAGGTCCTGAAGCAAAGCCACCAGTTCCTATCACCACATCAGGTTTGAATTGCTTGATTATCTTTCGAGATTTCCACAGACTATCTATTAATTTTATCGGAAATAGCGCATTTTGCAACGTCAATTTTCTCTGTAATCCGGCAATCCACAAACCTATGATAGGATAGCCCGCTTTAGGCACTTTTTGCATTTCCATTTTATCTTTGGCGCCAACAAAAAGAATTTCGGCATTCGGAAAACGCGATTTTAATTCATTGGCAATAGCAACTGCAGGATATATATGTCCTCCCGTTCCGCCTCCGCTTAATATGAATTTGTATTTTGCCATTTTTTGTTTTTATTCTGAATTATTTATTCAAAACTGCATCCATCGGATTCTTAGTATTATCTTCGATAGAATAGTTTTTTTCAGTACCATTTTCTTCTGCATCCTCCTCTTCTAATTGCTTATCGATTAGTTTTTGAAGTGCCGATTCTCTTCTTGCCTTGTCTTTTATTTCTTCGGCGATTTCCTCTTCTTTTTTAGTCACATTGATTATGATTCCCAAAGCAATGCAGGTCATCCAGATTGAACTTCCCCCACTACTTATGAGCGGAAGCGTTTGTCCCGTTACCGGCAATAATTCGACCGCCACTGCCATGTTTATCATCGCTTGAAAAATCATTGGGAATCCCAGTGCCACAACTAATAATTTTCCAAATAAGGTATTGGCTTTATGGGCAGCTACTATAAATCGAAAGAACAGCAATAGATACATAGATAAAACTCCTAAGCCACCTATTAAGCCCCACTCTTCGACAATAATGGCATAAATAAAATCAGAAGAGGATTGGGGCAAAAAGTTTTTTTGCACACTTTTTCCTGGTCCCAAGCCATAAACCCCACCGGAGGCTATTGCAATTTTTGCTTTTTCGATTTGGTAATCGTCTTCCCCGGGTTTGTTTGATGTAAAATTCTCAATTCTACTCGTCCAAGTATCCACTCTACTAAAAAAATGAGAATCCGGAAAAGCTTTCGACAACAAAACAAAAAAAATTAACATCACAATACCGGTTCCAAGAATAAAACCAATGTATTTCAGAGGATATTTCCCTACGAAAGCCAACATTAAGACCATGGAAAAAATCAACGCAGCCGTGGAAAAATTGGCTGGTAAAATAAATGCCAAAGTTCCAAAAACAGGCAACCAAAGTTCCAAAAATGAAGCCTGAAAGCTAACTTCTTCTTCTCTTTTCTTAGACAAATATTTAGCCACATAAACCAGTAAAACGATAGAAGCCAAAGTGGAAGTTTGGAATGTTATGCCAATAAACGGAACTTGAATCCACCGGCTGGCGTTAGCTCCTGCGATAACCGTACCCTTTATCAAAGTATACGCCAACAAGATCCAAACAATAGGCAAGCCAAACAAAGAAATCCCCCTGTAGTAGTGGTACGGCACCTTGTGAACCCAAAAAATAATGATGAATCCAATAAAAATATGAGCCAAATGTTTCAACAAATAACTAATTGTATTTCCTGTTCCATGGTTTAAATACGCCAAATTACTACTCGCACTAAAAACAGGCATAAACGAAAACAGCGCCAATAAAGCCACGAATGACCATATTACCTTGTCTCCTTTTAGATTGTATATTAATTCTTTCATAAATTATTTTAGACTTAAGAGTTTAGATTTTAGATTATAATGATTTGTTTTGTGTACTAATTCTATCATTTACTGTTTTTAAAGAACTAACAAAAATGGCAGTTAATTCATTTCCTTCTTTCCATATAACCTCCAATTCTGGTTTATTAATCCACTGCTTATCCATAATTATTTCTATCCAAAACAAAGTTTCGTCAGCTTCTTCTAAAACTATATTCATTTTAGAAACAAATTCTCTATCACTTCTTGCTCTGCAAACCGCCCTGTAATTTGCACCAACTGATGTTCCACTTTTAACGATTTGATTAGCGACAACTCTTACAGAAATGGAATTTGGTAATTTTTCTACCAAATCTATTATTGTCAAAGAAAAATTCTTTGTTCTTAATTTAAGCTCATTAGTCGTCATAAAAAATCTATTATTGTTTTTTTAATCTGAATTCTAAAATCTTCAATCTAAAATTAAAGGTTTCTTACCGCTTTTTTAAATTGATTTCCTCGGTCTTCATAGTTTTCGAATAAGTCGAAACTGGCGCAAGCTGGCGACAACAAAACCGTGTCTCCTTTTTCGGTTAATCGCTGAGCCATTTTTACAGCATCTTCCATACTAGAAACTTCAATCATAATATCGACCACGTTCCCAAAAACATCAATTATTTTTTTGTTATCGACACCCAAGCAAATGATAGCTTTTACTTTCTCGCGAACCATTGACATCAATTCATTGTAATCATTTCCTTTGTCAACACCACCAACAATCCAAACCGTTGGCGTGATCATACTATCCAAAGCAAAAAAGGCAGCATTTACATTAGTAGCTTTTGAGTCATTGATGTACTGCACATTTTGAATTTTCAGCACTTTCTCCAAACGGTGTTCCACCCCTTGAAAATTGGATAAACTCTCCCTAATTGTGGCATTTCGGATTTTCATCAATTTGGCCACAGACGTTGCAGCCATAGCATTTTTCATATTGTGCTTCCCTTCCAGCGCAATGTATTCTGTCTCCATGATGAATTCTTCTTCGTTGATGATATTTATCTCCATTTTTTTGTTTTTTATAAATGCTCCTCTTTCGAATGTTTTGGTTAATGAAAAAGGAATTAATTGGGCTTTTGTTTTATTGTTTTTGAACCATTCAGCGATTGCTTCGTCATCTGCGTCATAAATGAGAAAATCCTCTTCCGTTTGGTTCATTGTTATTCGAAATTTCGAAGCAATATAATTTTCATATTTGTATTCATATCGATCTAAATGATCTGGACTTATATTAGTGATAATGGCAATATGCGGCTTATAATTAATGATACCGTCCAACTGAAAACTACTCAACTCAAGTACATAACTATCGTATTTATCCTCGGCAACTTGCCATGCAAAACTTTTTCCGATGTTGCCTCCAAGACCCACATTCAATCCCGCTGATTTTAGCAAATGATAGGTTAACATGGTTGTTGTGGTCTTCCCGTTACTTCCTGTTATTCCAATCGTGATGGCATTAGTAAATGGAGCGGCAAACTCGATTTCTGAAATTACCGAAATCCCCCTTTCAACCAATTTTTTTACTATTGGAGATTTTTCAGGTATTCCCGGACTTTTCATCACCACATCGGCATTTAAAATTAGACTTTCGGTATGAGTTTCTTCCTCCCAAGCTATTCCATTAATAATAAGAACTTCTTTGTAATTTGGTTTTATTTTTCCAAAGTCGGACACGAAAACGTCATACCCTTTTTTCTTGCCCAGAATTGCAGTTCCAACACCACTTTCGCCACCACCAAGAACTACTAATCGCATTATCTTAATTTTAAAGTCACAATAGACAATATGGCTAACATGACGGCAACAATCCAAAATCGGGTTACAATTTTACTTTCGTGATATCCTTTCTTTTGGTAATGGTGATGCAAAGGCGCCATTAGAAATATTCTTTGACCTTCGCCAAAACGCTTTTTGGTGTATTTAAAATAGGAAACTTGCAAAACAACCGATAAATTTTCGACCAAGAATATTCCGCATAATAATGGGATAAGAAGTTCTTTTCGAACAGCAATAGCCAAAACAGCGATGACCCCTCCAATGGTTAAACTCCCCGTGTCTCCCATAAATACGGATGCCGGATAAGAATTATACCAAAGAAATCCGATTAATGCCCCTACGAAAGCGGCAATAAAAACAGTCATCTCACCCGAATTTGGGATGTACATAATATTCAAATAATTGGAAAAAATTATATTTCCCGAAACGAAAGTGAAAATCCCCAATGCCAAGACCGAAACCGCCGAAGTGCCCGCAGCCAGTCCATCAATACCATCGGTAAGATTGGCACCGTTTGAAACTGCCGTAATGATAAAAATTACCACCGGAATAAATATTAGCCAAGCCCATTTTTCATAGCCCTCCCCGGTCCATGCCAATACTTCAGCATAATCAAATTCGTTATTTTTGAAGAAAGGAATGGTGGTCGCCGTTGATTTTTCGTAAATTGGTGTTTGCTGAATTACATTTTCAGAGGTCACTCTGTAAACCTCGTTGCCAGCAATATCTTTTCTAACCGTTACATTCGGATTAAAATATAAAACTGTACCTACAATCAATCCTAAACCCACTTGTCCGAAAACCTTAAATATCCCCTTTAACCCTTCTTTATCCTTTTTAAAAATTTTAATATAATCATCAATAAAACCAATGGTTCCCATCCACAAGGTGGTTACAATTAATAGTACAATGTATATATTTTGCAGTTTAGCAAAAAGGATAACCGGAATTAAGGTGGCGAATATGATAATCAATCCACCCATTGTTGGGGTTCCTGCTTTTTCGTTTTGACCCGCCAAACCTAGTTCACGAACCGTTTCGCCAATTTGCTGTTTTCGTAAAAAACTAACTACCCTTTTACCATAAATGGTGGATAAAAGCAAGGAAAGCATAAATGCCAAAGCCGATCTGAAAGTAATGTATTGAAATACTCCTGTTCCAGAAATATTTAATGTTTTGTCTAAATATTCAAATAAATAATACAGCATATATTTCTATTTATTGAGTTGGTTTAATAATTCTATAACTGTTTTCATATCGTCAAAATCATGGCGAACACCCTGAATTTCCTGATAGGTTTCGTGTCCTTTTCCTGCAATTAAAATAATGTCGTTGGGCTGAGCCAATTGACAAGCTGTTTTTATAGCTTGTTTTCTATCCGAAATTGATAATGATTTCTTATAATTTTGAGGCGCTACGCCTTGTTCCATTTCAGAAAGAATAACTTCCGGGTCTTCGTTTCTTGGATTGTCAGATGTCAGGATTACTTTATCACTCAATTCGGTGGCAATACCTGCCATAATCGGACGTTTGGCTTTATCTCTGTTCCCACCACAACCCACAACTGTAATCAATTGTTCGTTTTTGGTGCGGATATCATTTATGGTTTTTAGCACGTTTTCCAAAGCATCCGGTGTGTGTGCATAATCTACAATAGCGGTGATATTGGCATTAGAAACTATAAATTGGAAACGCCCAGAAACACTCTCTAAATCAGATAATAACCGAAGTACTTCTAGACTTTCTAATCCTAATTCAATCGAAGTTCCATAAATAGCCAATAGATTATAAGCATTGAAAGTCCCAATGAGTTTAACCCAAACTTCATTTCCGTTTATTTTCAATAGCAGTCCTGACAATTGGTTTTCTAATATTTGCGCTTTGTAATCGGCATAGGATTTCAAAGCATACGTCCGTTTTTTGGCTGCTGTATTTTGCAACATCACCAGCCCATTTTTATCATCAATGTTTGATAAAGCAAAAGCAGTTTTAGGCAAATTGTCGAAAAAGGATTTTTTCACATCACGATAGTCCGCGAAAGTGGGATGGTAATCTAAATGATCATGCGATAAATTGGTAAAAACGCCGCCTGCAAAATGTAAGGCCTCGGTGCGTTTTTGATGGATTCCATGCGAACTCACTTCCATAAAACAGTATTCAACTCCCGAATCAATCATTTCCTTCAAGTAGTGATTAATAGTTATTGAATCAGGCGTGGTATGAGTAGCTTTGTATTCGAGATCATCAACCATAATTTTTACGGTGGACAACAGTCCGACCTTAAAACCTGCCTTTTTGAATAATTGGAACAATAAAGACGCGATAGTCGTTTTACCATTGGTTCCTGTGATGCCCACTAATTTTAAATTTTGTGATGGATTACCAAAATAATTGGCTGCCATGTAGGCCAAAGCCTTATTGCTATCTTTTACTTGGATATAGGTGATGCCATTTAGAAGAACTTCAGGAAAAGTCTCGCAAATAATAGCTACTGCCCCTAGAGTAATGGCTTTCCCAATATAATCGTGCCCGTCTGAAATTGTACCTCGAATGGCCACAAACACATCATTTGCACCAATATTTCTAGAATCAAAATCTATTTTATGGACAGAAATATCCGTTGAACCTTTCACGGCTTCAATAGCTACTTTGTAAATTATTTCTTTTAGAATAATCACGATAATTCTAATGTTATAGTTGTGTTTTTAACTAAATTTTCTCCTGGCTGAAGGGATTGTCGTTTTACTTTTCCAACACCTATTATTTTTACTTTCACTCCAAGATTTCCCAATAGGGATACGGCATCCATTCCTGACATCCCTTTAACATTTGGAATTGAAGGCTGCTGTTTTTGTGATTTCACAAAATAAGTATCATAATCACTCTCTTGTTTTTGTATTTTCCTGTTTATATTTTTTATCTCATTTGTTGAAGGTGCATCAGTAAAAATCTTTTGTGCAATTCGCTTGAAAACTGGCCCAGCCACATCGGCACCATAATAATTATTATTTACCGTACTTGGTTTATGAACCACGACTATGCATGAATATTTAGGTTTTTCAGCTGGGAAGTAACCCACAAATGAAGAGGCATAATATTTCTCAGAACCTCCGTTTTTGGCATAATTTACCTGTGCAGTACCTGTTTTTCCGGCCATCGAGAAATCCTTTGAATATAATTTTGAAGCTGTTCCTCTTTTAACCACATTTTGCATCACCGCTTTTAGTTTCAAAATGGTTTCTTGCGAACATACCTTTGGGTTAATCACCTCGGTGTCGAATTTTTTGATAGTTTTATTCCACTCCTTAATTTCTGAAACAAATTGTGGTTTTACCATCACTCCATTATTGGCCACCGAATTATAAAATGTCAAGGTTTGCATAGGCGTTATCGAAACCCCATAACCAAAAGCCATCCAAGGAAGCGAAAGATTAGACCAAGTTTTGTCACTTGGCTGCGGAACAATTGGCTTCCCTTCTCCCTGAATTGATAGCCCTAAAGGTTTATTTAATCCGTATTTATTGATGTGATTTACAAATGCAGAAGGGTTGTTTTTATAATTGTTATACACCGCCTGAACCATCACTGTATTTAATGACAACTCAAACCCACGCGCCAATGAAATTTTACCATTCTCTTTATGAGAATCTATTACTGGTTTTCCAGAATAGGTAATTCTTCCGCCATGGGTATCAAAAACAGCACTAGTATCAATTTTTTTATCTTCGAGTAAGGTCATCAAATCAACCAATTTATAGGTCGATCCGGGCTCATGCGATTCGGCAATTGCATAATTTGTAGTTTCATAATAGGTTCCATCTCCCGCTTTTCCCAGGTTCGATATGGCTTTTATGTGCCCTGTTTTAGTTTCCATAACCACCACACAACCATGATCGGCTTGATAATCCGTTAGTTGTTTTAGCAAGGCATGATGCGCAATGTCTTGGATGAAAACATCTATTGTAGAAACCACATCATACCCATCCTGTGGATCCACTTCATTAACATCTCGGATGGGTTTCCACTGCCCTTTGGCGATTTTTTGCTTTAAAACCTTACCGTCTTTCCCATTGAGGTATTTCCGATAGGCCCATTCAATCCCTTTACCATCAGGCGCTCCGTTCGGGGTTTTTCTTTCGTACCCTATGGTACGTCCCGCAATTTTTCCGATTGGATGTTTCCTTACCGTTTCTTGCTGAACAATAATTCCTCCTTTGTAAGCGCCCAAATTAAATAATGGGAAACCTTTAATTTTCATATATTCTGTGTAGCTCAAATTACGGGCTATTAAAAAATACCTGTTTTTGTTGGCTCTGGCTTTTCGAAATTCGTTGAGAAAAAATCCAGATGGTTTTCCCAGAAGAATCGACAGTGAATCCGATAAAGATTTCACGTTTTTTTCGAATGCAACGGATTTTGGAGCAATGGCATCGAATCGAATTTCATAATTCGGAATAGAAGTAGCAAGCAAGCTCCCATCGGCAGAGTAGATATTACCCTTATTGGCAGGGATAATAAAGTTTTTTACCGTTCTTTCTTTGGCTAATTTTCGATAATAATTACCTTCAACCCATTGGATGTTCGTCAACTTAACGGCAATAGCAACCGCCATCAATAAGATTGCGAAAGCAACTAGGTAGATCCTGTAGGATATGTGTTTATCTTCTACTGCCATAATTTTTGGAAAAAACTTTTTTCAGCTGCTTTTTTGACTTTTATTTTTATTGGTGGCACTGTAGATGGGAAAATTTGTTTTTCAATCATTTTTTCAGAAACCGTTGATTCCATTTTTAGTTTCATTAACTCCGAACGTCTGTCCACAAATTCAGAACGCAGTTCTTTTACTTGATTGTTCAATTCGTTAATCTTGAAAACTTTTTGCTCAAACCGTTGGGTATTGGCAATCATCACGATGGCCAAAACAATTAGAAAAACGATGAAACGCCAATTTTTTATTGAATCATCTTCAATAAGAAATCGCGCTTTCAGTAGACTATAAACTCCGTTTTTCATTTTATTTTTGACTAATTATAACTTTTCGGCAATCCTTAATTTGGCACTTCGCGCCCTATTGTTGCTTTTAATTTCGGCACTATCCGGAACAATCAGTTTTCCAATGGTTTTGAAAGGGACCGAAAAATTACCAAAGAAATCTCGTTCTGGTTCCCCTTCGAACATTCCGTTTTTCATGAATCTTTTTACTAATCGGTCTTCCAATGAATGATAAGAAATGACGCTTAATCTTCCTCCTGAATTTAAAATTTCCAGTGATTGTTCCAAAAACTCTTTCAAAACATCCATTTCTTGGTTGACCTCAATTCGAATGGCTTGATAAATCTGAGCCAATATTTTATTCCTAACTCTTTCAGGCAAATATTTGGCTAGCACTTCTTTTAATTCATCCGTGGTTTTTATTGGCCGATCGGCTCTGACATCTATAATAGTTCTTGCCAAAACTGGCGCATTTTTTAATTCGCCATAATCCAAGAATACGCGTCTTAAATTTGCATCGTCGTATTCATTGACTACTCGATACGCATTCAAATCATTTTTCTGACTCATTCTCATGTCCAATTCGGCATCAAAACGAGTAGAAAACCCTCTTTCGGCAACGTCAAACTGATGAGAAGAAACGCCTAAATCAGCTAAAATTCCATCCACGCTTTTCACGCCATAGAAACGCAAAAACCTTTTTATAAACCTGAAATTTTCATTAATCAAAGTAAATCTTTCGTCCGGTATAGCATTTGCCAATGCATCTTCATCTTGATCGAAAGCAAACAGTTTTCCGTTAGGACCCAATCGTTTCAAAATTGCCGCCGAATGCCCACCGCCTCCAAAAGTCACATCAACATAAATACCGTCAGGTCTTATATTCAAACCATCTACCGATGCCTGAAGCAAAACCGGATTATGATATTCCATTGTCGCTGTCATTTATGTTCCCCATCACATCTTCGGCCAAGTCTGCAAAATCGACATCTTCGCCGCAGATGGATTTTTCATACAAGTTTTTATCCCAAACTTCAACAATATTGACAGCAGACGAAAAGACCACATCTTTTGATATACTAGCAAAAACAACCAAATCTTTTGGTACCAACAATCTTCCTAAAGCATCAATTTCAACCACCTTGACGCCAGCAGTAAAGCGGCGTATAAAGTCATTGTTTTTCTTAACAAATCGATTGAGTTTGTTGATTTTTTCCATCATCGAATTCCATTCTTCCATTGGATACAATTCCAGACAAGGCTGAAAAACAGAACGCTTCAAAACAAAACCATTTTGAAGTGAAGTAGCCAATTGCTTTTTCAAAGGCGCCGGCAAAAGCAGCCTTCCTTTGGCATCGACTTTACATTCATATGTTCCGACAATTGTATTCAAGAGAAAAAATTTAAATGATGTTGAGCAAAAATATAAAAAATATTACCACAATTTACCACTATATCCCACTTTGTTAATAAGTTTTACCACTTTCGGTAAAAAAGCCTTAGTTTTAGGACTATCAGAATATTAGCGGTATTTATACTCAATGTTCAGAAGTGTCAGACAATAGAAAAAATTACACAGGAATCAAAACATTGATAGCTCAATTCTCAAAACAAAAAATAGGACGGTGGATAAATTGAATTGGATTTTTTTGCTTCAAAAGGAATTAAATGCTAAAAATTGTTTTTCAAAAATTCATTTATATTTTTTAAATCCTATATTTGTCAAAATTGAAAATTTACGATAAAACGTATGGAAAAATACTATAAAAAGGAAGGTAGATACGGCTATTATGAAGCCGGAGAAGGAACTCCAATTGTCATTTTGCATGGTCTAATGGGAGGATTAAGCAACTTTGATGCCGTTGCCAGTTATTTTTCTGAAAAAGGATACAAAATTGTCATTCCGGATTTACCAATTTACACCCAAAATATTTTAAAAACCAATGTTAAAGCTTTTGCAAAATATGTTAAGGACTTCATCACTTTCAAAGGTTTTGACAGAGTAATCTTGTTGGGAAATTCATTAGGAGGCCATATTGCTTTATACCACACAAAAATGTATCCAGAAAAAGTGGCTGGATTAGTATTGACAGGAAGTTCAGGCCTTTATGAAAGTGCCATGGGCGATAGTTACCCAAAAAGAGGCGACTATGAGTATATAAAGCAAAAAGCAGAAGCCGTATTTTATGATCCAAAAATGGCGACCAAGGAACTGGTAGACGAGGTTTATGCCTCCGTAAACGACAGGATAAAATTGATAAAAACATTGACTATTGCCAAAAGTGCCATTCGACACAATATGGCAAAAGATTTGCCAAAAATGCATGTACAAACTTGTCTTATTTGGGGAAAAAACGACAAAGTCACTCCTCCAAATGTCGCCGAAGAGTTTAATGAATTACTGCCAAATGCAACTCTATATTGGATTGATAAATGTGGTCATGCGGCCATGATGGAACATCCTGAAGAATTTAATCGTTTGCTAGAAGAATGGCTGACACATACCCATTTGAAAGCTCACTAAGCATCCGGGGAATTTACAAATACAATTATGAAGATTAATACTGCCGAATTTATTATCAGCAACTCTGATGTCGAAAAATGTCCAAAAGATTTCTTGCCAGAGTATGCTTTTATAGGCCGGTCAAATGTTGGCAAGTCATCGTTAATTAACATGCTGACCAATCATAAAAATTTAGCAAAAACCTCAGGAAGACCAGGAAAAACTCAGTTAATAAATCATTTTTTAATTAACAACAATTGGTTTCTTGTCGATTTACCCGGTTATGGATATGCTAAGGTTTCCAAGAAAACAAAATCGGTTTTTCAGCAATTTATTACTGATTATTTTGAAACTAGGGAACAACTAGTCTGTGCTTTTGTTTTAATCGACATTCGGCACGAAGCCCAAACAATAGATATTGAATTCATGTCGTACATGGGAGAAAGCGAAATTCCTTTTTGCATTATTTTCACCAAAGCCGACAAGATTAGCAAAACTAAAATAGATTCCCACATAGCAGCTTATAAAAAGAAAATGTTTGCTAACAATTGGGCTGAAATGCCACAGTATTTTGTTACTTCTGCAACGGAATCTACCGGGAAAGAAACCGTTTTAAATTATATTGAGGAAGTGAATCAAGAAGTTTTCAAGAATAATAGTGATTTTTAATCTACATTCAAAAACAAAAAAAACAGTCTTGGATTATAACTTCAACTCCAATTTCTCGGCAAAATAGTCACAAAAATCCTTCATGGTATCGGTCATTTTTTGATCTCCAGTTGCTCTTTGAAAAGTTTCGGTCATGGAAGTCAAAGTTTGGTGAAAGAAAATTTTCATTTCGTCAACAGGCATATCCTTAGTCCATAATTCGATACATTTTGTTGATTTTTCATTGCCGTCCCAAACTGAGAGCATAAAGGATTTTGCTTCTTCTGCATTTATTCCTCCTTCGGTGGCTGTCCACATTAATTTTTCCGGAACTCGATTTTCATCCAATTCAATACTTAATATAATCTCTGATTTGTTAGTATATAACATTATTTTTTGGGTTTGTATTTAGATTTTTCAAATATTTCCTTGGCATTCATTTTTAGCAACTCCTCAAGAGAAACTTCGTTGTTTTTCATAAAAGAACGAACGATTTGCCAGCCTATCCAAGAGCCAACTCTTCCGGGAGATTCATTGTCAATTTCGAGATAAAACTTAGAAAACGGAGCTGGATTAATGAATCGATTATTCAATTTTTGATCGTTACTATATAATAATTCACTTTCTATGAAATAACGCCACATATAGCTTTCGTTTTCTTGGCACCACTTCACTTGCTCAGGTGTGTATCCCATTTTTTCATCGTCTTTGTAATCTGGCAAAAGCAGGTCTTTTATAACCAATTGTTTTCCAAAATAAATCATTTGTTCCAACAAATTGTTATCCAAAACGGGCGGGATTTTTTGGGTTGAAAAACTCGAAACAACATCAGGCAAAATCTGTTCTTTTTGAAAATTTTGTTTCAAATAATTGGGAAATTGGTAAAATTTATGGTCTTTTCCCAGATACAATTCGAGTGAGATTATCACTAAACTATCTGCGTAAATAACCTTATTGTTATAATCCATTTCAGAGATTACAGTAATTACTTTAGGAGTTTTAGTTTGAGGAAAATAATATTTTATATGTTTGAAAAGTGTTTCTAGCTCTTTTTGAACGGGTTCAAAATTGGAGTATTTTTTTTGAACTTCAGTGTAAAGTTCTCTCCAAAGTGGGTTTTTGATTTTATTTATCCACACGCTATCGTCATTTCCTGATGGAAAAAAATAGGGGAATTCTTTTTTTAATTTATTCAAATCCTGTGGAGGCGTTTCAAAAAATAATTTATCAAATCGTTCCACCTTGATTTCGAGCGGAATTGCTTCCACTGCTTTTTCTACTTTTGATTTATTGTCACAAGAAATCAAAGCAAGTGTTAAAGCGATTATAAAAGTTATTTTTCTCATTTTAATTTTTTTCAGTCCTGATTATTTCACTTATCATAATTCTCATCAAAGCACTGTGAACTTCGTTTGAAATGAATCGATACTGTCTTTAAAATTATTATTTTTGCAAATATACAACTCCTTCTTTTTAAAAACTCAATGTATTATGACTAAAAAAAGCACACTCCAAGCTGAAAAAGTGAATTCACATATCGTTAATTGGTTGAAATCGTATGCTGAAAACGCAAAAGTGAACGGTTTTGTTGTGGGGATTTCTGGAGGCGTCGATTCGGCGGTTACTTCTACCCTCTGCGCCCAAACAGGATTAACTACTTTGTGCGTAGAAATGCCTATTCATCAGGCCCAAAGTCATGTTAGTCGAGGTAGGGAACATATTGAGCAGTTGAAAAATCGATACCCAAATGTGACGAATATTGAAGCTGATTTGACTTCAGTGTTTGAAGATTTCAAAAAAGTAGTTCCAAGCAGTGGTGATGTAAACAAGTTAAATTTGGCTTTGGCAAATTCGCGTGCCCGATTGCGAATGACTACGTTGTACTATTTTGCAGGAATTCATGGCTTATTAGTTGCAGGAACAGGAAACAAGGTAGAGGATTTTGGAGTAGGTTTTTATACAAAATATGGAGATGGTGGTGTTGACTTGAGTCCAATAGCAGATTTGTTGAAATCGGAGGTTTTTGCTTTAGGTAAATTCTTAGAAATTCCCATTTCTATTTTAGAAGCCTCACCAACGGATGGATTGTTTGGAGACGAAAGAACCGATGAAGACCAACTTGGTGCCAGTTATGACGAACTGGAATGGGCCATGCTTGAGGATGGAAAAGCGAAATCTTCAACAGATTTCTCCGGTAGAGAAAAAATAGTTTTCGAAATCTATAAACGATTGAATACTATCAATCAGCACAAAATGAGGGAAATTCCAGTTTGTATGATTTCAGAAGAATTAAAGTAGTATTTTTCCAATTAATTATGATGCTTTAAAGAATTATTTTCACTAACTTTACTTTTTAAAAATAAACATTTCTAAAATCTAACATTATGATAAAAGTTTGTTTAGCGGATAATCATCCCGTTGTGCATTATGGAGTAAAGTCGTATTTTAAAGACCACGACGACATTTCAATTGTTGCCAACGTTGGGAATTTTTTAATGGTAAGAGACGTATTGCTTACTAAAGAGGTTGATGTTTTGATCTTGGATTTAGAATTGGAGGGTCTTTCCAGTATTTTTGAAGTTAAATCAATTTTGAAAAATTTTCCAAAAACAAAAATCATCATCTATAGTGACCTTTCGGAACAAATTTATGCACCAAATGCCATTAAAGCAGGCGTTTCAGGTTTTATCTCGAAAAAAGAAAAACTAGAAACTCTAGGCCAGTCAATTATCAAAGTACATCAAGGAAAGATAATCCTAAATGAAACCGTAAAGAAAAACCTTGCCCTAATTGCAAAGCAAAACAAAAGCGAGCGTTTGTATCGAAAATTATCAAATCGCGAAGTCGAAGTTTTACGTTATTTGAGCGACGGCAAAAAAAACAATGAGATTTCTAAAATCTTAAATCTTAACGAAAAAACAATAAGCACTTACAAATTAAGGTTATTGCAGAAATTAAATGTTACCAATTTAGTAGACTTGGTGAATAAGGCCAAAACACTAGAGATCGTTTAATTATTTCTTGACATTACCCTTCCTAATTTTTTCGAAAAAGAATTAATTAGTTTATAGTAATCCATTGCCATAGACAAAGGCTCCATATTATCAGAATCAGGTTCTGTTGATACGGAGCCTTTTATTTCTTCAATGATTTTATCTACCAGATACCAACGCAAGGTGAGTATTGTTTCGGATACATATTGACTGATAGTGTCGTTTTTAGTCTTGGGGAAAATGTTTTGTCCCTCCCAGTTGTGCAAGACAACCCTCTCGTCCTCCATTAAAATATCAGTAACTTCTTGGGCAAATTCCGGCTGCAGATGCATTAAGTACTGTTCTATACTAAAGCTTTCATTTTGGTGAAAAAAGGCTATCAAATTAGTAAAGATATCTCGGAATAAAGGATTTGCCAACTCCACTTCGTCTTCCTGTAAACTTAAGAAAATTCTTTGGTAAACCTTGCATACTTTCTTTTCGACAAAATTCTGAATTTCCCCTTCTTCATTGGCCTTTAGAAGCACATCTTCAAATTCTTCCGTTCTGTTTCCGTACAACAAAAGAATTTCTATAATTTTTCGTTCCAATCCATAGAGAATGTCGATTTTTTCGACCTGAATTGGAACTTCATTTTTTACAACTTCAAAGGCTTTTTGCTCTTGTTTTTGTTTCTTTCCAATGTCTGAAATATCCTTTTTGACTAATTGCGCCAAAGTGCTTATAAGAACTTGCTCGGAAATATCCATAATCCGGGAACATTCCTGAATATAGATTTCTCTTTGAATTCTATCCGAAATTTTTGAAATACTCACCACCATATCCCGAATTAAATCCGCTTTTTTTATCGGGTCATTTTTCGCATCATTCATCAACAACGAAGCTTTAAACTGGATAAAATCTTTGGAATTTTCTTCTAGATATTTAACCAATTCTTCGTAGGGAGTTTTCTTGGCAAAACTATCAGGATCTTCACCATCGGGGAAAGCACATACTTTTACGTTCATTCCTTCCTCCAGAATCAAATCGATTCCTCGAACCGAAGCGCGAAGTCCGGCAGCATCACCGTCAAAAAGCACCGTTATATTTTTGGTCAACCTATTAATTAATCGGATTTGGTCTGGGGTCAAGGCCGTCCCTGAGGAAGCCACTACGTTTTCTATTCCGGCTTGATTGAACTGGATTACATCGGTGTAGCCTTCAACCAAATAGCAATTATTTTGTTTAGCAATAGCTTGCTTTGCATGGAAAATCCCATACAAAACCTTGCTTTTATGGTAAATATCACTTTCGGGCGAATTGAGGTATTTTGCCGCCTTTTTGTCATTTCCCAATATTCTTCCGCCAAACCCTAAAATCCTTCCCGACATGCTTTGTATAGGGAACATTACCCGTCCTTTGAAGCGGTCAAATGGCCTATCCTCCTTCGGGATTGTCAATCCAGTAGCTTCTAGAAACTCCAATTTATACCCTTTTCCCAAAGCTTCTTTAGTAAGAGCATCCCAAGTTTCAGGGGAATAGCCAAGAGCAAATTTATTTATTGTTTCATTAGTAAAACCTCTTTCTTTGAAATAAGAAAGGCCAATGGCTTTTCCTTCTTCTGAATGTAAAAGGGTATTGTGAAAAAACTCTTTTGCAAATTCAGAAACCAAATACATACTCTCGCGAACATCCGTATTCGCCTTTTCCTCATCGGTCTGTTCGGTTTCTTCAATTTCTATATTGTATTTTTTGGCCAAATACCGAATGGATTCCGGATAGGTAAAATGAGAATGCTCCATCAAGAAAGCGACAGCATTGCCTCCCTTTCCGGAACTAAAATCTTTCCAAATCCCCTTAGCGGGCGACACCATAAACGAGGGGGAGCGCTCATCCGAAAACGGACTTAATCCTTTGAAGTTACTACCAGCGCGTTTTAATTGCACGAAATCGCCAATAACCTCCTCAACTCGAGCGGTTTCGAAAACAGTGTCAATGGTAGCTTTTGAAATCAATTTGTCTATTTTTGAATGCCAAAGTTACAAAGTTTGATATGACAATTTACATTGATAAAAATTATTATCCTAATAATTCATAGCTAACAGAAAAAGGGTGTCACCTGATTTATAAGCAAGACCTAAGATTCTTTTTTAACAAGCTAAATCGAGGCATAGCCTCTAAGGATATTGACTAAAAATTTGAAGCAGTGCTTTAGAACAAATCCTAAAGAGATTATAAAAATTACAAATTAAAAAAACGACTATTATTTCCTCGTTTATTTTTATTATATAGATTAAAGTCGAAGGTGATATAAAGTTCGAAAGTATTGAAAGACGTTCCCGCTAGTTTTTTAGATCCAATATCGAACGAATAATTAGCACCAATTTCTATTTGCTCTATAAAAACACATACTGAGGTTCCTAGCTGTGAAAGAGAAAAACCATCAAATTGATTGAAATGTTCATTTATCCCTAAAGAGAAATTTCCCAAAATGGCTTCTTGATACAAATCAGTTCTATATTTAGACCCTTGTTTGGTAAATGAATTATATAAGTACAGATATGAGTTTTCAGGGAGAAATACACTTTGTCCATATTCATTTAAGTCTCTTTCAAAACCTGCTTGCACAGACATCGACAACTCTTTTTTATTAGAGGAAGTGCTATTAAAAGCAGTTTCAGGACTATTAAAATGCTTGATATTTAATCCGAAAAAAAAGTTTCTATCATTATAAATAGAAGCACCCGCCCCAATATCAATATAATTAGCTTTATTATTGATGCTTATTGGATCTTTAGTAATTCCTGCAATTCCACCAGTAAATATAGCAAACTGATCTTCAAAAACCAAAGAAGAAAAGTCTAATTTACTATTGCCAAAACCAACAGATACAGAAGGATTGAAAATCCATTCATTAGTTAACTGAGCTTTATAAATATAATGTAAATTCACTTGCGAGGTAGAATAACCTAAGCTATTAATTTGCAATGTATTAAAATCGAGCGCTAAAGAAAACCCACTGTTCTCAAAATAATAATTTGCAAATCCAAATTGAGATTTAATCTTGTTCTCTTCATTATAGCCTTCACTACTATATATCAACCCTACTTTTGAACCATCGCCAAAACCATAAAAACTGGGATTAATGCTTCCTATAATTTTATCTTGATTTTTAATTGAAAAATCTTGACCAATAATCGATTGACAAAAGAGGAATAAAAAGAATATATTTATAAATTTATTTTTCATAGTCAATTATTTAATAAGTAGAAATTCCCCTTTTTTCTGAATTATTTTATTATCAATTGTCTTAGCCATAATATAGTAGCGATAAGTTCCATTTTTAGGCTCAGTACTTCCTTTTTCTATTCCATTCCAACCCCAGTCTTCTTTAGTTCGCAATTGAGCATCTGAATTCCCTTCATAAACTAAATTACTCCAATTGTCGTAGATGTAAATTGACACCTCCTTGAACCCGATTAAAGATGGTCTAAAGAAATCATTATATCCGTCATCGTTAGGTGAAAATGCTGTTGGTATCATTATAGTATTACCACTTCCTATAGTAATTGATTTAGTGATTGATTTAGAACAACCTGAACTATTGAATAAAGTTAATGTTACTTCAAAAATTCCGCTTGTTGTATAAGTATGGAAAACTGTTTTGAAACTTTCACCGTCTGAATTTGGGTCTTTATCCTTTGAATAATAAAAAACTTTAGATGGCGTATTATCTCCAAAACTCCAAACAATACGGCTATCTTGTGGTATTTTACTTGCGTCAAAAAGATTAGTAAACTCAATACTGCTATTAACCGAGAAATAGGTGTAGTTTCTAAATTCATACGAAGTAAACCCAAAGTCTGGAATTAAAGTCGCTGTAGTCACAATAGAAGATACCGAACAACTTTGACTTTTCACTGTAAGAATGCCACTTGTTTTTGGGTTGTTTATTGACAATTCGTATGCGTTATTACCTAATGCAATAGAGGATACCAATACGCTATTGTAAAAGAATGTTGGGTTAGAATCTAAGTTATTAACTTCCACTGTAATCTTACCTGGAGTATTAGTACACAATTGAGTATCTAAAGTAATCGACTTAATTGATAATAAGCTATTATCGTCAATAATAAATTCAGAGAGAGCATTTTTACAATTATTACTATCTGTTGCTATTAGGGAATACAATCCTGCTTTTAAACCACAGATATTAAAATAATTATTATTGTTTGGAATAATTGTTTTCCATACTTGAGAAAATGGATCGAAATATTGTAACAAGAACGAAGTGTAAATTCCTGTTCCTCCAGTAATACTAAAATTAGCACAGCCTAAAGTACCATTACAACTCATACTAGTTTTAGACTTCAATGACACATTGATTGATGATGAAGGAGCTATTGTATAAGTAACATCCGGTGATGTACAACCAATAGCATCTACTACTTTTAATTTATAATCCCCCGAAGATAATCCAGTAATAGTCGTTTGGTTTTGCATAAATTCATTTGGTCCTGTCCAAGTGATGGCATAATTTGAATTTCCACTAGTATCAATAAAAGGAGTACCTCCAAGAATAGTTACTTCTATCTTGCCATCATTTCCACCACAAGTAATAGGGGTAACTTTACCAGTTACCGAAATTGGTGATGAAATACTTATTATGCCCACTTTTACTACCGAACAAGGCGATGAGGTAATTGTATAATTAAATATCCCCGCATGAAATGGAGTTCCTGAAATAATCAACTGCCCTGTTGTTGGGGAGAAAAGATAGGTAACTCCAATTGGTAATCCATTCACAACCAAACTAGAAGCTCCAATTACAGTATAAATAATTGGTGTAATTGGCGAATTGAAATTGGTTTGACAAAGAGTTTGATTATCAGTTCCAACTGCTGAAGTCAATGTTATTCCAACTGAAGAATTAACATTTGAAATGGTAATAAATAGTGTTTTTGGACATCCAGTTGTAGTGATTGGAAAATTAAATATTCCGTTTACACTTGGGTTTCCAGAAACAGTATAAATTCCTGTACTTGGGTCTTGAGTAAATGTCAAGCCTCCTAGTGAAGATGGTGTTGGCGGTACAATTCCTGTGGCTCCACCGCCTACGGTGAAAGTTATAGGAATAATTGCTGAACTTTGACATACCGCTTGGTTGATTGGACCCGAACCTGCAGTGAAAGTAATCGTTGCTTCTGGACGAATGTTAAATGTAACATTATATGTTGCTTGTAGTCCACAAGTTCCTTGTGTTGTTATGGTATAATTTTGAGCCAAACTTGTTACTGATGTTGGCGTTCCCGAAATAGTCACTATATTCGATACTGGATTATATACAGTTGAAATACCTGCTGGTAATGTCGGTGAAACTGTTACTGAATTTACTCCTGTTGATGTTAATAAAATAATAGGATCAATAAGAGAGTTTTGACAAGCAACTTGATTGATATTACCCGATACATACGAAATAGATTGTAAAGGGTTCACAGTTATTATTCCAGAAAGGGTATTTCCACATCCATTATCCGAAGTTATAGTATAAGGGAAAGTTCCACTTTGTGAAGGTGTTCCTGTTAATATTCCTGTTATTGGATTGAAAGTTACTCCGTTTAGTAATGCTCCAGAAGAAACAATCATAGTGCCTGAACTTGGAGAAATACCAAATTGAATTGGAGTTAAAAATGAACTTCCTTGACACATTGAAGGCGAAGGATTTCCAGATAACAATGTTATTGTAGCACTATTTTTAATTGTTATTGTTCCTGTCGCAGTTGATTGACTACAAATACCAAACGATTGAACGGTATAGGTATAAGTAGTACCCGGACTTGTTGAAGTTCCTTGAATAGTTAGTATATTACTTGTTACAGACCAAGTAATTCCTATTGGTTGACTAGGAGAGAATGTTACAATTCCTCCAGTTGCTCCACCGCCAAGGCTATAAGTTATAGGCTGTATTGTTCCGCCACTACATATGTTTTGGTTGTCAGTGGTTGGTGTTAAAAGGGTAATGGAATCATCAGCTTTTATGATTAATGTTCCATTATAAGTTGTATCACAACCATTAACCGAACCAGAAGTGTGTACCGTATAATTAAAGGTTCCAGTTGCTGAAGAAATTCCAGAAATTGTAAAGGTATTGGACAAAGGATTATAGCTTTGAACTAATCCTGAAGGCAAACCAATTGCATAGGAATTTGTTGCAGAACCACCAATATCAAATACAATCTTATTAATTGAAATTTTTTCACACAGTGTTTGACTTACAGTACTTGCATTTTGTGGAATAATTGTACCCACTTGCTGTACCTCAACGAAAGCTGAATTTGGCAAAGTAATATTTGATGAACTACATAAAGCTGCACCAGAATCTTGTACACTTAACAATGTAATTGTATAATTTACTACTGTGGTTGTTGGTATGGCAACAGAAGAAGTGTTGCTTGACGCCAATGAAGTGATGTTTAAAATTGGCCCACCGTTAATTTGATAACTAAACGTATAAGGAGCAGTTCCATTTGAACCCGTAAATGTAATTATTGGTTGTGTTCCGTTTTGACAAACAGTAGAAGTTCCTGATATAGAAGCATTTGGTAATGGATTTACAGAAACTGTTGCTGATTTAATGTCGAAACATCCATTAGTATCATTTGTTGCTTTTATATAATACAGTCCAGCTGTTGCTATAGTTGGACTTTCATATGATAGTGTAGCAAGGCTATCTTTCCAATAAGTAAAACTCAATCCTGAATCGGATCCCGTTGTTAGAGTAGTTAGATTTACTGTATTAGGACTACAAACCGCGGCTGGTGAATTTACCACTAATAGCGGAGTTGAATTCACTGTAATAGTTGCTGATCCTGTTTGTAATTGCGAACAGGTAGAACTACTCGAGTCTAAAACACTTATTAAAGTATAAACGAATGAACCCGCACTTGTTGTAGGTACGTTTAATGTAGCACTATTTCCAGATGTTGTAGTAACCGTTTGATTCGTTCCACTATCAATTTTATAAGTAAATGTATAAGGAGCAATACCATTAGACCCAGTAAATGTTATAGTTGGGCTTGCATTATTTCTACATAAGATTGTTGTACCTGCAATAGTAGCAATTGGTAATGGATTAACTACAACTGGCAAGTCAATTATTTTAGCACAGCCCGAACTGTTTGCAGTCAAAGTAATTTTGTATGTAACTGTTATTGGGCTTAAAGTAGTATTTGTTAATGTCTCGCTAATAGTAGTATTAATCGACGTTATTATTCCGCTCGCTCCTGTTTGTGAAATTCCAGGGATCGTTGCTCTTGTCCATTTTATGTCTCCTAAAGAATCCGATGTAGGAGCATAACTAAAAGTCCCATTAGAGCAAATTGCTGTTAGTGGTGTTCCTGATGTTAAACTAGGGATTGGATTAACCCTTACTATTACTGATGCTAGATTTGAACAATAGTTAGGAGCAGAGCCCAAAATAGTATATTGGTAAACAACATCTATTGGCATAGAACTATTATTTATTAAAGTTTCATTAATATTCCCACTACCTGATGATGCACCATTCAAAAGTCCGCTTTGCACTGCTCGAGTCCAACTATATGTTGCTCCCATTGTTGACGAGTCTGGAGTATAATTAAAAATAGATCCACTACATATTGCATCTGGAGTTGTGTCACTTATAAAAATTGGTTTAGGTACGATTGTTATGGGTAATGCCACAGAAGCGACTCCTAGACCACAGCTATTTTTCCCTACAACAGTTAAATTCCCTGAAACATCAGTTAAACCAAAAGAAATTGGAATCGTATTTCCCGCAGTAATTATTAGGCTGCCATTTGGCAAAGTCCATTCGTAACTAAGAGCATTAGCAATTGATGTTGCCGTATAAACTATATTTGTAGCTCCGGCACAAACGCTTTGAGTTCCAGAAATTGTGGTTCCGGTAGGCAATGTATTAATTGTAATTGGCAAAGTCGAAATTACACTTTCGCAAGCATTTGTTGCTGTTACGGTTACGTTTCCTGAAGATGCAATTGAAGAATAAAGTACTTGAATAGTGTTTGTATTTTGTCCCGATTGAATAGTAGCACCCGATGGAACACTCCATGTGTAACTCTGAACATTTGAATTGGCAGGAATGCTATAAGAAGCCGTTGCTCCTTGACAAATAGTTGTTGGCGAATTAGATGTTATTGTACCCAAACTCAGAATAGCACAATTTACTTTTAATGTCACAGAATCTGAGGATGTGCTTGCACTACAAACACCAATTCCATTTGCGGTTAACGTTAAAATTTCAGATGTGCAACTGTTGCTTAATGATTGATATAAAACGGGTGTTCCCACTGTGAATATTCCAACCCCTGATGAAGTCCAGTTTTGAGAACTTGAATTTGTTACACTCGTCCCATTGATTGTAAAAGGTTCAATAGGAGTACCAGCAGTATAACAGGTAGAACCACTTAGTCCCGCTTCTACAGTTGGTAAGGCCTGAATATTTATTGTAATGTCTTTATAATAGGCTGTAGACGATTGACAACCTAGTTTTGGTTCAACATAAAGTCTAACAATAGTTGTTTTACTTGAAAGTTCATTTAATGGCAATCCTGTTATAAAGGTTGGGTTTAAAGGAGAACTAGAGTTAGTAATTAGGCTTCCTGGTCCGCTTTGAATACTCCAGTTAATGGATTGATAATTAGAAGCAGTACCGTTTAAAACTACTTGTGGACTATTAATACACATCTGAACATCATTACCAGATACTGTTGGTTTTTTTATAATGTCTAAACGTATTATACTTGAATTTGCTGGACAAGTAGAATTACTCACTCCTGTCAATTTTAAATAAACATGACCCTGAATTATGTCATCCAAACTTGGCGTATAAATAGGATTTAAAATTGAAGTGCTATTAAATGAACCGGAAACGTAGGTTGGACTTGAAGTTCCGTTGCTATTTTGTGAATTTGTCCAAACTAATGTCGTAGCATTTGATTGAGACGCTCCAGCTAATGAAAAGTTCATGCCTTCGCAAATGGTGGCATCAGAACCAGCAACTACTGTTACATTTTTAGAAATTGTAATTTTTATTACATCCGAAACCAAAGAACTGCAAAGCGAACTATTGGCTCTAACGGTCAAATATACGTAGCCCAAATTGATATCATCTTGGCTTGGAGTATAAGTTGGATTAATAATAGTTGTGCTAGAGAAGGTACCTCCCACATAAGTTCCACTAGAAGTTCCATTACTATTTTGCGAACTAAACCAAAGAACCGTTTCATTATTGGCAACTGTTGCTGTTGCTAAAGTATAATTTGTGTTTTGACAAATAATAACGTCAGGCCCTGCATTAACTGTAGGTTGTGAAGAAATTGTTACCGTCATAGTTTGAGAATCTAATCCAGCACATGGCAATAAATCAGTAGCTTGTAATGTAAAGGTTATAACACCAGTTTCATTTGTTCCAGGATAATATTTTGGATTTAAAGTATTTATTGTGGCTGGGTCAATTGTTCCTGTTCCATTTTCTGACCAAGAATAAGTAGTGTAATTTTGAACCGAAGCACCATTATTAAAGGTGATAATTTCTCCCTGACAAGCTGTAATATTATCACCTGCATTTACAATTGCTTTAGGTCTTAAATTAACTTTGATATCGGTAACAGCTGCTGCCGAACATCCCGATTGTGGAAGTGCTGTCAATGTTAAAAGCGCAAAACCATTCACAATCTCATTTGCCGAAGGTGTGAAAATTGGTGTTTCCGTTGTAGCATTTGTCAATACCCCAGGCGTTCCAGAAACTCCCGTGGTATTGGTCCATAAAATACTATTACTATTATTTACAGTTACTAAATCAGGCATTGTAAAGGTTTCTCCACACATTGAAATCAAGTTTGAGGAAGCTACAATTGTTGGGCTTTGATGAATGGTAATCACCATCGAATCGGTTACGGGTACCTGTGGACAAATTCCATTTGGCAATACCGATATCGTCAATGTAACACTCGAAGGTTCATTTGTTCCAAAAACATAAACCGGATTAATTCCTCCGTTAGAATTTGTATAATCAAAAGTTCCATTTCCTGAAGAATTCCAAGAAACAGTATAATTAGAATTGTAATTACTTACTGTTGCTCCATTTAATAACACCGAACTATTGTCTTGACAAGCTAATAAATCAATTCCCGCATTTAATTTTGGTTTTGCATACAAGGTCAATTGCATGGTATCTGCAACCGCGCTACATCCGTTAGTAGTTGTGGCATTCAAATTGATCGTGACTACTTTTACTCCTGTAGAAGTAGCATAATCACTTGCACTTGGAACATATAATGGCATTAGTGGATTGGCAGTTTGCTGAATTATTCCACCACCCGTTGTGGTCCATGTATAACTATTGGCATTAACAACCGTTCCATTCAATTGATATGAAGCTGTTCCTTCACACAAAGTACCGTCTGTTCCTGCATTAACTACTGGAATTGGATTAATTTGTATGGTCAAGAAATCAGTAATTACCACAGGACAATCCCCGTTTCCTACCGCCGTTAATGTTACTTTAACTGTTCCAGTTGCTCCCGTATTTGGAACAATAACTGGATTTAAAGTATTTTCAGTACCTGACTGAATTATTGCTGGTCCTGAAACGCTCCACAAATAAATCAATTGATTTTGAACACTTGCACCAGTAACCGTATACGTTCCTGATTGGCAAATCGTTCCATTTGTTCCTGCCTCTACAATTGGTTTTGCAATAATATCTAACAATAAAGTACCCACAGCACTCGGACAAACTCCATTTGGAGATGTTGCTGTTAATGAGAGTGTTACTAGTCCAGTTTGACCCGGAGCTGGTGTGTAAATGGTTGCCGCTGTATTTTTCGACGAAAAAGTACCCAATCCATTAGAGGAAGTCCATAGCAAAGAACTATAATTAATAGCAGAGGCTTCTGAACTACTTATTGTTAAGGTGTTGCCCTCGCAAATGGTTTTAGTGCTTGGAATTGTAGAAAATGGTTGCGGAACAATAGTAATTGTTTTTGTGGAAACCTCATCAATACCACAAGCAGCATATCCAGTTGCTGTAAGTGTTAAGGTTACCGTTCCTGTTTGACCAACCGCAGGAACATAAGTAGGCGTTAATGAATTAATGGTACTCAAACTCAATGCACCTGGACCCGTTGCAGTCCAAGTGATAGTATTGTAATTTTGTGCCGAAGCCTCCCCTGCTGATAAAGTATAACTTGAACCTTGACAAATAGAAACATTTTCGCCGGCATTAGCTGTTGGTTTTTTCAGAATAGTAATTACGGTTGAATCGGTTACTTCTGGGCAATTTGAATCGCTAATTGCATGTAATGTCAATTTTACTGTTCCGTTTATGATATCAGAATTACTTGGAACATAATTGTTATTTAAAGAATTTATAGCACTGAAAGTTCCCGTTCCTGAAGATGTCCAATTGACACTAATTGAATTAGTTGCATTACCTATCAAACTTACCGAAGCACCTTCGCAAATTGATGGATATATCCCAGCAGCTACAACTTGATTTGGAGTTAAATTTAATACAATAAAGTCAGAAACCGCATTTGTACAAGGGGCAACTGCTTGAGCGGTCACTGTTAAAATTATTGTTCCGGACGTTAATTCCGATGCGCTTGGGGTATAAGATGGATTTAATGCTGTAGGGTCGCTAAATGTTCCTGGCGCTCCACTATTCGAAGTCCAAGAAACAGCGCCTAAATTTTTACCAGTAACCCCAGTTATTTGGTACGGTTGACCTGAACAATTATATCTATTTTCAATTCCTGCATCAATCGTTGGATTTTGCTGGATGGCAACTGTTTTTGATGCCGAAACAGCTGCACATGGCGCATAACCCGTAGCCGTAACTTGAATGGTAATGGAATTTATATCATTAGTACCCGGTGTATATTGCGTAACGAGCTGATTAGCATTTGCAAATAATCCGTTAGAGGCTCCAACTGTTGACCATAATACGGTATTTTCATTTGTTGCAGTAGCATTAGCAGTAAATACTGTTCCTTTACAAATTGTTTCGTTTGGCGTTGTGGTTACTATTGGAGCTGGTTTAATAGTAATTATTATTTCCTCAAAGTCAGTCAATACACATAAAACATCAGATTGAGCCACTAAACGTAATGTAACTGAATTCAATAATAAATCTGCTGCCGAAAAATTATAAGTTGTTACTAGTGCTGTATTGTTTGCAAAAGTACCAGTTCCAGTAGTTGTCCATAAATAGGTTGTATTTGAAGTTACATTGGTAACCGTATTTCCATTTAAAGCATAGGAAGTTTGTGTATTACAAATGATATCAGTTGTTGCAGCAAAAATTACAATTGGTTTTTTAATTACATTCAGCGTAAATTGTTTTGTTTCTACTGCGGTACATGGTGAATTACTAGATATGCTCACTTCAATTATAACAGTTGTACTTGAAGCATCTGGAGTATAAATTGGAGTGGCTGTGTTGATTCCCGATAAGGTTCCAGATCCTGAAACGATTGCCCAACTAATAGTTGCAGGGTTATGATTGTTAAATACTGCATTTAGTTGTTTTGGCGTATTTTCACAAAAAGTATAATTGGTTTGTGTAGCATCTATAGTAGCTTTTTTAGTAATATTTACTCGTATTGTTTTTACTATAGGTGTTGCACAGGGTACTTTTGGAGTTACCGTTAAAACTAAATTTGCAAAACCTGCAGTAATATCTGCAGCCGATGGTGTATAAGTTGGTGTAAAAGTTGTACTTCCTGTCAATGAATTAGCATTTGTAGTTGTCCATTGAATAGTATTGATTGATGATGCATTAACTACTGTAATCTGACTTAATGGAACTTGATAGGTACCTGTTTCACAAATGGTAACCTGTGTTGGATTTACAGTGATTACTGGATTTTTTGTAATCAAATGTTCAACTGGAGCAGTAACTGTTCCTATACAAGGAGCAATAGCATCTCCTGTTAAATTTAATAGGACTTTACCAGTTGCAATTTCGTTTGGTCCAGGAGTATATTCAGTAATGGTATTTAAATTAGAAGTCGTGAAAGTACCATCACCACCATTATTTGTCCAATGTAAATTAGTTACATTAGTAGATAAAGCATCCGAAGTGGTAATTACACTTCCTTCGCAAATACTTTGAGAAGCTCCCGAGAATACATATGGTTTTTTCTGAATCGGAATTCGAACAATTTTTGTTGCAGAAACGCTGCAAGGAGGATTTGGGACAGCCGTTATTGTTAGATCTATATATCCATTAACAATATCTGTTAAGCTAGGTGTTACTAATGGAGTTAATGATGTTGAATTTGATATGGTTGTTCCTGTAGCTGAGGTCCAATTGTATGAAGTTGCATATTGTACTCCTGTTCCATTAACCAATACATTAGTTATATCATAACAAACAGTAGGCTGAGGAGATACAACAGTAATAAGTGGCGAATTAATTAATGTAACATCTGTATAAGTTACTAAAGGCCCAGCACAAGGTGCTATTGGATTTGCAGTTAAGGTTAATCGAACAGAACCACTCAAAATATCTGCCGCGCTTGGAGTATAAATTGGATTAATGATATTAGTAAAATCAAATGTTCCCGTACCAGAGGTAGACCAAACTAAATTTGAAATTGTTGTTAGGTCTACTGTCGAATCTGTAATTTGAAATGGCAAGGCACATCTTGTAATATTTGGACCTGCATTAGCAACTGGTAATTTTTGGAAGGATAATACTAACGTACTAGAAACCGGAATTATACAAGGAGCAATTGAATTTACGGTAAGTGTTAAAGTTACAGATCCTAAAGCCAAATCGGTATTTGAAGGATTGTAAATAGGGTTTAATGGATCTCCAGATGGCAAGAAAGTACCTGTTCCACTTGTAGTCCATACAAACGAGTTAGGAGCATAATTTGTAACAGTTGTTCCGCCTATTCCATATGAATTTTGAGTCACACAAATAGAGTCAGTTGCTGTTAATGTAATTATAGGTAATTTTTGTAAATTCAATCGAATAACATCGGTAGCTGGATCAGTACAAGGTGAAAGAGGATTAGCCATTAATGTTAAATCAACAAATCCTAAATTATAATCGGCTGCAGATGGGGTATATGTAGCCAACAAAGTGGTGGCATTGGTAAATGTACCAGTTCCAGTAGTTGACCAAGTTACATTAGAATAATTATCGGTTGCAGTGGTTCCGTTAGTTACATAGCTAGATAATTCACATATAGTTGCTGTTATAGGACCTGCATCAGCAATAGGAGGGCTTATAAAATGTAATGTTATAGTATTGGATGTAGATGAATTACAATTTAGCGGATTCTTAGCTGCAGTTAAAGTTAAAGTAATCGTTCCTAATGTGTAATCACTAGCCGAAGGAAAATAGGTTGGTGCAATTACCGTATTATCAGGTGCAAAAGTACCTGATCCAGAAGTGCTCCAAGATAATGTGTCATAATTTGTTGGAACAACTCCAGTCACAATATAAGATGGATCACCAACACATAAATCTACATTTGGATTAATAACTGTAATTGTTGGGATTTTATTTATGATCAAGGTCATTTGATCCTCTGCATTCGCATTACAAGGGAAATTTTTTGTAGCTATTAATGTTAATACAACTGAACCATTGCTTTTATCACTAGGACCTGGGGTGTAAATAGGGTCAATTGTTGAACCCCCAGTAAATGTTCCATCACCATTCGTGCTCCATTGCACTCCAACATTATTTGTCGCTCCAGCAGATGTTATTTGAAATGTATCACCTTCACAAATTTGTCCATCTGATCCAGCATCAGCAGTAGCTTTTGGTACAATTGTTATTGTTGTGTCAGAATTTGCAGAAACGGTACAAGGCGCAATAGGATCGGCAATTAATGTTAAATCAATAATTCCCGACTCAGTTGGTTGGGAAATATAGGTAGGATTGGTTGTATTTGCATTAATAAAAGTTCCAATTCCTCCATTTCTAATCCAATTATAAGTGCTAGAATATGTTGCAGATCCCGGAATTATTAAACTATCACCTTGGCATATAATTTGAGCTAGACCCGCATTTGCAATAGGATTTTTTTGAATAGTCAAAACCATTTCATCGAAATCATCTGCACATCCTGATTGTGTTCCTGTAATTTTAAAAGTTATTGATCCTACTAAAATATCATTTGGACTCAAAGAATAAATTGGGTCTTCATTGTGGATGTTATCAAAAGAACCCGATCCTGTAGATGTCCAAGTTATTGATGTTGTATTATTCGTGGTAGCTTGCAATTGGTATGTTGCATTGCTTTGACAAATGGTATCATTACCTCCCGCAATTATACTTGGTGCTGCATTTATTCTATAAATAACACTATCAATTACATCTGGTCCGCAATTGTTTTTTGGCTTCACCGTAGCTGTAAAAGTTATAGAATTATTTAAATCGCTAAGTGCAGGATTGTATATTGGACTAATAACCGTTGGATCTACAAAATTTCCATTACCATTAGATGTCCACAGAATTGAATCTGCATTTAGAATGGTTGCATTTATATTAATAGGACCCTCACAAACTAAGGTATCAGGACCTACATTTACAAAGGGTTTTTTTACAATAGTTAAAATAAAAGAGTCAGTTGTGGTAGTATTACAAGGACTATTTCCTGCAGCACTTAAAGTTAAAGTAACGGAGCCATTTGCAATATCATTTGAACCAGGAATGTATTTTGGTGTAAGTGAATTTGGATCTACAATTGTTCCATCTCCAGTTCCTTTTGTCCAAAGAAGGGTAGCGTTATTTATGTTCTGAACTGTTGCAGAATTATTTGGAACTATATAATTAGAACCTTCACAAATAGTTGCCGTTGGTGGTCCTGCATCTACAATTGGAGTAGGAGGAATCAATACAGAAACCGTATTAGTTGAACTTGGACAAGTTGTATTGGAACTTGCTTCTAATGAAATTACAATAGGACCAGCATAATTCACATCATTTAAACTTGGTGTAAATATGGGTATATACGGATTGCTTTGGTCTAATGTTCCTGTTATTCCTGATGGCAAAGTCCACAGTAAATTGGTAGCGTATAAGGTTCCTGTTGCATTGATTTGAATTTGATTTGTGCCACATGTTGTAACATCTAAACTTGCATCGGCAATTGGTTTTTTATCAATTATTATTTCTAAATCCTGCGAATAGCTTTGTGCACAAGGTCCGTTACCAGTTACAGTCAATCGCAATTTTACAGAACCAAGAGCTATGTCTGCAGTACTTGGAGAATATTTTGGATTCAAAATATTTGTAAAATCAAAATTCCCAGATCCAATTACTTTAGACCAAACTACGGAAGTAGGAATATAATTTACAGCAGAAGATTGAATTTGAGTTTCCGTTGTTGTTTCGCAAATATGATATTGTGGTGAACCTGCAATTGTAATAACCGGAATGGGCTGTACCGTAACTATAACTTGATTCGAATTTTTACAACCAGATGCTAATATAGTTTCTTCTAAAAAATAGGTGGTTGTAACTGCTGGAGTTACCGATGGATTTGAATTTGTAGAAGTAAATCCTGATAGGTTACTTGTCCATGAATAGGTTGAACCAACAGTTGAATTAGCTCCTATAGCTATTGTATTACCCTCGCATATTGAGCTGTCCCCAATAACCGTAGCGATTGGAAGCGGTTTCATAGTGATAGTAAAACTATCTGAAATGGAGCATCCAGTTGCAGTGTTTTTTATGGTATGGGTATAAGTGTCAGATTGTGTTACGGTAAAGGAATAATCTGGAGTTGTAGGATTGGGTGAAATTCCAAGAAGTGAGGACCATTCATAAGTATATCCTGGTGTTGCTACTGGATTTCCAAAAGAAACTGTAGTTCCATAACAAACATTTTGGTTTAGAATATCTGTTATAGTTGGTGTGCTATTTACAGTAATTGTAGCAACCGAAGAGTATACCTCTGGACAAACTCCATTTTGCACTACAACTCTATATTTAGTTGTTACTAATAGAGCTCCTGATGTATATGTATCAGTTATATTTGAAATTGGTATCCAAGTAGCTCCGTTATTAACAGATTGTTCCCATCTAATAATAGTTCCTATATAACCTGAGACAGATAATAAACCACTATTTTGTAATAAACAAACTGCAGTAGAACTAGATAAAATACCACCAATACTTTTTGCAACAACATCTATAAACGCTGGAGAAGAATAACTAGTTGTTCCGCTTAGAACAACAGCTCTAAAATACAAAGGAGCTGATAAATTTGTAGCGGTATAAGTAGCACTTTGAATATTAATATCAGTAACATTGGCAGTAAAATCGCTAACTGTTGAAGATTGCCATTTTATAATGCTGCCTGTAAAACCTGATAAAGTTAAAAGAGTAGCATTTGTTCCAGAACAAACCGAAGTAGTTCCTGAAACCGATCCTCCAACCAAAGTTGAAAAAATAGAAACAGGCACTGCAGTTCTGCTTATACTTTCACATCCATTACTAGTTTGTGAAGCATAATAAGTTCCCGTTGCTAAAGGTGTTGAACTTGGAATTGCAGTTAAAGTAACTGCGTTTGAATACCAAATTGGAGTACCAGAACCTGAAATTTTTAAATTTAAAACTGTAGCGTTATCAGAAGCCAAAAATGATTGTGCATATGCAATTGGTGTAGGAGGAGATGCTGGTTGGCTATTTATTAATATTGAATTTGAACTTATTGAAGTACATCCATTAGCATTTGTAACAGTATAATAATAGGTTCCAGATGAAAGATTTGAAATTGTTGTAGAGCCTACTGAACCTGAAAATTGTACACCATCGGAAACTCTTTTTATAGTCCAGTTACCAGTAGGTAATCCATTTAATGTTACACTTCCAGTTGCTGTAGAACAAGTTGGATGTATAATAGTTCCGACAGTTGGTGCTAGTTGAGTAGGAACAGCATCTATTACTACATTTGAGGAAGATAAAGAACTACACGTTCCATTAGAAACAGAAAAAGTATAAGTTCCTGTTGCTAGATTAGTAACCGTATAGGTATTTCCAGTATTAGTATACGTTTCTCCGCCAGGCATTTTAGTAATAGTCCAGCTTCCAGTAGGCAATCCACTTAGAGCTACACTTCCAGTTGGATTTGAGCAACTTGGTTGTATTATGATGCCAACTGCAGGAATTGTAGGAATTATCGGCGCTGTATTTATGGTAATAGATGAATTTAAAGAAGTACACAAATTAATATCTGTAACAGAAAAATTGTAAGTGCCCGGAAGCTGATTGTTCAATAAATAAGTTGATCCTGTTCCATTATAAGATCCTGGATTTATTGTCCAGCCAAATGTTGGTAATCCTGAAAACTGAACAGTCCCCTTATCCACGGAACAATTTGGTTGAATCGCTTTTAATGTTGGTACTGTAGGTAAAGCATTTACGGTTACTAAAACAGAGTCGGAATTAAAGCATTCATTTAATCCTTTTCCAGTAACAGTATATAAAGTTGTTACAGAAGGAGTAAATGAAACAGAATTCGTTATAGCATTATTCCAAGTATAATTTGTTCCAGCAGTTCCAGAACCAGACAATACAATAGATTGACCTAGACAAACCGTACGATCTACTCCAGCAGATACTGTAGGTAAAGGTTTTACGGTAACTGTTGCTGTTGCTGTTCCAACACAACCATTATTATCTGTAGCATTCACAGAATAAGTTGTTGTAGTTAAAGGAGTAACATTTACACTGGCATTCGATCCAAGTCCTGAATTCCAGGAATAGGTATTTGCTCCAGAGGCAGTAAGTGTTACGCTGTTATTTGTGCAAATTGGATTTTCTGCTCCTGAAATTGTAATTGTTGGCAGGGAGTTAATAACTGTAGAAACTTGATTTACGGTAGAGCATCCATTGCTATCAGTTCCTTTGATGTAAAAAGTACCAGATATAGCTATAGTATTAGGACTTGCTAACGAATTAGTTGCACTTGAATCTGTAAAATAGGAGTAATTTAAACTTGGAGTTGAACCTGCCGTAACCGAACCTAAAGTTAAATTAATTGTATTTGGAGGACATATCGGTCCAGGGTTTGTAATTAATAAAGTTGGCGAACCATTTACAACAAAATTTATTGTAGTACTACACCCATTACTATTGGTATAGGTAATTACACTAGTTCCTGGATAAATACCGCTAACTAATCCGGTATTTGAAATAGAAGCAATTCCAGTATTAGATGATTTCCAAGCATTTGATGTTGCAGCATTTGCAGAGCCAATTAATGTTGTAGTTGATCCTACACAAATTGGTAGATTACCTGTAATAGAAGGGGAACTGTTAACAGTAATTAGTATTGTGTTTGAATATACAATGGCGCATCCTGAATTTTGGACAGCAACTCTAAAATAAGTTGTTTGTGTTAAACTAGCTGATTCATAAGCTGAAGCAGTATTAGCAATAGAGGTCCAAGGCGCACCACCAGAAGTTGATGATTCCCAATTTAAAATGGCTCCTTCATATCCGTTTAGCGATAATAATCCACTTGTGCTCCCAGAGCAAATGGAAGCAGCACCTGATAAAACACCTCCTACACTTTGCGGAGCAACCTCAATGGTAAAATTTACAGGATTTCCTATACAGGATTCGTAAGTAGGAGTTACTGTAAAAGTAGAAGTTAATAAACCGTTTGTTGGATTAGCAGCTGTAAAAGCAGGAATTGGCGAAGTAGTTCCTGAAAGAGCGCTTAATCCAATTGCTACATTATTAGTTCCAATCCAAGAGAATGTAGTTCCAGATACTGTAGTTGGAGAAGATGCCGATAAGCTAATCTGATTAATATTTACACCTGCACAAACCGAAATGTTAGATATAGGCGTTACAACTGGCAATGGGTTAACTGTTATGGTATAATTTTTTGGTTCTCCCAAACATCCATTTATAATTGGAGCAACTATAATAGAACTTGTTATCGGTTCTAAAGTTAGGTTTACAGCCGTAAAAGATGGAATACTTGTGCCTGTTCCTGAAGCAACTATACCAATAGAAGTATTGCTATTGGTCCAATTAAAGGTTGTCCCTGACGGAGTTCCTGCTAAATTTATATCTGGAACTGTTGCGCCAACACAATAGGATAAATTAGGTAAAATCGTTGTAATTGTTGGAGCATTATAATTAAACAAACCAAATGTCGTTCCGTCAACTATAAGATCCCCTGATGTGAGTCCACAAGGAATTATAATTTTTAATTCAGTTGTACTTACAAATACAATAGCAATTGGTGTAATACCTATTGTAACAACTGATGCATTTGAAAATCCGCTTCCAATTATTGTAACTTCCGTTCCAGCAGTACCAGATGTAGGGCTATAAGAAGTAATTATAGGGGCAAAAAGACCCCTTAATTCTTTGTTTATAGTTACTGATTTATTAAAAGTATTCGAAAAAGAAAGCGTATTAACGAATAAAAACAATGCTAATATAACAGATTGAGGCAGGTTGAAATTTCTCATTTTTTTATTTATTTTATTTATCAATTATGCACCGATAAATATTGAAAATATTGGGGGAGATACAAATGTATTAAATTTTAATACATAATGCGAGTCAGGGGTTGAAAATGTGTTTATAAAAACCAAAACATTTTTTTAGCACACATTCAGAAATAAAAAATAAAAATCACCTTACTTTACTAGTTATTAAACTGTTATTTTTAAATTCAATAATTAAATAGAGATTCTAGTGACTGTCAAGTTCTTGATATTCTACTCCACCCCTATTTTTAATTCATGAGATTATCCTTTGATTAATATAGCGGGCGACACCATAAACGAGGGGGAGCGCTCATCCGAAAATGGACTCAGCCCCTTAAAATTACTACCGGCGCGTTTTAATTGCACAAAATCGCCAATAACCTCCTCAACTCGAGCGGTTTCGAAAACAGTGTCAATGGTAGCTTTGGAAATCAATAGCTATGTTTTTGAAAGCTAAAGTTACAAAGTTTAGCTTGACTAAATTATTTATTGTAATTAAATTTAAAGCTCAATTAATAAGGAAATCAGAATGTAATATGATTTTACTAAAAATTCTTGTGCTAAAAATTATGTTTTTATGTTTTGGTATTTATATTGACTTTTTAAATAGCCAAAGTATTATCCCATAATAAATTAAATAGTATTTTTACATTCTTATATCTTAAAATAACAAAATTATTTTCAACACTTTTAAAATGAATCTAGAAACTTGCAAATCATCTGAACCGCTAGATTTCAAACATGAGTTTAATGATACTTTATCATTTGTTTCAGAAATTTGTGAAGTCCCTTATGCATTTATAACATTCCTTGACTCGAGAAATCAATTAAATATTTCTAAAATAGGATTTGAGTTTTCAACAATTCCAAAAAATATATTATCATACAACCTGAATATCATTGAACAAGGTGCCTTTTTTACAATCTCAGACCTAAAAAAAGACCTCAAACGTCAGTCGGAAAAATTAAATTTTCCGGAATTTGACTTCGATTTTTTTGCTGGAATCCCCATACTTAATGATGAAAATTTGGTTATCGGGACAATATGTATTCTTGACATAAAATCCAAAGAACTTTCGGCGGTTCAGTTAAAAACTTTAGAGTATTCTGCCAAACAAATTAAATTCAAATTAGAACAGTTTGAAAAGAATAAAACCTTAGCAAACAAAATACAGGAGAAAGAAACCCAATTTCAATCATTCATTGACAATTCAAAAGAACTATTTTATGAACTTGATCGGGATGGAATCATTATAGATGTATCGAAAAATTGGACAACTTATCTTGGCCATGAAGTTGACGAAGTCATAGGGAGAAGCAATAGCATATTTTTGCATCCTGAAGATTTGGAAATGGTCACTGCTTTTTTGAACAAAACAATCGAGACAGAGGGGATTGAAAACGAAATAACATACAGAATGCTGCATAAAGACGGACATTACGTATGGCATACCTCCACTATAAAACTATCCGAAAAAGATGGAAAATTTATTTATATTGGAAATTGTAGAGATGTCACTGAGCATTTTAAGATAGAACAAAAAAATCTACAACAAAAAGAATTTTACGAAAAAATCTTAAATCAAATCCCAACAGATGTAGCGGTTTTTGATCAGAATCATAAGTACCTCTATTTGAATCTAGCTGCCATAAAAGACAAAGAACTTCGGGAATTTATTGTAGGGAAAGATGATTTTGAATATGCAAAACATACCGGAAGAGATGATTCTTCAGCAAAAAAGAGAAGAGAAAAGTTTACAAAAGCTTTAGAATCAAAAACTTTGATTGAATGGGAAGACAGCATCAATAGCCTGAATACGGGATTAACATCTTATCATACTCGAAAATTTAATCCGATTTATGATAAAGAGGGTACTTTTGAAATGATGATTGGATTTGGAGTAGACATCACCGACAGAAAACAAATAGAACTACAAAACGAACAATTAATTGAAGAAAATAATAAAAACAAAATTATTCAACTTAACGAGGCTAAAAACATGTACCGCTTTGTGGCAGAAAACTCGGTCGATTTAATCTGTTTACACAATTTAGACACTTCTTTTCAATATATTTCGCCTTCGGCAATAAACATCTTGGGATATTATCCTGAAGAAATGGAGGGAAAATCCCCTTTAGATTATGCTCACCCCGAAGATTTAAAACACCTAAAGGATACTTTTGCCGATTTTATTGATGAAAAAGAAAATAAAACCATAATCGCCCGATTTAAAAATAAAGACGGAAGCTATATTTGGTTAGAAACAAAGGCAAATATTGTGAAAGAAAAAGACATAAAAATAGGATTCCAGTCTAATAGCCGGGATATAACCTCAAGGAAAGAAGAAGAGGAAGTTATCGAAAAAACATTGTTAAAACATAGAGAACTAAATGAATTACGATCTAATTTAGTTTCGACCATTTCCCATGAGTTTAGAACTCCAATGACCACGATTAGGGCAAGTTCAGAACTAATTTCTATCTATCTTGAAGGGCTTACTTTTGAAAAAAAACAACGCTTAGAAAATCAATTAAATACAATCACTGGGGAAATTGACAGAATAGTTGAGTTGATGAATTCAGTGTTGACAATTTCAAAAAATGATGCTGGAAAAACTAATTTTAACCCTGTTAAATTTAATTTAAAGCAACTATGCCTTGATATAATTGAAACTAGTTTTTACAATCAAAACAACGGCAACAGAGTGCAAACATTATTTAAAGGGGACAATTTTGATGTTTTAGCTGATAGAAACCTAATGGAATACTCCATTTTTAATTTGTTGAATAATGCTTTTAAATATTCAGAAGAATCACAGGATGTTATTTTAAATCTTACCGCAATATCATCAGAAGTTACCATTGAAATTATTGACTTTGGAATAGGCATTCCGGAAGAAGATCAACACAAACTATTCAATACTTTTTTTAGGGCAAAGAACACCAATGGTATTCCGGGAACAGGCCTAGGTCTTTATATTGTAAAAACATTTACTGAAAAAAATTCAGGCAAAATCCAATTAGAAAGTCTTTTGGGAAAAGGAACAAAAGTAAGATTGATATTTCCTGCACAAAAGATTTAATATGGTGGAAACAAAATATTTATTTTTGATTACAAAAGATGAAAAAAATTTTACCTAATCCCTAGAAATTTTATGTGACCCTTTATTTGCAAAAAAAACAAAGACAAATTAATTTTACTGATAGCCCAAAATAAATTCCTTTAAGCTACCTTCTTTTAATTGATTTAATATAATCCCGAGTAGTAAGACCAACATAGGATTTGAAACTTGTTGAAAAATAAGAGAACGAATTAAATCCCGTTTCATCTACTAAAAACTGAACGTTTTTTTCCCCTAAATCAATAAGTTTAATTGCATATTGTAATTTAAACTCTCTAATATATTGGGATATGTTTTTATTAGAAAGCTTTCTAATCCTTTTATCTAGTGAAGATCTACTGATAAAAAGCTCTTTTGCCAATTCATCGACACCAATTTTTGATTTCATATCCTTCAATAAAATGTCATTTATTGATGATAAAAAATCTATTCGAGATAATCGTATGCTAACTTTTGAGAAAGGATCTGGCTTGATTTTTTTTTCAATATTTTTTTTAAACTGTAAAAGATTCCTGATTTTAAAAATCAATTCTTTTGTTTGAAAGGGCTTCATTATATAATCATTTACCCCGTTCTCCAACTGTCTATATTTCACCTCATCATCCATATTGGCGGTAATAACAACAAAAGGAATTGTATTAAATTCGATGTTTTTTCGAATATTCATAAACAACTGCTCTCCATTCATAATAGGCATCATCATATCACTAATAATAATGTCTGGAATATTATTTTGTAAATGATCGAGTGCTTTCATTCCATCGACAAACCAATTTACATTGAAATCATTCAAAAGTAATAATTCCATAATCAGACTGCCTAAAGCTAAATCGTCCTCAATTAAAACTATGTTACTTTTCCTTGTTTTCATATTACTAAATTAACAATTCTTATTTAAACTTATCAGTATTTTTTATACAAAATTTGAAAAAAGGAAGTATTACTTTCGGTACTATTTCAAAAATAAATTTAGCAAACTATGTAGTTGTCGTACCTCAAAATAAAAAATTTACTATTACTTCTTCCTTTCGATAACATAATTAACCATTAAAATCAAGGCTTCTTTAAACTCAGAAATCGGATAATTTTCCAAAAGCAAAAGTGCCTCTTGTTGGAATTGCGCCATTTTTTGTTCGGCATAAAGCAAGCCATTATTTTCTTTTACAAAAGCAATAACCTCTTTGACGCGCTTCTTGTCCTTGTTGTAATTTTTTATGGAATTAATAAGCCAAGATTTTTCTTTTGCAGTACAATTATTCAAAACATGAATAAGCGGCAAAGTCATTTTTTGTTCCTTAATGTCAATTCCTGTAGGTTTGCCAATGGCTTCTTCGCTATAATCGAACAGATCGTCTTTTATTTGAAAGGCCATCCCTATGAGTTCTCCAAATGTACGCATGTTCTCCACCTGGACTTCATCTTCAATAACCGATTTTGCTCCAAGAGCGCAACAGGCCGCTATAAGGGTAGCTGTCTTTTTTCTGATTATTTCATAGTAAACGGCTTCAGTAATATCTAATCTTCGGGCTTTTTCTATTTGGAGCAACTCGCCCTCACTCATTTCTCGGACAGCCACGGAAATAATTCGTAATAAATCGAAATCGCCATTGTCTATAGAAAGCAACAATCCTTTTGACAGCAAATAATCACCGACCAAAACAGCAATTTTGTTCTTCCAAAGTGCATTAATCGAAAAAAAACCTCTCCTACGGTTACTGTCATCAACCACATCATCGTGGACCAAAGTAGCGGTATGAATCAATTCGATAACACATGCCCCGCGATAGGTCCTTTCGTTTACAACTCCTTCCGAAACCATTTTAGCAGTCAAGAAAACAAACATAGGGCGCATTTGTTTTCCTTTTCGATTCACGATATAATAGGTGATTCTATTCAACAAAGCGACCTTTGAAGTCATCGATTCGTAGAACTTTTTTTCGAAAAGTTCCATTTCGTTAAAAATAGGCTGTTTTATTTGAGAAGTGATGTTCATTGAGACTTCAAATATACTGTTTTCGAACAAAAAGGGCAACTGTTTTTCGGTAAGTGAAAGTGATTTAATTGTTATATTTTGCCATACTTTGAATTTTGATTCAAATCAACTGTCCATCAAACAATAATATAATAGTAGTGCCAAATAATAAAAATAAAAACTTATCATGATAAACACTAAAAATAATTTAAAAATGTGTAGTTCATCGATTTTATGGTCATAAAAAATTCCAAATTGATTTTTTATTTAAATTTGATATCTTCATTAAACCTTTTATTAATTTTTAAATCAAAGTGTTGAACCTTTAAAATTATTAAATTATGAAAACCAAATTTTTATTATTTGCGTCTTTACTTTTCATCGCCTTTTTTATGGGTTGTTCTTCTGATGAATCTGTTGATGTTTCAGCTACATCAAAAACAATTACAACTGATGATGCCCTAGCAAATTCAGAAATTGATATTTCAGTGGATGATGTTTCTACCATTGTTGAAGATCAATTTTCAGTTCAACAAAATGCTGCATCAAGAACCAATCAACCAGTGAAAAGTATTTTGCCTGAATGCGCTATAGTAACTACTGTTGCAGAAACAGAAACTTACACAAAAACCATCGATTTTGGAACTGTTGGTTGTACTATGCCAAATGGAAATGTACTAAAAGGAAAAATTATTGTTAGTTTTTCTAAAAATGCCACTACACCTTCGCGAACAATTTCTTACACACTAGAAGGGTTTTATCACAATGATAAATTGATTGAAGGGAATAAAACGATTACCCATGAAAGAAAAAGTACCGATTTATTAGAGGCTTTACATCCAGTTACCACTCATTTAATTGATGTTACAGTTACTTTTGCTGATGGTAAAATTTACACAAGAAAAGGTACTCATGTAAGAGAAATGACCGTAGGATTTGCAACTTTGGGTAATTGGGAAGATAATGTTTTCAAGGCAACTGGAAACCATGTTACTAACTTTCCTAATGGTGCTGAATTAACTACAACCATCAAAACGCCACTAGTTTTTAAATCGATTTGTAGAAAACCTTTTCCGGTAGAGGGAGTGGTTGAAATTAATAAAAATGGCGGAATAGCTACTTTAGATTACGGAATAGGTGAATGTGATAATTTAGCAACTATGACTGCGGATGGAGTTTCAAAAGTAATTGAATTGAAGAGAAATAATAAATAATAAATTAGTATTTCAACAAAAAAAAACGTCCCTCGGGACGTTTTTTTTATGCTTCTTTATTTGCTAATTGACCACAAGCAGCATCGATATCTTTTCCTCGGCTTCTTCGCACTTTTACGACAATACCGCTAGCTTCAAGCGCTTTTATATAGGCATTTATTGATTCCTGTGTTGCTTGCTGAAATTCGCCATCATCAATAGGATTGTATTCTATCAAATTTACTTTGCAAGGGACATATTTACAAAATTTCACCAAGGCATCAATTGAGGCATTATTGTCGTTAATATCTTTCCAAACGACATATTCGTAGGAGATTTTACTTTTGGTTTTTTTGTACCAATATTCCAATGCTTCGCGTAATTCAATTAAAGGAAAACTGGTGCTAAACGGCATTATTCGAGAACGGATTTCCTCTATGGCAGAATGCAAAGAAACCGCCAATTTAAATTTCACTTCATCATCGGCGAGTTTTCGTATCATTTTAGGAACACCCGAGGTCGAAACAGTAATTCGTTTAGGTGACATTCCCAATCCTTCATTTGAAGTAATCATTTCGATGGCTTTCATTACATTATTATAATTCATCAGCGGCTCGCCCATTCCCATAAAAACAATATTAGACAAAGGATGGTTATAATACAATCGACTTTCTCTATCTATGGCAATCACTTGGTCATAGATTTCTGCCGGCTCTAAATTTCGCATTCTTTTTAATCGCGCAGTGGCGCAAAAATTGCAATCTAAACTACAACCTACTTGGCTAGAAACACAAGCAGTTGTCCTTGTATTTGTCGGTATCAAAACACTTTCCACCACCAAACCATCGTGCAAACGAACAGCATTCTTGACCGTTCCATCTTCACTGCGTTGCATTGTATCGACTTTAATGTGGTTGATAACAAAGTTGTCTTCGAGCATTTTTCTAGTAGTTTTCGCCACATTACTCATGCCCTCAAAAGTATGTGCGCCCTTGCTCCACAACCATTCATAGACTTGATTTCCACGGAACGCTTGGTCTCCATTGGCAACAAAAAAATTACGTAATTGTTCTTTTGATAAAGAGCGGATGTCTTTCTTCTCGATTTGCATGGTGCAAAGTTAATAACTATTTGTTGTTTTGTTGTTTTGATAATTTGATAACTTTGACAAAAATTATAAAATGCATTTCATTTCACAAGAATTAGAAGATTACATCGAACAACATTCTCAGAAAGAGCCGGAATTACTGGCGGCATTAGACAAAGAAACTTATCAGAAAATTTTATTGCCACGAATGTTGAGCGGGCATTTTCAAGGGCGTGTTTTGAGCATGTTGTCCAAACTAGTTCGTCCGGTAAACATCCTAGAAATTGGCACCTATACTGGTTATTCGGCCTTATGTTTGTGCGAAGGAATGCAGGAAAAAGGAATACTTCATACGATTGACATCAAGGAAGAATTAGTTGATTTTCAGCGGAAATACTTTGACAAATCGCCTTGGGGAAAGCAAATCATACAACACCTTGGCGAAGCCATTGCCATTATTCCAACTTTGGACCTGAAATTTGATTTGGTTTTTATCGATGCCGACAAGGAGAATTATATTCACTATTTTGAAATGATTGTTCCAAAAATGAACAAAGGAGGAATTATCCTTTCGGACAACGTTTTGTGGAGTGGTAAGGTTTTAGAGCCGCTACAAAGCAATGATTTGAGCACAAAAATATTATTGGAATACAATCAATTATTGAAAAATGATCCAAGGGTAGAAAGTGTTTTGTTGCCCATTCGCGATGGATTGACTGTTTCGAGAGTTATTTAAACTGCATTCGAGATTGGTAATATTGGTACACCTTATAGAAAACAATTCCATAAAGCCCCCCAAAAACATAACCCGTTAAAATATCAGTTGGATAGTGAACCCCCAGGTAAATTCGGCTGTATGCAAAAATCAAAGGATATAAAAAAATCAGAAAAATATAGTGATACTGTTTCTTTAATATTAAAAAAAGGAAGGTCATCGTCGCCATTGAATTTGCGGCATGCCCTGAGAAAAAACTATAGGTACTCGAATGGTGTACTATTCGGATAAAATCTTTAATTTTTGGATCATTACAGGGTCGTAATCGCTTGAAAGTAATTTTGAATAGTTCAACAGATTCATTGCAAAACAATAGTACTAGACCAATAAAAATGACAACTATTCCAAGATTTTTAAGGCCTATTTTTTTGTAAAGCAGATAGGCTAGCAGCAAGAAAAATGGCGTCCAATATGCCTGCTTGGTTATGATGAGCCATAAATTATCATAAGCAGGAGAACCTAGACTGTTTAGGTAAATGAATAGATGGGTATCTAGAGTCCCTATTTTTTCCAGCATTATTTTTTGCGTTTTATAGGGCCAATGCTATCCTCAATTTCTTCAGCAACATGGTTTATTTGAGGTGCTGTTTCGGCCAGTAATTCGTCTTTGGCCTTGTCAATTTCCGGAGTAAAAGTACTTGAAAGTGTTGTCCGAGATGTTGTTGTTTCTCCTAGCAGATTGCTTTTGGTTTTATCGATTTCTGAACTAATGCCGTGGGTAAAATCATGGAGCATTTTTTGATCAAAACCATTGGCCTCGGCACCTTTTTGAATTTCACTTTTGATATCATTAGTGGCGTTTTTTAATTGCGCCATCGCTTTTCCCAAAGTTCGTGCCATTTCAGGCACTTTATCCGAGCCAAAAAGCATCAATATGATAAATATGATAAATATTAATTCGCCTCCTCCTATACCAAACATACTCTGTTAATTTAAATTGCAAAGTTACAAAGTTGTCCAGTTACAAATGGTCTTATTTTATAAATAATTAACAACCAAACAAATTTTAAATTCAAAATCGATAGCAGAAGAAAGGGGGATCAAAAAAGATACCCTTGAGTTTTTTAAAACAAAAAACCCCAAACTTTCGTTTGGGGTTTAGAGCGAAAGACGAGGCTCGAACTCGCGACAACCAGCTTGGAAGGCTGGAGCTCTACCAACTGAGCTACTTTCGCATTACAACGGTGCAAATATAATTAATTAGTTAGCTTCTTTGCAAGTTTTTTAAAAAAAAAATATCAAAACCTCTCGTTTTTTTATAACCGTTTTAAAATTAAATCGTTATAAATTCAGTAATTTTATATAGCAATCCCAATATTTATAAAAAAATGAATCCATTTTATATTTTCATGTTGATATGCATTATTGTGGGATGCAAAAAGGAACCGCTACAAAATGAGGTAGCCCTACAACGTATCGCTTCAATCCCAATAGTCCAAGCAACACCGGATAAAATTGTGCCCATTGACAGTGTTTCATTATACCAGTACAAGAGTAAAGAACTGATTCATTTATACCAGTCCGCTGATTTTGTATCCATTTGGGGAAAAGAAAAAATTAGAAAAACGATTTTGGAACAACTCTCTAAATCCGATGAAGAAGGATTAAATCCATTGGATTACAACATAATTAAATTAATGGATTATGAGAGAAAAATCGCTGTGCTAACGGATCAAGAATTGGCAAACTTCGATATTTTGCTTAGCCTTAGCCTTCAAAAGTACATTTCTCATTTGACTAACGGACGAGTGAATCCCAGTAATATATATAAAAAATGGGATTTGAAAGAAAACGAAATTGACATCAATGAAACAATATTCCAATTACTAAAAAGCGATTCCGTATCCAAAAAAATAGAGCTCCTAAAACCCAATCACATTGTTTACAAAAGGTTGAAAAACGCACTTAAAATCATCAATACTTTCCCAAAAGATGATTTTAAAAAAATAGAAGTCATCGGTAGAATTTCTCCACAGGACAGCAATTCCGAATTAATTGGGATAAAAAAAAGATTGATCTATTGGAAAGATTTACAACCGAAAGACTGTTTGTCCATGATTTATGATAGTGAAACTGTCAAAGCCATGAAAAAATTCCAAACCCGACACGGTTTAGGTGCTGACGGCATTATTGGAAGAGGCACGATCGAATCACTCAATTTTTCTAAAAAACAGCGTAAAGAGCAAATTCTCGTTAATCTCGAGCGTTGGAAATGGTTTCCGAAAAATTTGGGGAATGAATATGTAATTGTTAACATTCCGGATTATAAACTGAGTTTAGTTAATAACAAAGACACTATTCAAACGCACAGGGTAATAGTTGGCAGACCTAAAAGAAAAACTCCTGTTTTATCATCAAGATTGACCCAAGTGATTTTTAATCCAACCTGGACTGTGCCGCCAACCATTTTGAGGGAAGATGTAATTCCCGCCATTTTGAAAAATCAAAGCTATTTAACCCAAACAAAAATCAGGTTATACGACCGAAATGGAAATGCAGTCCCTTTATATAACTGGAGTTTATCGAATGCTTACAACTATCGTTATGTGCAAATTCCAGGAAAATTTAACTCGCTGGGAATGGTCAAAATGATATTTCCTAATCGCTTTTCGGTTTATTTGCATGATACCAATCACCGTGATTTTTTCGAAAAAACAGAACGTTCCTTGAGTTCAGGATGCGTAAGAGTGGATAATCCGATAGAGCTAACCGAATATTTACTAAACGATCCAACTCATTGGGATCTAAAAAAAATTACTGAAACACTCCAAAAGGAAAAAACGGAATACGCTACCATAAAGAAAAAAGTCTTTTTTCATCTATTATATTGGACAGCATGGAGTGATACAAACGGATTGATTTTTAGGGATGACATTTATAATCTTGATGCCGTTTTGTACAAACGGTTAGGAAACTAATTTAGAAGTTGAACTAAAATTTACGGAAGGATAGTAGATAAACAAACATGATTTATTTTTTATCGTATTGATAATTCCTTTTGATAATTCTTCTGGGATAGCCGGACATCCCTGACTTCGCCCCAACCTTTTATTGTTTTTGATAAACCTATCCGAAACATAATTAGCCGCATGAATTACAACTCCCCTAGCTCTGGCATTGTCATTTATTCCTTTTTCTAGACCATCTAATTTCAAAGACATGCCATGTTTTCCATTATAAATTTCACCCGTGGAATAAAATCCTAGGCTGCTTTTGAGAGATTGTGCCGCATTTGAAAAATTATTGGCAAATTCTTCTCCAGTATTCCTTCCGTGTGCAACTAGGGAATTATACAAAATGGTGTTGGTGGCCAAATCAATTACCCAGAGTCTTTTAGTGTTTGAGGACAAACTAAAGTCAACTAAGGTTAAAATATCTTTTTGAATTAATCCTTTCTCTTTTAACAAATAAAAACCTTTGAGAGCTTTGGTGAAGCTTTCAAGATTGGGCAAGGCAAATTGGTTGGATTTTAAGGCGTTATAAACCACTTCGGTTTTTGAATCCAAACGCGGTGATGTTAGGCTAACGACTGTACTTTTTTTGATGTTCTTCGGATTAGGGAAAATCGATTCACTTGGATTGATTGAAAATAGGAAAAACAAAACGATAGGAAATAACTTGTAAATCATTGGAAATGTAGGTTTTAATAGTACGCTTGGGATTGCTAATTTACAACAGAAATGCCCTTTTTAAAAATTTTTAAGAAAAAAATATGATTTTAGAACGCGTTTGGTGCTTTTTATTGGATTCAAATAATAACATCTCATTTGTTTTTTGTGTTAATTTTGCTATTTTTGTTTAAACACAGTCAAAGTTTATGCCAAAAAATTACTCCGTAATTCTCCTTTTTTTACTCTTTTTAAGTTCCGGCATTTACAGCCAAAAAAAGACACTTCAGGCAAAATCCATTGTTGAGAATATTACAATTGACGGAAAAATTAACGAAGAAATTTGGAAGACGGCTCAAGTAGCTTCTGATTTTATCATGTTTGAACCTGATAATGGAAAACCCATAAGCCAAGGAAAGAGAACAGAAGTAAAGGTGCTTTATGATAATAGCGCCCTCTACATCTCCGCTTTGTTGTATGACGACGAGCCAACTAAGATTTCAAAGGAAGTAACCAATCGGGATGTTTTTGGAATTTCCGACAATTTTTCGGTTTCTATCAATGGGTACAATGACGGGCAACAAGATTTTAGATTTTACGTCAGTGCTGCCGGAGTCCAAATGGATTGTTTAGCGACCGAAGACAGTGAAGATTATAATTGGGATGCTATTTGGAAAAGTGAAGTAGCAATAACTGATTTTGGTTGGGTAGTTGAAATGAAAATTCCTTATGCAGCCTTACGCTTTTCAAATTCAGAGAAGCAGACTTGGGGTTTAAATTTTAAAAGAGCCATAAAACGTGATGCACAAGACCAAAGTTACACTTGGAATTTCGTCGATACAAAAATAGGTGCTGTAATTACCCAAGAAGGGATTTTGGAAGGAATTGAAAACATAAAAACACCAACTCGACTTTTCTTTATTCCATATACTTCGGCCTATTATCAACAAGATGATTCGGCTTCCGATAAAACCCTGAAAGCCGGAATGGACATTAAATATGGAATAAATGATGCGTTTACGCTCGATGCCATATTAGTTCCTGATTTTGGACAAACAAAATTCGACAATGCCATTCTTAATCTTGAACCTTTCGAACAGCAATTTGATGAAAATAGAGCTTTTTTTACTGAAGCAACTGATTTGTTTTCAAAAGGAAACTTGTTTTATTCGCGAAGAATTGGTGGAAGTCCAACAACAACTAAAGACGATTTACAAAGTCAATTGGCTCCAAATGAAGAAATCACAAATTTTCCCGGCACTGTTGATTTAATTAATGCCGTGAAGGTTTCAGGTCGAACTGAAAAAGGACTTGGAATTGGATTTTTGAACGCCATTACCGAAAAAACTTTTGCGACAATTCAAAATACTATTTCTGGAGCAACTCGTAAGGAAGCGATAGAGCCTTTGGTCAACTATAATGTTTTGGTTTTCGATCAACGTTTTAACCAAAACTCTTCCGTTTCCTTTGTGAATACCAATACAACGCGAAATGGAGATTTTCGGGACGCCAATGTTTCGGCTTTATTATTTGATTTGAATACAAAAAAAAATACTTATAATTTATATGGAGATTTTAAATACAGTACCATAAAGAACAGCAATATTAATGATGGATCAATCTACGGTTTGGCAAATTACGATGGTTTCAAAACAGCATTAAGTTTTGCCAAAACAAGTGGGAAATACAGGTATTTATTTTCCGGAAAATACCTATCCAAAAATTATGATGTCAATGATTTAGGAATCATTTTTGTAAACAACTATCACGCCGCTTACGCAGAAATGAGTTATAGAATCATCAATCCGACTAATACCTTTAACTCTCTTAAATTTAACCAAAATATTAATGTTGAAATTCAAAACACCACAGGGAAAACCCAAGAAGCCTGGTATCAAGCCATATTGACGGCCACCACTGTAAAGAATCATTATATTGAAAGTAAACTTCAAATCAACCCTTTAGACCGGTTCAATTTTTATGAGCCACGAGTTTACGGAAGATATGTTTATATACCAAAAAGCGTATTGGGATATGCTCAGTTTTATTCTAATGACAATAGACCTTTTCATTATGAAGTAGAAGTTAGTGCTGAAAAATTCGACGAAGAGAATAGAAATATTTATAAATTATTTGGCGGTATAAAATATAGATTTAGTGATAAATTTTCTTTGTCTTACAACTTCCAATATTCTCATTTGTATAACGATAGAGGTTGGGTTTTTGACAATGATGCTATTATTTTTGCCGAGCGCAATCGGGAAATAGTAGACCACTATTTTACCGGAAAATATTCTATCACAAACAAGATGACTTTCAATCTAATAGCGAGATATTATTGGTCTTATGCCGAAAATCACAAGTTTTTCAACCTGCAAGCCGATGGATATTTATCGCCTATCCCATATTATTCCGAAAATAGAAATTTCAATTCATGGAATTTAGATTTTTCTTATTCATGGTGGTTTGCTCCCAATAGTCAAATTTCAGTTTTATATCGAAGTTATGCCTTGGAAAGAACAAACCTTGTTGAAAAAAATATTACTACAAACCTTTCAAATGTTTTTGACACCAATTTAACCAACATTTTGTCAGTCAGTATACGCTATTATATAGATTACAATTCCTTGAAAAGCAAGCATTAAAAATGCATTAATTTCAGGAAATAAAGGTATCAACCATACAATTATTATTTTTTGACATTCTAATCTTAAAATGCATAATAGTAGTTTGAGTGCAAGTCAACATTTTTAGAAATGCTATATCTTTGCAAAAAAAAATCAATGAACAAAAAAGTAATCCTTATGATTCTAGACGGTTGGGGAAAATCTCCAGACCCGAAAGTATCCGCAATCGACAATGCCAACATTCCTTTTATTAATAGTTTGTATAAAAAATACCCAAGCGCACAACTTCGAACCGATGGTTTAAACGTGGGCTTGCCAGAAGGGCAAATGGGAAATTCCGAGGTAGGACACATGAATCTTGGTGCCGGAAGAATTATTTACCAAGATTTGGCTAAAATAAATCTAGCTGTTAAAAACAAAACCTTGAATGCCGAACCAGTGCTGCTAGATGCATTCCAATATGCCAAAGACAAAAACGTAAACGTTCATTTTCTAGGGCTAGTTTCTGATGGCGGTGTGCATTCGCACACTTCTCATTTAAGAGGATTGATAGATGCAACTCAGGATTTTGGCTTGCAAAAAGTTTTCGTTCATGCCTTCACTGATGGACGTGATGTAGATCCAAAATCTGGAGCTGCCTACCTTCAGAATGTAGAAAATTATATCGCAAACACTTCCGTGAAAATTGCTTCAGTGGTTGGGAGATATTATGCCATGGATCGTGACAAACGTTGGGAAAGAGTTAAAATCGCTTATGATTTGTTGGCAAACGGAACGGGGACACATTCGAAAAACGCATCAAAAAGCATTGAAGAAAGTTACGAAAAAAACGTGACTGATGAATTTATTAACCCTATTATTGTGGTTGATGAAAGTGACAAACCATTGGCCACCATTAAGGAAAATGATGTTGTAATTTTCTTTAATTTTAGAACAGACAGAGGTCGCGAACTAACTGAAGCTTTGTCACAACAAGATTTCCACGAGCAAAATATGCACAAACTCAATTTGTATTATGTAACGCTGACCAATTATGATGAAACGTATGAGAACGTAAAAGTGGTTTATAATAAGGATAATGTTACAGAAACCTTGGGTGAAGTCTTGGAAAAAGCAAACAAAAAACAAATCAGGATTGCCGAAACCGAAAAATATCCACACGTGACATTCTTCTTCTCCGGCGGAAGAGAATTACCTTTTATTGGTGAAAGTCGCATCCTGAAAAATTCACCAAAAGTAGCTACTTATGATTTACAACCCGAGATGAGTGCTTATGAACTGGCGGATGCGCTAGTTCCTGAACTTGAAAAAGGGGAAGTGGATTTTGTTTGTCTGAATTTTGCCAATGGCGATATGGTGGGCCATACGGGTGTCATGAGTGCGGCAATAAAAGCCTGCGAAGCAGTCGATAAATGTGTCGAACAAGTAGTAACATCAGCTTTGGCCAATAATTATACAACTCTTATAATTGCGGATCATGGCAATTGCGAAACGATGATAAATCCTGACGGGAGCCCAAATACGGCACACACCACCAATCCGGTTCCGATTATTTTAGTTGATAAGGAATTAATGGAAATTCACGATGGTGTCTTAGGCGATATAGCCCCAACTATTTTGGAATTAATGGGGGTTGAAAAACCTGCCGTAATGACGAGGTATTCGTTATTGTAAATTCTATAATCTACAATTTTTAAAACTACTCCATGTGAGTAGTTTTTTTTTAATATAAATAATTGTTAAAATCTCAATATTAAAAGTAATACTATTATATTTGCAATCTAATACATTAAAAATGGATCAAATTTTATCGAATATCAAAATTAAAGTAAACGAAAAGCTATATGTTAAAGATCCTGAAACTTCTACATTAGGAAAAAAAATAATTCAAGAGAGCATACTTTTAATTGACAATATTGGCTTCGAAGAATTTACATTTAAAAAATTAGGAGAAAAAATTGGTTCCAATGAAAGTTCTATTTATCGTTATTTCGAAAACAAGCATAAATTATTAGTGTATTTATCTTCTTGGTATTGGAGTTGGATAGAATATCGATTAGTTTTTGCCATATCTAATTATTCGGATTCTTGGGAAAAACTAAAGAAAGCCATCTTAATAGTAACTGAAAAGGTGGAAGACAACCAAAAAACGCAACATATTAATGAATCCATTTTGAATAAAATTATAATAGCTGAGTTTACTAAAACTTTTCACACCAAGGAAGTGGACCAAGAAAATAAAGAAGGTTTTTATTATATTTATATAAGAGTGATTAATAGATTAACAAACATAATCACTGAAGTAAATCCAGATTATTTTTATCCAAAAAGTCTAGCTTCTAGCATTGTTGAAGGAGCAATGCATCAGCATTTTCTTAAGAATCACATGCAGGCTATTACAGACTGTAATGACACGACAAGTCCAACCGATTTTTACTTAAACTTAATCGAAAAAATTATTAAAAAATAGATCATGACTTCATTAAAACGACTTTACAATCTTTTAGAATTAGACAAAAAAGATGTTTCACAAATTTTTTTCTATGCTATTTTTGCTGGAATCGTGAATTTGTCTTTACCATTGGGTATTCAGGCTATCGTAAGCTTCATTCAATCCGGGCGTATCAGCGCTTCATGGATAGTATTGGTAATTCTCGTAGTTATTGGGGTGGCCCTAGTTGGTATTTTATCATTGATGCAATTACGTATAACTGAAAATTTACAACAAAAAATTTTTGTGCGTTCTTCTTTTGAATTTGCTACTCGTTTACCCAAAATAGAATTCAAAGAACTACATGGCTATTATCCGCCTGAATTGGCCAATCGCTTTTTCGACACTTTGACCATTCAAAAGGGGACTTCAAAATTGCTGGTGGATTTTTCAGCTGCCATTTTACAAATTATTTTTGGTGTTGTTTTATTATCGATTTACCATCCCTTCTTTATTATTTTCGGAATTTTATTGTTGATGCTGTTATATATTATTTTTAAATTTTCCTATAATAAAGGAATTGAAACCAGCTTAAAAGAATCCAAAAACAAATACAAAACCGCGGGTTGGATACAAGAAATCGCTAGAAATAATTTCAGTTTTAGAAATGAATTCAACTACGATTTTGCCTTAGAAAAAAACAATGCCCTTATAAAAGATTATTTATACAGTCGAGAAAATCATTTTAATGTTATCAAAAGACAGTTTAGTCAACTCATAATTTTCAAAATAATTATTACAGCTAGCTTATTAATCATTGGTGGTTACTTAGTTTTGAACCAGCAAATGAATATTGGGCAATTTGTAGCTTCAGAAATTATCATTTTATTGGTAATCAATTCTGTTGAGAAAATCATTCTTGGACTAGAAACTTTCTATGACGTATTAACGGCTGTAGAAAAAATTGGGCAAATTACCGATATGGAATTGGAAGAAGAGGTTGACATAGAGAACAAAAGTTGTTACACCAATATCAGCCTTGAAACAGAAAATATGGAATTTCAATTTCCGGAATCTACTTTTGGGATTTTAAAGAACATCAATGTGAAAATAAATCCAGGAGAGAAAATCATAATCGATGGGGAAAATGGTTCTGGAAAAACAACCTTGATTCGAGTGCTTTCTGGTTTATTACACCCAACCTCGGGTAACTTTATTATCAATGATGATACTTTTAAAAAAATAGACGTTAAACAATACCGTTCGAGAACAGGAAGTATTATTCAAGGAGAAACCCCTTTTGAGGGAACTATTCTCGAAAACATCACTTTCAATGATAAAAACATCAGCTCCGAAGATTTAAAATGGGCTCTCGATGGAGTTCAATTGACGAACTTTATAAAAACACTGCCAAAAGGATTAGACACTGAAATTTTTCCGGAAGCAAAAGAATTATCCTCTTCAAATGCCCAAAAAATCTTGTTGGCCAGAAGTATTATTCACAAACCCAACATTTTGTTTTATGAAGAACCAACCGATAAAATGGACGTTAAAGTAGCCAATGAAATCATCGACTTTATTACATCCGAAAAAAACAAATGGACGGTAATTGTCTCCTCCCAAAACCCTCATTGGCTTAGAAAATGTGAACGAGAAATCATAATGCAAAAAGGTACTATCATATCAGACACTAAAAAATAAGAGTATGTTAAATATATCCGACAAAAAATCAATAAACAATGATGCTCTTGAAAAATATTCTACTATAAAAAATTTGAGCAACAGACCGCATTACAAAATATTGAATCGAATAATTCTTACGGTTTCCATATTTGCATTAATAGCCCTTTTCTTGCCTTGGACACAAAATATTTCGGGTTCTGGAGCTGTTACAACTTTAAAACCCAATCAAAGGCCACAAACTATTCAATCCGTTATTTCTGGTAGAATTGAAAAATGGCATGTGCAAGAAGGCAGTTATGTTGAAAAAGGCGACACTATTATTTTTATATCTGAAATCAAAGAAGACTATTTGGATCCAAACTTGGTAAAAAACACCAAAAACCAAGTGGATGCCAAAAAACAATCCTTGGAATCATATGGTTCGAAAGTAGCAATACTTTCCAAACAAATGCAAGCTATCAAAAGAGAAAAAGTTTTAAAACTTAAACAAGCAGAGAATAAAATAAAGCAAGCTCGTTTGAAAATAAAAAGTGACAGCGTGGATTTTGTGGCAGCAAAAACGCAATTGAAAATTGCCAACACCCAATACAACCGTTCCTTACAATTAAATAAAGAAGGATTAAAAGCTTTATCTGATGTAGAAGAAAAACGTTTAAAACTGCAAGAAACTGAAGCTAAAATCATCACTCAAGAAAATAAATTTTACACTAGTAAAAATGAATTCATCAATACGGAAATGGAAATCAATAGGATCTCCGCAGAATATTCCGAAAAGATTTCAAAAGCACAGAGCGATCAATATACAGCAATGAGCAACCAATACGACACCGAAGCACAAGTTAGCAAATTAGAAAATCAATATGCTAATTATAGCATTCGAAACGGAATGTATTACATCAAAGCACCGCAAAGTGGCTATATCAATAGAACTCTCCAATCAGGAATTGGGGAAAACATTAAAGAAGGCACTCCCATTGCAACGATTATGCCTTCTAAATATGACATAGCCGTGGAATCTTTCGTAGATCCAATTGATTTACCTTTAATAAAAAGAGGCGAAAAAGTAAGAGTTTGGTTTGATGGTTGGCCAACAATTGTTTTCTCAGGATGGCCAGATATGTCTTATGGTACTTTTGGCGGTGAAGTTGTGGCTATAGAAAATTTCATTAGTGATAATGGGAAATTCAGAATACTTATTGCTCCAGACAAAAACGAGGCTTCTTGGCCTAAACAATTAAGTATAGGCTCCGGTGCACAAACCATTGCTTTACTGAATACCGTTCCGGTTTGGTTTGAGTTCTGGAGAACACTAAACGGTTTTCCACCCAATTATTACAAGGGAAAAGAGAAACCTTCAAAAGAAAAGAAATAATGAAACGAGCAAGTACAATTTCACACAGGAAAATAATTATTTGCGAGTTCCATCTGACCATTAAAAATTAATAAAAATAAACAGATGAAACACCTTCTTTTTATACTCGTTTTAATAGGAACTACTATTTATGGTCAGTCTAAAAGCGAATCCACTTTACCTGTAAATCTCAAAGAAATGAGTTATAACGAGTACTTGGGTTTTGTAAAAAAATACCACCCATTGGTTAAAAATGCCAACTTAGAAATCAGTAAAGCACAAGCTAATTTGATGATGGCTCGTGGGGGCTTTGACCCAAAATTGCAATTGGATTACAAAAAAAAACAGTTTCAAGGAACAGAATATTATTCGATAATGAACAGCAGTTTCAAAATCCCGACTTGGTATGGAATCAACATAAAAGCAGGATTTGACGAAAACGAAGGGTATTATCTAAATCCACAAAACAAAACACCTAGTAATGGCTTAACATCTTTGGGAATCAGTGTTCCTCTTGGGCAAGGATTGCTTATTAATCAAAGAATGGCCGATTTGCAAAAAGCAAAAATCCAAGTCAAATTAAGTCAGGCGGAACAAAAATTAGAAGCCATAGCTGTTTTATATGATGCTTCGGTTGCTTATTTCAATTGGAAAAAAAACTATGAAGAAAAACTCTTATATGAAGATTATAGTATCAATGCTCAAAAAAGATATGATGGCATTAAATCTTTAATAAAAGAAGGAGACAAACCGGCTATTGATAGTATTGAAGCTGGGATTGTTGTGAAAAATAGACTTTTGTCTCTCGAAGATTCTAAATTAAAACTAACAAAAGCCAAATTAGAACTGTCGAACTTTCTTTGGCTTGAAAACAATATTCCACTTGAACTTGCCGAGGTGATTATTCCCGAGAAAAAACTGGGTCAAACTATTCAAGAAACTTTGAATATAAGCGATTTAGCCAATCCGAGATTTTCAGTACTGAATCATCCTAAAATAGAAGCTTTGCAAAGTAAAATTGATCTATTGACTGTTGAGAAAAAAATGAAGGCCAGTATGCTATTGCCAAAAATAGATGTTGGTTATTCCTATTTGGCTCAGCCAAATCCAACTACCCTCAACAGTAATGACAATTATAAAGTGGGAGTCGATTTTTATTTTCCATTGTTTTTAAGAAAAGAACGTGGCAGTTTGAAATTTGCGCAATACAAAATTCAGGAATCCGAATTTATACGTGATCTAGAAAAAGTGCAATTGACAAACAAAATCATTGCCCAAAAAACAGAAATCCAGTCCTTAACAAAACAGCAAAAATTAATTGACAAATTGGTTTCGGATTACGACACAATGCTGCAATCTGAAGAACGATTGTTTACTTTAGGGGAGAGTTCTCTTTTTCTGATTAATACTCGAGAGAATAATTTAGTGAGTGCCCAACTTTCTCAAATTGCATTAGAAAATCGTTTTTTTACTTCCAACTCGGAACTTTATAAAATAATGGCTAATCCTAATTAAATAATTTATAAATTGTATTTTTGCCGTCTGAAAATTGATTTATGATTATCCCAAAAACTCGAGAGGAAATAGAATTAATGCGTGAGAGTGCTTTAATCGTTTCGAAAACATTAGGAATGATTGCCTCCGAAATTAAAGAAGGAATTACCACATTATATTTAGACAAAAGAGCCGAAGAATTTATTCGGGATCATGGTGCAGTTCCTAGTTTCCTCGGATTATATGGTTTTCCAAACTCGCTTTGCATGAGTCCAAATGCACAAGTGGTTCATGGAATTCCAAATAACAAACCATTGGAAAGTGGCGACGTTATTTCGGTAGATTGTGGTGCTTTCAAAAATGGCTTCCATGGCGACCACGCCTATTCTTTCGAGATTGGAGAAGTTGCTCCAGAGACCAAAAAATTATTGCAGGTTACTAAAGAATCCTTATACGTTGGAATCCGAGAATTGAAATTGGGAAACCGCGTGGAAGATGTAGGAAATGCTATTCAAAAATATACCGAGAGTCACGGTTATGGTGTGGTTCGCGAATTGGTAGGTCACGGCTTGGGGCAAAAAATGCACGAAGATCCAGAAATGCCCAATTACGGAAAACGGGGCCGCGGAAAACTTTTTGTTGAAGGCATGGTTGTGGCTATTGAACCCATGATTAATATGGGAACTAAAAATATCAAGCAACTCAAAGACGGCTGGACAATTCTGACTGCCGATGGAAAACCAAGCGCCCATTTTGAACACGATGTGGCAATAATTGACGGTAAACCAGAGATTTTATCCACTTTTGCTTATGTGTATCAAGCTTTGGGAATCGTAAGCAATGAGGAAGATGAATTTAGAAGACAACCGCTAAAACTCTAATGAAAAAGCTTTTTAAATTAATCCTCAATACCATACCTCGTCCCATACTAATTAGACTGAGTTATTTGGCACGTCCCATTCTGGCATTTATACTACAGGGAAATAAATTCACCGATCCAATAGACGGTAGAAGTTTCAAAATGTTCCTGCCTTATGGCTACGGAACACAACGCAATAATGTCCTTTCGCCAAGCACACTCTCGTTGGAAAGACACCGTTTATTATGGTTGTATTTGAATGATAAAACCGATTTCTTTACTTCAAACGAGAAAAAGAAAGTCTTGCACTTTGCACCTGAACAAGCTTTTTACAAATTGTTCCGAAATCAAAAAAACATCGACTACACCACAACCGATTTGTTTTCGCCACTTGCCGATGTGAAAGCTGATATTTGCAATTTGCCTTTTGAGGACAATTCTTATGACACCATTTTTTGCAACCACGTATTAGAACATATTCCGGATGATACCAAAGCAATGCAGGAATTATTCCGAGTTTTAAAAAAAGGAGGAATGGCAATCCTGCAAATTCCGCAAGAATTGGCAAGAGCTACGACTTTTTCTGACGATTCCATTACGGATCAGAAAGAGCGTGCCAAAATATTTGGACAATACGATCACGTCCGCATTTACGGACGTGATTATTTTGACAAATTGAGAAGTATTGGATTCACAGTTGTTGAAGAAGATTACACCAACAAAATTTCGCCCGAATTAGTAGAAAAATACTGTTTAGCCAAAGGCGAAATCATCCCTGTTTGTTTTAAATAAACGCTTGTATTTTCGGCATAATTTTGGCAAAGTATATTTTGTTATATTTACATTTTAACAATTCAATACTATGCTTGGTTCCTTATTCAGAAAAATAGTCCTCTTTTTTATAATTACTTCGGCTACTGCGCAAACAGTTCATGAAGTTATTCCTCCATTCAATATTAAAACCATTTCCTTTGTTCAAAATGGTCAAAACCAAATGCCTATTTTCAAATTAGGAGAAGGTTTTCAATTGCAGTTTGATGATTTGTACGGAAACGAAGCCAATTATTACTACGAAATTATTCATTGCGATTACAATTGGATTCCAACTCAAATTCCTAAAAATGAATATTTACTAGGATTTGATAATCAAAGAATTCAGGAATACACCAATTCCTTTAACACCTTACAAATTTACTCTCATTACAAATTGTCTATTCCAAATCAGTTTACCCAACAATTAAGAATTAGTGGTAATTATATGTTGAAAATATTAGACGAAAACAAAGAAGTTGTGTTTTCTAGAAAATTTATTCTTTATGAAGAACGCGTCAACGTACCAACACAAATAAAACGCGCTAGGACTATTGCAAATTTGGAATACAAACACAATTTGGAATTTTCCATAAAATCCAACAATATCACCTTTCAAAATCCGCTAAAAAATGTAAAAGTGGCATTGCTTCAAAATGGTCAATGGAATACTGCAATTAAAGACATTTTACCCCAATACACCATTGGAAACGATTTGGTTTATAAATATGATACCCAAACCCAGTTTTGGGCGGGAAACGAGTTTTTATTTTTCGACAACAAAGACATAAGAGCCTCCAGTAATAATGTGGCGCGAATAGACGCAGGAAATGACATCTATAGTTCCTATTTGTATACCAATAGAGCCCGAACAAATTTTCCATATTCCCTGACGCAAGATGTCAACGGAAATTTTGTCCCACGAAATATAAATAGAACAAATAGTGAAGTTGAGGCTGATTATTCTTGGGTTTATTTTAGTCTATCGGCTCCAGCTTACATGAGCGATAAAGGAATTTATGTAAATGGCATGTTCAATAATTTCAGTTTAACTCCCGAATTTAAGATGGAGTACAATCCCCAAAAAGCGGTTTATGAAAAAGCCATTTTGATAAAGCAAGGGTTTACAAATTTTCAATATACGGTAGCTGATGATAGCGGAAATGTTGATTGTGAAAATGCTATTGACGGCAATTTTTATCAAACCGAAAATGATTATTCTGTAGTGGTATATTATAGGGAAAACAGAGACCGCTATGACAGAGTTGTTGGAAAAGGCACTGCAAACTCGCTAAATATCATCAATTAAAAAACATTAAAAAAATGGTGAAACAAATCCGTTTTTTGTAAATTTGCAATTATTAAATTGCTATTTAATAGCTTACTATGGTTTCACAGATAACAAGAGGCATAAAAATATCGGTATTGACTAGTTTTGAAGGCACCTACTTCAAAAACTATAAGATTCATTTTGCCTTTAGCTACGAAATCACAATCGAAAATCACAGCAAGGATTCTGTGCAATTAATTTCACGCCATTGGGAAATTTTCGATTCCTTAAACAACAGGGAAATTGTTGACGGCGAAGGTGTAATAGGAAAAAAACCCGTATTGAAACCTGGGGAATTCCACACGTATAACTCAGGCTGCCTGCTGTCCTCTCCTTATGGCGCCATGAAAGGCTATTTTAACATGGTCAATTTTACCACTACCAAAAAATTCAAAGTCATCGTGCCTACTTTTAGGTTGTGTGCCCCTTTTGCGCTAAACTAATAATTTTGATTACTTGATAATCAAAGTACTCTAAATTTATTCTTCCCTTTTTTCAGCTCTATATTGTAATGATAATCATCAATTATTCAACAATCCTTTGTACTTTTGAGTTAATTATCTAATTGTACCGTTTTCTAATTCTCACTCGAGGGCAAAGTCTAAAGGGAGTGGAGCTAAATAAAATCAATATGGTTAAAGGATTTTTCAATGTGCCAAAAGCCGTAAACGAACCTGTCAAATCGTATGCACCAAATTCTCCAGAAAAAACTGCTGTTCTTGCTGCTTACAAACAAATGTGGAATGCTAAAATCGACGTTCCCTTGCATATTGGAAGCGAAGAAGTCAGGACCGGAAACATTCGAAATATGACCGCACCACATGACCATAAACACGTCGTGGGAACCTATCATCTTGCTGAAAAATCCCATATCGAAAAATCTATTGCCAATGCGCTTGAAGCCAAAACAAAATGGGTAACTATGGCGTGGGAACAACGCGCTGCGATTTTCCTCAAAGCTGCCGAATTGATTGCAGGACCCTACAGAGCAAGAATAAATGCCGCAACCATGATTGGGCAATCCAAAAATATCTTTCAGGCGGAGATTGATGCCGCTTGTGAATTGATTGATTTTTTGCGTTTCAACGTGGAGTTTATGTGTCAAATTTATAATGACCAACCCAAATCAAATTCCGATATGTGGAATCGATTGGAATACCGTCCGCTCGAAGGTTTTGTTTATGCCATTACGCCTTTCAATTTTACAGCTATTGCGGCAAATCTTCCGGCAAGTGCTGCCATGATGGGAAATGTCGTGATTTGGAAACCAAGCGATAGCCAGGTATTTTCTGCAAAAATCATCATTGACGTTTTTAAAGAAGCTGGCGTTCCTGATGGCGTTATCAACGTCGTTTTTGGCGACCCAGTAATGATTACGGATACAATTCTAGCAAGCCCCGATTTTGCTGGAATCCATTATACGGGTTCGACTCATGTGTTTAAAGATATTTGGGCGAAAATTGGAAGCAACATTCATCATTATAAAACCTACCCGAGAATTGTGGGTGAAACTGGCGGGAAAGATTTCATTGTGGCGCATCCAAGTGCTAAAGTGAAACAAGTGGCAACAGGAATTGTTCGAGGCGCATTCGAATTTCAAGGACAGAAATGTTCGGCAGCTTCAAGAGCATACATCCCGAAAAGCCTTTGGCCGGAACTTAAAAAACAATTGATTACCGACGTGAAATCAATGAAAATGGGTTCTCCGGAAGATTTTGGCAATTTCATTACTGCTGTAATTCACGAAGGTTCTTTCGATAAATTGACGTGTTTTATTGACCAAGCCAAAAAAGATGCTGATGCTGAAATAATCGTGGGTGGAAATTATGATAAATCTGTAGGATATTTTATTGAACCCACCATAATCCTAACCACCAATCCACATTACTCCACAATGGAAACCGAATTGTTCGGGCCAATACTAACGATTTTTGTTTATGAAGACGCCAAATGGCAAGAAACTTTAAAACTAATTGACACCACTTCGCCTTATGCTTTGACAGGTGCGATTTTCAGCCAAGATCGTTATGCCATTGAGCAAGCAACTGTAGCTTTACAAAACGCAGCTGGGAATTTCTACATCAACGACAAACCAACTGGAGCCGTTGTAGGAATGCAGCCTTTTGGTGGTGCAAGAGCTTCCGGATCGAATGACAAAGCGGGTTCAGCCTTGAACTTATTGCGTTGGGTTTCGCCAAGAACCATCAAAGAAACTTTTGTAACTCCGGAAGATTACAGGTACCCGTTTTTGGGAGAATAATTTCGTCTTAAAGGAAATTCAAAAGTCTTAAAGAAGTTGGCTTATTAGGGCTGAAACTTCAACGGCAAATGCACTACCTTTTTTGTTTCGAAGAATTCGTCTTCAAAAAAATCGGCTAAATTATATTCTGTCGCTTTCGGGAAAGCCCCTAATTCTTCGGTTAAATCACCGCCTTTGAGATAGAGAATTCCGTTTTTGAGTTCGTGTTTGTTGTTCTTTTTGATTTTGGTTCGTACCCATGAAACAAAATCAGGCATATTCGTCACAGCACGACTCACGATAAAATCGAAATCCCCCTTTACCAATTCGGCGCGCATTTGTTCGGCTTTCACATTTTTGAGTTCCAAAGCATCGGCAACAGCCTGAACAACTTTTATTTTTTTGGCAATAACATCAATCAAATAAAAACGGGTTTCCGGAAAAAGAATCGCCAAGGGAATACCAGGAAATCCTCCGCCAGTTCCCACATCCAAGACATACGTTCCGGCTTCGAATTGTATGATTTTGGCAATTCCCAAGGAATGCAAAACGTGTTTGGTGTACAATTCGTCAATGTCTTTTCTGGAAATGACATTGATTTTGGCATTCCAATCGTGATATAAAAAATCAAGTTTCGCAAATTGTTCCTTTTGGATTTGAGTTAAATTGGGAAAATACTTCAGAATGGCATCCATTATTAAAAATTTTAACAAAAGTACAGTTTTTAGTTTTGAATATTTAACGCAATTTTACAGATTGAAAATTTATAATAATTATCTTTGTCACTTATTCAAAATTAATGATGAGCAACATTATCCCAACATTTGCAAAGCAAGACAATCTGAAGTTTTTTAGAACGCTTAACTCTCGGGTAAACAACTACTTCAAAGAAAATAATATTGAGAGAACGGGCAACTGGAAGTTATATCTAAAAACTGCCATTCTATTTTCTGTCTTCTTAACCCCCTATTTTTTAATTGTAACCTTGACTGAAATGCATTTTGGGCTTTTCATGTTACTTTCTGTTGTGATAGGAATTGGAATGGCAGGAATCGGAATGAACGTAATGCACGATGGAAACCACGGCTCCTACTCTAACAAAAGTTGGATCAACAAGTTTATGGGCGGCACCATCTATATTTTAGCTGGAAACGTTTATAATTGGCAGGTGCAACACAATGTTTTGCATCACACTTATACCAATATTCCAGGGCACGACGAGGATTTAGATGCGGGTCGCGTAATCCGTTTTACCAAAGAGGCAAAATGGTTACGTTTCCATAAATTTCAACATTATTATTCGGTTTTTCTATATGGTTTATTGACTTTTAACTGGTCTTTGACTACTGATTTTAAACAAATGAACGAATATCTAAAAAGAAATTTGTCTTATGGTGAAGCCAAAAATCCTAAAATACTTTGGACGACTTTAGTAATTACTAAAATAATTTATTTTGCTGTTTGGATCGTAATCCCTATGGTTTTAGGCATTTCTTGGTGGAAGGTTTTAATTGGATTTTTCATAATGCATTACACTGCAGGTTTAATATTGAGCATCGTTTTTCAATTGGCCCATATAACTAACGAAACAACCAATCCTCATCCAGATGAAAAGGGGGAAATGGAGAGTACTTGGGCGATTCATCAACTGTTTACAACGGTTAATTTTGCTCCAAAAAACTTCATAGTAAATTGGTATACCGGAGGACTAAACCATCAAATTGAGCATCATTTATTTCCAAATATTAGCCATGTTCATTATGGAAAAATTGCCAAATTTGTTAAAGAAACGGCACAAGAATGCAACCTGCCTTATTATGAATACAAAACCATGAGAAGTGCTGTTATTGCCCATTTCAAACACTTGAAAGAACTGGGAATGGAACCCGCAATATAGTAAAGATACACTAAGGTGCGTCTCGACAAAGTCAAATTAATAAACCAAAAATTATATTTTAATGAGTAATCCACTTTCAGACAGAATTAACAATCTGGCTACCTCACAAACATTAGCTATGGCGGCTTTGGCCAGAGAATTAAAAGCACAAGGAAAAGATATTATCAGTTTAAGTTTGGGCGAGCCTGATTTCAATACGCCTGATTTCATCAAAGAAGCTGCTAAAAAAGCGATTGACGAAAATTACAGTACCTATTCTCCAGTAGATGGCTACGGGGATTTGAAAGATGCCATTTGCAGAAAATTCAAAAGAGACAATGGACTAGAGTACAAACCATCTCAAATTGTGGTTTCAACAGGAGCAAAACAATCGTTGTATAACATTGCACAAGTAATGTTAAACGACGGCGACGAAGTGATTTTGCCAGCGCCTTACTGGGTTTCTTATTTCGAAATCGTAAAATTATCAGGTGGAGTTCCTGTAGAGGTTCCAACATCAATCGAAAGTGATTTCAAAATCACACCAGAACAATTAGAAGCGGCCATCACGCCAAAAACAAAAATGATGTGGTTTAGCTCCCCTTGTAATCCAAGTGGTTCTGTATACAGCCGCGAAGAATTAACGGCTTTGGCCAAAGTATTGGAAAAACACCCACACGTTTATGTTGTTGCCGACGAAATTTACGAGCACATCAATTTCTCGGGGACTTTCTGCAGCATCGGATCCATTCCGGGAATGTTGGAAAAAACCATCACTGTAAATGGGGTTGCAAAAGCCTTCGCCATGACAGGTTGGAGAATTGGATATATTGGTGGACCGGAATTCATCGCAAAAGCTTGTACAAAAATACAAGGACAAGTAACTTCAGGAGCAAATTCAATCGCACAACGCGCCACAATTACTGCTGTAGATGCTGATCCAAGTGTTTTAAACGAAATGGTTGCTGCTTTCAAAAGCCGTAGAGATTTAGTAGTAGGATTACTTCAAGATATTCCTGGAATCAAAATTAACGTTCCTGAAGGCGCATTTTATGTATTTCCGGACGTTTCTTCTTTCTTCGGAAAAACATTAAAAGGAACATTCATCAAAGATGCCAACGATTTCTCGATGTATCTTTTAGGCGAAGCCAATGTAGCAACTGTAACCGGAGACGCTTTTGGAAATCCAGATTGCATACGTTTTTCTTATGCCACCAGCGAAGATTTGTTGACGGAAGCATTAAGAAGAATTAAAGCGGCTGTAGCTTAATTTTAAAATAATTTCAAGTGTAAACCTCAAAGATTTCAAAACCTTTGAGGTTTTGTTATTTATAAACTATTTTTGTCGTTCGATTGAAATTGAATCTTTCAATCTTTTAAATATTCAATCTTTTAATAAAAAACATGAAAGCATACGTATTTCCTGGTCAAGGAGCACAGTTCACCGGTATGGGCAAAGACTTATATGAAAACTCCCCATTAGCCAAATCACTTTTTGAAAAAGCAAATGAAATCTTGGGTTTTCGCATCACAGACATTATGTTTGAAGGCACCGCTGAAGAATTAAAAGAAACCAAAGTAACCCAACCAGCGATTTTCTTGCATTCGGTTATTTTAGCCAAAACCCTGGAAGATTTCAAACCAGAAATGGTGGCGGGACATTCTTTAGGAGAATTTTCGGCTTTGGTTGCTAATGGTGTTTTGTCTTTTGAAGATGGATTGCGATTGGTTTCGCAACGCGCTTTGGCCATGCAAAAAGCCTGCGAAATAAAACCTTCGACTATGGCGGCAGTTCTAGGGTTAGCCGATACTATTGTGGAAGAAGTTTGTGCCTCAATTGACGGAATCGTCGTGGCTGCCAATTATAACTGTCCTGGTCAATTAGTAATTTCAGGAGAAACTTCGGCGGTAGAAAAAGCCTGCGAAGCGATGAAGGAAGCTGGAGCAAAACGTGCCTTGCTATTGCCTGTGGGTGGTGGTTTTCACTCGCCAATGATGGAACCAGCAAGAGAGGAATTGGCTGCAGCCATTGAAGCAACAACGTTCTCAACTCCTATTTGTTCTGTGTATCAAAACGTGACGGCAACGGCAGTTTCTGATGCTACCGAAATTAAGAAAAACCTAATCATACAATTGACGGCACCCGTAAAGTGGACACAATCCGTGCAACAAATGATTGCCGATGGAGCGACTTTGTTTACCGAAGTGGGTCCTGGAAAAGTGTTGGCTGGTTTGATTGGAAAAATTGATAAAGAAGCGGTTACGGCGAACGCTTAAAATTAGTCGTCAGTGTGTTATAAATAGAATCCTCATAAACATAAGATTTGCGGGGATTTTTTTTGAATATACTTCGCTTCCTAACAATGATTATTGATAATTCCAATAATCAAATAATTCTGTTTTTTATTTATTCTTGCTATTTGTAACGCTGGAAGTATCTAAATCATGTTCTCACGTTTGTTGACACACTTCCAGCGTGACAATATTAATATATAATCCAGTATAAATGCAAGAAATCCTAAACTATCAACTCGATAATTTAGGATTTCGTTTTTTACTGAACACTAAAAACTGACCACTGATTACTTGTTTCTAATCTTCTGCTCCCATTTCCAGGCGCTTTCCATAGCTTCTTCTAATGTCGATTGCGCTTTCCAACCCAAAATAGTATTCGCTTTGTCCGTATTGGCGTAAGCCGAAGTAATATCGCCTTCTCTACGATCCACAATTTTATAAGGCAAATTCTGTCCACTTACTTTCTCGAAAGCGTAAATCACCTCAAGAACCGAGCTTCCGGTTCCTGTTCCTAGGTTAAAAGTTTCGACTTTGGCCAAATTCTTTTTATCCAATAAACGTTTTAAAGCGATAACGTGGGCTTTGGCCAAATCGACCACATGAATATAATCGCGCACCGCTGTTCCATCAGGCGTAGGATAATCACCCCCGTAAACGGATAATTCTTGACGTAAACCTATACCGGTTTGGGTGATAAACGGCACTAAATTTTGCGGAACTCCAATAGGCAATTCCCCAATTTCTGCCGAAGGATGGGCTCCAATGGGGTTGAAATAACGCAACAAAATGGCGTTGATATGGGTCACTTTGGCAGTGTCTATAATGATTTCTTCTCCAATTTGTTTGGTGTTACCATAAGGCGACATGGCTATTTGTATAGACGCATCTTCGGTAATGGGCATTTTTTCGGCTTGACCGTAAACTGTACAAGAGGAGCTGAAGATAAAGCTAGCTTCGGTTTTTTGTTGTAATTCTTGAAGCAAATAAATTAAAGTATTCAGGTTGTTTTCATAATACAACAATGGATTTCCAACGCTTTCGCCAACCGCTTTTGAAGCTGCAAAATGGATTACGCCAGAGATATCGCGATGTCTTTTGAAGAAATCCTGCACTTTTTCTTTGTCGCGTAGATCCAACTTTTCGAAAGCGGTATTGATTCCCGTAATATTGGCAATTCCGTCCAAAACATTCAACGATGTATTCGAAAGATTGTCAATAATGATTACTTCAAAACCCTGATTTTGCAATTCGACAACAGTGTGTGAACCGATAAAACCCAAACCACCTGTTACTAAAATTTTCATTTTTTATATTTTTTCTGTTGGAGGCAATTTAAAAGCCTGTCTCGCTATTAACAACCACTTCTTTTTTTGTTTTTGCCAAACTAATATTACTCCAATTTTTATATCCTTTTCAATTCCTCCATCTTTAGTATGCGCCGCAAGTGTGTGCCTAACTATAGCTACGTCGCCAATAATTTCAATAGTCTGATTCTGAAACTCAATGGAAACAAAAACAGATTTCTTACTAACAATTTTTTCTATAAACTCCGCTTGATTTTGGATGTGTCCATCAGAATGACCATAACTTAAATCTGCTGAGGATAATTCAGCAAGATTCTTTCCATCGGCATCAATCATTGCTTGTCGCAAAGTTTCGACACGAGAAGCAACTGCCATTTCTTCTTTAGTATTGTGACTATTTTGGGCTGAAGCTGAAAATTGGAATACAGCTACTGTGAAAATTGCGAAAAAATATTTCATAATTGTTTACTTTAAAAACTCCAAGACACTATCGGTAATAAATTGGATTTGTTCCTCGTCCAATTCGGTGTGCATTGGCAAGGATATTACTTCTTTCACTAATTGATTAGTGACCGGGAAATCTTCTTCATTGTATCTTGAATCTAAATAAGCTTTTTGTGAATGCAACGGAATTGGGTAATAAATCGCACATGGAATTCCTTTATTCAATAAATGTTGCATCAAACCATCTCTATCGGCGTTGATGATTCGCAAGGTATATTGGTGAAAAACGTGGCAATCACAAATCTCGCAAATACTTGGCGCGATGATGTTATTGTGTCCTACAAAAGCTGCAGTATATTTTCTCGCTGCATTTTGACGCGCTTTATTGTATTCGTCCAAAAAAGGCAATTTAGCATTCAAAACCGCGGCCTGAATACTGTCTAATCTTGAATTTACGCCCACCACATCGTGATGATACCGCTCGTACATTCCATGATTTACGATTCCTCTGATTCTGTGCGCCAAAGCATCATCGTTGGTAAAAATAGCTCCGCCATCGCCATAACATCCTAAATTTTTAGAAGGAAAAAAAGAAGTTGACCCAACGTGGCCAATGGTTCCTGCTTTCTTTTTCGTTCCATCCGAAAACTTGCAATTGGCACCTATGGCTTGTGCATTATCTTCGATAACATAGAGATTATTTTCCTTGGCAAGCCTCATAATCGCTTCCATATTAGCGGCACGGCCAAACAAATGCACCGGCACAATGGCTTTCGTTTTTGGCGTGATTGCTTTCTTGATTCCTTCGATGGAAATATTCATATTATGCAAATCCACATCTACCAAAACTGGCGTGAGTTGCAATAAAGCAATCACCTCAACGGTTGCGGCAAAGGTAAAATCGGCGGTAATCACTTCGTCACCCGGTTTTAAATCCAAACCCATCATGGCAACTTGCAAAGCATCGGTTCCATTGGCGCAAGGAATTATGTGCTTAACATCGAGATATTCTTCAAGATTTTTTTGAAATTGGTGAACTTGTGGTCCATTAATGTAAGTGTTGGTATCAAGGACTTCTTGGATAGAGGTATTTACAACATCTTTTATTTTATCGTATTGACTTTTCAGGTCAACCATTTGGATTTTTTTCATTTAACCTTTTGTTTAAATTCACTAAAACATAATCGCGACAATTATCGAGACACAAAGTTTTAAATTTGGAACAAAAATAGGGATTTTAGCAGAATGATTTTATAGATAAATAAAAGAAAACGTATTTTAGCCACAGAAATTTTTTGATATGCTTTTTCTATACAATCTCATTGTTCAAATTGCCAATTTTATATTGAAAATTTTGGCACTTTTTAGTTCAAAAATTAAACTTTTTGTGAATGGACGTAAGTCTATTTTTGAAATTATAGAATCCAAAATTAACGCAACCGACAAAACCATATGGTTCCACGCCGCTTCACTAGGCGAATACGAACAAGGGTTGCCTGTGATTGAAAGAATAAAAGAGAAATTTCCCAATCATAAAATTATAGTGACATTTTTCTCCCCTTCCGGCTATGAAGTCAGAAAAAATAATTTAGTTGCTGATGTCACGGTGTATTTGCCCTTGGACACTAAGAAAAATGCCCAACATTTTTTGTCACTAGTTCATCCAGAAATGGTATTTTTTATTAAATATGAATATTGGCCTAATTATTTGAACGAACTTCGAAAAATCGGCACTCCAACGTATTTAATTTCCGGGATTTTCAGAAAGAACCAACTGTTTTTTAAATGGTATGGGGGATTTTACAGAAAAGCATTGGATACATTCACTTATTTTTTCGTGCAAAATGAAAGTTCAAAAAAATTATTGATGGAATTAGGCAAAACTAATGTGGCTGTTTCAGGCGATACCCGTTTTGATAGAGTTGCTTCGATTATGGAAAAAGACAATTCTTTGGATTTTATTGAGACATTCAAAAACGACGCCCTAACCATTGTTGCAGGAAGTTCTTGGCCAAAAGACGAAAATTTATTAGTCGATTATATCAATCAAACTTCCGAAAAAATCAAGTTTATTATTGCTCCGCACAATATCAAAGAGGAACAAATTCAAGAATTGAAAAATTCCATTTCCAAAAAAGTGGTTTTGTTTTCGGAAAAATCAACTAAAAACCTGGCCGATTTTGATGTCTTCATCATTGACACGATTGGAATTCTGACCAAAATTTACAGTTATGCCGATATCGCTTATGTAGGCGGAGGTTTTGGAAATCCTGGTGTTCACAATATTTTGGAACCAGCCACTTTTGGTGTTCCAATTGTCATTGGTCCCAACTTTTCCCATTTTGCAGAAGCGACGGCTTTAGTCAATATGGAAGGTTGTATTTCCATTTCAAATAAAAAGGAGCTCATTGATGCTTTTTCCAATTTAATCGCCAACGAGGACATCCGAGATGAAAAAGGGCATATTTGCAGCACTTTTACAAAAATGAACAAAGGAGCTACCTATATTATTATTAAAAACATATAAACGACCAAGTCGAGCAAATTTTGTACTCCTAATTTTTTATTTAAAGCACCCAAAACACCTCTAATTACAGAAAATGCCCCAATAAAATTAATATTTTAATAGTAAATAATCTCCGACAAGATACATAAAAGCAAAATTAATAGTTAGAGCCATGCCGCAAATAAAGGTACTGCACGACTGCATTCAGTGAATAATGACATGCTAATTCCGAAGATTGCTTTTTTATAGGAGTTAGTGGAAAAAGAGAATACTGCAAATGAACATTATTTTTTTAAAAAAAATAGAAAAAAATATTTTAACTATTAAAAAATTTATATCTTTGCCCCGAATTAATAATTAACCTTTTATATTTAATAAGATGAAAAAAGTACTTTTAAGTTTAGCCGTTGTTGCTGTTTTGACTGTTGTATCATGTAAAAAAGCTGAGCCAGCTGCTGAAGCTGTAGCTGTTGACACTACTGCTGTAGCTGTTGATACTGCTGCTGTAGCTGTTGATACTGCTGCTGTTGTTGCTGATACTGCTGCTGTTGCAGCTCCAGAAGCTAAGTAATTTTAAATTACAGAAAAAATAAGCTACGCATTGCGTGGCTTTTTTTTGCTCTATTTTGAAAATTTTTGGCCTATTTTTGGAATAACTTGATTAAACCCATCAATTGTACATTTGTAGGAATAACAAAAAAGCCATTACACTATTTTCGTGTAACGGCTTTTTTTATTAAATGAAAATATATCTGTTTTAGTCATTGAGCGTAAACATACCAATATCAAACAGTTTTAAACAATAAAAAAAACCGCAAAGAATTAATAATAAATTCTTTACGGTTTAACTAAGTACTCAGAGCGGGACTTGAACCCGCACGAACATTGCTGTTCACTGGATTTTAAGTCCAGCGTGTCTACCAATTTCACCATCCGAGCATTTTACTTTTCGATGTCATATCTAATTTTTAAAAAAAATTAATTAAATATAGCACCATCCGAGCAGTATGGTTTTGAGCGAAAAACGGGGCTCGAACCCGCGACCTCGACCTTGGCAAGGTCGCGCTCTACCAACTGAGCTATTTTCGCATTTTTATTATAAAAAGAACATCCAATATCTGTATCATATTTCGGATGCAAATTTAATACATTAATTCAATTACACAAGCCTTTTTTTAAAAAATATCTAGCCAAAAGCTAAGCCTCTGATAACCCAAAACTTAAAAGAATTAGGGCTATTTTTTAGTCAACATTCTCTTGATTTCGTTGAGCTTCATCAAGGCTTCCATCGGCGTGATTGTGTTTATGTCAAGACTTAAAATCTCGTCTTTAATTTCTTCTAACAAAGGATCATCTAGATTGAAGAAACTCATTTGCATTTGCTCCGCGTGTTCGCCTTTCAGGCTCGAGTCATCCCTAGCTGATTTAATTCCGTTCAAGGCTTCACTTGAATGATCTTTTTCTAATTTTTTTAAAAGCTTTTGGGCTTTCAAGATTACGATTTGCGGCATTCCCGCCATTTTCGCCACGTGTATTCCAAAACTGTGAGCACTCCCTCCTTTTACTAGTTTTCGAATAAAAAGCACGGTGTCTTTCAATTCTTTCACAGATACATTATAATTCTGGATTCTCGGTAAAGTCTCACTCATTTCATTCAACTCGTGATAATGGGTTGCGAATAGTGTTTTGGGTTTGGATGGATGCTCGTGCAAAAACTCGGCGATCGCCCAAGCGATGGAAATTCCGTCATACGTACTGGTTCCTCTACCGATTTCATCCAATAACACCAAACTTCTGTCGGAAATATTGTTCAAGATAGAAGCCGTTTCATTCATTTCGACCATAAAAGTGGATTCTCCCATCGAAATATTGTCGCTTGCTCCAACTCTAGTGAATATTTTATCGATAATTCCCATTCTCACGCTATCCGCAGGAACAAAACTTCCCATTTGAGCCAATAGTACAATCAAAGCGGTTTGACGCAAAATAGCCGACTTTCCAGACATATTAGGCCCCGTAATCATAATCAACTGTTGCGTCTCTCTATCCAAAAAAACATCATTGGCAATATAAGGCGTTCCAACCGGCAATTGTTTTTCGATAACGGGATGCCTTCCGTTTTTGATTTCCAATTCGAATGTTTCATCTAGTTCCGGGCAGACATATTTATTTTCGATGGCCAATTGGGTGAAAGAGCACAAACAATCTAATTGCGCCACCAAATTAGCATTCATCTGAACCGGCTTGATGTATGTCGCAATCCAACTCACCAATTGTTCGAATAACTCGACCTCTATTTTGTGGATTTTCTCTTCGGCACCCAAGATTTTGGTTTCGTATTCTTTTAATTCTTCCGTGATGTAGCGTTCCGCATTTACCAAAGTTTGTTTTCGAATCCATTCTACTGGCACTTTATCTTTATGCAAATTTCGAACCTCAATATAATATCCAAAAACATTATTAAAGGAAATTTTCAAGGACGAAATTCCTGTCAATTGTGATTCTCTTTTTTCGATACCTTCCAGGAATTCTTTTCCCGAAGTTGAAATGGCACGTAAATCGTCCAATTCTTCGCTGACTCCTTTGGCAATAGCATTTCCTTTGGCAATAGCCACTGGAGCATCTTGGTTTAAAACCGTTTTTATTTTTTCGCGCAACAAATCGCAACTGTGCAGGCTGTCGCCAATGACTTTTACGGCTTCTTGTGGGCTTTCTAACGCCAAGGTTTTTATTGGAATAATGGCATCCAAAGATTCTTTCAAATAAACTACTTCGCGAGGCGACACTTTTCCGGCAGCGATTTTAGAAATCAAACGTTCCAAATCCGAAATTTGCTTGATTTGCTTTTGGATATTTTGTAAAACATTCTGATTGTCTTTCAAATAAGTAACCACTTGGTGTCGACTTTGAATTTTATTGCTATCTTTCAAAGGAAGCGCCAACCAACGTTTCAGCAAACGCCCTCCCATTGGCGAAAGCGTTTTGTCAATCACATCGAGAAGCGTGACCGCATTGGGATTGTAACTGTGGTACAATTCGAGGTTACGAATAGTAAACCGATCCATCCAAACATAAGCATCCTCGGCGATGCGTTGAATCGATGTGATATGCTGCACTTTATTATGCTGCGTTTCGGACAAATAATACAAAATCGCTCCAGAAGCAATGATTCCTTCTTTTAATTCCTCGATACCAAAACCCTTCAAAGAAACCGTTTGAAAATGCTTGGTCAACGTTTCGAAGGCATAATCTTCTTTGTAAATCCAGTCTTCGAGATAAAAACTGTGATAATCCTCCCCGAAAGTTTCCCAGAAATCATTTTTGTTGTTTTTTGGAATTAAAACCTCGCTTGGACTGAAATTCTGCAATAGTTTGTCAATATATTCTGTGTTACCTTGAGCGGTTAGAAACTCCCCTGTAGAAACATCCAAAAATGAAATTCCTATGGATTTATTGGCAAAATAAACGGCCGCTAAGAAATTATTAGTTTTAGATTGTAAAACCTCATCATTCATAGAAACACCTGGAGTCACGAGTTCCGTAACACCCCGTTTCACTATGGTTTTGGTCATTTTAGGATCTTCGAGCTGATCGCAAATTGCGACGCGAAGTCCCGCTTTGACTAGTTTTGGCAAATACGTATTCAAGGAATGATGCGGAAAACCCGCTAAAGCGGTTTCCGTTTCAGAACCTGCACCACGTTTGGTTAAGACAATTCCAAGAATTTTTGAGGCACGGACAGCATCCTCTCCAAAAGTTTCATAAAAATCACCCACTCGAAACAACAAACAAGCATCAGGATATTTCCTTTTGATTTCATTATACTGTTTCATTAATGGTGTTTCCTTAATTTCTTTTTCTTTGGCTGCCAAGTTGTTTTGTATTTAATAAATGAAAAAAATGTGAGAGCGAATTTATATATTTTATGGGGAATAACTATCAATTCAAAAATTAAAAATATTTTTAAGAAAAATTTAGGACTGAGTTTCGATTATTTATATAAATTTGTCACTATAAATTATAAAACAAAAAAAAATGAAAAAAATAGTTACGCTTTCAATAGCACTTTTAGCATTTACTTTTTCTAATGCACAAGAAACCGCAAAAATCAAAAAAACCGTAAAAAAAGCAACAACAGCTGTTGCCAAAGTTACAGCAACAAAAGTAGATGGTGCTGGAATGGTTTTTGACGCTGATACTATTGATTACGGTACCATTGCTCACAATGCAGATGGAAACCGTAAATTTGAATTTACAAATAATGGCAACAAAGCTCTAATCATAACAAACACGCAAGGATCTTGTGGTTGTACTGTACCCACTACTCCAAAGGAACCAATTGCTCCAGGGGCAAAAGGATTTATTGGTGTAAAATATGCTACAGACAGAGTTGGTGCTTTTACAAAAACCGTAACTGTAACATCAAACGCAGCAGGTCAAGCTACAAAAGTACTTACCATAAAAGGTACTGTTTTGCCAGATCCTACTCCAGCTGCTACAGAGGTTAAATAATATTTTTATCAAAACAGTAAGGCTTCCTAAACTAGGGAGCCTTTTTTTTTATAATTAATGTCTTGAATTAACATGAGAAAACTGGAAAACAGCGAACTCGAAAGAAAGTCAATAGAATCTTTTAAACAGTCCGAAAAAACACCACTTATTTTAATCCTTGATGACATCAGGAGTTTGCATAACATTGGGTCGGTATTTAGAACGGCGGATGCCTTTTTAATCGAAAAAATTGTTTTGTGTGGGATCACCGCCACTCCTCCAAATAAAGAAATTCACAAAACAGCACTTGGAGCGACAGAGACTGTAACTTGGGAACACAATAATAATGTTCTTGAAGTTATCGAAAATTTAAAAAAAGAAGGCATTATGGTTCTTGCCATCGAACAGGTAGAAAGCGCCGTTTTTCTTCAAAATTTTAAAGTGGCGAATGACAAAAAATATGCCTTGGTTTTTGGCAACGAAGTCTATGGAGTGTCCCAAGATGCAGTAGCATTATGTGATGGCTGCATCGAAATTCCTCAGTTGGGAACGAAGCATTCTTTAAATATTTCAGTAAGTGCAGGGATTGTGGTTTGGGACTTATTTCAAAAATTGAATTGGGTAAAATAAAAAAAAGGCAAAAATCAGTACTTTTATAGAATGAAAAATTATGTTATTTTTAAACTAATTTTAATCCCATTATTCTTCTTTCCGAAGTCAATTTATGCAATTAACCCTCCTGTGATTAAAGCAACCGGAAATCAAATTTATTGCCCCGGAACCTCTTTAAATATTGTACAAACTATAACAATATTACCTGACCCCAATAAGCTAACCACCGATGCGGTTAGCATACAAATCTCCTCGGGTTATATTTTCGGACAAGACCTATTAATACTTACAGGCACTCATCCAACAATTTCATTTAACTGGATTCCATCGGAAGGTAAACTAAAATTATACACCTCAACCGGGAGCAATGTTCCTTATGCCGATTTTGAAGCTTCCATTGCCGATGTCAAATTCAACACTTCCTCAGCTTCGCCGTCAGGAACTAGAACTTTTTCCATTAATCTAGGAACGGGACAATTGAGTTATTTGCCCAGGAACAAACATTTTTACGAATATGTTCCCTTTCCTGGAATCACTTGGACAGATGCAAAAACAGCCGCAGAAACAAAAAATTATTATGGTTTACAAGGCTATTTAGCAACCCTAACAGCTGCAGATGAAGCTCAATTAGCCGGAGCACAAGCCCCTGGAAATGGTTGGATTGGCGGAAGTGATGCGACAAGTGAAAGTGTTTGGAAATGGGTCACAGGTCCTGAAATAGGAACGATAATGACTTATACAAATTGGAATACTGGGGAGCCAAACAATGGTGTTTTTCAAGACAGCGATGGAGTAATAAGACCTCATAGCATTGAAAACTATACACACGTAACCGCACCTGGAGTTGGAATTTCCGGCTCTTGGAATGATTTACCCGATGTCGGAGGAGGAGGTCTCTATGCTTCTCAAGGCTATATTGTAGAATACGGAGGGATCATACCAGGGGATGTTGACGCTATTAAAATTTCCGCAAGTACTACAATTACAATGTCTCAAATTACTGTGAATACTCCAGCTTCTGTTTGTGGTTCAGGAATATTTTCACTTCAAGCAAGTACTACAACTGGGACAATAGATTGGTATGACGTCTCAGCAGGAGGGACATCTTTAGGAACCGTCGATAATTATACCACTCCATTAATAAACACAACCACAACTTATTATGTGGATTATGGATGTCCGAACAGAATTCCAATTATAGCAAATGTAAATACAATCCCAAATATTACTTCGCCAATTACTCCAATTTCCAAATGCGGTTCTGGAACTGTAACGCTTCAAGCAAATTCCAACGTTGGAATTATAAATTGGTATGCAAACGCAACAGGAGGAAGTATTTTAGCAACAGTAACAAGTTTTACAACTCCAAATCTAACAGCAAATTCAACTTATTATGCTGAAGCCTTTAATAATGGATGCAGCAATGGAATACGAATTCCTGTCAATGTTTTTGTTTACACACCTCCAGTAGTTACAGATCAAGAAGTCACTAAGTGTAAATCAAGTACTTCAATACTAGACGCTGGCGTTCCTGGGATGTTATATTTGTGGTCAACCGGAGGAACAACACAAACAATTACAATATCAACTTCGGGAATTTACACTGTGGATGTTACAAGTCCGGCTCCAGAGAATTGTACCAGCAGAAAAAAAATTACTGTTATAGAGTACAAAATTCCTGAAATAGATCGTGTTGTTGTCAATGAAACTAAGGTCGTGATTTATTTAAAAGAAGAAGAAGTCTATTTTGAATATTCAGTTGACGGAATTAATTATCAAAGTTCGAATGTGTTTTTTAATTTGCCTAGCGGATTGCAAACAGCCTATGTAAGAGAAATCAATTTATGCAATAATGACAGTAAGAAATTTATCATTTTGATTGTTCCCGGATTTTTCACGCCAAACGGTGACACTTATAATGATTTTTGGGAAATAAAAGGGTTAACAAATTATCCCCAAGCCCAAGTAAGTATTTTTGACCGATACGGAAAATTAATTTCAGTCTTAAACACAATCCAAACAACCTGGGACGGAATGTTTAATGAATATCCTTTACCTGCTGATGATTACTGGTATGTTTTAAAAATAGATGAAACCACACCCGAAAAAAGAGGTCATTTCTCTCTAAAAAGGTAAATTAAAGTAGTACTATTATTTAAATATTTTTCTTTGGATTTCTTCCAAAACAAAAACATAATCTTCCTGATTTTTTACAAAATCCCTATTAGAAACATCAATAATCAGTACATTCAATTCGGTTTGTGATTTGATATAATCTAAATAACCAATATTGATTTTGTCTAGATAATCCGCAGGGATTTTCTGTTCATAGCTCCTGCCTCTTTTCTTGATGTTATGCAACAATCGTTCAGAATTTTGATATAAATAGATGTATAAATCCGGTTTCGGCATTTCCCTATTAATGATGTCAAACAATGTGCGATATAGTCGATATTCGTCTTCGGTCAGGGTTATTTTGGCAAATATTAAGGATTTAAAAATATGGTAATCGGCTACGATAAATTCTTTAAACAAATCAAATTGAGCCAAATCATCGGAAAGTTGTTTGTATCTATCGGCGAGAAAAGACATTTCAAGGGGAAACGCATAGCGACTTTGATTTTCGTAAAACTTGGGTAAAAAAGGATTGTCGGCAAAGCGCTCCAATACCGTTTTGGCATTAAAATCTTCGGCAATTCTGGTTGTTAAAGTGGTTTTTCCTGCCCCGATATTTCCTTCAAAGGCAATGTAATTAAATTGCCCTAAAGGAATGCTGTCCAATGGATTTTCTAAATCTTGGATTAGGGCACAAATGCTTTGGTCTGGCGTCATTTCAATCAATTCTGCTATATTTTTATGAAGAACCGGATGTATCCAGTCTAGATTCAAGTCCAGCATGGGCAACAAAACAAATCGTCTGTTTTGCATTAATGGATGTGGAATTTGCAGATTTTCCGTGTCAATAATTACCTCATCAAACGCAATCAAATCAATATCAATGATTCGAGATTGATATTCCAATGAATCACCTCGAACACGACCTAATTGAGTTTCAATCTTCAAAATTTGGGATAAAATTTTATCTGCGGAAGCAACCGTATGAATAACCAAAGTGCAATTATAGAACGCGTCGCTATCAAAACCCCAAGAAGGTGTTTCATATAACTTTGAAACTTTGATTATCGTTCCGATTTCCTGATGTATCAATTCAAGGCAATGCTGAATGTTTCGGAGACGATTGCCTTGATTACTGCCTAAAGATAAAACGACCTGATGTTGTGATTTCATATTAACCACAAATTAACAAAACAATTTTAGAATAGAACTATATTTGTAATGCGTTTTAAAAACTAATTTTTAAAGAAATTTAACCTTAAATTTGTACTGTTTCAATCCCTTTTACAACTTATAAAAAAGTATAATTATGAAATTTTTAGGAAATGTTTTGGCGACCATTGTGGGTTTATTTGTTTTTTTTATGTTGTGCTTTTTTGGAATAGTGATAATTGCAACCATTTTTGGCGGTGATGCCGAAATCGTAGAAGTAAAAAGCAATTCAATAATCGAATTGAATTTGGAACATATTAAAAACGATTATGCCGGTAAATACAAAGACCCGTGGATGACCATTCTAACTGATGGAGAAAGAGTTGGACTTGTAGATATTATCAATGCCATCGGAAAAGCAAAAACGGACGACGATATCAAAGGAATCTCTATTTTAAATGACGAATCAGAATTGGGAATGGCACAAAGAAAAGCCTTGCGTGATGCCTTGGAAGACTTTAAAAAATCAGGGAAATTTGTTATGGCTTATGCTAATTCTTTTTCACAAAAGGAATATTATTTAAATTCCGTTGCCAATACCATTTATTTGAACCCCGTTGGAGAAATGGATTTTAAAGGATTATCAGCCGAAGTAATGTATTTCAAGGACTTTGAGGATAAATCAGGAGTCAAAATGGAAGTCATCCGCCACGGTAAATACAAAAGTGCGGTGGAGCCTTTCCTAGAAAACAAAATGAGTGATGCTAACAGGAAACAAATTTCGGCCTTGTTGAATTCGGTTTGGAATTCCATCACAGCGGACATATCCAAAAGTAGAAATATTTCCGTGGCTAAATTGAACGAAATTGCCAATGGTCTTCTCGCCCGAACTCCTGAAATGGCAAAAAAACAAAGATTGGTTGACTTTATAGCCTATGAAGACGTTTATCATAATGCCATCAAAAAAGCCTTAAAAGTAGATAATGATAAAGATTACAATAAAGTAAGTCTTGTCGATTACGCTAGAAAAATAACAACAATTTCTATTGACAGCGGCGCCAAGGACAAAATTGCGATTATATATGCGCAAGGCCAAATCAAAAGTGGTGAAGGTGACGTTGATGTGATTGGCGAAGGCGCCATGCGTCGCTCTTTATCAGAAGCCAGAAAAGATGAAAATGTAAAAGCTGTAGTACTTCGTATCAACAGTCCCGGGGGAAGTGCATTGACGTCAGATTTGATTTGGAGGGAAATCGAATTAACCAAAAAAGTGAAGCCCGTGGTAGTTTCTATGGGAAATTACGCTGCTTCCGGCGGTTATTATATTGCGTGTAATGCCAATACAATTTTTGCCGAAAACAATACCATTACCGGTTCTATCGGAGTTTTTGGTATGCTGCCCAACTTTGCTCCTTTAGCAACCAAAATTGGCTTGCACTCAGAACAAGTAAAAACGCATGAAAATGCAGCGGAATATAGTCCGTTATTACCACTGGACGAAAAGTTCAAAGCCATTACGCTTGAAGGTGTCGAGCATATTTACAAAACCTTTGTAACCCATGTGGCCCAAGGAAGAAAAATGACCTTTGCCCAAGTAGATTCCATCGCGCAAGGTAGGGTTTGGTCTGGTTCAGAAGCGAAAAAAATTGGGCTTGTAGATAAAATTGGAGGAATAGATGATGCCATTCGGGAGGCTGCAACACTGGCCAAAATAAAAAATTACAACACACAAAACTTCCCAGAATTCGAAAAAAATATTGATGACATCTTTGAACATTTACCATTTGCAAAATCTAAAGAATCCTTTATTAAAGAAGAACTAGGCGAGGAAACGTATAAAATAATGCATCAAATAAAAACAATTCAATCTCAAAAAGGAGTTCAAGCCATGTTGCCTTTTGAAATTACTATTCAATAAAACCAATATAATGATAAAAAAAATTATAAAAATTGTTGGAGTTCTAATTGTACTGTTTTCCGCAACCCTGTTTGTAATCCCCTATTTTTTTAAAGACGAAATAAAAGCCAAAATAGCCCAAACCATCAACGAGAGTGTGGATGCCAAAGTAACTTTTGGCAATGCCGATTTGAGTCTGTTTAAAAATTTCCCCAATGCCAATGTGACTTTAGACAAACTGGTCATTATCAACAAGGCCCCATTTGAAGGCGATACGCTGATCTCACTAGGCGAATTGAACTTGCAACTGTCTATCAAGGAACTTTTTAAGAAAAAAAACGAACCTATGACTATTGAAGGGATTTCGTCTAAAAATGGATTGATCAACATCATTTTTAATAAAGAAGGGATTGGGAATTTTGATATCGCGTTGAAAAACGAAAAGAAGGAAGATGATAGCAAAGGCAAGCCATTGGCTTTGAGAATACAAAATTATAAAATCGAAAATTATACCTTTCGCTATTTTGACGAAAGTTCAAAAATAAAAATGACAATCGATAGCTTGAACCACGAAGGAACTGGAGATTTTTCGGCCCAAAAATTGGATTTAAGTACAAAATCGACCGCGAAAATATCTCTCGAGATGGGCAAGGTGAGTTACATGAAAAATGTCTCCTTGACTTTGGATGCGGTTTTAGGGATTGATTTAGAGAAGAGTAGATACACTTTCAAGGAAAACAAAGCGCTAATTAATCAATTACCATTAGAATTTGACGGATTTATCCAAATGGTTGATGCAGGGCAAGAGTATGATTTGAAATTCAAAACCCCCACTGCCTCGTTCAAAAACTTCTTAGGACTTGTGCCTTCAGCTTATACTTCGAGTTTAGAGGGTGTAAAAACGACAGGCGAATTCACTGTTGTAGGATTTGCCAAAGGATTGTATTCGGACAAAACGGTGCCGAAATTCAATATTGAAATCGCTTCTAACAACGCTTCGTTTCAATATCCAAATTTTCCAAAATCTGTTCAAAACATAATAATTGACACCAAAATAATCAATGAAACTGGAGTTTTGAACGATACCTACGTCAATATTGACAAGTTATCTTTTGCAATAGATCAGGATATTTTCAATGCCAAAGCCAATATTAAAAATGTTACCCAAAATGCTTTGGTAGATGCCGTTTTGAAAGGAACGATCAATTTAGGAAATTTATCAAAAGCCTATCCCGTAAAATTAGACAAACCCTTATCTGGAATTTTAAAGGCTGATGTAACCACCAAATTCGATATGCAATCAGTTGAAAAAAGCCAATATCAAAACATTAATAATTCGGGAACAATGAGCTTGTCTGGCTTTAAATATGCGGACGAAAATGGAAAAACGATTACTATTAGTAATGCTTTAGTGCAGTTCAATCCAAGTCAAGTCAATTTAAAGCAATTTAATGCGACGACTGGAAAAAGTGACCTTAGCGTGACTGGGGTTTTGGATAATTTTTATGGTTTTATGTTCAATAATCAAGAACTCAAAGGGAATTTTAATATGAATTCCAATCAATTAGCTGTAAATGACTTTATGACAACTGGTGAAAAAACTACTACAGCGACCCAAAAAACCGAAGCTATGAAAATTCCTGCTTTTTTGAATTGTACGCTTACTGCCAAAGCGAAAACCGTTTTTTACGATAATTTGACTATGAAAGACGTTTCGGGGAAATTGATTGTAAAAGATGAAAAAGTGAGCTTGGAAAACATAAAAACTTCTATATTTGGAGGAACAATCGCCGTAAATGGAGCCTTTTCCACTAAAGGGAAAACGCCAACATTCAATATGAATTTAGGATTGAACGAAGTTGACATTTCACAATCCTTCACCCAACTGGATATGCTAAAAAAAATAGCTCCAATTGCTGGAATCATTAAAGGAAAACTCAATTCGACAATCAAACTCAACGGAAATCTTGACGCCATGGCGCTAACTCCTGATCTAAAATCGCTTTCTGGGGATTTATTGGGACAACTTCTTTCCACTACCGTAAATGCCAAAAATTCAACCTTACTGACCTCTTTGGGTTCCAATGTCAAATTTTTGGATTTGAGTAAACTCAATTTAAATGATGTGAAGGCGGCACTTTCCTTCAAAGACGGAAAAGTAACCGTGAAACCATTTGACATCAAATACAATGGAATAAATGCAACTATTGGCGGAAGCCACGGTTTTGACCAAAACATGAATTACAATGTGAAATTTGATGTCCCAGCCAAATATCTCGGGGCTGAAGTCAATGCTTTTCTTTCAAAATTATCCCCAGCCGACGTTGCAAAATTGGACAACATTCCAATAAACGCCTCATTAACCGGGAATTTTAGCAGCCCGAAAATTTCAACTGACCTGAAAAGTGCGGTTTCTAATTTGACTAATCAATTAGTAAAACAACAAAAAGAAAAATTGGTAAAACAAGGAACCTCAGCATTGACGGATTTGATTACTAAAAATATGAAAAAATCAAGTGACACCACTAAAAATGTAACACAAAAAGCAGATATAAAAGCCAAAGCAAGTGACTTGCTAAATAGTTTGTTCAAGAAAAAGTAATAAATAGAAGAATCCAAAATCCCATAATTACTTTAGAAACCTTATCATCTCGAGGAACGAAGTATCAGATAACGAGATCAAGAAAAATAAGATTGCTCGTTCCTCACAATTACAAAATAGGAGTTTTTACACCTCAATTCTTACCACATAACCTTCGGAGCTGCGGACATTAAAAACGGTGCCGTCTTCAAAAATCAGATACTGCCCTTTTATTCCGGTGAGTTTCCCTTGAAAAGTGGGTGTTTTTTCTAAACTTAAACTGTTTATTTTTTTTGGATAGTCTAATACAGGAAAATTCATTTCGTATAAATCATTTTGTTGCGAATGGAAATATTCCTGCACTTCATTGGGAATTAAGTTCTCGACTTTCAATCTTTCGGCAACTAAATTTACTTGTTCTATGTCATTTTGAAGCATTTTACGCCAATTGGTTTTATCTGCATAATGATTTTTCAACGCCACTTCGGTAATTCCTGCTAGATAGCGATTAGGCACTTCGACAATAGAAATCGCTTGTATTGCGCCTTGATCAATCCATCTTGTGGGCACTTGGGTTTTTCGGGTTACGCCCACTTTGACTTCGCTGGATAATGCCAAATAAACAATGTGTGGTTGCAATTGCACTTTTTCTTCATACGCTAAATCCCGATCCTGAATACCCAAATGGGCTGTGCTTAATTCGGGTTTCATGATCCAATCCCCAACCGCTGGACTAGAATAAAAACAGTTATAACAAAATCCTTGGCGAAATATTTTTTTCTTTTTGCTACAATTTAAACATTGATATCCCTGAAAAGAAATTTCGACATTTTTGTTGAGCAATTGATTTACATTCAAAAAACTATTTTCAAAAACCAAATAGTATTGAATGGGTTGGCCGAATTCGGTTTGCATTTTAGAAAGAACGCCTTCGTAAGTCATTTTAGATTTTAGATTTTAGATTTTTTAGAATTAAGAAATAGAAAATTAGGAATTTCCATAACTTTTAAAAAAAAATACTATTTTTGATAAAGTTGTAAAGTTAGTGTTTGTTCCACTTTTAGCAAATCTAAAATCATAATTCTAAAATCTAAAATCATAAATGCCATTACCCATAATCAATTCTTTTGCCTCCTGGGTATTAAAGCAACGAATTCATCAGATGGAGCTTTTTCTAAAGTATCCCAATGAGGTCCAGGAAGAATTGCTGATGAACTTGATTCGGACTTCGGAGAATACGGTTATAGGCCAACAATATGACTATGCTTCGATTCATTCCTACACCACTTTTGCGGAGAGAGTCCCTATTGCTACCTACGAAGAATTACAGCCTTTGATAGAACGCACTCGACAAGGAGAACAAAATGTGTTTTGGGAAACACCCATAAAATGGTTTGCCAAATCAAGCGGAACGACCAATGCCAAAAGCAAATTTATCCCAGTAAGCAACGAAGCCTTGGAGGATTGTCACTACAAAGGAAGTAAAGATTTGTTGTGTTTGTATTTGAACAACAACGAAGACTCCGCACTGTTCTTGGGAAAAAGTCTTCGTCTTGGCGGTAGTTCCCAAATATATGAAGACAACAACACTTTTTTTGGGGATCTGTCAGCAATATTAATCGAAAACATGCCCATTTGGGCGGAATATAGTAGCACTCCCAACCACAAAATATCGTTGATGAGCGATTGGGAAATGAAAATTCCCGCAATAATCAATGAGGTCAAAAACGAAAATGTGACTAGTTTTGCCGGAGTTCCTTCGTGGATGCTAGTTTTGATGAACCAATTACTTACGGAAACCGGCAAAGCCAATTTACAGGAACTATGGCCCAATTTGGAGGTGTATTTTCACGGCGGCGTGAGTTTTGAGCCATACCGCGAACAATACCAAAAAATGCTGCCGAAAACAGATTTCAAATATTACGAAATATACAATGCTTCCGAAGGCTTTTTTGCCATTCAGGATCTGAACGATTCCAGTGATTTATTGCTAATGCTGGACTATGGGATTTTCTATGAGTTCATTCCAATGGATACTTTTGGAACTCCAAACCAAAAAATAATTCGTTTGGCAGATGTGGAACTTTTCAAAAATTATGCTATTGTCATCACGACGAATTCCGGATTGTGGCGGTATTTGATAGGTGATACCGTCCGTTTTACTTCCTTAAACCCTTATCGTATTAGGGTGACAGGAAGAACGAAACATCATATCAATGTTTTTGGCGAAGAACTCATGGTCGAAAACACCGATCAAGCCATTGCCAAAGCCTGCCAAATTACCGGAACCGAAATAGTGGATTACACCGTGGCTCCCGTTTTTATGAAAGACAAGGAAAAAGGAGCCCACGAATGGATGATAGAGTTTAGGAAAAACCCCGCTGACATCGTTTTTTTTCAGAAAGTTTTAGACGAAACCTTGCAATCCTTAAATTCCGATTACGAGGCAAAACGCCATAATAACATGACCTTGAATCCGTTAATTATCAATATTGCTAGGCCCAAGTTGTTTTACGATTGGCTTAAAGAAAAAGACAAATTAGGGGGACAACATAAAATTCCGAGATTATCGAACGAAAGGGATTATTTGGAGCAATTAAAGAATCTATAAACGGATAAAGCCTTGTATTATTGGAACTTATCAAAAATTTAAAAAATGTAGTTCTGTCAGTTTTCATGATAAAAACGGAAAATCATTTTGAAAGTTTAAAAAACTCATGTATTTTATACAATGTAGAGAAAATGTATCAATTTGGTTCTGCATTATATTCTAATTTTAGTAATAAAAGCGATATTGATTTTTTGGTTAGTATTCCAACTCACATCTTAATAAATTAGATACCAGCGAAATAAAGTAGCCCTCAAAAAAATATTGAAATTTCAGTAAAAATATTTTGGATAAGCAAAAAACCGACCTATATTTGCACTCCTGTTAAGGGCGATTAGCTCAGCTGGTTCAGAGCACCTCGTTTACACCGAGGGGGTCGGGGGTTCGAACCCCTCATCGCCCACTGTCGTACCAAAAACCTCTAAAGCAATTTTAGAGGTTTTTTTATGGCATCTCCTCAATGAAATATTCAAGAAAATCTAATAAATGATTTGATGTTAAATCAATACCGCCCACAGTCGTACCAAAAACCTCTAAAATTACTTTAGAGGTTTTTTTATGGCATCTCCTCAATGAAATATTCAAGAAAATCCAATATGTGATTTGAAATTAAATCAATACCGCCCACTGTCGTAACAAAAACCTCTAAAATTGCTTTAGATGTTTTTTTAAGGCATCTCCTCAATAAAATTTTGTGTAAATCCCAAAACTTGAGCAGCAGCAAAAATTAAGTGTGAATTTATCCGTGGACGGTTTCGCTTTTTCCGTAGTTTGTAATTAATTCGCCTTCAAAATCAATCCATTCCTGCCAACGTTTGTCAACGTCCACTTTTTCAGAATATTTTCTGGCGAAACGCAAAAATGTGGTGTAATGTCCCGCTTCGCTAATCATTAGTTTTCTGTAAAATTCGGCCAATTCTTTGTCTTCGATATTTTGTGACAACACTTTGAATCTTTCGCAGCTTCTAGCCTCAATCATTGCAGAGAAGAGCAATCTATCCACAAAAGCGTCGTTTCTGCTTCCGTCTTTTTTCAAAAATTTAAAAAGTTCATTGACGTAATGGTCTTTTCGCTCTCTTCCCAATTTTAATCCACGTTCTTTGATAATATTGTGTACCATCTGGAAATGTTCTAATTCTTCTTTGGCAATTTCCAATAAATCGGTAACCAATTCTTCGTGCTCCGAATTATAAGTAATGATAGTGATAATGTTTGTTGCCGCTTTTTGCTCACACCAAGCGTGATCGGTCAAGATTTCTTCGATGTTCGATTCAACGATAGTTACCCATTTTGGGTCAGTGGCTAATTTTAATCCTAACATTATTTTGTATTTATTGAGATTATTTGCAAAAATACATCTTTTATTTGTTGTGAAATGGATTGATTTACTGTTTTATTTTCCTTATTTTGCATTGTAAACAGGAAGTTTTATGATTACAAATCAGCGCGTTTTAATTATCGGTTTTGTTTGGCCAGAACCCAATTCTTCCGCCGCGGGAGGAAGGATGGTACAATTGATTCGGATTTTTAAGCAGCAGGGTTATGAGGTTACTTTTACCAGTTCCGCTTCGGACAGTGATTATATGATTAACCTAAATACTCTGGGAGTTTCTATAAAATCGATCTCTTTAAATTGTTCTAGTTTCGATGTTTTTGTAAAGGAGTTGAATCCGTCAATTGTCTTGTTTGATCGGTTTATGATGGAAGAACAATTTGGCTGGCGCGTTGTCGAAAATTGCCCCGATGCGTTGCGAGTATTAGACACAGAAGATTTGCATTGCCTGCGTTTGGCACGGCAAAAAGCATTTAAGGAAAACCGGCCTTTTACCACCGATGACTTGCTAGTAGAAGATGTTGCCAAAAGAGAAATTGCCAGTATTTTGCGTTGTGATATTTCCTTAATGATTGCCGAATATGAAATGGAATTATTGCAGTCTGTTTTTAAAATAAATTCTAGTTTATTGTATTATTTGCCTTTGTTGTTGGATCCGATTACCGTTTCAACTATTCAAAATCTGCCTTCATTTGAAGAACGAAAAAATTTTGTTTTTATTGGTAACTTTCTTCACGAACCCAATTGGAACGCAGTTCAGTATCTAAAAGAAACGATTTGGACACTCATCAGAAAACAAATGCCGGAAGCTGTTTTGCAAATTTACGGAGCGTATCCTTCTCAAAAAGTATTGCAATTACACCAACCCAAACAAGGTTTCCATATTATGGGTCGAGCCGATGACGCTCAAGAAGTGGTTCGAAATGCAAGAGTAGTTTTAGCTCCTTTGCGTTTTGGGGCAGGAATAAAAGGGAAACTAGTGGAAGCGATGCAATTCGGAACGCCAAGCGTAACGACAACTATTGGAGCCGAATCCATGTGTGGTGATTTGCCTTGGAATGGATTTATTGCTGATAATTCACAAGTCTTTGCAGATAAAGCGGTGGAATTATATCAAGACAAAACCGTTTGGCTTAAAGCACAAGAAAATGGTTTTGAAATTATAGAAAAACGCTATTTAAAATCTTTGTTTGCAGATAAATTTATAATGCATATTTTAAAAGTGCAGACCCATTTAAAACAACATCGATTGCATAATTTTATAGGAACACTATTGCAGCATCATACCTTGACAAGTACCAAATATATGTCTCGTTGGATTGAGGAGAAAAACAAATAAAAAATCCCGTTCTGATTGCTCAAAACGGGATTTCATATATAATCTAACGAGCTATTACGCGAGCATCGTTACCGGGTTTTCAATATATTGTTTCAAAGTTTGCAAGAACTGAGCTCCAGTGGCACCATCAATAGTTCGGTGATCGCAAGCCAAAGATAACATCATCGTGTTTCCTACCACAATTTGTCCATTTTTCACCACGGGTTTTTCTACAATCGCTCCTACGGATAGGATTGCAGAATTCGGTTGGTTGATGATGGAGTTGAATTCAGTAATTCCAAACATTCCAAGGTTAGAAATAGTAAACGTACTTCCTTCCATTTCGGTAGGCAATAATTTTTTGTTTTTGGCTCTTCCTGCAAGGTCTCTTACGCTTGATCCAATTTGAGATAAACTCATGCCATCTGTAAAAGGTAATACAGGAACTACTAATCCGTCTTCAACAGCAACTGCAACACCAATATTCACGTGATAGTTGATGATGATTGATTCTGCTGTCCATTGTGAATTGATTTTTGGGTGTTTTTTTAAGGCTAATGCACTCGCTTTAATCACCATATCGTTAAAAGATACTTTGGTGTCCGGAACGCTGTTAATAATCGCTCTTGATTTCATTGCCTCGTCCATTGTTACCTCAATTACCAAGTTGTAATGTGGTGCAGTGAACAAAGATTCTGCTAAACGTTTTGCAATGATTTTACGCATTTGCGAATTTTTGATTTCTTCCGTTGCAACTTGTCCTGCTGGAATATAAGGTTTTGCAGCAACAGTTTCCGCTTTTGCCGGTGCAGCTTCTTGGCTATTGGGTCTTGGCTCTTGGCTTCCAACCTTAAAGTTTTCCACATCACTTTTAGTAATACGTCCGTTTTCTCCAGAACCTTTTACTTGCGCTAATTGGATTCCTTTTTCACCAGCAATTTTCTTTGCTAATGGTGAAGCTAAAATACGTTGACCGTCAGCAGATGCATCTTGAGCAACTATTGCTGCTTCTGAAGTTGGTGCTGATTTTACTTCTTCTGTTGCAGCTGTAACAGGAGCAGCTCCTCCTATTTTGTAATTTTCTGCTATACCGTCAATGTCTGTTCCTGCAGGTCCAATGATGGCCAATAAACTATCTATAGGAGCCGATTGCCCTTCTGGTATCCCAATATATAATAAAGTACCTTCGTTGAAAGATTCGAATTCCATTGTTGCTTTGTCGGTTTCGATTTCAGCAAGAATATCTCCTTCTGCAACAGTATCACCTACTTTTTTCAACCAAGTTGCTACGGTTCCTTCGGTCATTGTATCGCTTAGGCGAGGCATGGTCACCACAACAACTCCTTTTGGTAAAGCTGTAGTTGCTGTTGCTGCTACAACTGGAGCCGATTGTTCTTCTTTTTTAACTTCCGTTGTTGCTGGAGCATCTGCAGTTGTTTGATTTGCAGTTGCGCCTCCAGCTATTAAAGCAGCAATATCTTCGCCTTCGTTTCCAATAATTGCTAAAAGTGAATCTACAGGGGCAGTTTCTCCTTCTTGAATCCCGATGTATAAAAGAGTTCCCTCGTTGAAAGACTCAAATTCCATTGTTGCTTTATCAGTTTCAATTTCAGCCAGCATATCGCCTTCGCTTACTTTGTCTCCTACTTTTTTTAACCAAGTCGCCACTGTTCCATCTGTCATGGTGTCGCTCAAACGAGGCATCGTTATAATTGTAGCCATAATTGATTTTATAGTTTATGGGGAATAAATGGATAGTTTTCTTGATCGTACACCACGTCATATAGTTGTTGTACTTCCGGGTATGGTGATTCTTCGGCAAATTTAACGCATTCTTCAACCAAGTCTTTTACTCTCTGATCGATTGCCTGAATTTCTTCCTCGGTAGCATATTTCTGATCTTTGATTACATCTAAAACTTGAGTAATCGGGTCAATTTTTTTATACTCTTCTACTTCTTCTTTTGAACGGTATAATTGGGCGTCAGACATGGAGTGTCCTCTGTATCGGTATGTTTTCATTTCAAGAAAAGTTGGACCACCACCGCTGCGTGCTCTTTCTATAGCTTCACTCATTGCTTCGGCAACTTTTACAGGATTCATTCCGTCAACGGGTCCGCAAGGCATTTCGTATCCAAGTCCTAGTTTCCAAATATCGGGATGATTTGCGGTTCTTTCTACGGAAGTTCCCATAGCGTAACCGTTATTTTCTACGATAAATACCACAGGAAGATTCCAAAGCATGGCCATGTTAAAGGCCTCATGAAGGGACCCTTGTCGCGATGCACCATCACCAAAATACGTCATGGTTACGCCGCCAGTTTCAAAATATTTATCAGCAAAAGCCAAACCTGCTCCAACGGGAATTTGCCCACCCACGATTCCGTGTCCGCCATAAAACCGATGTTCTTTAGAGAAAATATGCATAGACCCCCCCATTCCTTTTGATGTTCCAGTTGCTTTTCCCAAAAGTTCGGCCATAACACGTCTTGGATCAACGCCCATTCCTATTGGCTGCACGTGATTTCTGTATGCGGTAATCATTTTATCTTTTGTCAGGTCCATAGCGTGCAATGCACCAGCCAAAACGGCTTCTTGACCATTGTATAAATGCAGAAATCCTCTGATTTTTTGTTGAATGTACAATGCTGCTAATTTGTCTTCAAACTTTCTCCAAAGTAACATGTCTTCATACCACTTTAAATAAACCTCTTTTGTAACTTCTTTCATCTGTTTTACTATTTTTCTTTGGTAATATTTAGTTAGCCTAAATTCTGTTCAGATTTGTCATCCTTAAAAGAACTAATTTTAACTGTTTGTATGGTTTTTGTTGTGTTTATTAATTTATTGTCAAGAACCAAAATAATTTCTTTATCGCGAATTTGACTTACTAAAACTCGAAGTGCAAAAGTAGGACATTCCAAGGAGTCAATAAAATTTATAGTACAATTTTGGTGTGTTTTTTATTCTTTTTTTTAAAATAATTTTTTACAAAGAAGAAAATGAAGTAATAATACTGATATCTCTCATTCTTTTTAAATGAAAAAAATCCAAATTTCATCGTATTGAAATTTGGATTTCTTGTGGTGCGTTAATTATTTCTAGTATTCTTCGTATTTGTCGCCAAAATTAAAAGTAAGGGAGAATCGGAGTGTGTTTTCTAAAGGGTTGGGTATTTTAGATGCAGAGAACAAATATGAAACATCAACCTTAATGGTTGTGTATTTGAAGCCCGCTCCAAGAGAAAAGAATTGCCTACCCCCTTTATAAGGGCTTTCGTGAAAATAACCCAAACGCATGGCAAAAGAATCTTGATATAAATATTCCGCCCCGGCGGCATAGGTGATTTCTTTTAACTCTTCACTAAAACCGCCAGGAGCATCTCCGAATGATTGAAAAACACCTGGAAGCCATCCTATTGATTTGTATTCGTCTTTTGCTAAATTATAATCTTCAATAGTAATAGGACCTCCACTTTTATTCATGTCAGCTCCTTCATAAACATCATCATTTTCATTGTAATGTACCTTAAGAGTTGGCACTAATAATTTATTGAATTCAAGATTTAGGGCAACTTTGTTGTAATCATCTAGTATAAAATCAAATCCTGCCCCCACTTTTAAATTGGCAGGAAGAAAATTGCTGTTAAATTTATCGTTATCATAGCTAATTTTTGGACCAAGATTTTGAATGTTAAATCCTGCTCTCCACCTTCCGTTGAACTCGTTATAGGCTATTTCTTCTGATTGATAAAAACCGGCAACATCAATTGCAAATGAACTTGCTGATGATGCATCACCATCGAGATTGGCTACCTTTAAACTAGAACGGATGTATCTTCCCCCAATAGCCATAGCAAATTTTTCACTTAACTTTAAGGAATAGGAGCCGTCAAACGCAAATTCATTTGGAGAAACAATTCTTGGAATTTCATTAGATTCTCCAGTTTCGCGAAGTTCGATGTTGCCTAAACCAAAATAGCGCAGACTTCCCGCAAAAGCACTTCTTTCGTTAAGTTTATTGTAATAGTTTAATTCCGAAAGTGAAATATCATTTACCAAACTTGGCAAGTAGGGCGTATAACTTACTGTAAAGCCTTGCATGTCTATGGCAAAAGCATATTTTGCAGGATTCCATTGTTGCGAGAAAGCATCAGCGGATGTGGCTACCCCTTGATCTCCTAAACCGGCAGCTCTAGCATCTCCTGAAACCATTAAAAAGGGAACTCCTGTAGTAATGACATTCAATTGTTGTTGTTGAGCTCTAGTAAATGAAATAATAAATAAGCAGCTAAAAAGTAATGGTAATTTTTTCATTATAATATAGTAAAGATTAAACAAATATAGTATTTTATTAAAGTATTACAAGTTTTTCAAATTTTTCAGTCTTAGTATTGGTCAAGTTCGATATGACGGTGAGTTTATAAACATACACTCCTTTTCCTATTTTATTGCCAAAATCATCCTTTCCGTCCCAAGTGATTTCTTTGGAAAGAAATCCCTCGTTAGTAATGATTTGGTTCCGTGTCCAAACCACTTTTCCGGTTATGGTCATCACCTGAACCTGAACATCCAAAGGTTCAAAAGGTCTATTGTGCGAAAACCAAAATTCGGTATAATTGACAAATGGGTTGGGATAATTCAACACATGTGTCAATGTCAGGGTTTCATCACCCACAACGATAAATTGTATTTCAGCGGTTATGGGATTGTTATAAACATCCCAAGCCTTGAACGTAATGGTGTGCATTCCGACTGACAAATTCCGAAAAGGAAACCGTAGCGTCCCTTTAGTATAATCATCCAGACTTGTTTGATAGTAGTCATTCAATATATACGGATTACTTTCCTCACCGTCCAAAATAGCAACTATGTTATGCCCAATTCCACCAGCCGTATTTATACCGTTTTCATCTTCGAAATTAGCCAGTAAAATAGGAGATTCATTGGTTGTTCCTCCCGAAACAAAGGATTCGTCATTGATATATAACTTAACAGTTGGAGGTTTATTGTCCTCAGCTGCATTTTCATAAATTCCACCCACTTTTATAGAGATGTCATAGCCAGTTTTATTTTCAAATTCAGCTGTTTTTTTGGCATAAAAACTAATTTTCCCATTTCCTAACTGATTTCGAATATCTCTAGGAACTATGAAACTAAATTCGAATTGACCATTTGTAACTGACGCGCTTCCCTTAAAGATAGTTTCTCCTGATATATTGAAATTTATTGGGGGGCTATTTCCATCATTATTTAAAGTTGCTCTGGAAATTGTTTTATCGAATATAGTAGTAAAAAGTGCTCCGTTATACGTTGTTAGAGGGTTATTATTTTCATCGGTTATTTCTCCGGACACTTTCATTTTTGCCAATGATTTGAAATCGTCGAAGGGTTGAGAAACTGGTATGTCATTAATTTTGGTGAGTGTTATTTTAGGTTTAGGTATTGCAAGATTTAAGGCTGGGTCGCCAATATAAAAAACAACATTGGTTGCTGAATTGGGATTTTTGTTTTTAGCCAATCGTAAGTTTTCGGCAATAGAGTTATATTGATTAGAACCGTTTTTATAGGAATATAAATACTCCGCAAACAGATCATTAAAATTTTCCGCACTGAATTGGCCAATCTCACGAGTGGTAGTTATCATGGAAATAGCACCTCCCTTTGGGTTCCAATAGACATATTCGCCAGCAGTAGGTCTGAATGGATTGTCAAAACGGGAAAAATCGCAAGTTATAGTTATGAATAAGGGATATTTATATTGATTACTTAAGTTTTGTCCATCGGATTTTTCCCAAATTCGTTCTGCAGACAAACCATCCTCTCCACCATGACCTAAGTAGTTAAAGACCAAAGCCCCCTTTTCGAAGGCATTAAAAAAATCTGTGCGCGCCTTAGGGTATCTTGATCCTCCAGCAGAGGCTTCTTGCGCATAGGAATCTAATAGTATTTTAGTCACGTTAATAAATGGTTTTTGAGATGAAACAACATCTGCCAAATTATTTTGTCTAAATTGCAGGTCTGAATCAGATTCCTTATCCGAATCATCTGCAATCACAACAAAATTATTTCTCCAACTTCCATACGATTCGATTTTGTGGTATTCTTTTACTTTATTAACCATTTCATCTGCTTGGTTCGCATCTTTAACTAACATTCTGCCTACTGCAATATCTATTCCTCCATAAGAATTATCGTCGTCTTCACCATTAATTCGAACATAAAAATCATCTGACGCGTAGGAGGATTCTCCTAAGGTATTGCTGTTTAAAGCATGGTATATTGGTACAATATTCGTGTTGTTTATAATCCGGTTTTTATAATCATAAGAAGCATCTCCAAAAAGGTTGACATATTTTATTTTTTTGGCGGGATCTAATGGGTTGTCATAGATGTATTTAATACAATTTCTAATAGCGGCAATGTCTTGTTTTCCAGACGAAAATTCTTGATAAATGGATTCCAGTGTAATTACTTTGACATTTAATTTATTATTAGGATTGTTACGATGAAAATTAGCTAATTTCTCCGCTTGCGCTGACAAAAAACTAGGGGCAATAATGACATAATCAATGGTGTTATTAAAAAAAGCCCCTTTTAAATTTTGATTCGCAATTTTCGTTTTGTTGGTTTTTAAAGGAGTCATATAATCCAAAGCATCAATGGCTACATATTTTCTAAGTTCACCCAGAGTTGCCTTAAAGGAAAACGAAGACTGATTTGGGTTTTCGGCTTTGGTTACATTGTATATATCCGTAACGTCCCATACTTGTGAAATCCCGCTTGCATTAGAAATGGTATAACTTCCAATTCCACTGCTTGAAGCGGCCAAATCGTATTGAAATCGAAATTGTTTTCCGTATCCTTGGAGTTTTCTTTTGGCGAAAAGCCGAATATTATCGAGATAGCCTTTCGAACCGGGAACGCCATTATTATTATAGGTTAGTTTTATTTTTATGTTTTCTGTGGCAGGAATAGTAATGTTGTTTGGCAATGAACCTAAATTGAAACCAGTTCCTGAATTTGGTGCAAGCGCAGAAAAAGAGATGGTTCCTACGTCTTGACTGTTAGCCGCCACCTTGAATTTAGTGTTAGTAAAAGCAGCCGACGCGGCTTTGATCATCAATTTTACAGGAGATGTTGTGTCAATATTTGGAAAATTAAAAGAAAATTCTTGTTCTTGATTGATGTCAAATGATTCTCCAAACCATTGTCTGCCTAGGTTTAAAATGTTTATAAGGTCTAATTCGTGGTATTGATAGTCGTCAAAAGAAGTTATATTTTGATAAGTGGTTCCTGTAGGCTTGTCCATATCCCTAATTCTCTTTCCATCGTCTCCTTGAACCGTAACGTAATAATAGGATTTGGTGTCGTATAGATTTGTATTGGTTTGGCTCTCTTCATTATAAGTGTCTACTCCTTCGGCGTAGAATAGGATGTAATCATCGTTATTAAAAACGCCATCACTCTCACCAATAACTTGAATCGCATTTTCGGTTAAATCAGAAGGGTAACTTATGCTGTTCGATAGCGGTAACATTCTGCCCCCATTCCCGTAAATTTTAAGTTTTTTGGGATTGATTATGCTTGTATTGAGTCCCAATTGCTGTAAAAAACTCTTGGAAATTTTATATACACCTGATTTTTCGACATAAAATTGATACCAATCGCCTGTTGCCAAAACCGAATTGGCAACTACTGTGACACTTTTACTGGTGGCTTGTGAAATTCTAGAGGCATTGCCATTAACCGAATAGGAAAAGGACTTGATTCGTTTATAACCCAGTTCATCTCTGACTATTGGAGACAAGACAAGAAATAGCTGTTTTATTTCTCGTGAAACAGTAGTTTTTAGTGTTGTAGAAGGTGTTTTTGGGATGTTTTCAAGAGCTAAATCACCAAGTTGCGAGACCGAAACAGATTCGTAAATTATATTGGTAATTTGAACCGAATTTCCTTCAAAAGAGCTTGACTCCGTTAGATTTAAGATGTGAAAAATAGACTTTTCGAATGAGTCGTAGCTATAACTTTTTCCTGCAAAAAGAGGTACGTTGATTTTATAATCACCAAAGTACATTTCTTTCTTTTCTAGCCATTCAATGATTATATCACCTTTAGCTTGTGCTAAAGAAATAAAGGGAATAAGAGTTAAATAAACTATAAAGGCTTTTTTCATTGTTTTCTAAAACGCGATCAACCGCATATTATTACAAGGAGTAAAATTATGTCTTTTAGCATAATTATATATAATAAATAGTATAAATTTGCGTTTTTAAAGTGTATTTTAATATAAATAATATGCAGTTCTTTTATTTATTCAAAATATGATGTTACAGTTTAATTGTTAATTATTATATTGCACCACCTAAATTTTTATATAACAAAGAGTATGAGAGTAAACAAAATTATGACTTTACGATTGATTTTAATATTGATGTTGATTATAGGGTTTGCTAGTTGTAGTAAAAAATCAAGTTCTAAAAACGCTTCAAAGGCAACAGGCTGGAACGTAGATGGTAAAAAAGCTGCTGGTAGTGCGAAACAAGAAGCAGGGCCTGGTTTGGTTTTTGTTGAGGGCGGTACTTTTACTATGGGTAAAGTCGAAGATGACGTTATGCATGATTGGAACAATACTCCTAACCAACAACATATACAATCTTTTTATATGGATGAAACGGAGGTGACTAACGTTATGTATTTAGAATATTTAGATTGGATAAAAAAAGTATTTCCTCAAACAGAAGAAAGGTATAAGAATATATATGAAGGGGTATGCCCTGATACCTTAGTTTGGAGAAATAGATTGGGCTACAACGAAACGATGACCAATAATTATTTAAGGCATCCCGCTTACGCCAATTATCCTGTAGTAGGTGTCAACTGGGTTCAGGCTACTGAATTTAGTAAATGGAGAACAGAGCGTGTAAATGAGGCCTTATTGGAAAAAAATGGGTACATTAAGAAAAACGCAAAGACTCAAGATGTTAACGCTGAAACTCTTTTTAGTACCGAAACTTATTTAGCGGCTCCAACCTTGGCATACGGTGGGAATTCGGATATTGTTTATGCAGGAAGAAAAGGTGCAAGAAATCCGAAAGGAACAAAAACTGCCAGCACAGGAAACACAACTGGTGCAGTTAATAATGCAGCTCCATCAACAGCTCCGACAAAAAACACAAAGGCTAATCCTTTGGCGAAAGCGCCTTTATATGCCCAGCGTTCTTCTGGAATTCTTTTGCCAGAATATAGACTGCCAACAGAAGCTGAGTGGGAATATGCAGCAGCAGCGGATGCAGGTCAAAGAGAATATAATATATATAAAGGTCAAAAAAAATATCCTTGGTCAGGCAGTTATACCCGATCCGGACAAAGACGAACTAAAGGCGACCAACTGGCCAATTTTAAACAAGGCAATGGGGATTACGGAGGTATTGCAGGCTGGTCTGATGATGGGGCAGATATTACTAATTCCGTGAAAAACTATCCGGCAAATGATTTTGGATTGTATGATATGGCTGGTAACGTAGCTGAATGGGTTGCGGATGTGTATAGACCAATTATCGATAATGAGGCCAATGATTTTAATTATTTTAGAGGAAATCAATATACCAAAAATAAAATTGGAAAAGACGGTAAAATTGTAATTGTAACTAAAGATAGTATTCAGTATACAACTTTAAGTAATGGTAAAAAAGTTGCAACTAGCTTCCCAGGTCAAATTGAACAGGTGCCAATTGATGAAAATGAAACCTATTTAAGACAAAATTTTGACAAGAGCGTCAATGTTAATTACAGGGATGGTGACAAACTCTCGTCTCGATTTTTTAATGTGACGGAATCAGAATCTGAAACAAAAAAAGGAAAAGACGAAATGTATAACTCGCCAAAACACTATGTAAGCACAGACAGTTTAGGGAAAATGGTACGTACATTTGACAAATCCAATAAAAGAACCACTTTAATAAATGATAATGTAAGAGTTTACAAAGGGGGGTCTTGGAAAGATAGAGCCTATTGGTTAGATCCGGCACAAAGAAGGTATTTGCCCCAAGATATGGCTACTGACTATATTGGGTTTAGATGCGCAATGTCTAGAGTTGGACCAAAATCTGATAAAAGAAAAACGGCAAAAAATTAATTTTATACCTAATAATAACAAAAGCCCTTTTAGGGCTTTTGTTATTTAAACCATTTTCGCATGGATATCAATCGCATTCATAATTTATTTTTAAAATGTAATTCTGTTTCTATTGACACTAGAAAGATAGAGCCAAATTCAATGTTTGTTGCCATAAAGGGAGTGCATTTCAATGCCAATATATTTGCAAATGAAGCTCTGGAAAAAGGCGCTTCCTATGTCCTAATAGATGATGAATCCTATTTTATTGACCAAAGAACTATATTGGTCGAGAACAGTTTAATTGCGTTGCAGGAGTTAGCAAAATTTCACCGTCAGTATTTAAAATTACCCATAATTGCCCTTACGGGAAGCAATGGAAAAACCACTACAAAAGAATTGATTCAAGTTGTTCTTTCAAAAAAGCACAAAACAAAAGCGACTTTGGGGAATTTAAACAATCATATAGGAGTTCCATTGACATTATTGTCTTTCAATACCGAAACAGAGATTGGTATTGTTGAAATGGGAGCTAATCACAAAAAAGAGATTCAATTTTTGTGCGGTTTGGCTACGCCAGATTATGGATACATTACTAATTTTGGCAAAGCACATTTAGAGGGTTTTGGAGGTTTAGAAGGTGTAATTGAAGGGAAAAGTGAGATGTATCAGTATCTTTCCGAAAACAACAAATTAGCCTTTGTCAATTTGGAAGACCCGACTCAGGTCGAGAAGACAAAAACTTTAAAATCTTATTCGTTTGGAATAAATAAAGAATCTGCCGATGTAAATATAGCTTCCATAAAAGCAAATCCATTTGTGGAAATAAGCTATTCAGGACTTGAAATAATAACCCATTTAATTGGGCTGTATAATGCCAATAACATTTGTGCGGCGTTAACTATAGGAAAATATTTTGGAATAGACGATAAGGCAATAAAAGTAGCTTTAGAGAGCTACATCCCAGAGAACAACAGGTCGCAACTTTTAACTAAGGGAACAAACCAGATTATTCTGGATGCTTATAATGCAAATCCGAGCAGCATGACTGTGGCTATAGAAAATTTTGTACAGTTAGACAATGCCAATAAAATTATGATATTGGGCGATATGTTCGAGTTGGGTTCAGAAAGCCATCTAGAGCATCAGGCAGTTGTTGATTTACTTTTTAAAGAAGAAATTATCATTTGCCACTTTATTGGCGTTGCATTTTATACCAACAAAATTAAGAGAGCTAATTTTTATTTTCATGAAACATTTGAATCCTTTTCAAAGTGTTTCCAAGAAACTAAAATTGAAAATTCTTCCATATTGATAAAAGGATCAAGAGGAATGGCTCTGGAGCGAACATTGAGTTTATTGTGAAAATAACGAAGTTTAAAACCAGAACGCCAACTTAATTGGGATGGCGTTCTGGTTTCAATTAAACGCTAATCAAATAGCCGGTGAGGTTCTCTTTATTGTTGAGGCCTAATTTTTTCCTCAAACGGTACCGAGCCAGTTCGACACCTCCGTTCGAAATATTCATGATTTCTGAAATTTCTTTAGTTGACATATTCATTAATAAATAAGTAGCCAGATCTAATTCCCGAGGTGAAATTGTAGGGCATTTTTCTTTTAATCTTTTTAAAAAGTCATAATGAACATTTTTGATGTGTTTTTCCAGATCTTTCCAGCTATGATCAGCATTCACTTCTTTGACAATACTTTTGTTTAATTTTGTGATTTGTGATTTAGCGGAATCGTCAAACGACTCTACATTAATATCTTTTAGTTTTTGAATAATTCCGTTTAAAATTTTATTTTTCTTCGCAATCTGCAATGAGTTAGTTACCAGTTCTTTGTCTTTTGCAAGGATTTTAACTTTAAGTTTTTCATTTTGCAGTCTTTCAATTTCTTTTTCCAAGTCAAATTGTTCCTGTCTTATTTTCGACTCTTTTTCTAAATAAATCCTTCTCTGTTCAATAGTTTGATAGTATTTGTTTGTTCTTATTTTAGCTTGTACTCTTAGTCTTACATAATATGCTGCAGTAGCTATACCAATAATATAAAATAGATAAGCCAAAAAGTGTCTATACCAAGGTGGAGATATCGTAAAATTCAATTCGGCCTGATTAGACTGGATTCCATAGCTATTTAAAACCTTAACTTTCATAATGTAATCATCTTCTCTAAGATTTGTGTATTCTTTTGTGGATGCAGATGACCAATTGCTCCACTTGTCATCAAAACCCTCGAGTTGATAGGCAAATTTAATATTTTCAACATTTTCATAAGTGGGAGAAGAAAATGTAAATTTAATAGAATTTGAACGGTATGGAATTTTAGATTTTTTAGTCTTATTTGGTCCATTTCCAAAAAATAAAGTATCTCTAAGAGTTGAAAAACTTCTTATAAAGACATTTGGTTTAGAAATGGAATTTTTTGATAATTTCGAATTATAATGTGCCAAACCTTCGGTAAGACCTATAAATATATTTTCAGGATTAATGCTATATACTGATAAATTGTTATATACTAAATTCTGTGTTAAATTTAATGATGGTGCTGTAGTATTGGCATAATGATCCTTATTTTTTTTCATTAAAACCCCAAGTCCGCGTTGGTTAGTGTGCCATATATTTCCAAAATTATCCTCATGTATATTTGAGGATTTGATAATTGTTTTAAATAAGTTATCAGCTGTTTTGTCAACGTAAAAGACATCGCTGTTTTGAGAATATTTATAAAAATGGTTATCGGTTTTAAAATAGATTTTATTACGTAACTGCTGGACGCTGACAACGCCTTTTTCCGTATTAGATAAGTTACGATAGGTTTTTATATTATTAAAATTTTTATATCCTTCATTGAGTCCGATTTGATAAAGAAGGTTGTCTTTTATCACCCATATGTTTTTTGAATCGATTTCAAATTCTCCCACAGATTTGTAAAAACCTTCTATTTGACGTACGAATTGCCAACCATTTGGCCCATTTTCAAAAAGGGAAAATCCATTATAATTTGAACCAATCATATATTTTGATTGATTTGGGATTTTCTTAAAGCTCCAATAACCTGAATTGTCTAATGTCTTAAATGATTTACCACCCAAAATAACTAGAGCACCTATGTTATGCGCACAGATTAATTGATCGTCAATAACTTGTATGTTTGAAGCTTGCCCGGTTGTGCCTTCCACTAGTGTAAAAGCTTCTCCGCTGAAGGGTATGCTCCAAGGATGGTAAAAAACCCCTTGGTTAGTGGCAACATATAGATTTCCTTTGTATATTACAGTGGCATATACCGTACTTATGTCATAACTAAATCCAAAATAAGAAAAAGGAGAGTTTTCGTTTATGAAGGTAATACCATTATCTAGACCTAGCCATAGATTATTTTTACTGTCAATAAATGAGGTTAGGACGGTATTGTTTTGAAGGCCTTTTCTATAATTAATAAACTGAATGATTCTTCCTGAGGTATCGCATACAATAAAGCCATTCCGAACTGAATTAAGGACTATATAATTGTTCTTCATTACAACACCACCCAAACAACTATTGTTTTTGACAAAATTATTAGCTTCGGTGTTCCATGAGGTTATTTTTTTATTTTCATACATATAGAGGCCTTTGTCCAAAGTTGCAATCAATATTTTACTATTTGGCATTGGAAACATTCCCCAAACCTGAGTGTCATTTAATATTGTTGAGCCTGCAAGTGGAATAAGCTCACCATTTTTATACTCCATTAGACCTAACGCGATATCTTGAAAATAAATGGTGTTGTTGACTTGAAACGAAAAATGAAATTTCTTTGGGGCTTTAATTGTTTTTAGGCTGTTGTTCTTAAAAATAAAAATGCTTCCAAAGGATTGAAAAATCACTTCTTTCTTGTTGAGGTGTATTTTCCATACAATATCAATAGTGTTTTCAGTATTTTCATTGCGAGTGTTTAAAAACTTAGACAAAGAAAAATAAACAAGTTTACCAAAAGAATCTGATTTAAAATAACCAAACTCATTATAGCCTCCCGCAAAAATTTTTCCGGAATCGTCAATTTCTACGGTTCTTATAACTGACTGATTTGGCAAAGTATATTTGCGCCATGAGCTTCCATCAAATTGAAAAAGACCGCTATTATTGGCAAAATACATATTACCATCTTTATCTTGATCAATGTCCCAGCTTTGAGTTCCCCCTTTATAATCGGTTCTTTTGTAATTTCTGATTTCTGGTATACCAATATTTTTGACTTGTCCGTAAAAGGATAAAGCGCCTAATAAAGAGAACAATAATAGAGTGTGTGGTTTTTTAAGTAATCTTTTCAAATTATAAAATTTAATTGGTGCGTTGCATTTTTTCATTCGGATAACATCGTTTTTATTGAAGATTTGAGGTTCGCAAAAAAGGTAATAAAAGCTAATTTCGGTTTTTTTTATTACAGTAGTGTTTGTTATTACATATTTTTTTATATATCATCTTAAAAATATATTTAATAATATAAAAATCAATACTATATGTTTTATTTGATGTGTTTTTGTATAGTTCGAAAATGACTATTGATGTGTTTTTGTATGAATAATTTGATTGAGGATACAACAATTAAGTTATATTATTGTATTTTATTATTAATTAATCAACCAAAAATTTAGAAAAATGAAATTTACAGAATTATTTATTTTCTGTTTTTCAGCTAAGCAATTCTCAGTTTGCAGGCAAAAACATGATGTTACCCAAACAGAAAGAATGTTAGATGAAAATCAACTCCTTATTCCGGAAGCAAACCTTCTAGTTTAAGGCACGCCTTAAGCATTGTACTAGAAAATACCGATTTTAAATTCGGTTAAAATTTTATCAATCATTTAAATCAAGCACATTATTATGAAAAAATTTTTATTATTATTAATCTTTTGGTGTTACTCATCTTCGATTTTTTCTCAAGCAGATAAAGTATCTATAGATAAAAGCATCTCTGGAATGAAACTCAAAGTCAATGGAAATGACATTATTATTAATGGTGTAAACTGGGATTACACCCCCATTGGAACAAATTATTCATATAGCCTTTATAATCAACCAGAGAGTGTTATTAAACAAGCTTTAGACGACGAAATGTCTTTGTTGAAAAATATGGGCGTAAATACTATAAGAGTTTATACAGGTATCCCAAAAAAATGGATTGAATACATTTATACTAATTATGGTATTTATACAATGTTAAACCATTCTTTTGGCCGTTATGGCTTAACAATCGATGGAGCATGGATTCCAAACACAGAATATGCAGATGCTAAAACTCGCCAATTACTTTTGAAAGAAGTAAAACAGTTGGCCTCAGACTATAAAGACACCAAAGGACTGTTGCTGTTTTTATTAGGGAATGAAAATAACTATGGTTTGTTTTGGGATGGAGCTGAAACCGAAGATATCCCTATTAAGAACAGAAAGTCTACAAAACGGGCACAATATATGTATGCTTTATTCAACGAAGCTGCTGTTGCTATGAAAACTATCGACACAACACATCCGGTGGCGATATGTAATGGAGATTTGTTGTTTTTAGATATTATTGCGAAAAAATGTCCGGATGTAGATGCGCTAGGTGTTAATGCGTACCGTGGAATTTCATTTGGAGATATCTTTGAAAGAGTAAAAAAAGAATACGGAAAACCCGTGTTTTTTGCTGAATTTGGTTCTGATGCTTTTAACGCTGTCACTAGCGAAGAAGAACAAAATGGACAAGCAAACATTCTAAAAGGCAATTGGAAAGAAATATATGAAAATGCTGCTAGAATGGGTAAAAGCGAAAATTGTTTGGGTGGATTTACCTTTCAGTTTAGTGATGGATGGTGGAAATATGGGCAAACAAAAAATTTAGATTTACATGATACCAATGCTTCTTGGTCTAATGGCGGATATCCTTTTGACTATGTTGAAGGGGAAAACAATATGAATGAAGAATGGTTTGGTATTTGTGCCAAAGGACCAACGAATGCGAATGGTAATTACCAATTATATCCACGATCCGCCTATTACATTTTAAAAGAAGTGCATCAGTTTAATCCATATGCCAATGGAAAATCATTAAGTGATATTGGTAATTATTTTGATAAAATTCAAATTATGGACGCTGCTCTCAAAGCGAGAGGAGATAAAGCTGCATTAGAAAGTCAAAAAAATGGAAAAATAAAATTCTCCAGATTAGCGGCCGAGTTTACAACTTTTAACACAGGGGGTAATTTAATTACCACACCGAGCAGCGCAGCAGTAAATAATACTACATTCCCAAATCAACTCGGTTTTGATCATATGGAATCTTATTTTGTGGGGGTTGAAGGAAGTCCGGTATCGAATATGACAGCAAATGTAGAATTCAATATTTTGGGAAATGTGGCACTTAATCCAATTGATGAAATATTTTATGAAAATAGAGGACGCCCAGTGGATGTTAATGGGGTCAATGGAGATATAAATTTACAAGACAATAATCGGGTGTCATTGTATAAAGCAAGTTACAAATGGGATGAAAAATGGTTTAATTTAAACGGTTTTTATAGAAGTGGGCATTATCATTGGGGTTATGAAGGCGATTTCTTTGGGTTGTATCCTGAAGCGAATTATGGACCTAACATTGACACTTATAATGCGGCTGCCCCTTTTGGATTTGAAATGGAAGGAAAGAAATCCTTTAAAGGATTTAAATTAGCATTTGGCCCACAGCTTTGGTGGGGTGCCAATCCAGCTGCTTTACTTAAATATTCAAAAACAATTGGAAAATTTGATCTAACTGGAGTTTTTCATGAAGATTTAGAACAAAGTGGTATTGCAGAGAGCTCTGTTGCCATTCCTCAACCTAAAACAAGAAAATTCACATTAGCGGTAAATAGAAAATTTGGAAAATTTGCTATTGATTTAGGAGGTATTTGGGCAGGTCAGCCGCTCAATGGGAGAGAGTATCAAGTTATGAGAGGGAACCAAGCCTATGTAACTCAAATTAAATCCAGAGATAACTGGGGTGAAAAAATAAAATTTACTTATACAGGCGGAAAATTCAATTGGTATGCACAAGCCGCTGCTCAAGGATTAGTTGCTGGTGGTGGTGCAGACCTTACTCAAACTTTCACAGGATGGAGATTGAAAGATAGTGGAAGTGGTAATCAATACAATTTTTTAAGTGGTTTCACCTATAATGTTGGCAAATTACAAATAGCCCCAAACTTTTTATGGCAGGAACCTTTAGAAGGTCCAGTTACAACTGATGTTACTGCGCCTGGCAGACCTAGAAACATACTTGATGATCCATTTGTGGTAAGAATAAATAGAAAGCAGGTAGCGGGGGAAATATTATTTACGTATGACCCAACGCCAGGAACCTGGATGTATGAATGGGATAATGACCGTTCTGAAGACGCTAAATTTGCCATAAGCGCAGGATTTGTATTCCGTCATTTTTCTACTTCACAGGATGCGGCTATAGGTTTTTTAGCGAATAGAACCGCTTTTGCTTTTCCTGGAGCTGCTCCGGCTAAAGATTTATGGGAAACCAATCTAAGAATTGTGTCAAAATTAACTCCAGATCTTGGTTTTATAGCCAGTATTTACGGAGGACCTGCACAAGGGAATGGAAGCGATCCAAGGACCATTAAGCGTTTTGGATCAGATGTTAGAATGGTGTATAAAAAAGTAAAATTAAATTCAACGGTAAAGGTTAATGACTGGGGACCTTATGATTATCACAGGGATTTTAATTTAACTTATCCAATGCAATTTATGACCGATGTTTCATTTGGAGTTGGAAAACCGGATTGGTTTGTACTTCCTGGAACAAGAATTGGTTTTAGAGGAACTTGGCGTTCATTAGATCAATATTCTAATAGATTTTTACCAACTTTTGTCCCGGCAAACACTTATCCTGCGATACCAGTAGCAAGTCCAGTTGGATTTCCTAATGGCCAAGAATGGGAAATTAGAACCTACATTCAAATAAACATCGGTAATTAAAAAAATAGATAAAAAATGAAAACACATTTAATTATTAAATTAAAAAAAATTGGTATAACTCTTACTGGTGTATTATTAGTTTTGGGATGTCAGTATGAGGATAAAGACTTACAAGTAGCTGAATTCTCAAAAACGGCTGAAATTTTTATAGATACACCAATTGGTATGGGTACTAATTTTTACTTTCCCTACGGACCAGATGCAAATAATCCACCAGGATCAAAATTTACTGCTTGGACAGTGGATCAAACCGTAAGTTACAAAGGGAATGCTTCTATGCGATTTGATGTGCCGAATTCAGATGATCCCGAAGGGAATTTTGCAGGGGCTATTTTTAGAGTAGATGGTGCTGGTCGTGACTTATCAGGTTATGATGCACTTACTTTTTGGGCAAAAGCTTCACAAGGGGTTAGTATTAGCGAATTTGGTTTTGGGGAAGATTTTTACCCAAATAAGTATATTACTACTTTGACAAATGTGAGTCTCGGAACAGCTTGGGCAAAATATATTATTCCAATTCCAGATGCTTCAAAGTTAGTAAACGAGAAGGGTATGTTTAGATATTCTGCTGGTTCACAAGGAACAAATAATAAAGGGTATACGTTTTGGATTGATGAACTTAAATTTGAAAAATTAGGAACAATTGGAAATCCAAGACCTAAAATAATGGGTGGAGTTGATGTAATACAGCAAACTTATATAGGTGCGAAAATAGAATTGTCTACTAAAGATATACCACTTACAGATACTTTTAACATGGCTTCAGGTTTAAATCAAACGGTTTTAGTAGCACCTAGTTATTTTACCTTTTTATCATCCAATACAAATGTAGCCACAGTTAATGAACTTGGTGTAGTTTCTGTTATTGGTATTGGTACTGCAACTATTACTGCAAGTTTAAATAATGTAGTAGCAATTGGTTCTCTTAAAATTGATGCAGGTGCAGCATTTGTCAATGCACCAAACCCTTCATTACCTCAACTTAATGTAAATTCTATATATAGTAATTTTTACTCAGGAGTAACTGGATTAAATCCAGGGATTTTTGCTGGTCCCAACACAAGTAATATTTCTATTCAAACATTTGGTAATAATCAGCATTTAAGTTATCAGTCTATAGATTATGTTGGTATAGGGTGGACTGGTACTGTAAATGTGTCTAATAAGACAATGATACATTTAGATATTCAACTGAAAAATACTGCTGCATCAGACTTAAGAATAGAATTAAAAGACTTTGGTCCCGATAATATTGATAATAACTATGGAGCAGGCAATGATTCAGCTGGTGGTTATATTTTATCTTACCAGTTAGTTCAAGATAATTGGGTTAGTATTGATATACCTTTAAATCAGTTTACGTTATCAACTGGTGGTGGTGGATCTGGTTTATTCAATCTAAATAATTTAGGCTTTGTTATTTTTGTTTCTAATAATGGAGCATCTTTCTTAGTCGATAATATTTATTTTTATTAATTGATAAATTTAAAATTTATAAATAATTCAGGGTGTATAAAAATATAGTCATTAAATGCTCAATTATTGAATTTCATAAGATAGGTTTGTGTCTTTTGAGTTTTCTGTTCGTTTTTGGTTGTCAAACTGACGATGAGAATTTAAAAGACACTAAAAACTCTGATACAGCAGAGGTTTTTATAGATGCTCCAGCAGGTATGGGTACTGATTTTTATAAACCTTATGGTCCGGACGCTTCTAATCCTGTGGGATCTAAATTTACAGCTTGGACAATTGATAAAAAAGAAGGTCACAATAGTGCTATCTCTATGAGATTTGATGTGCCTAATGCAGACAATCCTGAAGGGAATTATGCAGGAGCAGCTTTTATAATAGATGGTGTGGGACGTGATTTGACTAGCTATGATGCACTTACTTTTTGGGCAAAAGCTTCACCACATGGTGTTACTAATTTAGAATTTGGCTTTGGTGAGGATTTTGGTGAAAATAAATATCAGGCAACTATTAAAGGTGTAAGTCTTGGAACTAATTGGGTAAAATATATTATTCCAATACCTGATGCTTCAAAATTGGTTAAAGAAAGAGGTATGTTTAGATATGCTGCAAATACTCAAGGCACTAAAGGTAAAGGTTTTATATTCTGGATTGACGAACTTAGGTTTGAAAAATTAGGAAGCTTAGCACATCCAAGACCTCTTATTTCTATTGGTGAGGACAAAGAAGATATTAAATTCTTAGGAAATAGTTTTAGCATGGCTGATTATTCGTTATCAACAACATTTAACATGGCCTCTGGAGCAGATCAAAAAGTTACAACCGCACCATCCTATTTTTCTTTTGTGTCATCTAATACTAATGTTGCTACAGTAAGTGATTCGGGTATTGTAAACATTGTTGGTGTGGGTACATCAAAAATAACAGGTTCTCTTGCGGAGGTTAGTGCGGTTGGTTCTTTAACGGTTAAAGTTCCTGGAATATTTCCTGTTGCTTCGGACCCTATTTTACCTCAAAGTAAAGTGATTTCAGTATTTAGTGACAAATATACTAATATACCCATAAATTTTTATAATGGATATTGGCAGCCATACCAAACAACGGAAGGCGGTTTAACTGTTATAAGCAGCAAGAATGTATTAAATTATACCAAGTTTAATTTTGTTGGTACTGGGCTTAAAAATCCTATAGATATTTCGGAGATGACACATTTTAGCGTTGATATCTTAATGCTTGAGTTGCCTACTGATATTGACCTTCTTCTAACATTTAAGAATGAAAGTACTTCACCTAATACTTTTCAACAAAACCGCATTGGTCAAAGTTATCAATTAGATGCAAGAGCTCCAGTTGTATTTAAAGATACTGAATTTAGAGCAGGAGTATGGGCAACAATAAAAGTTCCTATTAGACCAAAATCAGATATAGCAAATCTAGATAAGACAGGTGTAAGTGTAATAATCATTGAAAATATAAAATCATCTAAAGTAAAAACTCTTTATATGGATAATATGTATTTTTATAAAGAATAACTATAATATTAATAATAATAAAAATAACAATTATGTATAAAATATTTAAACAAGAAAAAATGAATAAAATAAATAAAAATTTAATGTTTACAAAAGTGAAACTTTTTAAGTCTTTTCTTTCGGTATTAACTCTGTTTGTCATCTCAAGTTGTTCAACCGATGAAAAGCAAACAGTCATAACCAAAACAAAGTTGGTTATGAGCGAAGAATTTAACACAAACGGAGCACCAAATCCCTTAATTTGGGCTTTCGATATTGGTAAAGGACCATTAAATGATGGTTGGGGTAATAGTGAGTTACAATTCTATACAAATAGAACAAATAATGTAATAGTTCAAGATGGATATTTGATAATCACAGCTGTAAAAGAAGACTACCAAGGTTCTACTTATACTTCTGCCCGACTTAAAACCCGAAATCTATTTGAGCAAAAATATGGACGATTTGAAGCACGAATTAAAATGCCTTACGGTAAAGGAATGTTTCCCGCATTTTGGATGTTAGGAAGCAATTTTTGCGAAGCTCAAGCACTTGATGCCAATAACAATGTCATTTGTGATAGTTCAAAACCTAATTATGAAACAGGTAATGTTCTTTGGCCTCAATCTGGTGAGATTGATATTATGGAATATATAGGTAGTAAACCAACTCAAGTATTCGGTACTGTTCACGGACCAGGTTATTCAGGTGGTGGAGGAATATCAAAAAAGTACACCTTGCCTAATGATAGATTTGATAACGATTTCCACATATTCGGAATTGAATGGGGAGAAAATTACATCAACTGGTATGTTGATGATGTTTTGTATAACCAAATTACCCCAAAAGATGTCAAAGGAGAATGGGTTTTTAATCAACCTTTTTATATGCTGCTGAATCTTGCTGTTGGGGGTAATTTACCAGGTTCACCAAATAGTGAAACCGTTTTTCCTCAAACCATGTCTGTTGATTATGTAAGAGTCTATCAATAGCTAATAGAAAAATTGTGATTTGAGCTGAAACCATTACTAGGCTTTTTTGCTAAAAAGTCTAGTAATGGTTTTGACTTACAACCATAATCAAAAAAATAAACGCAATACAATAATTTTTTTGGCAAATATCAAGAAGGGAAATACAACCCTATTTGCCAATATTAAAAAAGAAATAAAACAGATTAAAACAATGGAGATTGTAGATTTAGAAGGAGAAAAATATTATAAAATTGCAAATCACGATAGAATGCGGCCCTTTTTTATGAGCATCGTGAGTGATTCTAATCATTGGTTGTTTATATCAAGCAATGGCGGACTTACTGCTGGAAGGAAAAATGCAGAGTTTGCACTTTTCCCTTATTATACCGATGATAAAATCACCGAATTTGCTGATGTAACAGGTAGTAAGACTATTTTTCAAGTTCGTTTTGATGATAAAGAGTTGGTTTGGGAACCTTTCTCGGAACGTTTTAATGAAAATTATAACCTTACAAGAAACCTGTATAAAAACTTTTACGGCAATAAAATCATTTTTGAGGAGATTCACCATGATTTACAACTCACTTATAGGTACCAATGGAATTCAAGTTCTATTTTTGGATTTGTAAAAAAAGGGGAGATTATAAATAACTCTAATAAAGGGTATAATATTTCCGTTTTAGACGGCCTTCAAAACATTATGCCACATGGTGTAAGTAGTGATTTGCAAAATAGTACCAGTAATTTAGTTGATGCTTATAAAAGAAGTGAATTACAGACAGAAAGTGGTTTGGGTATTTTTGCACTAAGCGCCATTATAGTCGATAAAGCGGAACCTAGCGAAGCACTAAAAGCTAATATTGTGTGGTCTTTAGGAATGAAAAATCCAACTTATTTATTATCTTCTAAACAACTTCCTGCTTTTAGAAGGTTGCAAAAAATAACAGCAGAAACCGATATAAAAGGTGAAAAAGGAGCTTATTTTATTTCTAATGATTTGTTTTTACCCCAAAACTCTTCAAAAGATTGGAAAATTATTGCCAACGTCAATCAGAACCAGTCCCAAGTCATTCAACTTTGCGAGTCAATAATTCGAGATAAAACTCTTGAAAAGCAACTTTTTGATGATGTTGAATTAGGCAAACAAAATCTTATTGCACTCAATGCGGCTGCCGATGGTTTACAATTTACTGCCGATAAACTAATCGATACGCGCCATTTTGCCAATACACTTTTCAACATCATGCGTGGTGGCATCTTTGATGAGAATTATAAAATTGAAAAGAAGGATTTTACCCAATATTTTGCAAAAGCAAACAGTGAGGTGTTTGAGAAAAATCAAGCGTTTATTAATGATTTAAAAAACGAATTCTCTTATATTGAGTTGCTTCAATTAATCGAAAATCACGAAGATGAAGATTTAGTTAGGCTTTGCACGGAATATTTACCATTAAAATTTAGCCGCAGACATGGCGACCCTAGCCGTCCATGGAATAAATTTTCTATTAATACACGTAGTGAAATTGATGGTTCCAAAATTTTGGATTATGAAGGGAATTGGCGTGATATTTTCCAAAACTGGGAAGCATTGGCTTATGCGTATCCCGATTTTATAGAAGGGATGATTCATAAATTCTTAAATGCCTCTACATTTGATGGATATAACCCCTACAGGGTAACTAAAGAGGGATTTGATTGGGAAGCTATAGAACCGGATAACCCTTGGTCCTACATCGGATACTGGGGTGACCATCAAATTATTTATTTGTTGAAATTCTTAGAATTCACAGAAAAATATCACCCAGGAAAACTAAACGCTTATTTTGAAAAAGAATGTTTTGTATATGCTGCCGTTCCTTATACAATAAAATCATATCAAGATATTTTAAAGAATCCAAAAGACACTATAGAGTACAATCACGATTGGGAGAAAAAGATAAATGAACAACGGGCCAAAATTGGCGCTGATGGCGCCTTGATTGGTAATAATAACAATGAAATTTACCATGTGAATTTCATTGAAAAAATATTAGCAACCGTTTTAGCAAAGATGTCCAACTTTATTCCTGAAGGAGGAATTTGGATGAACACCCAACGTCCAGAATGGAATGATGCAAATAATGCTTTGGTAGGAAATGGGGTGTCCATGGTTACACTTTGTTATTTGCGTAGATTTTTAAAAATTTTCGAACAAATAATAGCAGCATCCGAATTAAAAAACATTAAAATTTCTAGTGAAATGGTAGGCTTTTACCATGGTATCAGAGAAAGCTTAGTAGAGAATCAAAATTTGCTTTCGGGAAAAATCAATGATCAAGATCGTAAAAAAATCCTAGACCAATTAGGGGAAGCTGCTTCAGAATACAGATTGCATATATATCAAAGTGGTTTTTGGGGTCAAAAAAGAACTGTTTCCATTGATGGTCTAAAACGATTTGCCGCAGTAAGTTTAGCTTTTATACAGCATTCCATTGAAGCAAATCAGAGGCAAGATAAATTATACCATGCCTATAATTTAATGTCCGTTGAAAATGAGGGTGTAGTCATCTCTAACCTTAGCGAAATGCTCGAGGGTCAAGTGGCGGTTTTAAGTTCTGGGTATTTGAACGCAAATGAATCCTTGCAAATAATTGATTCTTTAAGAAACAGTGCTCTGTATCGTCCCGACCAAAACAGTTATATTCTGTATCCAAATAAAGAATTGCCTAAATTTTTAGAAAAAAACAATATCCCTAAAGAAAGGATAGAACACTCAAATTTATTGACAAAACTAATCGCTGATTCGAATAATTCGATTGTCAATAAAGATGTTAGAGGGGGTTTTCATTTTAATGGCAACTTTCATAATGCCAACGACTTGAAAGAAGCCTTGGCTCGACTCAATAAAAATCAAGAATATCAAGTTCTGGTCGAAAAAGAATCGGAAGGAATTCTGCAAGTTTTCGAAGATATTTTTAATCATAAGGCATTTACGGGTAGGTCAGGAACTTTCTTTGGTTACGAAGGTTTAGGTTCCATCTATTGGCACATGGTATCTAAATTACATTTAGCTGTACAAGAGGTTATCGAAAAAGCGTATCGCGATCAAGAAGACACTGCTGTAATCAGTGCCTTGAAAATGCATTACAATGAGATCGGTGAGGGAATCGGCGTTCATAAGACTCCAGAAGTCTATGGAGCATTTCCTACAGATCCTTACTCGCATACGCCCTTATATAAAGGAGCTCAACAACCTGGAATGACGGGGCAAGTAAAAGAAGATATACTCACCAGAAAAGGAGAATTGGGGGTAAAAGTAGATGGGGGTCAATTGATGTTTCAGCCCAACTTATTAAATAAAAATCAATTTTTACTGCAAGAAGAAATAGTGAACTTTATAGATTTTGAAAATAAACCGAATTCCATTTCATTAGAAAAAGGAAATTTAGCATTCACTATTTGTCAAGTGCCAATAATATATAAATTATCAGGTAAGAACCAGATTGAAGTGAGCTATAAAAATAGCACGATTGATACTATTTCATCTTTAACATTGAGTCATGAAGTAAGCCAAAAAATATTTCAACGAACGGGAGAAATTATTCAAATAACTGTATGTATTAACATTTGAATAAATGAATAAACCTTGTTGTTGGAATTTACAATCACTTCTTCAAGGTTGAAAAAATTAGGAATGAAAAAGAAAGTATTTTTTGGGTTAATTTTTAGTATAGCATTCACATTGATTAGTTGTAAGGCAATTAAAGGTTTGGAAGTAGAAGTTTATGAAACTTCAGCTCAAGGAAATTCATTAAAAAGAATAACCAAATTTACAGGAAGTGAAACACCCGTAATAATTACTTTAAATCCTGAAGAAAAATTTCAAACTATAACTGGTTTTGGTGGTTCCTTTACGGAATCATCAGCACATTTGCTCAAACGATTAAGTACAGCAAATCGTAGAAAAGTTCTAAATGCTTATTTTGGTGAAGAGGGTGCTAACTATTCGCTTACCAGAACACATATTAATTCGTGTGATTTTTCCTTGAAACACTATGCTTATGCTATGGTTGATGGAGATAATAATTTGGAAAGTTTTTCAATAAATGAAGATAAGAACGATATCATTCCAATCATTTTGGAAGCTAAATCCATTTCAAAAGAAGGATTTAATATCATTGCTTCGCCTTGGACAGCCCCGCCATGGATGAAAGATAACAAAAGCTGGGTGGGTGGAAAATTATTACCTGAATATAACGACACATGGGCTTTGTATTATTCTAAGTATATAGATGCCTACAAAAAAGAAGGAATCAATATTTGGGGTATCACTGTTGAAAATGAGCCTCTTGGAAACGGTAATAATTGGGAGAGTATGCAATATTCTCCTGGAGAAATGACAAGTTTTGTTCAAAATTATTTGGGGCCAAAACTAGAAAATGACGGTTTGGAAAACGTTAAAATATTAGGCTACGACCAAAATAGAGCGGGAATAAAAGAATGGGCAGATGAAATGTATCGGGACGAGAAATCAAAAAAATACTTTGACGGAATGGCAATTCATTGGTATGAAAGTACTTATGAGGTTTTTCCCGAGGATTTACAATATGCACATAAAAAAGCTCCTAATAACTATTTGATACAAACAGAAGCTTGTGTGGATTCTGAAGTCCCGCATTGGAACGATGACGTTTGGTATTGGAGCAAGGAAGCCACCGATTGGGGTTGGGATTGGGCGCCTGAAAAAGATAAGTATTTACATCCAAAATACGCTCCGGTGAATCGCTATGCTACAGATATTATAGGATGCTTAAACAACTGGGTCGATGGTTGGGTCGATTGGAATATGGTTTTAGATAAGCAAGGAGGTCCAAATTGGTTTAAAAATTGGTGCGTAGCCCCAGTAATAGTTGATGTGGAAAAAGATGAAGTTTATTTTACACCCTTGTATTATACGATGGCACATTTCAGTAAATTTATGAGGCCAGGAGCAATAAGAATAGGATGTACGATAAACCACAAAGAGATTATTACTACTGCCGTAAAAAACCCTGATGGTACAATAGCGATCGTAGTTTTTAATCCTACATCTGAAAAACAAAATATTGAAATAAAACTAAATAACAAGATAAAAATAATTTCCATTGATGGAAATGCCTTACAAACCGTAATTATCAAGTCTTAAAAATTAAATAATAAACGCATAATTCTTTTAAATATGTCAAATAATTCAAACACCAAACAGATTGTACCAATGGGGCAAAAAATAGCCTTCGGATTAGGGATGTTAGCCAATCAAATGTTCCCTGCGGCACTAGGTATTTTCATGGTCGTATTAGTCGAAGACTTAAAATTTCCAGCTTGGATGTGGGGAATGTTGTTTTTCTTACCTAGAATATTTGATGCCTTTATAGATCCAATTATGGGGTTTATTACTGATAACACTCGATCTGTTTGGGGTAGAAGAAGACAATACGTGTTTATTGGGGCAATTATTATGGGAATTTCTTTTGTCGTGATGTGGCAATTGTACCGAGAAAATGGAATAGATTATAATTTTTGGTTCTTCCTTTTATGGTCGTTTGTTTTTTATATAGGACTTTCTATTTTTAGTGTTCCTTATGTGGCTATGGGGTATGAAATGAGTGATGATTTTCATGAACGAACTAGTATTATGGCCATATCTCAGTGGATTGGGCAATGGGCCTGGGTCATTGCACCTTGGTTTTGGGTTGTTATGTATGATCCTACATGGTTTCCCAATGCAGATACGGCCACAAGAACTTTAGCCGTTTGGGTAGGAATTTCCTGTATGGTATTAGCGATGATCCCTGCTATTTTTATCAAGAGTAAGTCAACTAAAGACGAAGAGAGTTTTTCCCCATTGACCTTTAGTACAATTGGGGGTAGTTTAAAGGAAATTTTTGCAAGTTTCAAAGAAGCCTTTGTGAATAAACCCTTCAGAAAACTTTGTATTGCTACCTTCTTAATTTTTAATGCTTTTAATACCGTTGCTGGTTTTACCTTTTTTATTGTTGTTTACTATCTTTTTAATGGAAGTGCTTCCGATGCGGGCATTTGGCCCACGCTTTTTGGGTGTGTGGGTGCTTTGGCTACTACTTTTATAGTAATTCCTATAGTGGCTTGGATATCTAAAAAAACAGGTAAAAAGAATGCCTTTTTAATATGCCAAGGAATATCCGTACTAGGATATATATTGCTTTGGTTTTTGTTCATCCCAGGTAAGCCTTATATGTTTTTGTTTGCTTTGCCTTTCTTCTCCTTTGGTATCGGAAGTTTGTTTACGTTAATGATGTCTATGACTGCCGATGTTTGCGATATGGATGAGTTAACTTCAGGGAAACGAAGAGAAGGAATCTTTGGGGCCATTTATTGGTGGATGGTAAAGTTTGGTTTTGCCATTGCAGGATTGCTAACCGGAGTTATCATGTCGTCGGTAGGTTTTGATACCAGTTCGCCAACTCAGACGGAAGGGGCAATTACTGGTTTACGACTTTTTTTCTCGGGCATTCCAATTTTAGGCACATTAATTGCCATGTGGGTGATGAGAAATTATGACTTAACAGAAGAAAAAGCTAGAGAAATCAAAATAGAATTAGATCTAAGAAAACGAGAGCTGTGAAGTGTCCCTTTGTCATCTTAAACCTAGATTAGTTGAAAACAAAAGCAGATCTTTTTAAAATAAACAGTATCCCAAATTAATACCTTTTCACAAGTAGTTTTTATAAAACTTAAATAGTCATAATGAAAAAAAATACCCCAATTCAGATCTTATTCGCTTTTTTTCTAATTAGTCAATTGTGTTCAGCACAACTTGGTATTTATGACAAATTAGTTTTTTCAGATGAATTTAATGGAACTGGAGCTGTCGATTCCAACAATTGGTTTCATCAAACGCAATTTATAGCCGGTAATAGTTGGGCAAATGGCGAATTACAACACTACACGAATCGCCAAACAAATTCCTATCAAAGTAATGGATCCTTAAATTTAGTGGCCAAGAAAGAATCTTTTACAGACCAAGGGGTTACTAAACAATACACATCTGCCAGATTAAACTCCAAATTTGCCTTTAAATATGGCAAAGTAGAAGTTCGTGCTAAACTACCAACAGGAGTTGGAACCTGGCCTGCTATTTGGATGTTGGGGAAAAATATTTTTGAACCGGGCGGTTTTTGGTCTAGCAGTTATGGAACAGTAAGTTGGCCTGCCTGTGGTGAAGTCGACATTATGGAACACTGGGGTAGCAATCAAAATTACGTTCAAAGCGCGATGCATACACCATCAAGTTATGGAGGAACAGTTAATTTAGGTGGACAAACTATTCCAACTGCTTCAAGTGATTTTCACATTTATACTTTGGTTTGGACAGCTGAAAAAATGGAGTTTGCTGTAGATGGAAAAATTCATTATACTTATAACCCAAGTGTAAAGAATGCGAGTACTTGGCCTTTTGATTCTGAACAGTATCTTTTATTAAATCTGGCGATTGAGTCAAAAATTGACCCGAATTTTAAGGAAGGTGCTATGGAAGTTGATTATGTAAGAGTATATCAAAATTCTACCGTTGATTCAGAAGCACCTAAAAATTTTACAGCTACGGTTGGTACAATTTCTGGATCTTCTGTTGAATTATTATTGAACGCTACGGATGATTCAGGAAATGTAAAATATAATGTTACTTATGGTTCAGCAGGGAATGCTTCGGCTTTTGGTTCTTCGGGGGTTCAAAAATCCTTAATCATCTCGGATTTAACTCCCAATACTGACTATACTTTTACCGTTACAGCTAGTGATTTGACAGGAAAAACAGCTCTTAATAATCCAATTGTATTCAACGCCAAAACGATAGCAAAGCAGGAATGTAAAGGTTCCGATTCACAAGCTACTCAAGGTTCATTTTCGTTGGGTTATAAGTACGCTTTCGAATCCATGGGGACAGATGTTAAAATTACTATCGAATTGTTGGATAGTAAAGTCGGTTTAGTAGCTTTTCTATCCCCTTCCTTTGCAACACAAATGACAAATGTTTCAGGACAAATTTTCACACAAACTATTTCAGGACAAACCATCGGTTCAACTATTAATTGTGCCGTTAAATTTGCCTATGCCAATGGAGGAATAGCAGTTACTAAATATATTTCGTATGTGGTAGGTAGCAGCTGTTCATTGGGAGTAGAAACTCCTTCTGAATTGAAGCAATTTTACTACCCAAATCCGGTAGAAAATAAATTGAATTTACAGTTGTTGGACGACCAAAACCAAATCATTTTGACAGATATATTAGGTCGTAAGCTAGTTCAAGATGTGGTGAAGTCCTCGCACAATTTAGACATGAGTGCTTTTAAATCAGGAATCTACTTTTTAAAAGTAAAAAACTCACATGGAGTCCAAAACATGAAAATTATAAAAAAATAATTGGTGTTTTAACCACGATTTAAGACCGAAAAATTAAATTTTATGCAAACTAAAAAAAGTTCTGTCACAGGTATAGCCCTTGTGGTTGCAATGGGTGGTTTTTTAATGGGTTTTGACGCCTCCGTTATTTCTGGAGTTATTAAATTTATAGAACCCGAATTTCAACTTTCAAAAATTGAATTGGGTTGGGCAGTAGCTTCCCTATCTTTATCAGCTACCGCGGCAATGATGTTTGCGGGACCCATAAGTGATAAATATGGTAGAATAATAATTTTAAAATACTCTGCTTTATTGTATGCATTTTCCGCGATTTTATCCGCGGTGGCGCCTAGCTTTTTTATCTTGGTATTTGCTCGAATGCTGGCCGGAATTGGAGTGGGGATTTCCCTGATAATTGCACCCATGTACATTGCCGAAATTGCTCCGGCAGCCAAGCGAGGAAAAATGGTTTCCTTTAACCAGTTAAATATTGTAATTGGACTTTCGGTAGCATTTTTCACCAATTATCTCATCGTTCATTTGGCCGGTTCCAATGCTTCTTGGGTTGATACTTTAAAGATTAGGGAATACAACTGGAGGTGGATGTTGGGGCTTGAATTTTTCCCGGCATTACTCTATTATATATTTTTATTTTTTGTTCCTCAAAGTCCGAGATGGCTTATAATGAAAGGAAGATATGATGAGGCGTTGTCCATATTGAAAACTGTTGGCGAAGAAAAAGCGGCAGAAAAAATGGTGAATGAAATCAAAGAAAGTGTTTTATTAGATGCCGCTCCAAAAGAAAAAATTGCTGTCAAAGAGTTGTTTGCGCCTTCGATGAAATTGGTCATGACCATAGGAATCGGAATCGCCATATTACAACAAATTGTTGGAATCAACTGTGTTTTTTTCTATGCTCCAATGATTTTTGAGCAATCTGGAATTGGTACCGATGCCTCTTTTATACAAGCGATTTTAGTGGGTCTTATCAATGTGGTATTTACTATTGTTGCAATGGCTTTGATTGATAAACTAGGGAGAAAGCCTTTGTTAGTTATTGGCGTAAGTGGTATTGCGATAAGTATGTTCGTGCTTTCTTATAGTTTTAATGCGGCTACATATACTTTGACCGATGCTTCTATGGCGAAATTGCCAACGGAAATTAATTTGGAGCCATTGAGCACTTTAAAAAATACTACTTTCGAAACGGATACTGAATTTAAAAATGCAGTAGCAAAAGCCATTGGATCTGATGCAGCGACAAAATATGAATCGGAGTTAATTACAGCTTCGATTACTATGAATTCAACATTAATCCTATTCTGCATTTTAGGTTTCGTGGCATCCTTTGCCATTTCTCTTGGACCCGTAATGTGGGTTTTGTTTTCGGAACTTTTTCCAAACAGAATTCGTGGTGTCGCAATCTCCTTTGTGGGGTTTATCAATTCAGCGGTAAGCTTCTTGGTTCAATTGGTATTTCCATGGGAATTATCAAGATTTGGAACCACTTGGACCTTTTTAATATTCGGACTTTTTGCCTTTTTTGGACTCCTGTTAATCCTAAGATTATTACCTGAAACTAAAGGAAAATCATTAGAGGAATTGGAAGCTATATTGGTTAAATAATGATTTATAAAAGAGTAAATCACCAAAACAAGTTTTTTACAATTATTTAATTACCTTATTATGAAATTTATAAAAATTATGTTGTTGGTTATTTGCATTTTGCTGCTTTCCAATTCTGTTGTTTCTCAAATCAATGTGCTTTCTAATCATAATAACCTAAGGCGTACAGGATGGAATGATAAAGAGTCGGTACTAAACACACAAAATGTTTCGCCCTCTACTTTTACTAAACTTTTCACAAAATCGGTGGACGATCAAATTTACGCGCAGCCACTTATAATAACTAAAGTAAGTATAGCGGGTAATCTTCGTAATATTGTTTTAGTAGCTACGGTCAATAATTCTGTTTATGCATTTGACGCGGATAATGCGGGAACTGCGTATTGGCAAAAAAACCTCACCCCCGTAGGTTCTCGCGTGATCAAAAACACCGATATGACCGGAGCATGTGGGGGTAATTACAAAGATTTTAGTGGAAACATGGGTATAGTGGGTACTCCCGCAATTGACACCATTTCAAACACAATGTATGTGGTAGCCCGTAGTGTTACCACAAATAATGTATACCAACAATATTTGCACGCCATTGATTTGACCACAGGTAATGAGAAACCCAACAGCCCTATATTTATAACCGCAACTTCAAATGGAACTGGTGACGGAAGCGTTAACGGAATAATTACCTTTAATCAACAGACACAAAATCAAAGAGCAGGCCTATTGTTGTATAATGGTACCGTATATATTTGTTGGGCATCACATTGCGACTGGGGACCCTATCATGGATGGATGATTGGATATGACGCGGCAACTCTCGAAAAAAAGTATGTTTATAATACTACTCCAGATGGTTATAATGCGGGTATTTGGATGAGCGGACAACCCCCTTCAGTAGATGAATTTGGTAATTTTTATATAGCAACAGGTAATGGAAGCATAGGAACAACAGCTAATCTTAACGATCCAATAAATAGGGGCGAAAGTTTAATTAAATTAAATCCACAACTTCAAATTCAAGATTTTTTCACGCCAAATAATTATCAGGAATTAGAAGATGCCGATCTTGATTATGGTTCAGATGGGGTTTTGCTTATTCCAAATACCCATTTGTCTCTTTCTGGAAGCAAGCAAGGTTTTATTTATTTGATGGATAATAATGCAATGGGTGGCATGAATGTAAATAATACTAACGTTTTGCAGAAATGGGATATCAGTGCAACACCAAACACAAGTTATAGACATTTACATGGTTCTCCTGTATATTATAAAAATTCATTAGGACAAGAATATGTATATGCTTGGGCAGAAAACAGTTTTCTAAAACAAATTCCTTTCAATCGAACTAGTTTGCGTTTTGATGTTGCTAGTGAAATCAAAGGCGTTATTTCTTTGCCTGGCGGTATGCCTGGGGCCATGCTTTCGGTAAGTTCCAATGGAAATCAAGCGGGTACGGGAATAATATGGGCATCTCATCCCTTTAATGGCGATGCCAATCATGATGTGGTTAGTGGTATTCTGAGAGCTTTTGATGCCAATGATGTTACTAAAGAAATATGGAACAGTAGTATGAATACTGGAGATGCAATTGGAAAATTTGCCAAGTTTGTTCCTCCAACCATTGCTAACGGCAAAGTGTATATGGCTTCTTTTTCTAATCAATTGGTGGTTTATGGAGTTGGAACACCAGTCAAAAGAGAGCCTGATAATCCTATAACTACCCTTAGTGGTGTTCAATACGAATATTTTAATGGAACCTATGATTATCTACCTAATTTTGATGCTTTAACATCTGCCAAGAGCGGTTCTTTAGCAAATTTTAGCCTAAGTCCAGCTACAAATTCGCTTAATTATGCTTTTAGATATAAAGGATATATTGATATTCCATCAGATGGCTATTATAATTTTTACACCAATTCAGATGATGGAAGTAGGCTTTATATAGGCGATAATTTGGTAGTTGACAATGACGGATTACACGCCACTGTTGAGAATTATGGATCAATTGGTTTGAAAAAAGGGAAACATGCAATTACCGAATTATTTTTTCAAAAAACGGGGGGGGCTGTTTTGGAAACTAGTTATTCAGGACCAGGAATTACCAAACAACTTATTCCTAACTCCGTTTTGTATAGGGATGTCTCAATTCCAACAGTTGCCATTACTTCTCCTATTGCCAATTCTACAAATAGTTCTAGTGTAACTATAACAACAAACCTTACCGATAGTGACAATGTAATTTCTAATGTTGCATTTTATTCTGGAACTACTTTATTGGGCACCGATTTAAATTCTCCTTTCCAATACGAATGGAACAGTATTGCAGATGGAATACATGTCATTACAGCTGTTGCCACTGATTCTTATGGACGACAAAGTACTTCACAGCCAATTAGCTTTACTACTAATGTTGGTTTTGTAAATAATGATTTACTTTGGTCTGATGAATTTAATGGAAGTGGAGCAATAAACTCTAGCAATTGGTTTCAGCAAACCCAACTACCAGATGGGGGTGGTTGGTATAATGGAGAGATGCAACACTACACGAATAGTCAAACAAATTCCTTTCAAAGTAATGGTTCCTTAAATTTAGTTGCAAAAAAAGAAACTTATACTGATCAAGGGGTGACAAAACAATATACATCGGCTAGATTAAACTCAAAATTTGCCTTCAAGTATGGTCGCGTAGAAGTTCGTGCAAAACTACCTTCTGGAGTTGGAACTTGGCCTGCTATTTGGATGCTAGGGAAAAATATTGTTGAGCCAGGCGGTTTTTGGTCTAGTACTTATGGCACAGCTTATTGGCCTGCTTGTGGCGAAGTCGACATTATGGAACATTGGGGAACCAATCAAAATTATGTGCAGAGTGCTATGCACACCCCATCGAGCTATGGAGGAACAGTTAATCTAGGTGGGCAAACTGTTGCAACTGCTTCAAGTGCATTTCATATTTATACCATGGACTGGACAGCAGAAAAAATAGTGTTTGGTGTAGATGGCGTAACGCATTATACCTATAACCCAAGTATAAAAAACGCTGATACCTGGCCTTTTGATGCAGAACAATATCTTTTGTTAAATTTAGCAATCCAATCAAATATCAGCTCCAGTTTTACACAGGGTGCCATGGAAGTTGATTATGTAAGAGTATATAAAAATACTACTGTTGATTCGCAAGCACCTACAAATTTCGTAGCTACAGTTGGAGCAATTACAGGATCTTCTGTTCAGCTATTGCTAAACGCAACGGACAATTCAGGGAATGTAACCTATAACGTTGCATATGGATCTGGAACGAGTGCTACATTTGGCACTTCGGGTATTCAAAAATCTTTAATCATAGCAAATTTATCTCCAAATACCAACTATACTTTTACAGTTACAGCAACTGACGCCGCCGGAAACTCGGCTGTCAATAATCCAATCCTAGTTACTGCTACAACATCAGCAAATACAACCACAGCATGTGCAGGAACTACTTCAGAATCTTCACAAGGGACGTTTGCGACGGGTTATAAATACGCTTTCGAAACTATTGGAACCGATGTTAAATTCACTTTTGAATTGTTGGATGCTGATAAAGTGGGTGTAGTAGCTTTTTTATGGAAACAAACCCCATTTGGAGAAACCGCGATGGCAAAAAGTACTTCAGGAAATATTTTCACATTAACCATTTCAGGACAAACTATTGGTTCGACCATAAGTTATGCTGTTAAGTTTGCTTATGCAGGAGGAATGTCAGTTACTAAATATTTTCCTTATATAGTAGGAAGTAGCTGTGAAACTTCTCCAACCGCTTCTTCCCAAACTTTTTGCGTAACAGCTACAGTGGCGAGTTTAGTAGCTACAGGAACCGCACTGAAGTGGTACGATGTTTCAACAGGAGGAACTGCCTTGTCATCTTCAACGGCTTTAACCACCAAAACCTATTATGTATCTCAAACCCTAGCGGGAACTGAAAGTGCAAGAACACCAGTTTCTGTAACTATTACTCCTGCCGCCACTATAGGTAGTATTTCAGCATCAACTTGTGGAAGTTCATACACTTGGTCATTAAATGGTCAATCGTATACTTCTTCGGGAACCTATACTTATATTGTAGGATGTAACACTGCTACATTAACCTTGGTATTGACCAATGTTACCACAAACGGAAGTGTGATCCAATCACAAGCAGGGGGATCCTATACATGGCCTGTGAATGGGCAAACGTATACGGCTAGTACCACACAAACAGTAGTTTCGGGATGTAATACAGCTACTTTAAACTTGACAATAACCCCAGTCTCTAGTGATACTCAACCTACAATAAGCGCTCCCTTACCCACAAAACTTGCCGCGGATGTTAAATCTATTTTTAGTGATACTTACACTAACATTTCAACTATTGAATTATTCCCAGATTGGGGACAAGGCACAAAGTATGTAAATTATACAATACCTGCCAGCAGCCCAGTTAATAATGTAATAAAATATAGCAATTTAGATTACCAAGGTATAAATATAACTGTCGTAGGAAATTCACCCGGAGTTGATTTTTCAGCTATGACAACGCTTCATATTGATGTTTGGACGCCAGATGTTGCTTCATTCAAACTTTTTCCAATAGATAACAATACGGATCTAATCTTTAAAACGCTCACTCCAACAAAATCAGGTTGGAATAGTTATGATATCGTTTTGGCTACTGATTTTCCTACTTTAAATAAAGCGAGCATTAGACAATTTAAATTTGAAAAAACGGCCTTTGTCTATAAAGGAGAAATCAATACTATTTATTTTGATAATATTTATTTTTGGAGAGCGCCTGCGGTAGGTCCCACTGCCTCTTCCCAAACTTTTTGTGGAATAGCTACAGTGTCTAGTTTAGTAGCTACAGGATCTGCCTTGAAGTGGTATGATGTTTCAGTAGGAGGAACTGCCTTATCGTCTTCAACGGCATTAACAACCAAAACTTATTTTGTATCGCAAACTCTAGCGGGAACTGAAAGTGCAAGAACGGCAGTTTCTGTAACAATTACTCCTGCCACCACTATAGGTAGTATTTCTGCATCAACTTGTGGAAGTTCATATACTTGGCCATTAAATGGTCAATCGTATACTTATTCGGGAACCTATACTTATATTGTAGGATGTAACACAGCTACATTGACCTTAGTATTGATGCCAGCTACAAATCACACTACTACGGTTTCTTCATTGAATACCTATACTTGGACAGCCGGTAATGGACAAACGTACACCACAAGTGGTATCAAAACAGGTGTTACCACAAATTGTGTGACAGAGTTGTTAGATTTAACTATCACTACTGAAATTCCTTCAGCCTTTCCATATTTCTGTAAAGGCGCAACTATCGCTACGGCTACAGGATTAACAAGTTTAAAATTTTATACGGTGGCAACAGGAGGATCAGCTTTAGCAGGAAATACAGCTTTAACTACAAGAACTTTGTATCTAACAGAGACTAAAAATGGTAATGAAAGCACTCAAAGAGTAGCTAAATCAATAGTCGTAAACGCTTTACCGGCCACGCCATCAGCTTTAATATCCACTCAGTCAGCGGTTATTTGTAAATATATAGGGACTACGAATCCGGTTACTTTCACAGCTACCGCAGTAGGTGCCAGTTTCTATAATTGGACCCTTCCGACAGGGGCAAGTATTTTATCAGGAACAGAATCAAATGCGGTCACTGTAAGTTTTGAAAATGTTAGTACAGCACCAGGAAATATTGGCGCCGTAATTGTTAACTCTGTTGATGAAAATGGATGTATTTCAATAGCAAAATCACTTGCGTTAACCACTAAAATACCAACAGCATCTTCAATATTAGTACTGACTAGTGCCGATAGCGAATTGGGTTTTAATGTATCAGGAGTTCCGACATCTCTTAGCTCCCTTGTAAAAATAACTAAAGTTGGACCTTATATAGGAACTACCAAAGAGTTCACTTTGACCGCTGCTGCTGCCCCTACGGCAGACCAATATAGGTGGGAATTACCTGAAGGTGTGAATATTATCTCAGATAACACAACAATAATAGAAAACGGTATTACAAGTAAATTACCTGAAATTACTATTGATTTTGCAGGTGTTACACTAGGAACCGCTAATTTGGTAATAAAAGTGTACTCTGTAGGGGGTTGTGGCGAATCTACTGCCAAAACATTGACTCTATTTAGAGCCTTACCAACAAAACCTGCAGCTTTAGTGCTTACAGGCTTAGTTGGTAATGACATAATTTTACCAATAGGTACAGCTAATAAAATCACGAAAGTTAGTCCATTCGTTGGCAAATCCACACAATTGACATTAATAGCCACACCTGTTGCCGTGCAAGGTGCAACTGCCACTTCATACCAATGGGAATTTCCATATGGAGTTACTCCTCATGGAACAACTTCTAAAACAGTAAATAACGTTACTACAATTTCTAGTACATCAAATATAATAACTGTAGATTTTGAAGGTGTTCAAAAAGCAGTTTTATTACTTCCGATAAGTGTTTATGCTGTAAATGGTGCCGGAAGATCGTTAATTAAAACTTTGACTTTAACAAGTGCAGTGCCAACAAAGCCATCGTCAATTAAAACCCCCTCACTAGCTGTGCCGAAATTCAATCCTAATTGTGCTACTAGTACCAACATTGCGGTACAAGTTCCTTCTGAAGCAGGTTGTACTTATGCTTGGACAGTTGCTGGAGGTACTGACAGAGTAATTAGTGGCAATGGGACTCATTCTATTGTGATTAACGTAGACGGTGTAACAACTCCCACACTTTCGGTCAGCGTTGTTGTCTCAAATGGTACAGGTTCAAGTGAAGCCATTACACTAGCAATAGGTAAAACCACAACTTGTGGATCTAGAATCGCACCGAAAGCAGTAGTTACTGATGAGTTTAGCATAGTGGCTTATCCAAACCCATCTTTATCAGAATTCACACTTGATATTCAATCATCAAGCAAAGGAGATACAGGGTTACAGGTTTATGATGTGGCAGGACGTATGATGGAAAATCGTCAAGTTAAATCAAAAAAAATTCAAATAGGGACCTACTACCCTAGCGGAACTTATATCTTAAAAGTGAGTCAGGATGAAAATATGAAAACACTTAGAATAATAAAAAATAAGACTAACTAAAAAAACAAACAAACTTGATTTTTTGTTTTCTTTCAAACGATAGTTTACTTATATTTTTACTTTATCGTATTGATCTGTGATTTGTAGATTCAACAACTAAATGCAAGTTTATTATCGCGAATATATTTAGAAAAAAGATAATTTGGTGTTTTAAAACCATAAATATTTCTTGGCCTACTATTTAACTTATTCATAACCAATAACGTATCGCTAATATTAACATTGTCCAACTCCATTTTTTTTGGAAAATATTGTCTGATTAATTTGTTCGTGTATTCATTCAAGCCTCTTTCCCAAGAGGAATATGGATGTGCAAAATAATACGAAAGTTATAACTTCTGGGCAATCTTTTCATGGAGTGCAAACTCTTTTCCATTATCTGATGTTATTGTTTTCGCCCATTTTTTGTAAGGAATTAACGCATTGTAGATCGCTTTTGTCACTTCCATTGCCCCTTTTGATTTTAAGGGTTCTATGAGCACAAAACTTGTTTTTCTATCAACGATTGTTAGTAAAGCTCCCTTATAATTTGCTCCAATTATTAGGTCTATTTCAAAATCTCCGACTCGTTCTTTGTTTTGTACAATCTCAGGACGATTATCGATGCTGATTTTATTCGGAATCGCTCCTCTACGATCTTTTGAACCGTAGCGTTTTTTATAAACTTTCTGACCCTCTCTTAAGTGTTTAAAAAATAAACCTCCTGCTTGTTTGTCCTTCAAAACGTACTGATATATACGCTCATGAGATACCATTTTTATAGTTTGGCTTCTGCACCAGCCAACAATTTGTTCGGGAGACCATTGATGATTTACCATTTTATCTTTAATGATTGTTTCCATTGCGGTGCTGAATATGGTCTTGTAATGACCCGTTTTCCTGCGCTCTTCTGCCAACATTTGTGCATGTTTAGCAGTGTAAACTCGCTTCTTACCATTACGTTTAAGTTCACTATAAAATGTTGATTCAACTAATTCAAGTGTCGAAATAATAGATTTTTTCGAATGTTTATCTTTCAACATCTGTTCTATTGCATACCTTTGTTCAAAGGTTAATTGTTTGTGCTTCATAATCCAAATTTTTAACTTTTTGAGGATTATTCCTAATCTAGTATTAGGATAATCCTTTTTTATTAAAAACTTGTATTAACAATTGAATCTAAGATGATCCGTTTTAGGATTTATCCAACTTGATTACATAAAATCTCGACACATAAAAAAAAACCCTGTTTCTTGCGAACAGTGTTTTTCAAAAGAAAGTTTAACGAACACTTCGTTCCAATAAAAAAACTCCAACCTTTTCAGGTTGGGGTTCCATAAAAAAAGGCGACGAACCGAGTCCGAAGAACAAACTCCGTCGATCCGAAAACAAAAAACCCTATTTCGAAAGAAACAGGGTTTTTCAAAAGAAAGGCGACGACATACTCTA
>Ga0214919_10000047_pt1 | contig 175606 bp, 149 predicted proteins | sample LL1503_MetaG_FD_177994 | JGI IMG/M metagenome (GOLD analysis project Ga0214919, IMG submission 177994) | Freshwater microbial communities from Lake Lanier, Atlanta, Georgia, United States - LL-1503 | ecosystem: Environmental > Aquatic > Freshwater > Lake | place: USA: Georgia | collected...
ACCGGTTACTCCTGTATCTCCCGTATCACCTGTTACTCCTGTATCTCCCGTATCTCCTGTTGCACCGGTTACTCCTGTATCTCCCGTATCACCTGTTACTCCTGTATCACCTGTATCTCCTGTTGCACCGGTTACTCCTGTATCTCCCGTATCACCTGTTACTCCTGTATCACCTGTATCTCCTGTTGCACCGGTTACTCCTGTATCTCCCGTATCACCTGTTACTCCTGTATCACCCGTATCTCCTGTTGCACCGGTTACTCCTGTATCTCCCGTATCACCTGTTACTCCTGTATCTCCCGTATCTCCCGTGGTTCCCGTAGTACCCGTGGCGCCGGTGGTTCCTGTGACGCCGGTGGTTCCAGTGGTGCCCGTTGCACCCGTGGTTCCCGTGGTTCCCGTGGTGCCCGTTGCACCCGTGGTGCCCGTGGTGCCCGTTGCACCCGTGGTTCCCGTGGTTCCCGTTGTACCGGTGGTGCCCGTGGTGCCCGTGGTGCCCGTGGTTCCTGTGGTGCCCGTGGTACCCGTGGTGCCCGTGGTACCCGTGGTTCCTGTGGTACCCGTTGTACCGGTGGTTCCTGTGACGCCGGTGGTTCCTGTGACGCCGGTGGTTCCCGTGGTGCCCGTAGTGCCCGTGGTGCCCGTTGTACCTGTGGTTCCTGTGACGCCGGTGTTTCCGGTGTTTCCGGTGTTTCCTGTGACGCCGGTGGTTCCTGTGACGCCGGTTGTTCCCGTGGTTCCCGTTGTACCTGTCGATCCAGTCGCACCCGTTGTACCGGTAGTACCTGTTACACCCGTTGTACCGGTTACTCCGGTTTTTCCCGTGGCACCCGTGGCACCCGTGGCACCTGTATCTCCTGTATCTCCTGTTACACCTGTATCTCCTGTATCTCCGGTGGCTCCTGTTACACCGGTGTCACCCGTATCTCCTGTTACTCCCGTATCTCCAGTTCCACCCGTGGCTCCGGTTACTCCAGTATCTCCCGTATCACCGGTTACACCCGTATCTCCCGTGTCTCCGGTTACTCCTGTAGTACCTGTATTGCCGGTTCTTCCTGTTACGCCCGTTGCACCCGTTGTTCCCGTGGCGCCCGTGGCACCCGTTGTTCCTGTGGCGCCCGTTGCACCCGTGGCGCCCGTGGCACCCGTTGCACCCGTGGCACCCGTTGTTCCTGTGGAACCCGTTGATCCGGTTACACCGGTTACACCGGTGGTTCCGGTCGTACCGGTTGTTCCTGTGGCGCCGGTCGATCCCGTTGCTCCTGTCGATCCGGTGGCTCCTGTGGCGCCTGTTACACCGGTTACACCGGTTGTGCCTGTGGTGCCGGTAGTGCCTGTGGTGCCTGTGGTACCCGTTGTTCCCGTTCTTCCTGTAGTTCCTGTTACACCGGTAGTTCCAGTGGTGCCTGTTACACCGGTTGTTCCAGTGGTGCCGGTTGTACCCGTGTTTCCAGTAGTGCCGGTTGTACCCGTGTTTCCAGTGGTGCCGGTTGTACCCGTGGTTCCAGTGGTGCCGGTTGTACCCGTGGTTCCAGTGGTGCCCGTAGCGCCGGTTCTACCTGTTACACCCGTAGCGCCGGTATTACCTGTGTTACCCGTTGTACCTGTGTTACCCGTTGTACCCGTGTTACCTGTGACGCCCGTGTTACCTGTTACGCCAGTTGCACCTGTATATCCTGTTGCGCCTGTAGCACCGGTTACACCGGTTACACCAGTTTGTCCGGTTACACCTGTATATCCTGTTACACCCGTATTACCGGTTACTCCAGTTACTCCGGTTTGTCCGGTTACACCTGTATATCCTGTTACACCAGTAGCACCGGTTACCCCAGTTACACCAGTTTGTCCGGTTACACCCGTATATCCAGTAGGTCCGGTTACACCGGTTACACCGGTTGGTCCTGTTCTACCGGTTGGTCCTGTTCTACCGGTTGGTCCGGTTGGTCCTGTTCTACCGGTTGGTCCGGTAGTACCTGTAGTGCCTCGAATTTGAATTAATGATTGTGACATTGTATTTTATTTTATGAATAATTTTATATTGTAAACTATTATGATTTTTCCTTTGTATACAGTTATAGTGTATTTGTATTGTATACAATTCATCATGTCTTCAAGTGATTATATTAGCAAAAAAAAATACAAAAATATGTTGAATAAATTTACTACCAAAGATTCCGGTAATGAAACTGCTAAAAAAAAAATCAATATCATTCGGAACATTAAAAATACAGATATTTTCGGTGATCCAATATCTACAACCTGGTTTGGCGTTGGATTAACCAACAATGAAATAAATAAATCACCCAATGCCCAAATACAAAGTCTAGTACATACTACTCCGTTATTTACTAAAACGCCAGAAATGACAATCGAACCAGCATTGAAAAATATGGTACCACCTAATATTTGTGGTTCTTGTTTTCCATCATATAAAGATGTTTATTTGGGGGGTCCATTTGTTGAAGGAAAATACAAATTTATTGCGTGTAATCAATGTGGTGGTAATAATATGTACTGTCAAAATCCGATTCCATAACCTCTTCAACTACTAACTTCGAAGGTGGCAGAGCCACCGGAGAAGTTTTGGTCAAACTCTTCCGGTAAATTTGGCAAGGGGCACAAGGAACGTGTAGCCTCTTCACTGCTAACTCTGAAGTTAGCTTTGCTACCGGAAGAGTTTGATGAACAAGATATATATGTATAACATATACGCGTTACATGTCAATTGTTACATTGAAAAAAAAAACACAAAACCAATATAATAATTTAAGTGTTGGACAAAAACAATTCTCTTTACAAGGAGGACACCGTTCACAAGGATTTGTCGGTCAAACCATGTTATCGCGTTCCTTACCAAGAACGCTCATGGTTGGTAATGTACCTCGTGGACACGGTGGATTAAACGGTGCATATCACAAAGCCAAAATGGTGGTCGATGGTACTGGGCTTGGTAACAATACGTTGAACAATTCTAAAGTGATGAAACCATCCGTTTTAGATACAAATGGTATGATCATGACCAAATATCGATGGATTCGACGCCCGCAACCATTCACTTCTGTTAAACCCGATACTACAAACAATGTTCAAACACAACAGCAACATATTGAAATTTTACGCCGTTTGGAATTAACCAATCAATGTTCAACTAAGAAAATTGTCGGTGTTCCTGCCAAATGTGGGGATTTATGTTCTAAAACACAGTCTCAATATTTGAATTATAATTCAGTTACAAAACAACACCATATTTCTAAACCTAACCCTGTTATGAGTCAAGGTGAATATATTACGGGGGTTATCGATGGTAAATGTTCAAAAATGGATTCCGGTTCTATTATGGCGAGTCTTTTACAAAAACATCATTTCAACAAACCATTCGCTTGTACCAATGTACCATATGTTACCCCACAACAATTACCACCCGGCGCCTCCCGCGCGAAACAACTGGCTTCCACTACCATTGTGGTAATTCCATAAACCTGACTTATCCGGTAGCGAAGCTACCTTCTGAGTTAGGCCCTCTGACCAAACTTCTCCGGTGGCTCTGCCACCTTCGAAGTTAGTAGTGAAGGAGGCTTTCAGCCCCCCTTGCCAAAAATTGATATATATTCCATAATTATACATATCAATAATACAATACACAACATGAATTCTACCAACTCTACTACCTCCACTCCTAGTCCCGGCAAGGGGACTTCCGATTCTATGTCAGATACTTATATTTTGTCACTATCACCCAAAGAACGCAAAGCATATATGATCGCAAAATCCCATTTAGATATGTCGTTTGATCTTGAAAAATCCATTGGGTACAAACAGTTTGTACAAAAATCAGATGGAAAATAATGAATTACTAGAAGTTTTATCTAACGGGTTGTCGTCTGGATTTATTACCGAGTCATCAGAAAAATCTAAATATCTTTCTTTGAATAGTTTGTAATTCATCAATAAAGGGGATTTTTGTACAACTTCTTTATGAGGTATTTTTTGTATCATCGAAAAATTCGAGCATTTACCCATATACATAAATTTGTTTGTAATCTTTTCTTTTTCTGGTGTTTTTGATTGGTCTAACTTCTCCGGGTGCAAAGCACCCTTTGAAGTTAGTAGTTCGGTGGCATTCTGCCCCTTGCCTATTTGTTTGTTGGGTGGATTCGTTGAATAATTTTGTAATTTGGCAAAGGGCGAATTCATATCAGTACGATCATTCTTTTCATTATGATAATGTCGTAATAACTTGTCAGTAACTTTCCGTTTATTTTCTTCTTCGATTTCCAGTTCATCCTGAATATATCCTATCATCGGTGACTTGTTATCAGGAATCAATAGATTGTCTACGAAAAAATCTTGACATCGAAACGTAGTTGTATATTTCATCGCGACGATATTCAGTATACGGTAGGAAATTCCGGTTTGATCACAATAGTACGCAAACCCCTCTTTGTATACATCATAATACATGATTATGTTTCCTCTGGGGGTATTCTCATATAAAATACGTGTTTTCCATTCTTTTTCCAGGTGATTGTTCGGTTCTTCCATCAGTTTTTTGTAAGAAGGTCTATCATAGAAAATAGGGTCGATTGATTCTGATTTGGTATCGTTATTTTTTATGAATTTTGGCTTGGTCTTTTCTTCATATATATCAATCTCGGACAATGTTGGAGGGGGTAATTTGTACAATCCCACCAACCAGAAACTATACATTACAGATAAAAAAGTTTTACGTATCGCAAATCGTACCATATTTTTGCAGTATTGGTAACATACTAAGATATTCTTCCACATTTGGGCGATGTTATACTACCTTTACACCTTTTAATGCTATCATTTTATATTGTTTTTTGTTTCTTGACAAGGAGCACACGGAACGTGTAGCCTCCTTCACTACTAACTTCGTAGGTGGTCTACGACCACCGGAGAAGTTTGCCACCAACTCAATAGTTCTTGAATCTCTTCCGTTAAAATCGGAACTTCGATCCGGTCATAGTTTTTATACGGATTATCCGGGTGAAGACATACCAAATACAATCCCGTCACTTTTTTACCATATTTCTCTTCCAAAATCATTTTATACATGTTCAGTTGAATACTATAATGCCAATAATTACTATCTGGCATATGTGCAATACATGGTGTAATCGCTCTGGAATCCCCAAACGCTTCGTATTCAATACTTTTACAGCGTTTCCAGTCGTAGATTTGTATTGTACCGTCAGGATTCTCGAAAATCATATCGATGGATCCTGATATCTTGTATTCTTCGTAATATACCATCCATTCTGTACGGTACGGTTTCAGACCATCAGGACAATCCACGTAATCCTTACAAAAGTTTTGGAAATATTTGAATTCCGTACTATCATTTTCTACCAGTAATTCATTGAAATAACATTCAATATCATAATGCATTTTTGTTCCCGCACCTGACGCCTGGTTACGATTTATTTCCCAAGCCAATTCGATCTCTTCCTTTGTCTGATTGTAATATTTGTAGGTGGGATCGGTTTTATGTCTTGGTGATTTTAATATATTGGCGATAATACGATCACTATCAAACGATGGAAAATGTTTATGTACAAATGTCGTTACCGACGTATATCCCAATTCACCATGGACTGTGTAAATATGTGGTCCTTCATCGAATGTGATAAATTCATCACGGGGGTGGATATTCTTCTTTGCCAAGAAATCAGGTGGTGAATGGGTTGTCATTGTCTACTATATATCTGATATTGTACTTATATTGGTATTGGTAAGATTATTTCAATTTTTTATATTCTAAGAAGTGAACGTCAGTGTACATATGTTCACTTTTGTACACTTTTTGACAAGATATTTTAATGGAAAATATTCTTGGTAACCTAGAAAATATAAATATAAGATTACCAAAATAAAATCCACGTGGGAGGTTTTCATTTCCTAGGTTTTATTTCTAAAAAACTACTAATGATAGATATTTAGTACTAATTTTCTTACAAATGATAGAAAATTAGAAGGACTCGTTAAGAAAAATATTCTTGGTATACCCGGAAATATGAATATGAGATTACCAAAATAAAATCCACGTGGGAGGTTTTCATTTCCTAGGTTTTATTTCTAAAAAACTACTAATGATAGATATTTAGTACTAATTTTCTTACAAATGATAGAAAATTAGAAGGACTCGTTAAGAAAAATATTCTTGGTATACCCGGAAATATGAATATGAGATTACCAAAATAAAATCCACGTGGGAGGTTTTCATTTCCTAGGTTTTATTTCTAAAAAACTACTAATGATAGATATTTAGTACTAATTTTCTTACAAATGATAGAAAATTAGAAACAACTTAAAGAAAAATAAATATATATTTCAAGAATAGTTCTGTAAATGAAAAGCAACCGTGTTACTAAAATTGATATACCATTATTAACGTGTGATTGTTGTACATACTCTACGAATAATAAATGGGCTTATCAATGCCACATAAAATCAAAAAGGCATGTGAATTTGTCTAACCCACAAAAAGATTTGTCTCAGGCATATTATGAATGCAAAAAATGTGCTAAGAAATATAAAAGCCGTCCAGGATTGTGGAGTCACAATCAAGTATGTTCCGTGGAAAAACCACCATCAGAAGTTAGTAATACATTGGTTGACATTCCAACTACCGACATGATAAAAGATATGAAAAATGAAATTATAGAATTAAAAAATTTGATCATAAATCAATCAAAAGATATCAAGGGAACACAAAATCTGACTATCAATAATAACCAACAATTTCATATTTATTTGAATACACATTGCAAAGACGCAATGAACATCGATCAGTTTATAAATAATATGGAAATAACCGCGGATGACATGAAAGTATTTCTGAAAGACATTTACATGAACGGCGCCGTCAAATTATTGACAAGAAATATAGAAAAATTAGAAATTCGAGAACGTCCAATGCATTGTGCTGTACCCATAGTGAATAAACCAAGTACATTTTTTTTGAAAGATGAAAATGAATGGAAAGAAGAAAGTCAAGGTGAATTCATGTTTCAAACCCGATGTGTCGAAGAATTTCATGATGAATCAGAAAAAATGGCTCTGACGAAATTATTTGAGAAATTTGGGACGAAATTGTACGATAAATTTGATGAATTATGTAAAACAAACCCCAAATTTGAACAAATACGCAATAAAATGGCATCAAGAACGAGTAGTGGTGACGATAAAATGAGTATTGTGGAGGAACTAGCAAAAATATTAGTTTGTGATCATGTAGGCCGTTCGGCGGACGAGCTTGCTCGGTAGCAGAACGGAATGATGCCGTAGGCATCAAATAATGTATGAAATCGTCTTATACAACCAACACTTTTTCACATAGCCAATTTCGTAGTTCGTTACGATGTTTGTCTTTGTATTTTCTGAAATCTTTTCCTTCTATTTTCAACAAATACACATTATATTTGTCCTTGTCTTCTTGGGTAGATTGCATTCTTTCACGATTTTTTTCGTCCCATTCACAAAATGCAATATCAAATTGTAATGTTAGTTGATCGATGAGTACCAACATATCGTCCATATCACATACCGACCAAGTACTGTTTGGGCAGGAAACATCCTGATCATAAATATATAAAACATGCCGTCTTTCCGGTGGTGTACGGATGGGTATATTATGGACTCCTTCCGTTGTTATATACTCTTGTAAACAACTTTTCAAACCCTCCATCATATCAAATATAAATACCCGTTCCAGATGTTTCGGCGTTACTTTGAATGTTTTTACCCATTCTTGGAATACCATTTTGGGTATGGGGGTATTGGTTAATAGTTGATTCGGTTTTTTGGGTTGGGTAGTGATGAGTTGTCTCAATTGTCTCAGTTCTTCCTTGATTTTTGTATTTTCACCGACGAGATTATTCACGATTGTATATAATTCTTCTATTGTAGGATTCATTGTTACGTTATCGGTATTGATTAAAAAAACATTATTTTTAATCAATTTTTTGTACAACCTAGAACATCTTACACCTTTTCTCATTAATAACGCCGACTTGTCGGCGATAAATGAGTTAAAAGGCAACGTTACTTTCGGCATTGAAAATGCCGAAAGGTGTAAATGGAACGCCTTCATGTGTCCTAACAGGTGTTCCAAGGACAACGTTACCGGTGTATACGGTCATTGGTCATTCAATAATACTTCACCATAAGACATGATTACATTATTGAATTCTTCAATTATTTTTTGTTTGTCGGATTCATGTAAAGAATTCTTTATATAATCCAGTTGGTATTTGTTTAATGGACGTACATTTCGTATATCGTCTAATATCATATAATGGTAATCTACACGTAATACATTATGTCTGTTCATATTTGATGGAAGATAATATGTTGGAATGATACGGTCACTATTATTCAGACCATGTGTATCGGGTGGTACCCATTTTTCGGGTTCGCCTAACTTCTCCGGGTGAAAAGCACTTAGTACCCGCGAAGCGGGTACCCAGTTGCTTCGCTGACCCTTTGAAGTTAGTAGTTCGGTGGCATTCTGCCCCTTGCCTAAGTCTTCTGCAAGCTTCGCTTGCTCCGGACTTAGTAGTGAAGAGGCTACATGTTCCGTGTGCCCCTTGCCAATTTCATTCATTATGTTGTATTGTTCTATACCGACTTCTTCTGCTAACTCTGAAGGTGACTGTAGGTCACCGGAAGAGTTTGGGCAAGGTGCGGAACGCACCGAACTACTAAGTCCGAAGCAAGCTTCGCTTGCGGAGGACTTTGGCAAGGGGCTAACTCTCCTTATAGCCTCTTTACTACTAACTTCGAAGGTAGCTTTGCTACCGTAAGAGTTTGGCGTTCTAATCGCGCCGAAAATATTAGAAGACGACAACATCGCCTGAGAAATTATATGTGCGGAGACATTCGTGGCCGAATGTCGTATTACGATATTGTCTATATTATGTCCCAATGAGCTGACTGATTGTGACCGTTGTCCATGAATAAACTTACGTCCTGAAAATATGACTTCAATCTCTTTTTTTTTGTCAGGGGGTTTATGTTCTTTGTATCCTTCAACAACTAACTCTGAAGGTAGCTTTGCTACCGGAGAAGTTTGGCAAGGGGCTTTCAGCCTCTTCACTACTAACTTCGAAGGTGGCAGAGCCACCGGAGAAGTTTGGTCCAACTTTGTTGATACAAATAATTTTCGTATATAATCAAAATTTGGAAAATATCTTTTTTTGTTTTTTTTTTGTGGCAATGGGGTCTGAGACTGGTAAGGGGGGCTTCCGTTCCTTGTAGCCTCCTCCACTACTAACTCGGTCAGTGACCCCCCTTTGGTGGTCACAACCCTTGAGCACCTTCGGTGCTCTGAGGAGGGTGACCGTAGGTCACCGGAAGAGTTCGGTAAATCGTTATCTATATTCATGATATAATATAATGTTATTTACATTAAATAATATACAAAAATAATCAATTTTTTATTCCATTCGAAGTTAGTTGTGATAGGGGACCTTCGGTCCCTGTGCGAAGGCTTTCAGCCCTCTGCCCATAATAGAGGTTAAAACCATACGTAATAGTTCTTTACACGTGCGGGTGCTGTCTGTGGTTCCTCTTCTTTTTTATTGATAGTTGGTTTTTTTAATATACTGTCTACTTGATCAATTCCATACCCAAAACAAGTTTGCCAAGTCAAAAATCCGTGTGAACATTTTGTTATGATTTTTTCCACATACTTGGATTGTTCGGATTTGTCAATCGCAGTAAAACAGTAATTCGAAATGAAAAACGTTTCATTGGGTGATACGTTCGTACAATTGATTACCAAGGAATCCGTGATCGATTCACTATCATTTACCATCCAAGGGATGGTTATCAAGGACGAATGCATGTCCAAGTATTTGTTAGTTAATTTGCAAGATTGTGGTAGATCGATCATGGTATACGATTTGATACTCGCCTTGGGAAATTTACACGAAAATATATTGATAGCCAAGAATAATCCACCATAACCTTGCCCTAATTCTACGATATTTTTACAACCCGTTTCTTGGTAATATTTCAGGATGATCAGTGCATGATAAATATATCGTATGGTGGTTGCACTACAATATAACAATTTCATGGTACTCATAGTGAATATTGTTTTGTAGGATCCTCCGTATTTATCATTTGTATTTATATAACTACGAATATCGTCATATGTCACTTCTGGGAATTGCTTTTCGATATTATTCAAATACTCTGTACCTTGTTCACGTGATGCATTTTCTAATACCAAACAGTATGGTGTCTGGTTTTTGAATACGATATCTGGCATCTCTTTGCCAATGATTGATTCGATGAATGATTGATGTGCGGTATAAGACGGTATTGATACACTCATTGTTTTGTTTTGATTATATATCACCTAATTCGTCATGTTTTTATATCGATATTTTTACATTGTCATAACGATAATAAATGAATTCTTGGCAAGGGGCTTTCAACCCTTGAGCACTTTCGGTGCTCTGAGGGGCTTCCGTACCTGGTAGCCTCTGTACTACTAACTCTGGCAAGGGGCACACGGAACGTGTAGCCTCTTCACTACTAACTCGGTCAGTGACCCCCAAAGGGGGGTCACAACCCTTGAGCACCGAAGGTGCTCTGAGGTAGGCGACTTTATTGGAACATAAGCCGGACGAGTTTGAAGGTGACCGTAGGTCACCGGAAGTGTTTGTAGTAATGTCTGTATCGGTAGTTATATTATTCTGCTTAAAAGTTTCTACACCTTTTCTCATTTGTAACGCCGACTCGTCGGCGACAAATGAGTTAAAGGTAACGTTGCCATTCGGCATTTTCAATGCGTAATGGTGTAAAAATTTTACCGGGAAAAATTGGTCACATAGATAATTTTCTTGGATTTCTGTATAATATATATGATCTATCATGGACGAATACTCTGTCATAAATGTGTGATAAATTTGTTCACCCCCAATCACAAACAAATCTTCGATTTTTTCATTTTGGTTTACATATTCTAGGGCGATCTCTATAGACGATACAAATACAATGTTTGGATTAGGGTCACCGGAAGTGTTAGGCTTGGAAGATAATACGATATTTACGCGATTCGGTAATGGTCTTCGGGGTAGTGATTCCCACGTTTTTCTACCCATGAATATTGCGTTTTGTTTGGTTGGATCCTTGGTTGTACGTGTTACCTTGGAAAAATATCTTAATTCATGGGGGAAATTCCATGGGATACTACCGTTCTTGGCAATTCCACCTTGATTGTCACACGCCACGATCAATGAGATTATTGTAGGTTGGGTTTTCATCTAGTTAGTTATGCGTTTTTTTGTATGACGGATATCTTCTTTGAATGCTACTTTCTTTGTCTTCTTACTATGGATTCTTGGTAATACATCTGACATTATCTTTAATATTGGTTTGGTCATTTGATTATCTCTGTCTTGATATATTTCTTGGAAAATAAAATACAAACAATTTGTTTCGTGAAATATACACAAGGATGGTGGTATCAAAATTTCGTCCATGGTGGTTACCGTTCTTAAAGCAGATGGTTCTTCTAACTTATCCGGGTGCAAAGCACCCTTTGAAGTTAGTAGTTCGGTGGCATTCTGCCCCTTGCCTAACTCTTCCGGTGACCGTAGGTCACCTTCAGTGTTTGGTAAGGGGCTTTCAGCCTCTTCACTACTAACTCTGAAGGTAGCTTTATTGGAACACAAACCGGAAGAGTTTGGCATGGTAACGTTGCCATGCGTATTCGGAATGCGCAAAGGTGTAAAACTTAATTCATCCCCTACCGCGAGTAATGATTCGGATGATGGTGAGTCTACATTATACAATAAAATTTCTAAAAGACGATGTTTTTTTGATTGATAGGTCTTGTTTGAATGTATCATTTGTAACAACTGATCTCTTGGAATTATACGATAATCGTCCTGTTTGGGATATATTTCTAAATTTTGAACTTTCTTGGTGACATTACGAATATTTTGATCTATTCCGACATAAACATAATAACATTGAATTTCGTTCATGGGTTCTTTTTCGAGAATACTTTCTTCAATCTCTTCATCATCTATCCAAGAAGTATCCATGATTATAACTTTGTATACTATTTTTCATTCATTATTATAACGCCAGAAGGTGACCGTAGGTCAGTTGGAAGAGTTCGTCAGGAATACACATAAATAAATCTATTTTATAGTATATTATACTCTGTTGTATGATTTTTCGATTGTATACTATTATGTTGGGAGCATTTATTTCAAATACCAAACTTCTCAGGTGGCCCACGTTCCGGGTAGGAACGGAGGCAACCTACTTAGTTAGTAGTGCTAAGGTGACTAGGTATGGAAGCTCCATGACCAAATATATACATCCATTCTCAACGAATAAAATCATCGTCCCGAGTAGACCTTTACCAAGTTACATTATCCCTTTTACCATGTCGATCGGTTCTTGTAGAGGATATATGATTATGCGAGGTACACCGAATGGTCGTGGTAGAGATACTGGTGATATTTTTTCTAAATTTACGGATAAAACTATTCAGATACCGAAATCGGCTACTTACTTACCTCGTGGTAGACTACAAAAAGATTATGTGGATTTTCTGGCGGATTCGGATGTATCAGTGGTTTTCGGCACTGGACCCGCCGGCTGTGGTAAAACACTATTTGCTTGTATTGCCGCTATACAATCATTAAAACGGGGTACGATTTCACGTATTGTGTTTACACGTCCTCTTGTACCTGCTGAAGAAGATATCGGATTTTTGCCAGGGAATATCATGAAAAAAATGGATCCTTGGTTACAACCTCTTTATGATATTTTCTTGGAACATTATACCCGAAAAGAATTGGATCAAATGATTGCGAATAATGTTATCGAAATTTCTCCTCTGGGATTTATGCGTGGTCGGACATTTAAAAATGCATTCATTATCGCCGACGAAATGCAGAATAGTAGTCCGAATCAAATATTGATGTTATTAACACGTATTGGATCCGGTAGTAAAATGGTGATTACCGGTGATTTACAACAAAGTGATTTACAATATAGAGCACGTCAAGGATATAGTGATAATGGATTATACGATTTTATTCATAAAATGAAATTATATTCTTATACAAACATTTTGGAAGAAATACGATTAGTTGAAATGACCGCGGATGACGTCGAAAGAAGTCCGGTGGTACGACGTGTCTTGGAAATTTCCGATTTTGCCAAGAAACATCCCAATGACATTTTGTAACGGTGTAAAAAATTGAAATAAATCTATGATGGGATGATATGATATATTACACGAAACTGTCATGAAATCTTGTGTTATTATTAGTATATGTTGGCTTGGTAGTGTTATGGGGTTTATGCCCAAATTACCACCGTTTGTTACCATGATTACTGACGAAATCGCTTCGAATTTTGATACGTTGATGTCTGCTTCCAATAACAATCTTGGTTATCTATTTTCACCTGATAAGTTTGGTAATATGCGTGAAGTCATTGATTCATATTATGTTTCCTATTATTTTCGTCAGAATTTGTATGCATTGGTCTTCAGTGAATCACACCCACTCGGTCAAATACAACACTTTCTCATGACGAATCATTTTGATATATTTAATTTCATCCTGTTTACGACCGCTGTCGGGTTTTTCGTCAAAGACTTTTCTTCCAAGAAATCAGTCGAGAAATTATTAAAAAAAGGTATTATTACCAAGAAAACGATTCGTAATTTTGAAATATTCATTTTAGTGGTGACTACCGTCATGACCAAAGATGTTGAAAATGCGACAGGAATGTACTTTTGAATAGATGTCTCCGCTATATTTGTGGATATCGAGATCATACAAAAATTGATTTTATTACAACATTATATGTTTTTATTACATAACATATAATATTATATAACATGGTACGAAACACAAACGGTGGTTGTAAATCAAAAGGGTTTGCTCGTAAACTACAAGATAATTCTTCGTCATCGGAACCTTTGCGGTTACCTACCGATGAATGTGAAATATTTGCTACGGTTAAAAAAATACTTGGTAATGGTCGTTTGATTGTGGGTACAACGAATACCTCTTATCCTGAATTACAATGTATGATTCGGAGTAAATTTCGTGGACGATCCAAGAGAAATCATATGGTGACAGTAGGGTCGGTATTACTCATCGGGCTACATCATTGGGAAAGTCCCAACTATAAACATTCGGATATGTTACATATTTATCCGTCGTCATCGTTATCACAATTATTACATATGAAATTAATCCCGTCGAGTTTTATTACCTCTTCAGTATATGATTCTGCCGGTACGGGTGATGATTCGTTTACATTTGAGAATACTGATACTACCGATATTGATCTACCTCCACCTCAACGTATACCTAATATGAAACCGTCTGGAGGTGGTGGTGACGACGGATCGGAAGAGTTTGGTGATGTTATGCCCGACTTTGATGATATCTAAAATACAAAATACAAAAACTATTTATTTTTTTTACTACCACTCACAAATAATATACAATCGAAAAATAAGGCCAACAACATTGGGAATTGCCAAGAATCAAACATAAAGTTTTTCTGTACATGTGACTCGCAAAACAATGCACACATAAAAATATATAGACTCGATGCTAATGCGACAAACAGGGATAGTAACAAGATTAAATGTGGTAAGTCAATATCCATTATTATATACTCTTACAAAATATATAATAATCAAATAATTGTTGATGCTAATGGCCACATCTTGTGGCAAGGGGCTGAAAGCCTCTTCACTACTAACTCGGTAGGCGACGTTGTCGCCGGACGAGTTTGTGGGGTATCCGACCAAGATTGCCTAGCGTGTGGGGTATCCGACCAAGATGGCCTAGCGTGTGGGGTATCCGACCAAGATGGCCTAGCGTGTGGGGTATCCGACCAAGATGGCCTAGCGTGTGGGGTATCCGACCAAGATGGCCTAGCGTAGATTGTCCTCCACCCCCCTCCCGAGCCCTCTTTCCATTACCCCTTTACCCAAGCCCTTTCTCAAGTTCATGTCCAAACCTTTGTCCGAGCCCTACATATCGGGAAATGAGTAGGTTGTTCAGAATTGACTTATAAGACGATCTTAATGAGAATGGGTTAAGAATAGGGCGATGTTTGTAACGAATATACTGAATGAATTTGTCAATAGGAGTACGTGTATATATCCGATCTCGTGTTTGAGATTGTTCATGTTGAGATTCATCTCATCCATTTCGTGTTTTATGGTGCACTTGGGCAAGGGGCAGAATGCCACCGAACTACTAACTTCAAAGGGTGCTTTGCACCCGGAGAAGTTGGGGCCAGTGCATTTGGTTACTGATATGGATGTTTCGATTGGTAACCGTACGTTGTAGTCCGTATTACCGGTACAAACTCGTCCGGCGACTATGTCGCCTACCGAGTTAGTAGTGAAGGAGGCTTTCAGCCCCCCTTGCCAGGTTCGGCTATATTTTCGTGAAATAATCCGGGTCGTTCGTCTCAACATGTACATCAATATACGTATTATAAGGTGGTATTTTTATGCGGTTTGATTGGTTGATGTTATTCGACCAAGACCACTTGACATAACCCGGTTGATTGAATTCTTATATATGATATATTACTGAGACTTGGGTCAGAGACCCTCTTAGTAAAACTCTTATACAAAATGTGTTGCATAGGCCATCGGGATATGACGCTTTTGTCCCGATCCTACTGGTTTTCTATTTCTATCTATTTTTACCAAGACCAAGAGAGATTATTACTAAGATCATTGGACTATTGCCGAGCCCTTCTTTCATTCATTTACACATATATAATCAATTGCTTTTGATGAAAGCAAGTTAACCTATAAGGATTTTACACCTTTGCCTATTTAAATCGCCCCCTTCGGGGGGCGATTCCAGTGGCAAAGTAACGTTGCCACGCGCATTGAAAATGCGCGAAGGTGTAAAATCTTGCTCTACCAAAAAACAAAGTAAGAAAAAGGACAGCATGGTGTCACAATAAGGATACGATTATGTTAAATATCAAACGATCGGGTTTTTCTAAGACCACGTGACATCATCCTTTTGACTGAATCATTATATGTGATATAACACTAATACCACCCGGCATACCCCCCTTTCAAGAAGGGCTCGGACAACATCTACGATGTAGACATTCGACCAAGACCGCTTGACATCACCCTCTTGGTTAACCTCTTGGTTAACCTCTTGATTAACCTCTTGGTTAACCTCTTGATTAACCTCTTGGTTAACCTCTTGATTAACCTCTTGGTTAACCTCTTGATTAACCTCTTGGTTAACCTCTTGATTAACCTCTTATACTTATTACATGATATAGGCCATCGGAAACGAGCCTTTTGCTCCGATCCTACTGGTTTTCTATTTCTATCTATTTTTACCAAGACCAAGATAGAAATATTGATATTGCCGAGCCCTTCTTTATTAGCACCCTACTGGTGCTCACTCCGTTCGCACCACCATACAATTTACATGATATATTACTAAGACCACTTGGTATTACCCTCTTGGTTCAATTCTTATATATGATATATTACTAAGATCATCCAGCATCATCCACTGACAAGAAGGGCTTGGCCAACATCTACGATGTAGCCATTCAACTAAGACCATCCGGAATCACCTTCTTGGTTCTACTCTTATATATGATATATTACTAAGACCACCCCGCGTCATCCTCTTGGAAAACTCTTATACTTATTACATGTTCTAGGCCATCGGGATATGACGCTTTTGCCCCGATCCTACTGGTTTTCTATTTCTATCTATTTTTACCAAGACCATGACAGAAATATTGATATTGCCGAGCCCTTCTTTATTAGCACCCTACTGGTGCTCACTCCGTTCGCACCACCATACAATTTACATGATATATTACTAAGACCACTTGGTATTACCCTCTTGGTTCAATTCTTATATATGATATATTACTAAGACCACATGGTATTACCCTCTTGGGTAAATTCTTATATATGATATATTACTAAGACCACTTGGCATCATCCACTTATAAGAAGGGATCGGCCAACATCTACGATGTAGCCATTCAACTAAGACCACTTGGTATTACCCTCTTGGAAAACTCTTATACTTATTACATGATCTAGGCCATCGGGAAACGAGCCTTTTGCCCCGATCCTACTGGTTTTCTATTTCTATCTATTTTTACCAAGACCAAGAGAGATTATTACTAAGACTATTATACATTGTTATTGTGCTTACCCCCCCTTCTTTCGTTGTGATTGTGCCGAGCCCTTCTTTCGTTGTGATTTTGCCGAGCCCTTCTTTCGTTGTGATTGTGCCGAGCCCTTCTTTCGTTGTGATTTTGCCGAGCCCTTCTTTCGTTACACGAATTCCATTCTTAATTTCATTCCCCCTTTCTTTTCATCTACATACCTTCTCAATTCGTACTTTTTGTACTTTTCCTTGTACTCTCGCATTTTTACACTCTTCGTTCCTTCACCCGATACATACAATTCATACTTGTAACGTCCATCCAACAACTTCTCTCTTCCATACACCACCCCCGTCACCTTTGACACTCCCTCCATCGTTCTCTTCATCATTTTACATTCACTCTCCACCCTTAACACCTTTCTCTCCTTTTCCCTACTCACATTCTTATACATCACTTCTCCTACTTCCATTCCCATCAAACCCATCAACATACACGAATTACACACATCCTCATACCTCCTCAATACACTCGTGCTTCGAACATACAATGACTTTCCTAATATTTCGGAGCGCGTAGCGCTCTTCATAGTTAGTAGAGCTGAGGCTTTGGTCAGTGGGCAGAATGCCTACAACTACTAACTTCGAAGGTGGCAGAGCCACCGGAGAAGTTTGTAGCAAAACGTTTATAACCTAACCCAGAAAATTGATTCATCATTTATGTCAAAATTTTTTGCACACAATACATTCTACGCCAGATTTCGTCGTTAGTAGAATTGTGATTTTACTCCGTTACGACAAGTCGTTCCTCCGTAAAACCCTCAAATCACAAATCAACAATATGTCACTACCAACTGCAACCACTACTGCCGTCAACTCGGATATTCCTGATTATGTTACTGAAAGAATGCAACATCTAATAGATAAGAAAAATACGCTCAGTAGTCAATTTAGTGAACAAGACGTGAACGATCTTGTGCTATTTTACAAAGAAAATATTGTGTTCACCTATTTGTTCAATATGTTTCAACTCGATAAAAAAGCGGAACATAATCTTATGCAAAAAATTAAGAGGAGAGCTAACAAATTAGATCCAAACTCTTCCGGTAGCAAAGCTACCTTCAGAGTTAGTAGTGAAGAGGCTGAAAGCCCCTTACCAACTTCTCCTGTCACTGAAGGTGAGCTACGAAGTTAGTTTGGAGGAATCGAAAGTGTCACCACAAAACATTTTTATTCATTTGTCACTTTATTTTTACAAAAATTGATTCGCTTTTTCTGTCAATACATTTTAAAACATAATCAAATCAAATCAATCCAAACCCAACAATATGTCATCCACAATCGCAACCGTCGCCCAATCAAACAGTATGAAACAGTCGGCTATCAATGCCGTTCAACAACTTCTTGTTGAAAACGTCTCCCCAATGTCGACTGTGACATCTACTGAATCACCATCTGGTGCAGGTAATGTTGAAACAAAATCAGAAAAAAAACCTCGTGCTCCTAAGAAAGTGAAACCTACGGTTGATGTTGTCGATGGTGCTGTCACCGAAGGTGATGTCGCTGTCGCAGTTGTTGAAAGTGCCAAACCTGAAAAAAAACCTCGTGCTCCCAAGAAAGTCAAACCTACGGTTGATGTTGTCGATGGTGCTGTCACCGAAGGTGATGTCGCTGTCGCAGTTGTTGAAAATACCAAACCTGAAAAAAAACCTCGTGCTCCCAAGAAAGTCAAACCTACGGTTGATGTTGTCGATGGTGCTGTCACCGAAGGTGATGTCGCTGTCGCAGTTGTTGAAAATACCAAACCTGAAAAAAAACCTCGTGCTCCCAAGAAAGTCAAACCTACTTCTGATGTTGTCGATGGTGCTGTCACCGAAGGTGATGTCGCTGTCGCAGTTGTTGAAAGTGCCAAACCTGAAAAAAAACCTCGTGCTCCTAAGAAAGTCAAACCTACTTCTGATGTTGTCGATGGTGCTGTCACCGAAGGTGATGTCGCTGTCGCAGTTGTTGAAAATACCAAACCAGAAAAAAAACCACGTGCTCCCAAGAAAGTCAAACTTACTGCTGATGTTGTCGATGGTGCCGTCACCGAAGGTGATGTCGCTGTCGCAGTTGTTGAAAATACCAAACCAGAAAAAAAACCACGTGCTCCCAAGAAAGTCAAACTTACTGCTGATGTTGTCGAATCGAGTGTAGCCGTTGACAACGCGGTAGTTCCGGTTGTTGATGTTGACAATGTTGTCTTACCCGCTGTATCGGTTGACAGTGCCAAACCAGCAAAAAAACCACGTGCTTCTAAGAAAGTTACTACCACAATTGATAGTAATATTGACAATGACAAAAACGCGATCCTACAATTTATTGAAAAAATGTCTGAAACACAGGTAATAGATAAAGACACTTATCACAAATTATACCAATCATTATTTCCGGATAATTCGCCTTCAACCGACGAAAGTTCAGAGCAACAATTGCCTGACGCCAACGTAGTTGTTAAAAAGATTGTATCATCTGAACAACCTCCTGTCAACGAAGAATTGGAAGAAGGAGAGGAATTTGAAGAAGAATTGGTGACAACTGAATTTGTTCATAAAGGTGTATTGTATTTGAAAGATGCTGATGACAATCTGTATTCAAGAAATCCCCCTCATGAATTTGTACTTAATCTTTTAGAGTAAGTTTTGATTAGTTAACCACGGTTAGGTGTTAGTTGAAATAGTATTATAATCGTATTTTGATAATTTTATAAATAAAAACTCTTTTTTACACCATTCGCCGGTGTAAAAAAAACAACCAAATATCACCGATCCTTCGTAGTTAGTAGTTATGTGGTATTCTACCGTACAACATGTTTTATTTTTTGATAAATTCGAACACACCCATATACATCTTCTATACTATCGTGTAATTTCCCCACTTCTAAATTCAATTGTAATAATAATTCCAACAAACTCGGTCTTTTTTTGTACATTCTTTTCTCAAAAACCATTCCATTAACATTTACAGGAACCATATATTCGTCTTTGCCTAATTTCCCATACCGATTCGATTCAACCGCAATATTACATATATGAATTCCGTGTTCCATTGTATCAAAATGATCGACACCATGAACTTTCTCATACATTTTATTGAATATACATTCCGGAGAGACACACCCATTCGCCGTCATTTTATGGTAATTACGTTCTACTTCGATCAATATCATCTGCATATCAAATGATATATTATGTCCAACAATCCTTGTTGAACGTCGATAATCTTTATAAAATTGAGTTAATGCTTCTTCAATGGGTATACCTCTGGTGTTTAATATTTCCTTTGATATTTTATGTATTTCCGACGCACCTTTGTCTATTTCAATCGTCATATCATGTAACCTTATATAATGATTGTATTCTTCTACCACCATCTCTTTGTCTTCATCATACAATACATACGACAATTGTAATATATATGGTTTTTGATCAATCGAACATTCTCCTTTGGGTAATAACCCACTAGTTTCAGTGTCAAATATCATAGTTAATCGTGGTGGTTCTTCGCGTATCGGCTTATAATTTTTAATAGTATCCGATAACATTTCGTATTCAATCATTTTACGTTGACTTCTGGTATAATACGGAGATTGAAATTTAACGTGTAGTTTCACAGTTGAAATCATTTGGCTATAGGTATTGTTATTTTACATGATCGATAATTATAATCAATTTTTACATTCTACGCCCGAATGCGTCGTCCGTAGAATTGAGGTTTTACTCCGAGACGACAAGTCGTCCCTCCGTAAAACCCTCAACATGTAGGTGTGCTTCCCATAAATATTTGCAAAATGCCCAGCCATATTGTAGTTTGGATTTTTCTTGGATTGATCGAGTATGATACATTTCATCATTGATAATACCTTCGTCAAATTGTTGTTTTGCCGGTAATACGTACGTCAATTGTTGTGCGGTTGTACATGGTTCTCGATATTCAACAATAAATCTTGTATTTATAGTAGGAATGTACATACATAAATCACGAAATAAGGGAGGATAATCATATTCATATTTCCATTGCCAATCAGTACATCCAGTGGTATAATAATCAAACACCCACTCCAACCCTTCCAAATAATGAACGCAACTTTTTTGAACGAATTCCTTGTTCGGATTCTTGGTATGAAACAGTGTTTTATAATAACGTTTTTCCCATCCATTAATATGGGGTGCTATATACATTTCTTCGCCACGAAATTGTAAAGGTGAATTACTCAAGGCAGCGTCTTTTTCGTCAGGAGTAGTCTCAGGATAAAAACGGCGCGATTGCTTTTCACGATGTTCGTATTCTTGTATCAACAATTCGTGTTCATTTTTTGCCAAACTTTCCATCAATTGCGCAATAGCCGACCAACAAATGGTAGGTTTATCCTTGCCTAACTTCTCCGATGGCTCTGCCACCTTCGAAGTTAGTAGTGAAGAGGCTGAAAGCCCCTTGCCAAAGTTTACCAATTTTTTATGTTTTGCGGGTAAATTATAATAGGTATCTAATAGTATTTGAATACCATGCGTTCGAATATTTACCATGGGAAAATGTGGTAAAAAATCGTTTCCTATCATAAAACACAAAAATACATAATCATATACACTTTGTATCGTTGTTTCTACCGAAGATCCGTCTACACGCATTTCATTGGCAATTGATCGAATTAATTCGGATATATCCATAAAATATGGTTCTTTCGCATATGAAAATGTGATGGGAATACGTGATTTAAAAAATTCTTGGGCTTCACGAAAAATAAAAATATGTTTGTAAAGATATTCGTGATAAATTGCCAACATAATCAAATCCGAATCTAATCCGTAGATTGCTGTAAATCCGTCCTTGTCAGGGTGATCACGCATATGTTGCATCATTTTATGTTCACCTTCCCCCGGTTCATCGGATGTAGTGATTATATATCCGGATTTATCGAATTCTTCATGTAGTCTTACAGTCAATCTTTTCATAAATCGTGTACCCGGAGTAATCATAGTGGTATTGAAAATAGTTGTATTCACAGAAGAATTGTTGTCCGCGTAAAGTGTACGATAACGCCGTGATCGTTGTTGTTTCATTTTGGCCAACGGTGCTACCCCGTCAAACGCAATGTATACGGTCTTGGTGGCACGAATTAAAGTAACAATGGATTGAATATTTTGTATGGTTTTATCAATGATTTCATCAAACGTCGGATCTTTATTAGATAATAATATTTCGTGATAGGTATCATATATGATAGAATTACAATCCATATACAAATGATCAAATTGAATGGTCGATTGCACAAATAATAAATTTTTCAATATTTGTGCATGATTTTTGATAATATACGAAAAATATGCCGGAATTCCCATGTCTATTGTATTTTATCACGATGTCTTTACATCTTTTTTTCTAAGAAGGTGTTATAATGAGTGTAACCAGTTACAATGTGTTTAATGTCATTTATTTGATATTTAGGTTGGCCCCTATTATATTTGTTTCCTATTTTTTATTACAGTCCATGTTTAATTTGGATCCTCGTGGGGCAATTTATCTCGTAGGATTATTGATTGGAACGATTGTTACTATTTCCGCTTCGTATATGTTGGAAAAAGGATTAGGAGACGATTTAATGTCACCACCCAATCATAGATGTAATACGTTTTATCTTGGTGCCATTCCCATAGGTACAGGTGGTTCGATTCAACCTCTATCAAAGGCACCACTCAATATTCTTGTATATGCATATACACTCGCCTATTTAGTAACATCTTTTACCGCTCCGCCAGTAACATATGCAAATGCATTGATAGCACTTCAACAAAACGTTGCTATACTCGTTATTTTCCCACTACTACTTATTTTTGAAGCATTGTGGTTGATGAACAATTCTTGTAATAGTGTGGTGTTTATGATGATTTCGTTGATTATAGGGATCGGATGGGGGATCGGTTGGGCGTATTCGATACGTTCCACCAAACGGGCTGATCTACAATATCTGAATATAGGAAATGTAGAAGTATGTAGCCGTCCTTCCAAGACGATTTACCGGTGTAAAAATATTAATACTACATAAAATTTTTACATCTTGCGACAAGTCGTCCCTCCGTAAAACCCTCAAATACCGAGTTATAGCGATACGGGTGGATCGAAATACACAATATTTTGTTGAAACCAGGATTTTAATACATGAGTGATGTTTTGACGACTTAAATCATCAGCCAACAAACGAATGCTCTTGTTTTTTTTATTAAAAGCAACTAAAAAATTTTGTATAATAGCGACAGGATCGGCCTTGATGTATAAACTATCCAATTCTTGTCTTGAAAATATGGAATAGCCCTTTCTTCGATTCACATCGTTGTGAAAATTAAATAACATAGTTTTCAATTCTTCTTTAGAATTAATATGAAACAAATTGATTTTATTTAAATATTCTTTGGCATGAGTTGCACATGTAGGACACGGTAGATTATTACAGATGGAATAAATCATGTTTAATATTTGTGGTCGCAATTCTTGGAATTTTACTTCCTGGATTTTTTCTGCCATCATGTGTAATAAATACCATGTTGGTTTTCCCCATAACATTTTTGGCACGGTTGCTTGATTCGTTGCTTCAGGAATATGTCGAATATTTCCATTTACAGGTGGAGGTCTCATCATGGATGGTACAACCTGATTGTTGGACGCAATCGACAATGACATGGACGAAAAGTTTTTTTTTGAAAACGGTAGCATATGTGCTGTATTATGTATCGGGGTTGGTTGTGCACTGGCTGAATTATATTTCGATTGCGTTACGGTTAAACTCATCCGTTTAAACATTATTTTGGTAGTCTATGTTATAATATAAACATAATATATATAGAATATTACAACCATATATGGAAAAAGAAGATTTGGTAAGGATTATCAAAGAATGGGTAAAAAATGATAATGAAACCCGTACTCTTCAAAAGGAAATAATAAAACGTAAATTAGACAAAAAAAATATAACTATACGATTGATGGAAATTATGAAACAAAATCAAATCGATTGTTTTGATATCAATGACGGTCATATTTTGTACAAAAAAAAGACAGTAAAGAAATCAATTACCAAATCACTCTTGATGAATATTTTGTCAAATTATTATGAAGGAAATGAAGAAAAAGCTACCGAAGTAAATGCATATATTATGGATAATCGTCCGGTAATTACTACTGAATCGATCGTACGTAAAATAAATACAAAACAATTGGATTCATCCTCTTGACGGTTTTACGGAGGTACGACTGGTCGTCTCGAAGTAAAATCTACATTCGTTTCCTCAGAATCGGCTTTGCCGATTCTAGGAAACAGATCAGCCCCATTGCCAAAGTCCAGGACTCATTTTTTATAGAAATTCATCAATCATATACATGTTGTTTGAATGCTTGGTAGCTTTGGCAATAATTCGTGGATTCTCTCTACCTTCTAATATATCCTCGGTATTATAAACATTGTTAAAACGGTCAATATAATAGATAATTCCGTGGATATCTTCCGCAGATACTTCCATACGCTGGATAGATTCTGGGGTAGATGTCCGTTGTATCGCATCCAATTTTGCATGAGTTCCACAAAAATCACAACACTTCTTTTTTTTACGTGTACACTGTATACCGTCCGATCGTTTCGCCAAACACTGCATATGGGCTGGAAACGTCAATACACTCACCTGGTTTTCTTGATCGGGGTTTATAGATGATGATGCTCTTCTTTTTGATACTATAAAATCTTTTTTGTCTAATATTAATTTTGGATATTCAAATATGAATTCAAGAAATTCTCTCATTTTTTCTAATTCTGTTTCTGACGAATTTGGTTGATTGATTATTTCTAAAGTTGACATTTTTGATTTAATGTCATTTTTAAAACCTACTATATATTCATCAATACGCCGGTTCATATATGTTTCCATTTTCATATTTTTTTGTTCACTTTTTTCAGAAATTGTAATAGGCATTTCCACTTCATCCACCGCATCTTCGACTGGTATAAACCCACCTAACTTCTCAGTTGAACTTCGGTCACCTTCAGAGTTAGTAGTACTGAGGCCTTGTATCAAAACGTTTAGAACCGCTTTGCGGTTCGGTTCGTTTTCTACATTCGTTTCCTCAGAATCGGCTTTGCCGATTCTAGGAAACGGATCAGCCCCATTGTCAGAACGGAAGTCGGAGAAATTTGCAACACCAGTTTTCATTTTCAAAATCGGTGATTGGTGAGATATGATATGTATTATACAAAATAATACGTATCACGTATAAAAAATCAATTTTTGTGATAAGGCTTCAGCTGTTCTTTGATTTTTCTCCGTGATGGCAAGGGGATGAAAGCCTCTTCACTACTAACTCGGAAGGTAGCTTTGCTACCGGACGAGTTTGACAAGTCGCCCCTCCGTAAAACCCTCAGTCACCTTCTGAGTTAGTAGTTGTAGACATTCTGCCCCTGACCAAATCATCTAATTTCGTTTATTTCATAGGTAAGGGGATTTTTTCACCCGTATTACGTGATTCAAATAAATGATAAATTTCGGATATTTTGGTTTGCGAATCAATACATGCTTCCTTTATAGCATACTTGATTTGATCCATTTCATTCGGTTTGGAAAACGCAATACGAATAATACTTTCCGTATTATGTGGGTGGAATTTTTTGAATCCACAAAAGGACAATACCTTATCCTTCATATAAAAACGTTCATATAGATTGTATTCTAAAATTTTACCCACTGTATAGTCTTCATTTTCAAGAACAATATCATAGCAATTTTCCATCGACGTCTCACTAATATGAATCGGTATATTTCCTTCCACCAAATTTTGAACCATATCTATGAATTTGTTTTGTAAAACGATACACGCCTTCAGTATCAATTCCACGTTATCGTAAATTCCGATACTCTGGATTACAAAATCAAAACTATGGGGATGAAAGAATCGTTGTGCGTCTAACAGTTCGAAATTACGTTTTTCAAAGGTGATTTCCTCCTCCGTGATCGATTGATACTTGTCACGTAATTCTTTTTCAAGACGCTTCCATTCATTCATTTCAGCCATTTTATCACGTGTGTTCATATAAGAACACTTATAAACAGCATTATACATACTATTCTCTTTGGCATTCCCTTTCGAAAATTCGGCGGTCAGTTTGATTTTTTCTCCCGGAATCGTATCACTAATTTTCGGTCTCAATCGACAAAAGTCAATATAGTATTGCGAAATGGCATTGGGTGGAAATATCTTACGTGTCTCTTCATTGGTAATATATTTACCGGTCGCTTTGTTTTTAATACGGAATTGTTCCGTTGTTACATACATAATGGTGTCCGTTTCATTCGTAACATCTACTTCCAATACATAATTCCCCGGTAACAATTCCATATCTTTTACATGAATCGGTATACAACTCAAACGTTGCTTTAATATTTCGTTATGAAATCGTGTGGTATTTGTCTCTATAAAACATTGGTTTACTTCTTCGTTTTCCGTTTTTATAACACATATATCAATCTCAGATAACAACACTCGACGAATCGCATTCGCATAACAAACGTTGATATTTTCAATAGTAAATCGATACGAATTCTCTTCCGGTAAAACGTCTTTGATGATAATTTTGCCTTCCATTATGTGATGTATATAATTATGATTCTATATGTATTAATAACAAATATTACAGAATTCATTTCTCAAATCAATTTTTTGTCCGGAAAATTCGTCTAAACCAAAAAGACATAAACATTCGGTTAGATCATTATACATATTATGTTATTTACAAAACTATTTCGTTACGTATTGACCACGACATTACAATACAATATTGATGAATCACACGGATTATCACATAGCATGAATACTCTTTATTACGCCAATCAGATTTTTCGCGAGGAAGTGCTTATACGCCCCGAAATTCAATTCCATGAGCGATTGATATATGTATCTGCCATCATACATGATATGTGTGACAAAAAATACACCGATAAATCCCGAGAATTAGTCAACATCGAACGATTCTTAGGGGAGTCACTAAAACCATTCGAAATCGAAGCTACCACCAAGATCATATCTACAATGCCTTATTCCTATGTGAAAGAACATGGATTCCCCGACTTGGGTGAATACCAAACCGCTTATAACATTGTACGTGAAGCCGATTTATTAACCGCGTATGATTTTGATCGTTCCATCATATATCATATGAATAATCATATCGTATTGGATTTACAAACGAGTTTTCATAATGCAAAAACTCTTTTTTCAGAACGTGTTTTCAGACATAATGAAGACGGACTGTTTTTTACAGATTATGCCAAAAAACAATCGATTGTATTACACGATAACGCATTTCAACGTATGTGGTTTTGGAAAAATATACTGGATTATGAAAAATTTGGGTTTCCAGATGATTCGTCAAAGCCATGATGCCTCCATTATATTCTCGGCATCCCTACGATCTTCTCTCACCTGAAGTGCGTCCGAAGATTCGCCTTATAAGTGGATTCGTACCCATTCTTTTTTGGGAAAATCGACCAATACTCGTTCCCACTCTTTGTATTCGGGGTGTTCTTGGACAAACTTCTTGGTCTCAAACGGCGTTCCACACGAAGGTCCCCACCGTCCCACAAATTCACCCCGTTTCGCCATTTCCGCGTCTACTACCTTTCCGTCTTGGCACCCGTGCGGATAATAGTCCGATTCTGAATCGTTGTAAGTATGTACACATACTGAATTTGAATTCGGCACGTCGTTTTTTTGCGATAGAACATTGTAATGATCAGACAATATTTTTTTTGCATTTTCGGTGGTTAATTTTCCGTAATATGTCTTGTACAACAATTCATACAAACGATAATTGCGAGCGCCAGACGAGGTGGTTATGTCGAAAAAATCTTGGTCATTGGTTTCTTTGTCACGTAATTCAAACGACATGGCGCTATTCATTCCGTAAAAAATACCGTCGTTGGTTCGTTGAATGTTTTGTATATTCAATCCTATCTCACATAACATGATTTCATTGGTCTTGGTATCCCCAAATAACCACGATCCCGCGTAATCCCCCGCATTATGTTGGGTCATGATTTTTGCATATTCATCCAGATTTTTACCATATTGCATGGCTTGACGTATTCTACAAAAGTAAGGCAAATGGCCGTCTTTGAAATTCGGTTGGTAATTTGTATCACCAATGGTGGCTTCACACCCCATCATTCCGGATTCACTTAGAAACCAATCTGTACCACTGGCTACATATCCGGGCGCGGTTTGCATACAAAATGGAAAACCTTGTTTGGGGGTCAAATACATAATAATATTAAACAGTGATCCTGATACCAAATCCGAATGACTATTATGAGCCATCACTATTTTTCCATTCTTGGTGGCTTTTCCAGTGGCAATAAATGCGCTACAGTGCTGGGATTTTCGTTTCTTCGCTAATTGTTTGGGTGTAAAATCGTAATGAAAATAATTATACATAGACATGAATGCATTCCACGCAATCAACGTATGTACGGAAATTTCTTGACCGGCCATTTGTGCGCCCCTGGATATCCCACAGAGTTCTTGGTAAATTTCTGGGGATTTTTGTTTTATGATCGGGGAAATAACGCGTTTACAAGTGGCCAAATACTTACGGTAGGATACTTCGATTTCGTGGTTCACCGCAAAGGGCAATTTTTTCAATACGGTGGTTAGTTCTTGGTGGAGCAAATAACCGTGAGCAAATCCACGTTCGTAGGGATCGCCGTGGATTTCGATGATTTTCCACCCCTCGTGGTTTTCTTGGAGAATTTTACCGCAAATGGTGGGTTGTTTACGTGTTTGATTTTTATGTGACATTTTTCGTTTGTTGGTGGTTCCTTTCATTTCATCATATACTTATATTATAGGATGAAATTATATCATTAACAAGGACAACAAAATGAAGAAAATCAAAAAGGGTAACAATACTAAGAACCAAGCCAAGCCCTCGGCACCCGCACCACAAATTAGATTCAAAATCCAGGTCCAGAGCAAGACATACAAGATTTTTACGATAAAAATAATCGCTACATTCGAGACATCGCACGAATACGAACCCAAACAATAGACCTCTCGGTTACCAAAATTTTGTAAAAACATCACGATGAGTGCGATGATCGAAATCACTAAATAAACGTACGCCGGTGTACATAACGGACCAATTCCTTTGAATTTCATTTTTATACATTATCGGGATAAAATTATAGACACTGTAATTTATTACCAAGAACCCTATAAACGTATCCATTGTAGGGTAGGTTTTTGTCTAATGCATTTGCTCTGCCGATCGGCAGAGCAAACATTTGTAATATTTATCCATTGTTATATAATGTAATTGTTTGTTTATTTTGACCACAACACGCTTTCTCTGATCAGAAAGCGGATTTTGTAATTGTTCCCTAACTTGTTCTCGATACGGCGAGAGTAAGATTTTGTAATATTTATCTACCACAAAATATTTATATAAAATTGATTTATTTATATATAATATATATAAAGCCATACAACATATATACTACATTATACAACAATGAAGTGTTTAGCAAAAGATCGAAATAATAATGAGTGTAGAAATCACGTAGTTAGTGATACTAATTTTTGTAAATATCATGATTACATGGTAGGTTATACGGAGGAAATGATAACCAAATGTGTATGCTGTAGTGGGTGCAATAAAATGAAATATCTGGGTGAAAATGAGAAAACATGTGGAAAATGTCGCGAAAGAGCAAAACTAAATCAAAAAACGGCGAGAGAAACTGTGATAATGTGCAAAAGTGACGGGTGTAAATTTAAAAAATCTGATGAAAATGATTATTGTTTGAAACATCAAATATGTATCTTAGTAGAAGAGGTAGCCTCGCGTAATAAACGATTGTGCTTTAATTATGTACGCGGTTGCCGTGAAGAATTAGAATTAGACCATAAATACAACCGTTGCGAAAATTGTCTCATAAAAGACAGAGAAAAGGATAAAAAACGTCGAGGAGAAGCCAAAATTATGTGTGAATTGGTAAGTGAAAATGCTACTGAAAAGACATGTACAGTGTGTTGCAAAATTTGTCCTATGGAAATGTTCCATGGTGTCAATGACATGGTAACGAAAACTTGCCGTATGTGTCGGGAAGACAATAAAAAACGTGATGCAACACGTGATAAAGAACACCGCAATGCTCTGGCACGTGTTGCGGAAAGAAAACCCGAACGCATTGCTGTAAAAAATGCTTGGAAAGAGGAAAATTACGAAAAGGTGGCAGAAACGTGGCAAAAATCACGTAACAATCGTTTGGTTACGGTTGGTGAAGAAGAGTTTCTCAAACACAATGCTGAAGATGCTAAGAGATGGAGAGACAATAATCCTGAAAAAATGACGGATAATAATAAAAAACGCAAAGAAAATATAGATATTCATTACAGTAATTATCAACGTACTGCCGGTAACAAAAATTTACAATTTGAATTTACCATAGATGAATTCAAAGAACTCGTTAAAATGCCTTGTCATTATTGTGGACAAATAGAGGAAAAAGGGTTCAATGGTATAGACCGTATAAATCAGCAGAACGGGTATATAACAAATAATTGTGTGAGTTGTTGTCAGATGTGTAATTTTATGAAAAATACCGCAACTGCGACCGTATTTGTAAGGCGGGCTGAGCATATTGCGGTGTACGGCGGTCACGTGAAAGGAGGTGCGTTGTATCATGATGTGTTTAGTAACCATATCCAGGTGAAGTACACTGACTACAAAAAAAGAGCGCAAAATAAACAATTTGAATTCGAGATTTCTGAAGAACAATTTGATGTTATCACATCAAAAAGTTGTTACATATGTGGAAAGACCCCGTCAATCAGTCACCGTAACGGTATTGATCGTTTCGATAGTGGATTGGGTTATGTGGTTGACAATTGTCGTTCCTGTTGTGCGGATTGTAATTATATGAAAAGAGGCTACGATTTCGATGAATGGATAGCACAACTTGTCAAAATAACCCATTTTCAGCGTCAGCGTCATTGTGTGAATATTGAAGACATAGTTTCAGGTGACTGTGCCATGCTTACCAAAATCAATAAAAAGTCAAAGGAAGAAATTACAGAAGCAGCCAAATTGCGCAAACAAGAGCAGAGAAAACGATTGAAAGAAAGATATGGCGATGAGGAGTACCGCAAAATGCATGCAAAACAGATAGCAACTCTACGGAAGAAGAAAAATGAACAAGTTCTGCAAAACGATAATACTATTTAGATCAACTTCACATTAATGGCAGATCAACAAAATAAGAAACCTATTTGTTTTTTATTTTATATGGGGTTTTTATTTGGTTTTGTATGTCACAAAAATGTATGTCACACTAATTACTGTAGGCAACTCCAGCCATGCCACTCATGACACGAAGGACATTGTAATTTACTGCGTACACACGTACTTTGGCAGTGGCGGTACCAGCGACAGTGCCGGATGAGAGAACAAGTTGGAGTACGGCGTTATCAATACGGGAGAAGTTGCAACTGCCACTTGGTTGGTGTTCTTCGGGGCGGAGGGCAAATGAGTACACATTGATACCGGTATCGGGGGCGCGGGTGTGGTGCTGGAAGGGTTGAACCACGTCGAAGTAGGAGCCTTCACGTTCAGAGAAACGATCTTGGCCATTGAGTTGAAGTTTGGCGGTAACCACAGGGTTTTCACCCCAGCAATGCATATCGAGGGCGGTTTCGGCAAGGACGAAGGTACCGGCATCGGACACATAGGAAGCGGTGTTGGTGTTGGCAGCGGTTGATTGGTTTGCGAAAGGTAAATCGTCTGTCTTAGTACCGGTAGGATAGGTACTTGCTTGCCATGTTCCCGCGGTAAAAGTACCAGAATCAACTGCTCCGGGCATATCGAACAAACCGGAGGAAACGATGAAGTTTCCGGATGAGGTTTCGCCAGGTCCACCGAAGGCGTGGATAGCGTTGGGAAGAGCATCCAATGCATCGGTGTAGTTGAAGGGTTGAGCGCCCAAGGTCTTGAAGAGAGTTTGGGTGTTGTCCAAGGAAGCACAGTAGTCAACGTTGGCATCAGGTTGAACCACCCAGATGAGTTCTTTGCAGGGGTGGTTGAAGTTCAATTTGATCTTATTAGACGAGCTGCCCACACTCTCATCGCCTGTGAATTGGACTTGCTCGATGAGATATTCGTGGGGGTTTTGGGCCATTTTTCGGCGCTCGTCGGTATCCAAGAACACATAGTCAACGTACAAAGATGCCGCAACCAAAGATTGTTGGTAAGGGATGGTGGCAGAAACGGTTCCAGATACCCCGGCGTTAAGGGTCTTGACGGCCCACAAGCATTCACCAATAGGGCGGATATCAAGGTTGATCTTGACTTCGTGGTATTGTAAAGCGATAAGGGGAAGGGAAAGTCCGGGGTTTTTGCAAAACCAGAACATCAAAGGAATGTAAAGAGTGGTTTCTGGCAAGGCGTTACGGGGGGAGCACACTTGGGAAGGACCGGCGGTGGAAGAGCAAGGACCAGAGATGGCGGCGAAGGTAGGATCGGTGATGTAGGTCAATTGGGTGGTGTTACCGATCATCTTGAAGTAACCGCGTTGTTGTTCGGAAGTCATGGTCAATTGGTTCCAGATGTGCATCCAGTCACCGTATTGACGGTCAATGCGTTGACCACCAATTTCAACTTCGACTTGGGCAATCAATTGTTCACCAATAAAGTCCAACCAACGAGCATAAATACCATCCCCATTGATGGAAACCATGGATTGATTGATTTCAGGGAGAGTCACCTGAAGATAAGTGCGGTAAGCCAAATCACCGTTACGGGAGATGGTGCAGGTCACTCGGCGACCGAAATCGGCTTGGCCGGAAAAGGTTTGTTCGATGGATTCCATCGCGAAGTTTGTGTGGCGTCTGTAAGACACCTTCCAAAAAGTTATCTCGGGAGTTCCTGTAAGGAAAACATCCTGTGCACCATAAGCAACCAACTGCAAGAGACCTCCAGCCATGTTATCGAGTATAGATTAACAAAAGAAAATAATTTCTGGAAAATGAGTTTTTCAAAAAATCCAGAAAAATCAGGAAAATCCAAAAAATGTCTAAATGCGTGTGATAATTTTTAATACAAAAAATTGATTATTTATGTCCAAATAAAAAGGGACATAAATACATAGGCTAATATAATATTATACAAATGCCCAAAATTTGCGAATATTTAAATTGTAAACAACGCGCGTCTTATGGTATGTTTTATGGAATTCCGTTACGGTGTAAAACCCACAAAGAAACCATGAAAAAACAATATAGTATTTGTTATTGTGGTAAAGCACAACCTTCCTATAATATTTTAGGTGAGATCCGAGCCAAATTTTGTGCTTCCTGTAAAACCGATAATATGATTGACATGATTCACCAAAAATGTGTATGTGGTAAATCACAACCGTCATTTAATAACTTTGGTGAAACCAAAGCCTTATATTGTGCTTCCTGTAAAACAGAAACCATGATCGATGTTCGTCACTCAATGTGTTATTGTGGAAAATCAATTCCATGCTTTAATGTCATCGGGGAAACCAAAGCCACGCATTGCTTATTGTGTAAAACCGAATCGATGGTTAATGTTATGAGTAAAAAATGTCAATGTGGTAAAGCACAACCTACGTTCAATGAGCCTCATCTAACCTCTCCAATATGTTGTTCTGAATGTAGAACCGACACCATGATCAATGTTAAAGATAAAAAATGTAAATGTGGAATATCGCAGCCAACTTATAATGAACCTACCGAGTCACTACCAATTTGTTGCATTTTATGCAAAACCAATACCATGATAAACATTCGTGATAAAGACAGAAAATGTGTTTGCGGAAAATCACGTCCATCGTTTAATCACCCAGGTGAAACCAAACCCACCCATTGTTCACTATGCAAATTACCCGATATGGTCGATATTGTCAATAAAAAATGTTTTTGTGGTAAGTCTAGCCCATCATTCAATGAAATTGGCGGAAAACCAATATTCTGTGCTTCATGTAAAACCGAAACCATGGTCAATGTACGAGACAAAAAATGTCATTGTGGTAAAGCATTACCTTCGTTCAATCTTGCTGGCGAGACTACCGCTAAATACTGTCAATCGTGCAAAACCGATGACATGATCAATGTACGTGATACTCATCGAAAATGTGTTTGTGGAAAAGCACGACCATCGTTCTGTAACCTGGGTGAAACTATAGCAACACACTGTACCTGTTGCAAAACCGATACTATGGCTGATATTGTTCACAAACGGTGTTTTTGTAATAAATCTATACCGGTGTTTAATGAGCCAGGTGAGTCTAAACCTACCCATTGTTCCGTATGTAAAACCGATACTATGATCAACATAGTCAACCACAAATGCAAATGTGACAAGGCGATTCCCTCATTCAACGAACCAGGCGAAACTAGAGCGATATGTTGTGTTAACTGCAAAACAGAAACCATGGTGAATGTGAAAGATAAAATGTGTCCCGGATATGCAGAATACGATTGTCCTTATCAACGAGTTGGTAATCACAAATACAAACATTATTGTACTGAATGTTTTCGTCGCGAATTTCCATTGGATCCACTAACCTTTGGACTCCACCGAAAAAACAAGGAAATCACCGTACGCGATTATATCAATTCTATCTTTGACGGGTTCGTTCACGACCGAACCTTGGAAACATCTCACTGTGATTGTACCATACGTAGACGAATCGATCACCGTAAATTGATCGGAAATACATTACTTGCCATCGAAACCGACGAAAATCAGCATAAATCCTATGACACCATGGACGAAGAAACTCGTTATGATGATTTATTCATGGCACACTCGGGTAAATGGATCTATATCCGGTTTAATCCAGACAAATATATCGACAAATCCGGAAAATCAAAAAATCCAAACATAGCAACACGTCTTGAAGTTCTCAAAACAGAAATTGAAAAACAAATTAAACGCATTGAAACAAACCAAAACGAGGATCTCGTTGAACGTATTTATTTGTATTTTGACCGATACGACTAACAAACGTAGTGGAATATATGAATTGATATAATTTTTATGTGCCATCTTTATCCGTTCAATTGGGTAGATGGAAGTTCTCTCTGAAATTTTAGAGTGTTCGTTTTTAAAGGATGCGTGTATATTTAGGAATAAATATAAAGAAATCATATATAAATATTATATAATAATGTCCAAAGAAGAACAATTATTACTTGCGTCGAATATTGAAAAACATTATGCATGTAGAATCATCAAAAATGATAATGCACCATTTACACTATTTTGTAGCGCTGATATAGGTAAAATATTGGGCATGACAAACATAAGTAAACGATTATCGCCTAATAAATTTAACTATGACGATCGTATTTTGGTAAATTCACCAACGAATGGTGGAGAACAAAACATGTTATATTTAACGTATAATGGGCTATTAAAATTATTATCAACCACACGAAAAACAGAGTTAATCGATTTTTCTGAAAAAGTTGGTATAGATATCAAAAATCGAATTTACTCCTGTATAGAAGCGGATACGATAAAATGTTTACTTAAATCATTTTCAGGTGAAGAAATGATTGAACAATATGTTGTTGGCGATAATCAATACAGAATTGATTTATATTTTCCACAATACAAAATTGCAATTGAATGCGATGAAAACCACCATAAAACCATAACAAATAAATTAAAGGATTTGGAAAGACAAAGTGCTATCAAAGACATAATAGAAGATTGTATTTTCGTAAGATATGACCCTTTTTGTGAAAATTTTAATATTTTTAATCTAATCAACGAAATTTTTATCGAAATTATGAAATGTAAAACATTGCTTTATAAAATTAATTCACTTGAACTCGAAAAAGAAAAAACCAAAGGACTCATAGTCGAAGTGCAACTAGAAGAATTAAAATTAGAAGAATTAAAAATACAAGTACAGCAAATGAAAATGCAAAAAAATCCAATCCCAGAAAATGTGATCCTAGAAACTACAGCAATCGCGCCTACCGAAGAACCATCGTATGTCAAATTACGAGAGAACGGCCGTTCTCCCAAAGTATATCAATATGACCCCATCACGTTGGAATTCATTCAAATGTACGATAGTATCATTACGTTTACCCGTCATTTCAACAGTTCGTCCGGAAGTGCGGTAAGAGAAGCCTATCGTAACAATCGAACCTACAAAGGGTTTCGTTGGATGTTAGCCGACCGAAATATCACAGAAATTCCGGTTCCACCACCGACAGTAGAAACACGTACCCAGTCGATCGAATTTATCGCCATGATTGATATCAAAAAAACAAAAATCATGGAAGTATATGCTTCCCAAAAAGATGCGGCCATGTCCCGTAATTTGGCAGGGTTCTCCACCATTTCACGCGCCATCAAGGAAGACCGTGTATCTTCGGGACATTACTGGAATTTTTTTGACAAATGTTCCCAAGAGATGCGTGACGAGTACTTGTCAACACGTACGTTACCTGAACCGTATATAAAGGTGAACGGTACCAGTGTTATACAAATCAATCAAGCGACCAATGAACACATAAAAACATACAAATCCATCACCGAAGTCCTGAAAAAATTCCAAATGTCACGAGGTTCCTTGACCAGGGCATCGGAAAATAACGAAATTCATAATGGGTTCAAATGGCAAATTGTCCAAGCGCCGTAGGCCACCGAAGAAGTTCACCTACTTTACGCATTCATGATACCATCTTCATAATAAACGTTGGGTTTAACTGGTGAATCACTTGGCCAATCGGTATAACAAAACGTAGGTAAATCCGAATCAAGAGACATGATAAATGTGTCTTTACATGCATATTTTTGGTATATATCCGAACATTCTTGCCACAATTTATGCCAACCTTTGGACAAATAAACCAATATTTGACCTTTATCAAACTCATCAAAATCATTATTGTCCAAGAAGTTACCATCGGTATCAGCAACTTTCATCACAACATCATCGTAAAATGATAATCCAAAACTACTATTGTTACATAGGGTACTGAAAGCATAAAAATCATAACCGTCTGTTTTATGTATACCATCGTAGGGTTCAATCTTTTTTGTTTCAGAATTATAGGTATAACATTCAATGGGTTCAGTTTTCATTTCATACAATTTTTCGTCGTAATTATACCATTGCGACTCCGGATTCTTACTATTTTCTTCGTGCAATTGTATCAACCTTTCTGGATGTTCCGAAATAGCATTCGCCCCGCGCGCTCCATCACAGTAAGAATAATACCAAAGAGCATAATATTTCGTCATATAACCTATTATGCAAACATGCCTTTAAATATTTTTATTTTTCACAAAACATATAAATATTACTACATATGAACTATCAATACGCTACGATGAATGCAATCCCACAAAATAATATGATGGGGGGTTCATCAAACAATATGATGGATTCTCTGAAATCGAATATGATGACAATGTTGATGTTGAATAATATGAATGGAGGAAGAAGTAATACAAATTCCCAAGGAAATGATATGTTCTCCATGATTTATGTTTTCGTGGCCACCAGTTTGGTTGATTTTGTGTTCAAGAATGCCCCCACGGTTGTCAATTTTGTAATGAAAAAATATACGGACAAATTGGATAATATCAAAAAGGATTTATCCAGTAATACAAGGGATTTAACCGACAACAAAATTAAAAAGAAAACAGCATCGATTACTATTACTGTCAATGTGAACAATCCTGATAATGTGTTAGGTCATGCGATATTGGATTTTATTACCAATAGTAAGAATACCACACACGTGAGTTATGTTCGCGAAAACTTTATTTTGAATCAAAAAGATGTTATCAATATTGATGACGAAGTGTTTGCACGTATGACGCAATCTTCAGACGAAAATAGTACATCCACCAATGTCAATTCAGGTTCAGGTTCAACCGGTAATTCCGCATCCATTGTACAAATCATTGAGGTATATAGTTTTACCAAGACGACGGACCAATTGCGTAATTACCTGGACAATATTAAACAGAAATACGCCATTCATGTGAAGAATAAATTAGGCAACAAACGATATTATTTTAATATGCATCAACTTACGGTACCCATGAATATGGAAAAACAAAAGGATTTGTCCCGATTACCACCCTATTTTGCGTTTGTTATGAAGCAATTTCAGACAAACCGTAAATTCTCCAATTTGTTCGGTGAAGACATTGAGATCATTCGTAACCGTGTAAATTTCTTTTGTAAAAATCGGAAATGGTATGACGAAAAAGGAATCCCATACACACTTGGACTGTTGTTGTCTGGAGCACCTGGAACCGGAAAAACGTCCACCATCAAGTGTCTAGCCAACGAAACTAATCGTCATATTTGTAACATCAATTTAAACAATGATATGACCAAGACCCAATTAGAAAATCTGTTTTTCAATGAAAATTTGAATGTGATTAATCCCATCTTGGGACAAACCGAAACCTACTGTATTCCATTGGATCAACGTATTTATGTGCTTGAAGATGTAGATTGTCAAAATGATATTGTGATGGAACGTACACTAAAAATTAATCAACCTGAACCCATCATGGGTAGTGATGATCTTAACAAAGAACCAAACAAAAAAAGCGAAGACAGTAACAAGGTGGATTTGTCCTTTTTATTGAATTTACTGGATGGTGTATTGGAGAATCCTGGACGTATCGTGATTATGACATCCAATCATCCTGATACCTTAGACAGTGCGCTTATCCGTCCGGGAAGAATTGATGTCATCGCCAAATTTCGTAATTGCTCCAATACTACTGTCAAAAACATGATTGAATTTTTCTATGATATCAAACTTTCGGAAGAGGACATGGAACGTATTTACATTCTCCAAGAAGGAATCATTACACCGGCGGAATTGTCCAAAGTCATGTTTGAGAATTTTACGGATATCCAAGCGACCATTTCTCACATGGAAAAATTATCGGAATCTAATCGTAAAATAAACAACTGTGGTAGTGAAGACGTATCTACGAATACAATCCATCCTATAGAAGATACTATTACAACATTGGTGGTTAGTAAACAACCAGATCCGGGGGATGAAATCCTCCAACAAATAACTTCTGCGTTTGCAAAACAAATGGAGAAATTTGATCAGGGGGATGAAAACCTCCAACAACAAACATCTTCAGATGAAGTGAAGAACTCCGAACCAGAGAAGTTAGTTGTTACGCAAGATGACTCAGCAACCGGACCTATTGTATGCTCACGAACACGAAGAAATGTAATATACGTATTTACGAAATACGTACTTCCATTATATACAGTTCCAGAAAATATCAACAAGAAAGATAGCATATATTATGGAAATGTATTAAATAACATATTTTATTCCTTAAAATTCATGGATCATATAAAATTGTTGAAAACACGCCATAAAGCCGTTGTTACATCGGGATTTGACTTGGAAATGTTGATGGATCCCAAACTTGAAGCAAATAACCTACTGGCATGGTATGTTATTGCCAGTTATCGCGAAGATATTGCTAAGTATTTTACGGACATGTATTTGCGTGAATCAGGAATAAGAGCGATATTAGAATCAGATAATGTGATTGAAAGAGAGTATGGAACGGTACAAGGTTTCGTCGCCAATTCATGTAGTGGTTCATTGGGAAGTTCATTTTCAGTATTTTAGGTTAGAACTACGTAAAGATTTCATCCATATTATTGTATATGAATGAAGTTTGGAAAAAGACTCCGATAGATATTGTTGACAAAATCGTGAGATATACCGGTAAAATGCGATTAAGAAATGGAATTTTCATGAATCAAATTGACCAAGACGACATAAGATATATCGTAGTACGAAAGATTCCCGAAAAAATATATACGTATGACCCGTTATCAAATACTCACTACTCATATGTATATTTTACTCCGTTCAAAAATAATATGGATAAACTCGTAGTAAAATACGAACACAAATATGTACAACATACACTTTTCAAATATTCATTTGAAGACGGGTTCAATGCCTGTTTTGATTGGATTGACTGAAAAGGGTGTAAACACATGTTGAAGTTATACATCATAAAACATACATGAAAAAACGTTTAGGCCCTGAAGACACCAAGTGTCACCCCAAACCGAATACGTCCGATCCAAAGAAAAAGGCGTATACGGCCAATACCATCGACGAAAAACATACAGAAATGTTACGTCAATTTGACACGATAGAACAAACGACCATTCCCAAACTCAAAGAGGAAATACAACAATACAAACTATCCGCCAAGAAATTTGCCAATACGAAAAAGATTGAGGAATTTTTAGATACTCAGGATAAGATCACCCATATCAAACGTCAAATCACCATACTAAAAGCGACCAAGCGAAAATATCTCTTGGAAAATTCCAAATACATTTTTAATTATTTCGAGCAAAAAAAGAATATATCCGAGGGCGGGGGGAAACAAAACAGTAGTCTGTTAAACCAATTTTTCAAAATCAAAAGTGTCACCGATGACGCTAGTAGTATTCATAACAACAAATACAACCAATCACGTAATATGTACCAAAACTATTGGAAGAATGTCAACAATGAACTCATCAATATCAATGATTTCATCATACCATCGGATATTTGTGAAAAATGTAACCAAGGTGAGATGATTCCCCAAGACGAAGAAGGTATTCTTATCTGTAATAATATAAAATGTGGTACTTTTATCACCCATATCATTGATAATGCCAAACCGGCCAACAAAGAACCGCCCAACGAAGTATCGTATACGGCCTATATACGTTTGAATCATTTCAAGGAGATTCTATCCCAATTTCAGGCCAAAGAAACCACGCAAATACCTGACGAGGTGATTGAAGCGATCCGTGCACGTATTAAAAAAGAACGTATCACAGATACCGCCCAATTAACCTATGATAAAATGCGGGATATTTTACGTAAATTGAATTTGAACAAATATTTTGAACATATCCAATACATCAATTCCATATTTGGGATCAAACCACCTATTATGAACGAGGAATTACACGAAACGCTATGTGTACTGTTTATTGAGATCCAAAAGCCGTGGGCACTCCACTGTCCTGTAAATCGTACCAATTTCTTCAATTATACCTACACATTGTACCAATTATGTGTGTTGCTGGATCAAACCCAATACTTACCCTATATTATTTTGATGAAAGATGTGGATAAACAGCGCGAACAAGACCAAATATGGAAAAAGGTATGCTTAGATCTCGACTGGGAATTTATCCCAAGTATATAGAAAATTGATTTAGAACTAGAATTGGTTATATAGTAACTATAATATTATATAACAATATGAGTAACATTGCAAAATTGGTCATTGGTTCTAACAAAATTTTCCCTGAAAAACGCCATACAAACGCGACCAAACTTTTATCGTATACCAAAAATTGGTTAAATTTGTCAAATATATCCAATCGTAAAAAAATTGGTATTCAAACAATCAATCGGTCATGTAGTATGGGTAGTTTAGACAAAATTATGAACGAAACCAAAAGTATACACGATAGTACGGTTGGAGATAATGACGAAACGATAGTTTATCAACTAGATAAATCTACTATATTCACAGACCCCCTACGAAACTCTCCCAGAGATAGGTCGCACGGAATTTCGTCAATATCTACGGGAATACCCAAACATTTTTCAGAAAATTGTTTATCAGACCTTTGCAACTTCCATATGCAGAATGGTGAAAAATTGCCAAACTCGTCCGTCGACTTTGTCGCCTACCGAGTTAGTAGTGAAGAGGCTTTCAGCCCCTTGCCAAACAAACATAGTGCGAGTAGTTTGGCCAGTTTGTGTAGTTTATCTTCATCAGATTCTATGCCCATAACAAGCACGATAAGGGGGATGATACGTTCAATTTCAAATGATACAATCATTTCACTAACGGCATCTTTATCTTCGTATAATATTCAAAGTCCTCGAAAGGATCGATTCGAAGGTATTATGCGTGTAACAAAAAAATAATAATATTATATATATTCAAACATGAGCAAGTGGACAGAGTATTTAAACCAATATTACAAGGATAAAAAAAGTTCCAATCCTAAATACACTTTTACCCAAGCAATGAAGGATGCGTCAAAATCATACAAAAAAAGCAAAACCGTCAAGACAACTTCTTCACCATCGGAAGACGAATGTATTAAAAAATGCATGAAAAAAGGTGGTTCCAAGAAAAACAGAAGTAAGAAAAGTCGTAAAGTAAGTGGTGGAACTGTCATAGTACCCGCGGATCCAAATGCGTCACGTATTGAAAAATTTGATTCTGGTGATGTTGTTGCCAATGCGCCTACTACTGGAGTTGCCGCCACGGCAGCACCAGTATAAATATAACAAAATAGACATAAATATATTGTTATATATCTTGTTAGTAAACGTCAAGTAATTCCAATGACATCAACCAGTGAAAATTCAATCATTTTAGATTATTTTAAAATAACCAAAGAATATCAAACACGCTATGGTGAAAAAATCATATTATTAATGCAAGTAGGTGCATTCTTTGAAGTGTACGGGTTAAAAAATCCGTTCACGAACAAAAATGAAGTTACCCAAATTGATTTTTTTTCAGAAACATGCAATATGGTCATTGCTGAAAAAAGTTTTGCTTTAGGAAACGAGTCAGTCAAAAATACTTATTATCCCGAGTTTCCAGTAATGACGCCGGATCTCACCGCATCTATGGTAACAAAAAAAATAAAAGAATGGCTACTACAAATACCCAAAAGCAAAGTAGTCATGGCCGGACACTCGGTAGTAAAATTGGAAAATTATGTTCAAAAAATAACTGACGCGGGATACACCGCCGTCGTATATATACAAGAAAAAGATAGTAATGATCGTGTAATCGAACGAAAATTACAAGGTATATATTCACCCGGAACGTTCTTGGGTAACAATGAAAATACTACCCAATTGACGAACAATATCATGTGTATATGGATGGAAAAAACCCATTCGACTTTGTTGAATACTGACACATTTTTATGTGGAACATCCAATATCAATATTTTTACGGGTGAATCTACGCTATTCGAATACAGTGTCCCATTTTATATGAATCCGACTACATTTGACGAATTGGAACGAAATATTACCACCCATAAGCCGAACGAAATTATCATCATCACCGATTTCGCCCAAGAAATCATTTCGACCATATTTAAATATATTGGTGTATCGAATTCGGTAACGGTTCATCATATGAATTTCGAAAATAAAAAAATTATCAACTGTACCAAACAGACATATATACATTATATTTTATCGAATTTTTTTGGAACGGATACATTTCATACCTGTTTTGAATTTCAGACCAATATTATGGCTACTCAATCTCTTTGTTATTTGTTAAATTTTATCCAAGAACACAATCCGGATTTGGTGCGTAATATTCGATTACCACAATTCACCAATACATCACTTCGTATGGTACTAGCGAATCATACATTAAAACAATTAAATATTCTTGGAGATGATTCCAACGACAGTAAAATGGCGAACCAGTTATCCTCAGTATCCGCTTTTTTGAATCGATGTTGTACGTCCATGGGTAAACGTAAATTCCAGTTTCAAATTACCAATCCAACTTTCAATGAAGAAGAATTGAACAAGGAATATACCATGATGGATTTGATACAAACAAATATGACACAAACCAAGATTGTGAATATACGTAAAACATTACATACTATGCGTGATATGGAAAAAATGTGTAGACAAATTATTAGTAATAAATTGTTACCATCTTCTATTGTACATTTGTACAATACTGTACAATCATTGAGTAAAATTCATCATAATGAAATGGTCAAATATACTGAACTATATACTTATTTGGCTGGATCCGACGACTTACAACCTAAGATGGATCAATTCTTGGAATTCTTGGACAAACGATTTTTCTTAGAATTATGTGCATCTACCAATTCGCAAACAAATTTCGAACAAAACATCATTCGTCCAAACATGTATTCTGAATTGGACGAATGTATCAAAACCAAACAAAAATCGGAAAAACTATTGGATGATTTACAAAAAGGAATCAATCAATGGATAAAGAATACGTGTGCGGTCAAGGATGATTGTATCAAAATCCACGATACCGAAAAAAGTGGCAAATCGTTTCAGATCACCAAGAAACGAGGAATCACTTTTAAAAAGGCACTGGATAACAATCAGATATCGAATTTAATCACGATTTCATCACAAAGCGAATCATATGTTATTAACTCTTCAGAAGTACAATTTATCAATGCGTCGTCCAATTATGATCGTATCATGTTCCCACTCCTGAATGAAACCACACAAATATTGTTATCATTAGACGGTAAAACCAATGAAATTTTGACCAAAGTATATGCGAATATTGTCCAAGAAATTGAATCTTCATGGTATGATTCGCTGGAAAAATTTTCAAAATATATATCCAAGATGGATGTTTTACTGAATAAAGTATACATCGCTAATGAATATCATTATTGTCGTCCACACATCATTACATCGGACAAATCAATGGTACAAGCCACTGGTTTACGTCACTGTTTGATTGAACATTTGCAGACACAAGAAATATATGTGACCAATGATATCACTCTTGGAAACGGTGAGGAAGACGGAATCTTACTATATGGAACAAATGCTGTCGGTAAAACGAGTATTATACGTGCACTGGGTATTGCAGTAATATTAGCACAATCAGGGTGTTATGTTCCTTGTACAAGATTCATATACAAACCTTACACCGCCATTTTTTCACGTATCTTGGGGAATGATAATATTTTTAAAGGATTGTCCACTTTTGCGGTGGAAATGTCTGAATTGCGTATGATTCTTAAGACCGCCGATCAGAATAGTTTAATATTGGGTGATGAATTATGTTCAGGTACGGAAATAGAATCCGCTTTATCCATATTCTTATCCGGTCTTATACATTTACATGAAAAAAATACTTCTTTCATTTTTGCCACCCATTTTCATGACATATTGAATTTCAGTGAAATGCACATTTTATCACGTTTACATATTAAACACATGAGTGTTATTTACAACCGTGAATTGGATTGTTTAGTATACGATCGTCTTTTGAAAAATGGCCCAGGAAATCGTATGTATGGATTGGAAGTATGTAAATCACTTCATTTACCAGATGAATTTTTAGAACGAGCCTATGAAATTCGTAACAAATATTATTCAGACATCAACAGTAATCTTACTCATAATACTTCCCATTATAATTCACAAAAAATAATGGGAATATGCGAAATGTGCAACTTAAAAATGGGTGATGAAGTTCATCATATACAATATCAAAAATGGGCGGATTCAACCGGATTTGTACAACATTATCATAAAAACCATCAAGCTAATTTAATGTCCATATGTACAAAATGTCATGATTTAATTCATGCCAATGATAGAAAACTTACACCCACTACCGATGCGGAAACTATATCGAAAAAAAAAACTACCAAGGGGTACAAAATTGTACGTAACTCAAAAATTAGCGTGTGACGGTTGGAGTCATCATTGGGGTGACGGTTGGAGTCATCATTGGGGTGACGGTTGGAGTCATCATTGGGGTGACGGTTGGTGTCATCATTGGGGTGACGGTTGGTGTCATCATGGGGGTATCAATCGGAATATCACTTGGTTTTCGCGGATATGCTTTTCCACTTGGATTTGTATTATCGCAATTGCCATAACATTTCCCTTGATAATAATAAACATCTTTATTGATAACCATTGGGTCACTATAATTTGCTGGATAAGCAGGCCCATTGGCATCACCACTCACACATTTTGACCCACCTAACAAAACGCAACACATGGTAGATGCACATTGATCCGTGGATAATTCCCCACAACTTTGTTCAATTGCACCTGGCTGTGTTTTTTTCGTACAAAATCCACCCAATGTATCTGCCGAAGAATATGATTTACCTACCGAACTTTGTCCTGTGGTTTTACTCAAATAGATACTCTCTTCGTAAGTTGGAACATAGGATGATGCACCGTAGGGATATGCACCCGAAGTATAGTATGTTACATACGGATTGGTTGATTTCCAAGGAATATAAACGGCTTTACCTTTTTCATTCACCCAGGTACCTTTACTAGGTGAAATCATATTATCTTGTTCAATATTACTTGCATCTGGGTGGTACATTATATTATAATTATTGGTATCGTAATTGGTATTTGCCAAAAGATGATTGATACTTGAATCGACATTGGACGTAGTTACATTTCCATTATATATAGTTTGTGAAGTTGCTGGTGAAGGTGTTGCTGATAATATATCCTGACTATAGGATATTTGTTTATTCATATAGGTTTCAATACTTGCGTTTTGATTTATAAATACATCTAAAATACAAACAATTATTAGGATTGAAATAAATCCAACTACTAATATAATTTTGTTCATAAAATTGATTTAAATGATGGATATATATTATATACATTATACACACTATTATCCAATGATTATTCCTATCAAATGTTTCACCTGTGGTAATGTATTGGCCGACAAATATAGATTTTACCAAGAACAAGTTATAAAGAAAAAAATAATTATCGCCAAATCAAAGAGTGATGACGACAAACAACAAATATTTAATATGGTATATTTGACAAAAGAAAATGCACAAAAAACAGCGGAAGGAGAAGTCCTCGATCATTTAGGATTAACCAATGTTTGTTGTAGAAGACATATGTTAACACATGTAAATATTGAATAATAAGGTATACAATCATCCGTGTTTTTGTATTTTTTTTTTCATAAGAAATGATATACAATGGTAAAAAAAATGCGTTCGAATTCGTTCCGTAAAAATAAAAGTATTAAAAATAAAAAGGGAGGTAATTGTGGTTGTGGTAGTGGAAATAGTACATTATCCAAAATGATGAAATTTGGTGGTAAAAAACGCAAAACAATACGGATTCGTGGCGGTAATGTAGAGTTTGACGCTGTCGGAATGCCTGTAAATGCAATCTCCTTGAATGGACATCAAGATTCTCCGTTATATTTGGTTCAATCTGGACGTTTTTATGGTGGGAAAAAAACCAGAAATCATCGGAAAAAAGGGGGTATGGGATTTAGCGATTGGACAAATTCTTCCAACAACCCAGTTATTCAATTCAATACAATCCCTGGTGCAAATTTATCAACCGGTATTCTATCAGGTACTAGTTACAACAATACCCCGAATAATAGTATGAATCTACAGTTCAAACCTATGGTATAAAGAGTTCGGGTAGAACCGCCTTGTGGTTAGGTACCTTTTCTAGGTAACCGGTCACCCCCCTTGCCAAAAATTTGTCATATAATAATTTATAGAAATATATTACTATATTATGAATGTTTTATGTAAACCCGCTCATGTATATCTTATACTATCTTTGATTCTGTTTATCATCATGATGTCCATCAGTTTTGCTAGTAGTAATATTTTTTTATTTATAATTAAAGTTGGTATTTGGACCTTGTTACTGAATTGGTTATGTTTCGCTGGTTATACCGGATTCGCTTGGTTATTAGTATTTTTTCCAATTATTATTGTTTCCTTTTTTCTAGCCGTGGTTATTATTGCAATTATCAAACAAAATAAGAATGAGAATGAGAATAGGCAAAACAACCATATAGAAAAATAGGATACAATACATTAGAAAATGCCACTATACAATTCAAAATCGTTAAATACCCAGAATGATTTACTATTACAAAATTTAATGGTATTTTACAAAGACGCTTCTAACATTAACAAATTCATGAAAACGGTCAATGGTGATTCCAATATTTCATTGCGTATTATCGATTGGTTTGTTACCAATTATGCTAAGAAATATTATACGATTTACGAAATTGAAAAACTTGGTGCTATCCGATTTAAAGTTTACAATGACTATAAATTGAAATTAAAAGCCTATAGTAAAAAACGGTTTGATCCATTCTGTCGTTGGAAACGTATTCAAATGCCATACAATGATACACAAAACATAGAAACCACTATCGGACAATTGAATTTCTTCAAATGGGCCATTGAACACGATATTATCGAGTATATACATGAACATTATTCAGAAATTGAATCGGATATGAATGCACGTAATACGATTTCAAAAAAACGAAATTATACTGAACGATCCACTTCATCAACGTCATCGACAGAAGACGACATATCACATGAACATGACGAAGTGAAGGTAACATACAAAGAAGGTCATACGGCGGACGAGCATGCACGGAAGCAGAATGGAATAATACAGGGAGGAATCACGGAGACATCTGGAGTGAAACCACTCGATACAAATAACAAAACACGTAAACGACGCGAAGAATTATCCATATCCGCATGTAAATGTATCAAAAAAGAAACGGTGAAAATTTTGGTAAAATTCTCTTAATATTTCATAAACAGTATTCATGCCAATTTTAGGTATATCCAATAATATCAAAATATCACGTTCATTTTTGTATATTTTTTTCATTTGTATTGTTCTTATAATTATGTATTTGTTTATTTATAGTGAAACCTTTGCAAATAATAATAAACATACAGTTCTAGAAGTACATGGGAATATACTTGGTATAGATTTACTCGATCACCCTGGAACGTTTGATTATGTACCGACTGATTAGTCGTGTGGAGACGTTCTGCCCCTTGACACAAAATTATATTATTATTTTTTATTATTATTATATGGTATAATATGTCTTCAAAAAAAGAAACATCCGGTATATTTTCTTATTTACATAATATTATACAAAATGTCAATGGATCAAAAATATTCGCTGGATTAATTGTTGTTACCTTAAATATTGCTAGTAAATTTGTTACAATAAAATTAAGTAAATCGATGGAAAGCTATTTGAAACATACGTTTAGTCGTGATGTTTTGATTTTTTGTATAGTATGGATGGGGAGTCGTGAAATATATATTGCCTTTTTTATTACTTTAATATTTATATTTTTCATGGATTTTTTGTTCAATGAAGACTCCTGGTTCTGTATTTTACCTGAAAATTTTAAAAATCATCACATAGGTTTATTAGAAAATATGGAGCCTTCCGCGGAAGAAATATTACAAGCTGAGAAAATATTAAAACGTATCAAACCCAAGGACCCGAACGGTTCTATACCTTCCGATATGAATACGTCGGTGGTAGCAAGCGAAAATGTATCAGATGCGAGTGTTTCGATTGATACTGGATTTATGCCAATAAAATGGTAAACACATATATTATTTGTATAATATATATGTAGTTATGGAACAATTATCGTATTTCATTGAAATAGAACAAATACAAATTATATTAGATACCAATATACCAAATAACCCTGCAATTCCTCTAACGCTATCTTTATTGGATAATTATACTGATTCGGATCAAACATACAGTCAGTTACCTTTTTTTACATCAAGCTGTCAATTTCCAATTGATTTATTAATGAAAATGACATATTCTCAAATTATTCAATTCTTTTTTAATAAAGATACATTTTCAAAAACAATGAATCAATGTACGATTCTACCTAATGGCAAGGGGCAAATGGAACGTGTAGCCTCTGACCTACCAAACAACATAATACAAACCAATGTCATGGTAATGTTACAATATTTGTTACCGACCTACCCAATTTCTAACCAACTATTTTCTTCATATGATATGATTACATCAATCAATCAAAAAAAAACAGCATTCTTTCAAAATAATGTACCAAAAATAATTACATTACAAGACAAAAAATATAATATAAAAAAGGTTATTTGGTTGAATGATCTAATCAATCAACCCAAATACGCAAAATTTATTGATCATTTTGACAAATTCATGTATTGGAAGAACGCCACTAAAATCGGTATTAAAAAACAACTCGATCAATTAAACAAAGATATTGTCAAAACAATCGAACAACAAATCAATTTGATGTTTAAAATTGATATTCAGATTAAACCTAAATCCAAATACAATGTTACATATAATTATAAAACTCATATTGATAGTTTGAACGAGCAAGTCAGAGATTATAAAATTATAAAAACTCAATCTACCGATACCGACGTGGTTAGTTTACCAAGTGATATAGATAATGATACTTTATTACAGATTCTGGAACCCTTGTTTTTTTTAATGCGAATTAAATATGGAAAGGTCAAAGGATTCACACCCGATGATGATGCTAACTATATTACAAATAAAACCGATCTAGATACTTATTATATTCTCACGATGATTCATGAAAAATATTTTGATAAATTTGTAAATTTTTCATTTGATACTGACGAACCGGATATTAAAAATTATATGAAAACATACTATGGCCAATATAACGATTTTAAAAAACAAATTGGTGAATTTGTTAAACCCAACTTCGAATCATCAAACCTGTTTTTTCAAACCGAAATTGATCATTTTATAAACGGTAAACCGAATCAGTTTGAAAAATACATGAATTTGGTCAAACGTTTACGAAACAATACTAAACCGGTAATGTTCGACGAAGAAGTAAAAAAATTTATGTATGTAGGGGCATCGGTTATTACATCGAGCAAAAAATCTGAATTTCAAAATATAATCAACGAAACCCCAAAATATGAAATTTTTGTTTCGATAGATGTTGAATCTATTACAAAATCGAAAGACGATATTGATATCACAAAAAATGTTATCAATATAAAAGATACGATACAGAATCAAGCAAATAAAATAAAAATAAAATGTAATCAACAAAATGATCGTCTTGTGCAAATATTTCAATCCCTAAAAGAAGGGAAATATTTGACAAATTACAATCTAAGAACTAACCGAAAAATGTTAAAGTTAAAAGACTCTGCCAAAAAAAAAGGTGGTAATACTACTCATCTACGTAAACGAATTTATAGAAATAAAACAATGAAACTCTACTCGTGAAGTTAGTATTTCGGTGGCAATTATGACCTCTTACATTTTCATTACAAACACACCCTTTACAAAATTACCCACTTCATCACCAATTTCTCCATCTTCAGTAATTGAATAAATCACACCATTCGTCTCATTAGATGTATAATATTTCGTTCCATTAACATTAATTTCAAATACTTCCTCTTCTGTTTCTATTTCTTCTACATCATTTGTTGTCGGTAATATTTTTGCTTTTTCGACTACTGTACTACTAGTGTTTACTAAAAACTCGGGAATTTTATTTTTGAAAACACCCACTTTGTCACCAATGTCATTGTCATCAGTTATTGAATAAATCACACCATTTGTTTCGTTAGATGTATAATATTTGATTCCGCTAATTGTAATTTCAAATACTTCTTCCTCGTCCTCTTCTTCTACAACGGCTTCTTCCTCTTCCTCTTCCTCTTCTACAACGGCTTCTTCCTCTTCCTCTTCTACAACGGCTTCCTCTTCCTCTTCCTCTTCTTCAACGACTTCTTCTTCTACAACGGTTTCTTTACACCTTTGCCGATTTAAATCACCCCCTTCAGGGGATGATTCCAGTGGCAAAGTAACGTTGCCACGCGCATTTTCAATGCGCGAAGGTGTAACGATACAATTGTCTTCAACTTGTTCATCATCTCCGGTATTATTTTCTTCGAGTTCGTCAATTATTTCATATACAATATTCGGTTTATGATTCGATGACTCCGATATCGCTTCAGAAATCACTCCGTTCTGATTCTCTGCATCATCGTCACCATCATCATCGACTAAATCTATAACTTCTTTTTGTGCCGTATTCAATCTTGTCGGTTCAATTTTTATCTTGACTTCTTCGTACACTCGCTTTTTATTAGAAGTTTTATCTAATTTGGACGTCAATTCGCGAATAATCATTTTATATTCTTTATTTTGATTTCTCAATTTTTCATTTAATCGTTTCAATTTCTTCACGATCGGTGAATTCATAAAATACAAGTAGTTTGATTCAAAAACATCGTGATTTTCCAATGCATGTTGAATTTTTGTCATACATCCTAATACTGTTCCATTAGAACCATTATCAGTTTCCATCGATGCAGGATTGATGATAGTACTCATATTTTAAGGTTGTTGCGATTGTATCTATTGTTACTTGGTGTGTTATCTTTATGTGTTTTCCTGAACAAAATCAATTTTTCGACAAAAATGAGTATAATTCACTCGCATTTCTCAATTGTGTTTGTGTACAATTATGAAATGTATCATTACCGATTTTGTTTGCCAACGGAGGTGGTTCCGTGGTCATTCTTGGAAATGCAAATAAATTTGCAAACGGTTGTGGCTCTGAGTGTGAATTCGTGGCCACTTGTACTTTATATAAATCGCTTTCCGACGACGGCACATATACCCCTTGTTCAGCACCATGTTGTAAAGCAAAATATTGATTACGCAAATTGGATTCAATATTCACTTTGTAACCCGATGGGGGAGCATTCGATTGTAATGGTGCAAATGATGATTCGGGCGAATAGTCTAAATAGGATTTTTTATATCGTACCCGTTGATCATATACAGGATATACAGTATTACGTGTTGGAATACTTCTCGCATCCATATTCGGTTTTAACATCGATTTCGCATTTATATCAGGCACATTTCTTTCATACAAATTGCGGTTCAGAGAGTCTAAATTTTCATTTTGTCCGTAATAAATTCCTTGGGGAATTGGTAATTGAAAACTTGTACACTCCATTATATACCTTATACATACAAACTTTGTGTTGTACAAACATATTTTAATATCAACGGATCGATTTGTTGTAACTTATGCATCAAACCGATTTTTCCTTCATATTCGCACATTCCGATCCATTCCTTTGCTATGGCGGAAATTTTTAAAATGGCTTTTGTAAAATCACCCACTGATATTTGCTTTTCTACACCCAGGGTTTGTTGTATGAATTGTTTACAACTATGTTCGTCCTCACAATCTACCCATATGTCCATTTCGTCTAACAAATCATACATTACTGCATTATTATATTTGAATCCTGTATTCATTCTCCTTTCACCTTCCATATTATCATATTCCATCAGTATCGATTTTATATCTAATACACATTGTTTCACCAAGTTATCGGTAATCGTCGGAGTATGTTTGATGATATCTGATTTTACACGTAAATCGGTAAAACATGACAAGAATACCACCAACTGTTTCGGTGTAAATTTCTCGAAAAAATCATATTTGAACATTATTTCCGCTGTAGCTAGAGGGTGAATCTCCGCAATATGTGAAGCAAAATGACCCATTGTTGTAAATTTGTATTCAGGATTTGTTGACGGGTCCGCTGATGGAATATCAATAAATCTCCGATCTTGAAATATTTGCATGATTCTACTCAATTGACCATATACAAATGACTTGTTATTTGCGATTTCGCGGTCCAAACCGTTCAGTTTTTGTTGTGCGGTTTCGATCGTATTGTACGACGCAACGTCCAATATACAGGTACGATATTCTTCCTCAATCTGCTTCATATTACGTTCTACCTCTTTTCTCTTTTTATTTACCAAATTGGGTAATTCTTTTTTGTAATCTATGTACTGCTTGATCACATGCACTGGGGTTTTTAAATAGGTAAAAATGTTTGTTTTCAGTCGATCCAGTTCTTTCGATTGTGTTTGTTGTTCTTGGATTAATACTTGGGTAGATTCATACAAATCCATCGACAACATACTTTTATTCACAAACTCGACAAAATCGCGGTGGGTGTTTTGTCCATTACGAATCAAATTTAGGATCATACTATACGATATATGAAATTTCGACTCCATTTTTTGCGGTTTTCCACATAAAATTTGCTTGTAATCTGTTACGGATGGTAATTCAAACAAATTGTTACAGTGAACTACATGACCTACCGTGTCAATATTACGTCTACCCGCTCTACCCGCCATTTGGGTATATGCATGGGGCATCAAAAATTGTTCAAAATCACCGTCAAATTTTTGTACACTAGTAAAGACCACGGTCTTAATTTCACAGTTTAAACCAATAGAAAAACTATCCGTCGCAAATAACATCTTAATATATCGCTTCGAAATCATAAACTCGACAATTTCACGTAGAATCGGTATCATTCCAGAATGATGGATACCGATACCTTTTTCCAATAACTGCATCAGTTGTACATATTCTGGCATTTCCATATATTCTTGGTAATTTCGTATCTTACCGCGCAAAATTTGTTCCGCCTCCCGTCGAATCGTATACGGTATTTTGGAATCGAACTCTAATAAGTTCGTGGTGATTTCTTTGGCACACATCTCTACATTTTTTCGGGAAAACGTAAAAACGAGTGCGGGTAACATCTCTTTCTCTACCAACATCTTTGCCAACGTATTTAATACATGGGATCGTTTCAAATATACTTGATTGGTTTCTAACAGTTTACGCATTTTTTTGATCTCAATATATCCCTGGTCTTGAAATTGTCCATTTTCCGTTTTCAGTGTGATTAATTTGTTCGTACTATTACGTATCTCGGCTTGGGTAGTTTTGTCCTTTACTTTTTTAAAAATCGACTCAATCGTTGTCATAAAACCATAATGTGTTAGGGGTACGATACGCTTCATTGTAGACGACCATACTACTTGTTTGTTTTCTACTGAATCTTCAAACTTCGAAGGTGGCAGAGCCACCGGAGAAGTTTGCCCCTTGCCACATCCTCGTTCACAAAACCGAGCAAAACGCTCCGGCTGATCCAGTGTTGCCGATAATAATACCATCTGGATATGCGGTGGTAACATCAGGATGGTATTCTCCCATACGTGTCCTCGATCTTCATCCAAAATAAAATGACATTCGTCCATCACCACACACCCTAATTCATGTTCAATATCAACTTGTAATTGTAATAGCGTTTGTTTTTTTTCTGTTGTATCTTGATCGTTTTTTAGTGAAAATAAATAATTCATCAAAATTTCGGCTGTTGCAAAAATCACATCCGCCGATGGATTAAATTTTATATCACCTGTAAAAATACCAAATTGAATGTCCGGATACTTTTGTGAAAAATCATAAAATTTCTGATTCGATAGACTCTTTATCGGACACGTATATATTACCTTTTTACCTTGCGCCACAAAATGTTGTATCGCAAAATCAGCAGACACCGTCTTTCCATTACCAGTTGCCGCCGACACTAATGTATGATTTCCATCGACAATCGCCTCTATCGAATACTTCTGAAAATCTGACAAAGGATACGGGAATTTTTGAAAATATTCCAGGTATTTTTCTTCATTCTCAACTGGATACGGTTTGTCACAAATAATTACCATTTACCTACTCGGTGTATACATAGAAATATCAAAGGATGTTTCTATACTGTTTTCGTGTAAAAATTGAATGAATTATATGTAACATGATTTTCGTAATATAGTATTAGTATAAAAACAAAACCTCACCATGTCCTATTTCTGGATACACCCTCCTACAAATATTCGATATTATAGTGACAGTGATGATTCGAATGGTGATGAGTCGTCGATCATTCATTCGTCCACCTCTTCCGTCGACGAATTTTCCGAATATTTGATCGATAGTGATAGTGATGACGAAATCTCTGACCGAATATACAATGACGATGAACACACTATAGAAGCCGTAAAAACTAATGGATCGTATTATTTAGGGTGTGTATGTAATTGTTTACTATTTGAAATGGCGGTTTCATCACGTATATTTTATAAATATACATATCGTCAAATACGCGATTATATGAATCAATACAGTGCATCGTCTTGTTGTCGATTATATAGAAAACCTATTCTCGATATTATCGTATTAGACATACAAAATGATGTTTATAATGCGGTACTAAAAACGATTTGGCTACGGCTAGTACAACGTCATTGGAAAAAAACATTTAAACAAAAACAAGACGTTTTGAAATTACGGAAATCTTGGGAAAATCAACGACATTTCCAACTACGCGGTAGATATATCACCGGTTCCAATTATGTACCTAGTCTACGTGGCATGATGGCACACTATTTATCTAATGATATCAAATATTCAAATTGATTTACGTTTACCAATATCTCGTCTCGAATACTCAGCAAATCTGTATCTGTCTTACTATCTAATATATGTTCCATATTAGTCAAAAAATGAATAAATTCTTTTATTTTTTTTTCAAATTTTACTTGATTACTGTTATTATTTTGTATGGTAATCGTACATTCGGTGGGGATACGTATTTTGTTTTTTCCTAGAAAAACTTCCACAAACTTGTCTATATTTTCATCCAAATTCTTATACAATTCGTCGGTGGATTTGTGTACCGAATAAACATGTGTATTCCAGTGATACAATTTTACATGATTCAACAACTCCAACAACGTTTTTACAATTTTACAGCCGGTGGTTGTGCGTGAATCCATACCTAATATACGCTTTCGTGTAGTACGACTGTTTTTATTTTTTGTCATGATCGTACTATACATATTTCCGATACGAAAATTGATTCAAATATTATGGCCATTATGTTAGAACCATCAAATACAAATATGCAACACACACTTACGCGATATCTTTATCCTAAAGAATTGGTTAAAGCCTCGTTGGTTTGGGCTATCATCGACCAAAAGGTTGACGAAACACTCTTTTGGGGATATGAACTGTATTATAGTGGGTTCCGTGCCGAAACGTTTGATTTAATTATATCTATTTATGTAATGTATTTCAAAGAAAAATACCCTCAAATGAAACCATATCTGTGTCGACAATTAGAAAAATGGTATTCCCAAGAAGAAAATACTACCAAGAAATTTATGAGCCATGATACAATCATCGGATCTATTTTACGTAATATGGCGTCACGTCCGGTATCTCTTACTACGATTTTAAGATTTCGTATAGGAATTGTTCCCGAGGGTTCACCCGATAATGATCCAGAGGATGATTATGACGATTCGGTGGAAGACACGCTTTTATTACCCGATTTGACACCATCCGAAATCAAACAATACAAAACAAATTACGAAATACCGTCCAGTAAAACCATACGTAATGTTGCGATTTTCCCGATTCGTACACAATATTTCAATATATTCGACGAGGTTTCGAATGAAACCCGTTCTTACAATGTATTTGAATTATCCACGCGTGTATTTGAAAAACCAAACAGCATCGACCAATTTTCGTACCACGATTGGCTCTATCACGCGTCGGGTTCACCCATTTGGAAAAACAGGATATTATTACATGAAGGTGAAATCAGACATGACACCCAACAAGTTATATTTATTGACGAAGAACAAGAAGAACAATTTTATAATAAATACGATTATGAAATTGATGAACAACCATGTGAATTACGTGACAAATTATTTGGCAAGAGGGTGGAGTGCGATTCAGATAATTTTATTTCATGGGAATCATTGTATAAAAAATATGGTTCGGATAGTGTATTTACACAAATAAATATCTTACGGGATTTTACTCGTTGATTATTTCTGGTTTTGATGTCTCCGCTCCTACGTCGCTCCCGACATCCTTACCAAACCCTCCCTCAGAGCACCGAAGGTGCTCAAGGGTTGAGACCCCCTTTGGGAGGTCTCTGACCGACCGACGGTCTTACAGGTTTGGGTCTAATACTTCATCTGATTCTTTCTCAGACTCGGGAGCTGTTTCGATTTCTGAATCTGATTTTGTATTCGGCAATGTACGATGAACTTTCTGATATATGTTACGCTGTTGCAAAAAAGTTCTACCAATTTCACCTAAAAATGCTATCCGATTAAATATCGTTGAATATGTGTATTCCAATATATAGGTATTGGAAGATTGGTACTGTATGCTATATCCCCAATAGGGTGGTATAAACAATATATTTCCCGATTCTACTTCAAACTCTATAAATTCTATTTTTTTAAAATCACGTTTGGTATGATCTTGCGGGTTCCATACGTCAATTGCCGAACGATATTCACCACGTTCATAGTTCTTCACTTCGTGTAAATGTTTCCGATTTTTTTTCCAAGGCGCCATTTTTACCGCCACCTTTCCACCCTCACCACATATCATCATAAATTTTCGAGTATTCACATGATATTTCATCGGTGTATTAGCACCATGAGTTCCCACCATTATATCATACCCGGATTGGATCGTACATGACGGACGTAAAAACGTGTCAGATTCTAACATACCGTCTTTGAAATCAATCATTTCTTGGATAAAATCATGGTTATGTTCTGAATAATATTTTTTTGTTAATGCCTTGGACATCAATTCTAGTGCTGATCTGTTCGGAATTTGTATGGGATCTTTCTTAGGATCATCATAAACATACAATTTCGTTTCGGGATTTTCTACCGACGCTTCATCTAAAGACGGGGGTGGTGGTAAAATTTCTTTGCTTTGAAATACAAACGGTTGTAACATATTACAGGTTTCCTGCAAATTCATGTTTTCTACATAATCATATTCATAAATATCCGCCTCCTCGCTGGATTTGTATTGATTTATGATGTGGATATATAAGAAAAATATTACTATGAAAATAATCCATTCGACCATGTTGAAAATACGTATAGGTTGTTACTAGATGTACATTTCTGATTTAAAACGCCGTTTTTACGCCCAAACTTCTCCGGGTGCAAAGCACCCTTTGAAGTTAGTAGTTCGGTGGCATTCTGCCCCTTTCCACCCTTCATACCTACGGTCGTACCGCGTTGCGTCTTATTCATCTTTGATTTTAGGTGCTAGAAAAAAATGAATAAAACCACACTCTACCTCCGTATTCGTACCAACCAAATGTAACGGATATTCGATACGTATCGGATAATCCGAATGTATTTTCACGTTCACCGTCTTGGATATTTTACTATAAGAACATACCGGTTGTAAAAATTGTAATCCAAATGACATGTCCAATTGACATTCCTCTTCGATCGAAAATTCGATTAAATCGTCCATACGAATGTCCACCGACATACTACCACTTTCTTGGGTATTCGCTGTAAACCGAATGTTATCCTCATTACAATGAATATCCAATGATTCACCAAATCCCCGTAATTGATGAATTAATGTCGAAAATATCGACGACGGTAATGACATCTCCATCTGATATTCAATTTCAGGAATGGCCATATATTCTGATTCGATATCCATCAGAGGTGCCTCAAAATAACGATCAAACCCCGCATTAGTGGTCCCTTCCTGAGAACACATATGAATATTTAATTTATCCTCACCCGATTTATATTGTAAACGTATCGACTGGTTTTTATCTTTCGACGATAATATCTTATACATCACACTTGCATTGATTCCCAATACCACTGTTTGGTCACATTTGTATTTACAAAACCATTTTGTGGGCAAGCTTATTTCTAAGATGGAAATACGTGCCGAATCCATCGTCTGAATATACATACGTTCATTATCAAATTGTACGTTGGTATGTTCGGAAAACGATTTCAAACTCTGAAATAATGTGGTAAATGCATCCACCTTTGCGGAATTCTCTATTAAAATATCGATTTGCATATCTGATTCAGGTTCTGATTCTGCCATGGGGTGATTATTGTATTCTCACGGATAGAATACAATAAGAATATTTCTTTGTACCTGTTTTGTAAAAATTGATTCACTTTTTTTGTGGAAAATATTACAACACTCAATTAAAATAACAACAACAACATGTCATCAACCACCGCTCATTTCCAAGCTAAGCGTTCGGATAACAAAGAACAGGTAGTAGGTATCGCCTTCATGGACTCAATGGTCTTTGATACTGGTTACGCCACTTCGCGTGGTATCAAACCTTGGGAAAAGGCTAGGTTAGAGAATCAACAACAGCGTCAACGTAACCAAGAATTTTTCCAAAAACAACAAAAAAAAAATGCGTGGGTAGAAGATACTGCGAAAAAAAATAAACAGGAACGCGAAGAAGAAGAACGTAAGGTAATTGCACAACGTTTATGGGATGCCGAACACCCATTCGCCGGTTTCGTACCCAGTGGTATTGACGCGTGGGACGACTGATGCCTCCACTTCGTTCCCGGCATCATCCCCTACGACCGACCGAAGGTCGGTCAAGGTTGCGCCCATTGGGGTCTAATTGAAGGTTTTACGGAAGGACGAAGTCGGACTTAAAATATAAGTAATCATAGTGTAGAATAGTTTTGTGTAAATATTGTAAATATTTTTGTTTTTACACCTATACCTGAATAGAAGTTACAAACCAACCAGTTTCGATAATAATTCTGGCGATTCTTCTTTGGTATAAAATATAGCCTTTCCACGTATCGATTCAATATTCAATTTCGATAACATTGCCTTTATCACATGAATCATCATGGGGGTATTGTATATATGAATACATGATAATTGTGTTAGAAACATATTTTCATGTTGATTACACATCTCATAAAATGTTTGAATAATTACATAATATTTTTCTACTGCAGACACACTAAATGATAATAAATTAATATGCATCTCATAGGTTCCGTATTCCATGATTACGTTACGAATGGTCTGACTCATATGTTGAATAAATTTGTCATAATAAGTTACTGATATATACTGTTTAAATAATGGATAATCAATAAAAATATAATTTGTGTTTTTTATCACATACATCGTATTTTGTAGTAATTGTTCTAAAGATATTTTTTGTATTACATATTCTGAACATTCTTCTTTTTGAGCTTTTTTTATAAACATTTTTTTAGGTTGCGATGTATAAAATTCGATTTTTATCTTTGTTATTTCTTCTTCCAAAGGTGTTATCATTTCTATATGTATGATATCATCATTTTATACCGATTTCGTTTGAGCGAATCTTGGTTATCACCTTATGTTCTAACTTCTCCGGTCACCGGATGAGTTTGGCAAGGGGCTTTCAGCCTCTTCACTACTAACTCTGAAGGTAGCTTTGCTACCGGAAGAGTTTGGAAAGGGGCTTTCAGCCTCTTCACTACTAACTCTGAAGGTAGCTTTGCTACCGGAAGAGTTTGGTCAGTGGGCTGAAAAGCCTACAACTACTAACTCTGCTCGCAAAGCGAGCTTTGCTACCGGAAGAGTTCGTTTTATATTTTACTCCATTTGGGAACTACTGGTACGGGTTCTTCTTCCTTAGGATCCGTATTCATATTGTCCTTAAACAATACCATGATATTCTCATTTGATGATTTCAATGAAGGTGATTGATTGTTTCGTTCTTCCAATAACTGTTTATTCACTTCCATCGTATACATCTGTAAATTCATTACTATGTTTTTTAAATTCGCAATCTCCTCGGCCATGATCTCAAATCTGGCATTAAATTCGTCCAATATTTCAGGTGAAATATGTTCTCTTTCTGATTCTACTTCTCCATTGGATGTATCTGACACGGTTTCTTTACTGAGTGTCTCTAAATGTACCAATCGTTTGTCTATCAATGATATTACTTGGGGTAAAGTTAATCCTACGTTAGGATTCGTTGCCGGTGCGGAGATGGATGTCTGTGGTCGGATTGGTTCGGTACTAGGAGGTGCTCTACGTTTTTTTGCTGCTGAATTTGCCGCACTCATTAGAATGTGTTATAATACATATCTGATCCTTTTTCTAAATGGATTTTACGCGAATTACTATTACTAAATATACAAAGGTGAATAGTTTGAATGATATTATGCTACCATATCCATTTTCAATATACCCTGAGATTCGTACGGTTGTAACCACTCGATATCTTCCAATACATAATCTTCGATTTTATCACGAACCTCACGTATACGTATTCTGGGGGGATCCAACGGAATTCGATCAGATTGCTCCTTCAATACTTCCATATGATTTTCATAAATATGTGAATTACCTAAAAAATATACAAAATCTTCCGCCACCAACCCACAATGGTGGGCCATCAAATGAGTCAACATACTATAGGATGCAATGTTGAACGGTACTCCCAATCCTACATCTCCACTACGCTGATACAATGCACAGGACAAATATTCGTTATCACGTACATGAAATTGCATCAATACATGACACGGTGGTAGTGCCATCTCATCAATCTGCTCCGGATTCCATGCGGTCACGATTAATCGGCGATTCGAACGTGTTTCCGGATTTTTTAATTGATCAATCACATATTGTATTTGGTCGATACCTTCGTCAGTGTAATTGGTCTCACAATCATCGTACGGTGTATTCCAATGACGCCATTGCATACCATATACTGGACCCAAATCTCCTTCACGGTTTTTAAACAGTCCACGACTATCCAGAAATTCACGTGACCCATTGGCGTCCCAAATATGTACCCCCTTGGACTGCAATAGCCTATTGTCCGTTTTTCCACCCAAAAACCACATCAACTCATGAAAACACGTTTTCCATGCCACTTTCTTCGTCGTTAGTAATGGCCACACTCCATCTTTTAGCGAAAATCTTATCATATTCCCAAATATCGATTTCACTTTTCCATTACGACCTTCTTCCGTACTACCACGAAACAATATCGTACGTATCAATGCCAAATATTGTTCTTCATCATACATCATTTTTTGTGTTTGTGTGTTGTGTTTGTTATTGTACTATATTGTACATTACCTTTATGTTATTCTTGGAAAACCATAAAAACACTTACGTGGTCTTGCTCTTGGTCTTGGTCTTAGTTTTGGAAGTTTTCTAACTAGAGATTATAATCTGTAATTCATTTTTGATACTGATTTTCTCATGGAAATATTACATGAATCCAGTGATTCACGAAAATCATTTTTATCACATGTATTCTCCACTACAGAAGAAGGTAAAGCCGAAATTATGAATGTTGTACAATATTCCGTATTGGCATTGATTCCTGTCTTCATTTTAAATAAACTGATTCAGCGGTTTATTCCCGAAGCCGATTTAGAAAAATCTTCCTTGGAATTAACCATTGAAATACTCGTACAACTTACCATCATTTTTATTGGTATTATCTTAGTTCATCGTATTATTTCCTATATTCCCACTTACTCCGGGTTCAAATATGAAAATTTATCCTTGGTCAATGCCATCATTCCCTTCTTGGTGATTATACTCAGTATTCAAAGTAAACTCGGATTAAAAGCAAATATTCTGTATGACCGTGTTCTTGAATTATGGAATGGACCATCGTCGGAAGATAAAAAGAAAAATGCCATGAAAAAATCGGTTCGTTACGGTGGTGCTTCCACCCCACCCGGACATGCACCCAGTCAAGCCGATTATTTAGACGACTCCCAAACACAAATGGGTATGTTCCCACCTGCACCCGTGTCTACCGCGTCCTCAAAAAATACCGCTTCCACACCTATGCACGGTGGAGGAATGATGGTCGTTCCTGATAGTGGATTCAATATGGATCCTTTGCCTTCAAACTTTTCCGGTTCTATTTTCGGTTCTGGGTTCTAAACTTACATAGATATATCTTGAAATATCTATGTACGAATGATTTTATGAATAAATCTTGGCACGAATACGTCGATATTATTTATTATATCAATCTCGATCATCGTACCGATCGTAATGAACAATTCTTAGATGAAATGCATAAAATGCAGGTACCTATCGAAAAAATTGTACGCATTTCCGCCGTGAATAAACCGGATCAGGGAGCACTCGGGTGTGGATTCAGTCATTTAAATACCCTTGATATGTTTATATCATCAAATCACCAGAATTGTATCATTTTTGAAGATGATTTTATGTTTATACAAGATTTCGCTACAATAAATCACCAGTTTCAATGTCTGTTTAATCAACATATACCATTCGATATTTGTATGTTATCCTGCCAAGAAGTGGAACTCGACACAACCCCATTCGATTTTATTCAAAAAGTTATACACGGACACACCACTTCCGGGTTCATTTTAGACAAACGATTTGCATCCACTCTGTTTGATACTTTTTTACAATGTGTTCATCTCTTGGAACAAAGTTACGAATATGGTACCAAACCTGAAATTCAATACCATTTTAATATTGACCAATACTGGTGTAAAATACAACCTCATAATAAGTGGTATGTTTTTTTTCCCAAACTTGGTATACAACGTGAATCATACTCGGATATTCAAAGGGAACAGGTGAATTATTTTATCTAGGCCACGAGTGATTCAGTACTTCTTGAATCAAATACGATTTCTTGTTTTTCATTACCCAATGTCATTTTTACAATTTGTAAAAACGGATGGTGTTCTTTTCCATCGTATCTTATTCTGCTATCATTTGTGATTTTTTGAACAGCCTCGTTAGCTTCTTCGAATGTACCATATACACATGTCAGACTCTCGTTATATCCGTAATAATGGTCATCACAAATGTAAAACGTAATAATGATAAAAATTTCCATAGTTATAGTTATATAGTATATTATCATTTACATTTTAGATTGTTTGTATGATCAAGCGCGTCGGTATTTTGTTGTACTGTATTATCATACTAAGTGTATGTTACTACTTTTCGACGTATCCATCTATGCGTAAAGGCTTTCACCCCCTTGACAATATCGATGTTGTCTATTATATCAATCTGGATCACCGCACTGATCGCAAGGATCTTTTCTTGGAAGAAATGCAAAAAATGAATATACCACCACATAAAATCATTCGTATCCCCGGTGTATATAAACCCGGGAAAGGCGACTGGGGGTGTAGTCTCAGTCATCTTCACGCTATCAAATCCTTTCATGAATCCAACTACCAAAATTGTATCATTTTCGAAGACGATTTCGTTTTTACCCAAGATCCGTCCTTTGTTCATAACGCGATACAGTCCGTATTTGATAAGAATTCGAATTACGATGTTTGTATGTTGTCATGTAGTTCAGGTAAAACTGAACCTACCACGAATCCATTACTTTTGAAATTATACGAGGGACAAACGACCTCCGGATATATGGTTTCCAAACCTTTTTCCAAGACATTGTTACAAAATTACCAAGAAAGTACACAACTTATTGAACAAAGTTATTTACGTGGAAAAGGTTACTCGATACACCGCGATTTTTGTATCGACCAATACTGGAAACGCCTACAACCTGTTAGTAATTGGTTAGTGTTCGAACCCAAACTTGGGAAACAACGCGACTCCTTTTCTGATATACAGGGTGGATTTGTCAAAATGACAGTATAAACCAACGAAGAATTCAATTCGCCCAGAATAGAGGTTAAACATTGTGTATTATCTATATTACACACAATGTTTCTGTATAACCAAGATACCAAGATCATACCGGTTAAACATTTACAGGCGGATTTACACAACTATTACCCAAATTCCTTTCTTTTTCGATATGTCGATTACCAAGTCGCTACCGAATACATCGACCCTTATTCATACAATATCATTGTTCGTCGACTGGATGGTGGCCTCGGTAGTACCGATCATCTACAAATTATGGCTTTTACCAATAGCCACCAAGAAGTCATTGCATTGGAACCGTGGAGTGATTCGGTTGACAATATACGTAAAATAAATACTATTTTTCGTATTGAACCTGACCAAGCAAATCAATATACACTACGTACCCCCCTATCGACCGATTACATGAGCTATATTCCGTACTATACGGACATTTCCCGTAAAGATTTTAATCTAATGTTCCATACTGATGTGGTGGTGCTACCTACCTCCATGTTTGCTATCGGGTGTGATTCTCATCATCGACTTTTTGTATACCATGAAGGTCATGGGTCAAATAGTAAAGAATTTAACAATATTCGTGCACCTTGTCAACACATTTTACGCGTTATAAATTCTGATCGAAGTATCACCGTTCCCTTATATTTTGTCATTTCCAGTACCGACGGATACATTGAAAATACCTATTGTCAACCTTCACGCACTATTCCCAAGATTGTATCCGAGTACGAGTGCCAAGGGCTTTATCTACCACCTCCGTGTGCCGACGACGAATTCTTGGTATTTCATCAAAACCGGTATATCTTGACACAATCCGCCCATGTTGGACTACCATATACTATTCTTATTCCGGATCGTCATTATTTCTTTCATAATCTGAATCATTCCTTTCGCTCCTTTCATCAAGGCGTTGCGTGGGATACGAAAATACCCAAACTGGTCTTTGCTGCCCAAGATCGGGATACCAAGTACAATTTCTTGGACAAAGAGATGCGATCTCTGGATATCGCACCACGGAAATATTTTAAACAAGTCATTGCACCCAAACATCGTGATATCATCGAATATAGTGATCAATGGCTCGACCGTACCACCATGATCTATTTCAAATATATCTTGGATATCGACGGCGCCGCGTCCACTTGGGACGCCACCGCTTGGAAATTAAACAGTGGATCTGTCATATTCAAACCACGTTCATCTTGGTCACAATGGTTTTATCCATTTCCTAGAATCGGCAAAGCCGATTCTGAGGAAACAGATCAGCCCCCCTTGCCACAGTATTTACCCAACGTTCACTATATTGAAATTCTCGATGATTTCAGTGATTTGCCACAAAAATATGAATGGTGCGAATCTCACCCCGAAGAATGCCTACAAATGATACAACGATGTCAAACTTTGTTCCAAGAAATATACGCTTACCACAATGTCATTGAATATACCAAGTCGATTCTTACTACCATTTCTGATATGTGTAATGTCTCTAACTCTTCCGTACCTAGTAGCCCCTTACCATATATTTCCAAGATTCACCAATATATCGATAAAGTCATATACATCAATCTAGACAAACGCACCGATCGACGAATAGAATTCGAAACCCAAGCCGAAATTTACGGTATTTCCTACGAACGATTCTCGGCGATTCCTCACTCCTTTGGTATTGTCGGTTGTACCATGTCACACCGTGATATTTACCGGTTGGCCAAGAAACAGGGTTACCGTAATATACTGGTTTTTGAAGACGACTTTGAATTCTTGGTCACTCCCGCCGAATTCGAAGCCGAAATAATCCAACTATTCGAATCCAATATTGAATTTGATGTGTGTATGTTAGCCTACAATCTAATGGCGTCTGATACTTGCCAATCACCGCATTTGTTACGTGTATTTGAGGCACAAACCGCCTCTGCCTATATTGTTAATATGCATTATTATGACGTTCTTATACAATTGTATGATTCAGTGATCCCACTCTTGGAAAGTACCCGGCAACACTGGTTATATGCCAATGATCAGGCTTGGAAAGCATTACAGGGTATGAACTGTTGGTATTGTACCAAAACCCGGATCGGTAAACAACGCGATGGATTCAGTGATAATGCCCAAGAATATGTGTCTTATCAATGCTAGTAGTAAGGAAGACTTTGATGCCGAGATCAGCGAACGAAGTGTAGGCATCTAGTATATATACTCGCGAATGAGTGTTCCACCATCATATATAAACGAATATATTGTAGCTACATTAAATTATGTTATTGCTTTGAATGATGCTGCGACTACTTTTGCAAATAACATATCGTCTAATAACACAAATTCAACCATTACCAATCCGACGAATACCTACCAAAATACATTATCTACTGCAATGAATAATTATATTTCAGCCGTCACAGCGAATAATTCACTATCATCAGCTACTACTACATTAATCACTTATATTACTACTATTAACATGGCATATACCGTCTACAATAATGCGATTACCGCCATTGGTACTATTGACGACCCATTACTTGCAGCATCTATTACCGCCTACAATGCTGCCAATGCTGCCGCATCTACCGCGTATGTTGCCACCTATGCCGCCACCAATACCGCCGCCACCGCGTATGTTGCCGCCGCAACTACCGCCTACAACGCCCAGTCGGCCGCCGATATGGTTGCTTATAATGCAGCCATCGCAGTTAATCCGAGTTCGTCGAACCTTCTACCAGTACCAGTACATACTTTTGATGTTACCCAAACATTAGAAATACTCATGGATGTTCGTATAATCAACCTTAAATTAGGCATTCAAAAAGATGCAAGTAATATTCTTATACTTAATAATTTATCAGACTATTACGATTCGTCTACATTTACCTTTTTACAAAATTCAATCACCATTACATCGGAAGATATTATTAACGCAATTCATAATGGTCAACTTATTAGTACCGGTGCGGTATCAATCTATTATCAACAATTTTCGGAATATGTGAATTCGTATTTTAAGGTTGGTAAGAGGGCTGAAAGCCTTCTAACTGCTAACTCAGGAGGTGACCTTCGGTCACCGGATGAGTTTGGTCATGGAACACACGGTATTTCTACCCTGTTTGATAGACAAATTTATCTTATTCCCAACACAGAATTAAATGCTTACACATTATCTCAATTATTTGTCAAGGGCAATACACCCGATGGTAATGGTGCCTATATACAAGATCTTTCTGGACAATTATATATTCCCAATGTTTCACAAACATTACGGACAATTGTCACTGAAAATATATTCAATAATCGTCTATTATATTCGTCAGTAATTGAAGGATTCAAGGAAGGCGATGTTGTATGTTCACCCAATAATGGAATTACCATCACGTTTTCTATTGCTATGGATACGAAAGCATTTGCTTTTCCAGAAATTCAAACGGATACCATTGATATGATCGATAGTCAACAAATTGCATCGTTTATTCAATTGAATCCATCACCAGGTTCGTGTACTTTGACCAATACATACAATGCGAATAAAATTTCACAATCATATTCTATCGGTATCATGATTCGTTTGGCGAATTTATCATAAAACATCACTTATACACATCGTCATCATCATCATCCCGCTGTTGTTCGATACGTTTAGGAAAACTCCCCATAGAATCCAACATTTCCAACCGTTTCAGTGTATTTTCCATCGCATTGTGTTTCTCCAAATTGGAAAATAAATAATCAGTATTTGGACTAACTTCGTTCTTCTTAATCTGTTTGTATATCACCGATATTTGTTCTAATACAGATATTAATACGAGTTTATGATCTTTACTAATAATTTCCACCGTGGACGGTACTGCATCTGTCAATAGTCCTACCGCAAAATACAACATATATCGACGGCGTTTACAACACGCCGTGGTATATTTTATACAAAACAAATTCAACAACGAATCCATGGTTTTCAGTACAAAATCACCATGCCGTTCTTCTTGGGCATAGTGTTTTAAAGCATCCCAGATCATCCATATGATATCTTTTTGACATTTATGATCGACATTTATATTACTACGACGTTGTGCACGACAGACTTCCTTGCGTTTCTTACATATGTTTTCAAATTCAATCAACCATTCTATCCAATAACAGGCCCTCATTAGATTACTGCCTTCACGTGAAATCGAATACGAGAATTCGTTGATCGCTATATACAACTCCTTGGGATCCTCCTTTTCAAACACCGGCTGGGCATATTTTACCGAGGGAGCTTTCAATCGCTCCGTCATCTGGGTCATATCAAACTCTTCTTCGCGGTTGATACGGATCGGCTCAAAACTATGTTTCCTGGGTGAATACGTCAATACACATATGATTTCCGCGAACAATTTACGAATATTTTTGTTATTTCGTAATTGTATCTCACTTGTAAAATTACCTTGTGTCATTATATTTCGAAAAATACTATATCTGTTCTCCAAATATACCGTGAGACGGGGGTTTCCTAAATGGATATGTTTTCCAACATAATACAAGATGATTTCCCATACGTCCATAAAATGTCCAGCACATAACAATTCCGCACACCAATGACACGCGGGTTCTATCTTCATTTTTAACATATTGTCCAATAAACTGTTTTTCACTTCCGTTTTTTTGTAATTGGAAAAAGTAATTCCTTTGAATTCACCTGATGGCCTAATATCATTGATCAGGGTTGCATCATCCACCGGACTCGTATCTAGATCCATGCGTATTTGCATATCTATGAGATTTCATGTATGTTGATTCCTACGAAACGGTAGCCTATTGCTAGCGAACATCGTAGGTCACCGGAAGAGTTTGGTAAGGGGGTGACCGGAATAGTTTTTGAAAATTGATCAGCCTTTTATGTTATTATGATTCCGAATACCCATAACAACTGAATGAACCAATCATGGTAGAATTTTCAAAACAATCCGTCGGCATCAAGTGTATTGAAATACACCCAACAGGTAATTCAGATATGAATGATGAGCGTGACATTATGCAAATAGATGGCGTTACATCAATCTATATTCTCGAAAAGAATGGCCGTAAACTTGTTTTGGTTCAGGCACCCCCCGGTTTCGGAAAAACAAAGATGACCAGCATGTGTGCGCAAGTACCAACACGTCTGGTTACATTCATTCTTCTCTACAGTGACACACTGGAAAACCAAATGACAAAAGATTACAAAGACATTGGATTTGACCCAGTGTATATTTCATTATATAGCAAGAATATTATTAGAGATGTCTCTAATAATATTCATGAAAACAAACCCACTGTTATTTTCGGTTCAAATATCAGCCATATTAACGGAACCCCTACAAAATTATCCCAACAATTCATCGATGTATTGGGTAAACTATACGAAAAAAACCTTACAAACCACTGTCAAGTATTGATTGATGAGATGGACAAGCAATTGGCCTCATTAACAGGCTGTGCAATGAAAGATGGAGGATTCGATACAAATGCCACAAATAAACAAGCCTATCAAAATATCAAAAACAGAGAGTCATCGGTGAATATATTCGGTTTTCTACGAAAATACGACATATTTACCGTAGTATTTTCAGGGACACTGCATTCATTGACAACTACCAGGCTACCCCTTCTCGGATATAAACTGGAAGATATAGGCGCGGTTTGTATTTATCCAATCAAAGAAATGTATAAAAATCATGATTTACACTATCATGTAAATCTGAAGCCAAATAATAAATCATTCAACGAGATCTTTCCTTATATGGAAGAAGCAGAAAAAAGTGATGGGAAAATTATGTTGACCTTTCCGAATGAACAGTATATCCAAGTATTCAAGACTTGGTATCGTGACAAGACTGGTCGCGAAATGTCGTGTTTTGTTTATACGAGTAAAACCAAAAATAAAGATTTGAACCTCAAATCGGAAATTGAAAAAGCGAAGTATATCATCGGAATCGATAAGTTAACTACCGGATTCAACCTACCATCATATACCTCCAGTAATCTGGAATTACATATTATCTTCCGTCCACTATCTGACAAAGCAACCAATCCAATTAGCAACAGCCCCGGCCATGATCTGTATTCAACACAAAGTTGTACTATGATACAAGGAATTTGTCGCCAGCGTACTGGTGGGATCACTGTCATTCCGTTATATGGTAAGAGGGCTAAAAGCCGTCTAACTACTAACTCGGAAGGTGACCGAAGGTCACCGGATGAGTTGGGTGAATCACCGAAACCACAATTATATGATCTTTTGAAGAAAATCTCGGATTGTTTTGTCAAAGGATTACAGTTATGGAGTGAGTTCAGTTCAATCGGTTCCACTGACACGTTACGATATGCACAATGTGCGTTGATTGGGTTTAAGGTGAACATAGAACGTAAGGAATGTTATGATGATGTACGTGATACTATTGAAAATGATTGTAAACCAATGGAAAAAATGTGTGGTAAAAATTTCATAGAAGATGTTTTACATGCATCAACCGGTGGACCACCCATTGATTATGACTTTTGGGCGAGTGTATTTGAACGCTTCTTGGACAGTTTATGTGATAAAAATGAAGACATTCTACCTTCTGTCCAAACTCATCCGGCGACTTTGTCGCCTACCGAGTTAGTAGTGAAGGAGGCTAACGTTCCTCGTAGCTCACCTTGCCAAACTTGTTCGGCGACTTTGTCACCTCCCTCAGAGCACCTTCAGAGCTCAATGGTTGAGACCCCCAAAGGGGGTCTATTACCCAAAGGGGGATCATTGACCAAGTTAGTAGTGAATGAGGCTAACGTTCCTCGTAGCCCACCTTGCCAAACTATGAAGCAAGCCAACTCGTCAATACATGAACCACCTGAAACGATCGATAGTAACATATCGATACTTACCAAACTTCAGAGGTCACCTTCGGTGACCGGAGAAGTTAGTAGTGCAAACTCGTCCGGTAGCAAGGCTACCTACCGAGTTAGTAGTGAAGAGGCATTCTGCCCCTTGCCAGAGACATTCAGCCCCCTGACCAATCGTCTGTATGAACCCGTGCCTTCGGATAAACCACTACATCACACTGCGTGTTTAACATCTTCATATATTGAATATTCACGAACTTTAACCGGTGGTGGTATCGGCAAATCCCGTGAAGTTGATCCGAACGTTCATCAAAAACTCAAATCTTACCCTGTTTGTGGATTGTGTAGTACAGAATTTTCCCCGATCAATAAGTCGGAAATCGCACATATTCATGAAGTTCGTCACGGTGGACCATATACCGAAGACAACCTAATGCTTTTATGCAAGATTTGTCACGCCGGTATCGATGCTCATCAAATTCTGTTGGACCCGGAAGGTCGGGCTTGGTTTACTCCGCTTTTGCCAGTGAATGTCGTCAACGTTGAACAATATTGTAACATATCTCTTGACAACATTCTACGTCGTTGGGATGATGCCAAATCGTATATCAATTGTAGTAGTGATAAAGAATTGTATAGGTTACTCGAAGAACGTAGATATAGATACATTTCCGTAATATAATAATATAATCATGTTTCATCTTTTTACTGTAGCCAGTGATGAATCTAAAATGTCATTATTGAAACAAACCGCCGACTGGAACGGTATCGCGATTCGTGTCTTGTCCATTACCCATTGGACCGGATTCATCGATAAAATACTGGCGATGAAAGATGCAGTCGATTTGTTACCTGACGACGATATCGCCTGTTTCATCGACGCTTACGATGTGTTAATTATGAGTCCTGCTACCGAAATATTAAAAAAATTCGATAATTATAGGCGAAATATTTTGATGAGTTCGGAATTGAATTGTTATCCCTCTGAAAATCAATCACGATACGATCAGATAGAATATTCCGTTTTTGAACATGAAGAGGCGAAAAACATTTGGGGTACCAGACGTTCCCAGGCCATCACTACCAATTACAAATATATGAACTCGGGGGGGTATATGGGGTATGTGTCGGATTTGAAACGTATGTTCCAGTGGAAAACGGTCGACGAAATGCGCCAAATGTGCGAATTGGGTGGAGATCAGAATTTCTTCACCCAATACTATCTCGAATTTGCTACGGATCAGGTATTGAATATCGGTCTCGATTACCAACAGGAAATATTCCAAAGTTTGTACAAAGTTGACCTACGGGATTTTGCTTTTTTTAGCGGACGACTCTACAATCATATACTTCGTACGTACCCCTGTTTTGTTCATTTCAATGGATACCGCGATTACGGTAGGTGCCTGGTTCATAATAAAACCGGTGAACACACCGATGCTATGACTGTTTTTGTAGAAAAAATGAGTTCGAGTGTCGAATTTGGTAATTCTAGAATGGACTGGCGTTTACCCGATTTTTATTATCGGGGTGTGAAACAAGAGTGTATACCACAGAAAAAATAAGACTCTAGAATCTATGGATCCTTGATTTTCGTCTTGTGTTTGGTTTTCGTTTGGATGGTGACATGGCTACCTGTTTTCCACATCGACTCCGTTTTTTGTAAGTTTTTGGTTTATGTCTGATGTTGTGAAAATGATGTTTTGTTTTTTTTCCTCCTCTTTGTTCATAATATTCTACTATATATTTTGATGTTTCTTCATCTAAATTTCTACTACTTACATACAATTTAATAAGTTGAATTAACTGTTCTTTTTCAATTTCATCAATATTTATTTCATTTCCCATGTTTTGTGTTTCAACAAACTTGTCAAAATCAGAAATAATACTAAAAAAATCTTCGGAATATCCATTGGTCGGATTTACTTCTCTGCTCTCATATTTTCCTGTGTCTGGGTTAAAAGCATTCACCATTGTCTCACCTGGATTAATAAATCTTTTATTAATCTGTTTATTAATTGTTTCTATACAAATACTTATTTCACTATTTGTAGGACTAAAAATCAATACATTTAATGATTGATATATCTCGCTTTCCGGATTCCAAATTTTATCCACATATGGTTTAATATAATCTGGAAAGCCACTAATGTGTTGTTTTAAAGTATTAAGTAATTCAGTATTAATTGATACTGGTACAGGTTGTATTTCACTAGATGGGGTAATTGTATTTAAAGCAGACAATAACTCGCTATTACTATGAATCCAATCATAAATAATGAGTTGGACAAAAAATATAGCAATATAGTCACATAGATGATTTTTAAATCGATCCATATTTGGAGTACCATCAGTATTAATAAATAAATACCGTTGAATATCTTCTGAAACCACGCGATTCTTAGCAACTCTTCCCTTTCTAAAGCGTATTATCGGCGCTATATAATCATTCACACGTTTATCGATGTCTATATAATTATTTGTAATTAGTAATTTATCTTGTCCATTCGGTGAGAAAAATATTACAATTTGCGTTAATATGCAAACAAGCGTTAGCATTATTTCTAATGGAATAATATTCATTAATTTTTGACCAATAGGTGACTTCAATCTGTTCATTATATTTTCTTTGAAATCTTCATTTTCAAATGATTCTAAATTGTAAAAATTTAAATATAACTGTACCGCTTCTCCATAATATGCTATCTTTTGCTCCAATGATTGAATACTAACTGTTGCGCGGGGGTGAGAAAGAAGTTGAATAAGATAATCTTTCGCCAACAAACTATCTTTTTTTATCAATTCGTAGTAATCATTCAATTCGTTATATTGCTCTTGTAATATTTTATATTCATTGAGTTGTGTTTCCAACAGAATTTTTTGTTTTTCTTCAACTGACATCATCGCCAACAACCCTTCTTTTTTCATAAATAACTTGGCACGATTAAGAGCATATTCACAAAAGGAAGGTAAATCATGATTAAATGTCGAAAACTCGTCATTAATCGATTTACATTGATAAGCCATTTCGACCATGTACGCTTCATATGGTGATCTAACTATATTTTTATTACCCGTATAATCAATCCCGGAATAATAACAAATATTTTTATTTCCACGAACATTATCTATTTTACCATTTAATTCCGCACATAGTTCTTCATCCGGTATAAATGATCGACTGACTTTATCATATTTAATCAATACCATATTTGTTTTTCCAGCACTACCATTACAATTAGCATGAGCCCATAAATAATTATCCTTAACTATTTTCTGATATGCGTTAACATCTGTAACAGCATCATAAACTGTATTTGTAATCGTTTTTGTAGTAATTAATCCTTTGAGCATCACTGCTCGTAATGCCGGAATAATATGTTCACATGCTTTTCCTCTACCACTTTCTGTAATAACACAACCACATAACCAGCACACTGTTTTTTTCTGTATAAATTTAATTCCCGCATTAATACATTGTTGATTGGCTATTACAGGTTCAAGAAAATCACGGATTGCACCTTTTCCATCATCATCAAGTGAAAACCCATATATAGGTTTAAACTCTTTGGGTTGTAATTTAAATAGAATTGATTCAGCTATATCTGAATTCATTGTAGCCACAAACATACTCGATTTTTTGTTACGAATTTGTGTTTTAGATACTTCCACTATCGATGGGAACAATGGATTATTTAAACGAGGTATATTCGTATATGGATTCTGTTGTCTTGCTCCTATAATTGAAGATATCATTCTTTATTAGATTATAATTAGATTATAATTAGTTTATAATCTAAATATACGGGGGCTTACATGAATAGTTTGTAGTTGGAATGCTTTCATTCCAACTACAAACTATTCATGTGACCTACATTCATCTAAAGAGATTGAATATGATATTTTCTCAATACAATATAATGAACACCGTTTTCGTATATATTCTTTCATTTACTATCCTCATCTTCGTCGCCACTTTCCCCACCCAATACATCACCAACAACGTCAAAACCACCTGGTACAAATGTATCGCCCCCTCCTTTTCTCCACCTTCTTACGTTTTTCCCATCGTCTGGACCATCTTATACACTCTATTAGCCATCGCTTTGGCACAGACGATAATGTTACCCAACTCCAACACGAAATTCTGGCTACTCGGCTTCTACGCTTACAATCTTGCTCAAAATATGTCTTGGCCTTACTTCTTTTTTGAACTACACGAAGTCAAAACCGCCTTGTTCGTTCTGATTGAAATGATCTTTTCCACCTCGATCATTCTATGGCAGTCCTACCGTGTACTACCACCCTGGGTAGGACATATTCTGGTTCCCTACCTATTATGGTTATGTTTTGCCACTATACTCAATACCGCGTCTGTATTCAAAACTTGTGCTTAACCGTTATTCGTTTGATTTTGTATCGTTTTCATGAAATTAGCACCACCGAAAAATGCCACAGGACGGTGCCGTTTGATATGATCCATCGCTACCACCGGCGTTACCCCGTAATATTTTATCAAATAACATGCTATCAGGGCACATGAGCGTTGCATACCGGCATAACAGTGTACCAATACCGGTTCACCCTTACGAATATATTCTGAGATTCTCTGTAATACATTCGTTTCCATCATATACTTGGTCATATTATCACATTCATCCGGGGTATCATTGACCGGGATTCGGATACATTCAGGGTTGTTCAATCCTTTATTTTGACTTGGAAATGGTATATCCTTGGTACAATTCACGATGAGTTTGAATTCATTCCATCTTTTTTGACTAGATTCTATTCCACCCACAAACAAATTTTCCGAAATCTTGTCATATACATTTACCTGGGGTTGCTTGATGTATAATGGTCGATTGTCGGGATTGATGGACGAATACGGTGTAAATAACCAATTTGTTCGCATCCTGTCTATATTTCTATATAATATATAGAAATATGTTGTTATGTTGTTTGCATGGTCAGTGGCGGTGTAGTCGCATTTGCGTCCAGGTGTAACGGTACCATCTCCGACAATTCACGTAACATCTGAATATGCGTCTTACTTTGCCCACTTATCGACAATTTGTCATCCATTCGTTTCATCGTTTTATCATTCGTTAACATCTCCTGATACGTATCATACAATTTTTCATTGTATCTCTCTATCAGTCTCATCACTACCATCTTCTCTTCTTCCGTCTCAAAATTACTATAATTCAACCAGTATTCTACTACCGCCGGACATTCTGGCTTCCATTCATCATTATCATGCACCAACAATGGTACCGGTTGATTTATACCTTCACTCTGTACCATATTCATAATACACCGTAAGGGTCTTTTCTCAATCGGTAACAATTCCATTTTGTTCTGTAATATTTTGTTGGCTCCCTGCACATAAAAACGGTTCTTGTCCAAGATCTTGAAATCCTCCTTATCAAACTGTAGATTATCAATGAATTGGTTCATATTCAATGCATCTTTGCAGTGAGTATTCAAATAATTCAAATATATATTAATATTGTTATGGTTAGTAATGTTGTTCGTCGTATTCATTGTTGTTGATGGTTCACGTGTAGCCAATAACGTTTTGATCTCTTTCAATTCGGTTGTCAACTGATTGAACGTTTCCAATGTAATAACTACCGTGTTTGTCGGATCAGAGTCTGAGGTGAGTGGCGTGGTAGCGGTATTTGGGGTGGGATGGGTACACGTTTTTTTGTGACGTGATAGTCCGTATTTTGTTGTATATTTTTGTTGACATGCTTCACATTTAAATAATTTTTCAGGCAAAGGAGTCATAGATACCAAACACCTTTCGTATTGTTCCAAATGGCGTTTAGATTTCATATGATTATCATATGCACATTTGTAGTTTGTAGAATATTGACAACAATCACAAGTACGAATCACCATATTATATAAAAATTAGACTATTATATTTATATTATTTACGGAGAAATAAATTATTTGGGGAAATTGGTGAATAATTCGATAAATCTCCTCTTTTATTCGATTTCAGAATATGTCTTAGAAAAGATGGTAGGTAAATAAAAATCCAAGGATCATAGTTTCCAATTTTTTATATTGGATACCATTATTTTCCATGAAATCATAATCGAATATTTGGGGAAATTGGTGAATAATTCGATAAATCGCCTCTTTTATTCGATTTCAGAATATGTCTTAGAAAAGATGGTAGGTAAATAAAAATCCAAGGATCATAGTTTCCAATTTTTTATATTGGATACCTTTATTTTCCATGAAATCATAATCGAATATTTGGGGAAATTGGTGAATAATTCGATAAATCTCCTCTTTTATTCGATTTCCGAATCTGTCTTAGAAAAGATGGTAGGTAAATAAAAATCCAAGGATCATAGTTTCCAATTTTTTATAGTGGATACCTTTATTTCCATGAAATCATAATCGAATAATTGAGTAAATTGATGAATAATTCGCTAAATCTCCTCCTTTATTCGATTTCTGAATCTGTCTTAGAAAAGATGGTAGGTAAATAAAAATCCAAGGATCATAGTTTCCAATTTTTTATAGTGGATACCATTATTTTCCATGAAATCATAATCGAATATTTGAGTAAATTGGTGAATAATTCGCTAAATCTCCTCCTTTATTCGATTTCCGAATCTGTCTTAGAAAAGATGGTAGGTAAATAAAAATCCAAGGATCATAGTTACCAATTTTTTATAGTGGATACCATTATTTTCCATGAAATCATAATCGAATATTTGGGGAAATTGGTGAATAATTCGATAAATCTCATCTTTTATTCGATTTCAATATCTATACTGGAAAGATGGTTGGTAAAGTTTCTAAATTCTCAGAAAAGAGTTGGTATGTGTAAATTTGTCCAAGATATTGAAATCGTTGTTGTTTAATTGTAGTTGCAATGATTCTATGAATTGTTTCAAATATAATTCGTCGTTGCATGGCACGTCCAAATAAATATTAATATTATTGTTATTCGTAATATTATTGTTATTCGTAATATTATTGGTTGTAGTATTTGTTGATAGACCGCGGGACACCAATAATGCCTTGATCTCCCTAATCTCGGTAATCAACTGATTGACTGATTCGTGTGAAACTGTCATTATGTTACTGGAATTTATGGACGTTGGTGCGGGGGGAGGAGTTGTACAAGTTTTTTTGTGACGATATAATCCTGATTTTGAAGCGTACTTTTTATGGCACGATTCACATTCGAGTGTTTTTTCAGGCAAAGGAGTCATAGATACCTTACATCTTTCGTATTGTTCCAAATGACGTTTAGAATTCATATGATATTCATATGAACATTTTGATGATGTAGAATATTGACAGCACTCACATGTACGAATTACCATTGTATAATATTATATAATAATATTATAATATTATGTTGTTTTTTCGCTAATTGAAGAAATAAAATATTATTTTATACCATCACCAAGTTCATATTTGTATTCTGATATTGTTGTTTTCTAACAATTCAGTATCTATACCATTTTCCCGTAGTACATCAAGTTGTTTATGTTCGATCGTTTCAATTATATGATATAATTTGTCTAATTTGTCCCTAATAATTGTAACTTCTTCAGTATCATCATCATATATATCTTCATAACTTTCACGAATTTCATCAATATTATCTTCGTAAATCATAATTTGTTTATTTACGTCGCACTTCTCATCGTGTAACAATACATATTGTTCTGTTTTTTTAATATTTTTTATTTTTTGAAGTTGTCTGTCAATTTCCTCTTGTTTTTCTAGTCGTTTTTTATTCTCAATTTCAATACCAATAATATCATCATAATGCGTTTTACGATATTCAGTATAATATTGTAATATATTTTGTAATTTAGATTTGTCGTTCGGTGTAAGTTTATCCATTATAACACATAAAATATTAAATTTTAATCCGTTTTTCGAATATAGGTTAGTACCGTAATGATCCCAACTTGAGGGTTTTACGGAGGGACGCCAGAGGCGGTGCTGAGACGTAGAATAAAAATATAATAATATTATAGAAATGTATGATATTATCGTGATTGGTGGTGGTATTGCTGGCCTATATACAACTTACAAAATTCATAAAAAATCACCCCAAACAAAGGTTCTCTTGATAGAAAAAGAGAACCGATTGGGTGGACGAATACATACGTTTGAAAATAAACATATGACCGTCGAAGCCGGGGCGGGTCGGATTCATGGTTCTCAGCCCCTTGTGATGGGTCTGATTGATGAACTCGGACTCACTACAAAACTTGTAAAAAACAGTGGATCAGTGGTATATCGTCCGGCGAATTCGAATTCAGAGACAGAATCATCCAGTAGTGATGCACCGCAAAATCATACGTTACTAGAACCGGTTTATAACTATTTGGTAGACTCGATCTTCGGTCCGAAAACATTACCAATTACGGGTCTAATACTGACTTTAGTCGCTGTAAGTAAAACGTATTCGAAACAGTATTTACAGAATCACACATTGACGCAATTTGCCGAAAGGGTTCTTACCAAAGATCAGGTGAACTATATAAAGGGTTCGTTTGGATATTATTCGGAATTAGTGATCATGAATGCATACGATGCAATAAAACTATTGAATGAGTTGAGTCCAAGTAATACCTTTTATAGTATGAAAGGTGGGTTAGAGCAAATCGTTGACAAAATGGTAACCATAATAAAAAGAAATCCAAACATCGATATTTTGCTACGGAAAGAAGTGTCAAAAATCGTATATCAAGAATCAGAATCAGTATTTGATGTATATGTTGAAAATACAAAGTATCAATGTAAACAATGTGTATGTGCTTTACCGAAACCGGCTCTTCTTAACTTGTCCATATTTACACCCATACGTCCTCTTCTTCATAAAGTCGAATGTGGTACCTTGTGTCGAATTTATAGTAAGTTTGATCAAGAAAATCTGTGGTTCAAAGACATAGATAAATTCACCACCAACAATGATCTACGGATGGTAATACCATATAAACCCCAAGAAGGGGTCATCATGATATCGTATAGTGATAATATATTTGCAGATCGTTGGCAAAAGTTATACAAAAAGGAAGGAATCCGCGCTGTGAATAGAAAATTACGTGAAGATATGTTGAAGAGTACCGGTATAAGTATACCCATGCCGAAACATACAGAGATTTTTTATTGGAATTGTGGTGTAGGTTATTGGGGGGTGGGTGCGGATAGTCATGAAGTAGCAGAAAAAATGATACAGCCTTACAAAAAGGTGAATCTTTTTGTTTGTGGGGAAAATTATTCAGAAAATGGACAACAATGGATAGAAGGTGCGCTTGACACAGCGGATAAAGTTCTATCGGTTTTGGCAAGGGGGGCTGAAAGCCTCCTTCACTACTAACTTCGAAGGTGGCCGAGCCACCGGAGAAGTTTGCGAAGAATACAAATCTAACCTATTCCGTAATAATACGTGGAACGATATTGATGGTTTGTAATTCTTGTGCGAGTAGTTTATAAGCGTACGGAATTTCGACCTTGGCAAAATCGGTCATATTACCACAGGTACGACATAGGTGAATACTCATATCACTCTTGGCAAATTTGGTTTGTTTCATTGATTCGTCATTGTAACAAGCGATCATTCCGCATTTTCCGCATACGTGCGTGGAATATTTATCGGATACATCGTAGAGACGTTCGCGACAGAATCGTGACATACCGTGAGCGATCATCACATCACGTTCCATTTCACCGATACGGAATCCACCATCACGTGATCGTCCTTCGGCAGGTTGGCGAGTCAGATTGACCATAGGTCCGATGGATCGACTATGTTGTTTATCATTGACCATATGTTTGAGGCGTTGGTAATATACGGGTCCGATGAAAATACTGGTTTCGATTTGTTCTCCTGTGAAACCGTTGTACATGATTTCGTTACCGTAACTTTCGTAGCCTACACGTTGTAATTCTTTACAAATGGTTTTCACATCCAGATTCCCGAAACTGGTACCATCACCAAAGATACCCAATTCAAGTAGGACTTTACCGAGAATGGTTTCTTTTAATTGTCCGATGGTCATACGTGAAGGAATCGCGTGTGGGTTTAGTATGATATCAGGTCGTAAACCGTCCTTGGTGAAAGGCATATCCGCTTCGGGAATGATCAATCCACATGTACCTTTTTGTCCGCTGCGCGAAGAGAATTTATCACCGAGAACGGGTTTACGTAGAGTACGCACACGTACTTTGGCGAAATTGTAGCCGTCACCGTTGCGTCCGGTATAATTTTTGTCGATATAGCATTCTTCGGTGGTACGAAAGGTTTTACTCTGATCTTCGTATTTGATGGTTTTGGTGGGATCATTACGGTTTTCTTTGATAGGAACGGTTTTGGCAATGATCACATCCCGGTTTTCGACCAACGAATTTTCAGGGATGAATCCTTGAGGGTTTAGTTTGTCATAATTGCCGTATTTGATTCCCTTGGTTTTGGCAGGATCGGGTTTACAACGGATAATTTCGTCACGAATGATATTTTTATCTTCGTCTTTTTCGGTATGATAAACTGTCGTCATGAAGAGTCCACGATCGATGGAACCCTTGTTGACGAGTAGACTATCTTCTTGATTGTATGCGGTAAATGACATGATCGCCACGGTAATTTGGTGTCCGGACGGAATATTATTGAGTTTCATAAAATTCATAATACGTGTATCAACTAGAGGACGTGAGGGATAAGACAGAACATACGAAGTTTTGTCCATACGCGTATCATAATTAAGTGCATATACACCGATGGCCTGTTTACCCATACAACATTGATACGTATTTCTAGGGGATTGATTATGTTCCGGAAAAGGGATACAGGAGGCGAGTACACCGAAGATGGTACTCGGGTGTATTTCACAGTGGGTATATCGAGTAACCAAACGGTGGACATTGGAGTGGTCACGTACGTCACGTTCCGTGGTCATGATATAGCCGTCTTTGGTTTTCATCGCGATCATGGCGAAATTTTGTTCTTCGGGGTCGATATATTCAATCGCAGAATGGGGTATACGACAGGAGACCAACAGATCATTCCAGGTCAATTCATTGTTCGATAATTGACGAATGATATCAGGTGTGATCAATGCCCGATTGTCTTTCACTCTAAGAAGGGGTCGGGTAAGACGACCCCCATCATTACAAACACGTATTTCCATATTTTTGTAGTCGAAGATGATGGAAGTGTAAATATTAATGATACCTTTATGTTTTTTCTCTTTGATTTCAGAGTATAGTTCGTAAGGGTGATCGGAAACACCTACCCATGCACCATTGATAAACACGCGAACTTTCCCATAGAGTTCACTGGGGCTGACGGTATCTTCCACCTTGTGAATATGTGGTAGAATATAATCGTAGAGCGATGAACTATTGGTAGGGATAGTAATATGTGCCATGTAAGCAATATTTTTGACGATACCAATGCTCTGCCCCTCTGGAGTTTCTGCACTGCAATTGCTCGGTATGAATCCCTGAGAGACAAACGAGTGATTTTCACTGCATGTTGTGAAGTCATACACCATTTCAGGTTCGATCTCACGAATGGAAAGGATAGGTACACTTACACAACCATTTCGACACGCGTGTTCCTGTACAATTTGTTCGTAACTAACTACACTAGTGTATCTGGGTTCGGGGCAAACTCCCTTTTTATGTTTGGATTTAATTTTGCGTATTTGATTTACGGTAAGTCCCGATGTTTTAATTAAGGTTTCGATGGATTCTTTTTCATAATTGTCTAATACATATTGATAATCTTTGTCACGGCTCTGTTTACTGAATGCCCTTATTTTCACATGTTCAATTGCTACAGCTGATACTCGACGTTTTTCTTCACAATAGGTATAATTGATAATGTCAACATACCGTGCCAAATTTTCAGCACCAGTATCAAACGCAATATTTACTCTTGACTTTGGTTCATTTTTAACTTTGGTGGTCGATAGATGACATTTAATATTGAATTCTAGGAACATATTGACAATTTTTTGCATATACTCGGTGGTTTCCGTTAGGAATTCATCATTAGTGGTTTGACACGTATAACCCATATGTATTTTCCAAGAATCAGTATTACTATTTTTTTGGTATGAAATTCGACACCCGTCTCCACCCTGAAATGCGGACAAGAATTCACGTTTGATCGATGGTTCGGCATTGATCAACCATTCCGGTATACACCGTCGCTCATTTGTTTTCTTACCGACAAATCCGCCTAACAATGATAATAGATATGAAAATGCTCCATCTTTGGAAACACATATCGTGCTATAATTTGTAACTCTACCGTTTGTTTTATCGATAAATTGCGTTTTCGCTTCATGTATACAAGGCCCACCAAATCCTAACGCTCGGATATCGCGTGACAATTGAAACGTATCGTATTCTTCACCAACATTGAAGGAAGATCGATAGTATTTGTACTCACCGTTTACATCTTTGGACATTCCGAGATGACCATCAGTATTCAGTGCACCGATTAATCGGGCAATAATTTTGAGTTTATAATTAATAATAGGTATGTTAAGGAAGTTGAGTTCCAACAGTTCCATACGGTAATGCTCCAATACATCCTTCTCATGAATAACAACACGGGTAGTATTCTCATCGGGAATCATTTTCACCATGTGACGAATGACCATTTTGTCGCCTTCACGCAAGTCACATAATTTCACCATTTCATATTTCCCATCACCCTGATTTACCAAAAACGGGTGTTCGGCAGTGGCCTTGATGGTTCTACCACTGATGGTGGTAATTTCAAACAATTTATCGGGCATTTTACCGAAGAAATTGTAGATGGGGGACGGCTCGTCCATCAATGTGGTGCGATTGACGGTATTGACAAAATCACCTTCATGTATATCTTTGATTTTTTTCATATCGATGCGATTCGACATGAGAACCTCGGAATCGCCTGTCAAACACAAAAACCCATAGGTTGTATTGTGTAATTTTCGTGGGGCGATGAGTTCACCACTTTTTTCAAGTGGAGTATTGATACGGCGAGAGTGACTTAAACTAGAGAGATAGGTCAAACGATTGAGTACTTGGGCGACACCGACTTTACTACTATTGGATTGTTTAATACTGAAATCACCGGTGGCCAAAGCACGATTAATCCCGTTTTCGATGGTGGTCGATTTCATGATTTTGTAGATATTGGTCATATTGATGATATTTTCGTAATTGTCCATGGAACGCCAGGATCCGTTGTTGATTTCACGTACGACTTGTTTTTGCATTTCCTTGACTAATTTGTTGAAGTAATTTCGGAAAAGATTGTTGAGCAAGGTACCGGTGAGTTCGATACGTTTATTCACATACGAATCACGATCATCCGGTTGTCTCCATCCGAACGATGTCTTGATTAATTTTTGGCACATATAGCCGATCATATATAATTTCTGGGTGAGCGTTTTACAGTGAGGGAAAAGATCATTATTGAGTACATCATTGGTGAATTCTTGTTTTTTACGGGCTCCCTTTTCTTTATCCATATTGATAGGGGTATAAGCGACCGCTGCGGTAATATGACGTAAAGCATCTTCCTGTGTCATATATTTGTTAGCATCGATGATGGAGGCCTGAAGAAATTCAAGAATGAGTTGTTGTTCTGGAGATTGTGTCGGAATTTGTAAAAGAATATATTCACATATAGCTTTGTCACTAAGAACACCCAATGCACGAAAAACGACAAACAATTCAATGGGTTGTTTGATACGTGGAATATTCATATAGATGGCATGTCCGAACCCGTTATTTTTACTGGCAATCATCATTTCGATTTGTTTGGGTGAAATACATTTAAAATCAGGGATAGATTTGATTTCGGCAAACCATGACCATTTGGTGGTATTTTTGCCGTCGAAACAGTAAACGCGATTTTCAGCTGCCCGTTCTTGACCCAACACAGTTTTTTCCGAACCTTTGATGATAAAATACCCACCACAATCCATGGGACATTCACCCATATACGCAGGGTCAATGGATTTATTTTGAGTTAACACACATATGGACGATTTCAACATGATAGGCATTTTCCCGATGTTAACTTTAGGAATGATTTTCGAGATGATACGCGGGTTGTCCATGGATTCCGTATTACGCACGGTGTAGTCGATTTTGATATCGACGGTCATGGTGGAGGCGTAGGTGAAATTCCGCAATTTGGCTTCTTGTGGATACATGGTTTTGGTAGCACCATTATTTTCGTAAATTTGTGGAGGGTATAATTTAAAATTTTGGAAAGAGATGGAAACTTCGAGTAGATATTTGTCTTGTAATTCGACGTAGTCATTTTCTGAACGAACCACCACCGGATTAAACATTTGGATGGTTTTTTGCATTTGGTAATTGATAAAATGGTTATAGGATTCAATTTGATGACGTACCAAACGATCGAGATGTTGACCGTGGAAATAGGATTCCAGAATAGTAAATGGTTCATCGATATAGTCACCTAGATGATCCAACACACCACCTGTGTTTGTGGTGGTGGTGGGGTTTTCATGACTACACTGAACGTGAGCCTCCTCATTCTGCTTCCGAGCAAGCTCGTCCACCGAATGGCCTTCTACCATTTTTTCTGTATTTTCAGTATGGTCAGTGGGCAGAATGCCTACAACTACTAACTTCGAAGGTGGCAGAGCCACCGGAGAAGTTTGGGGTTCCTTCATCATATCTTCTAATATATGTTTTACTTCATTACCGGTACCTTTTAGTTCAGTAATATCTAACTCTTCTGGCTTATGTTCCAACTCTGTCGCCTTCGAAGTTAGTTGTGGCAAGGGGGCTGAAAGCCTCTGCACTACTAACTCTGTAGGTGACCGTAGGTCACCGGATGAGTTTGATAAGGGACCTTCGGTCCCTGTGCTAGACGGTTCTACTACATTATCTTGTATGGAGACTTTGGGTTTACGTGGTGCCCTGGACTTGGGTTTTTGAATCAAAGTGGTCATTTTGGGTAAAATGGATCTTTAAGTTATAACAGATCGAAAATATATGTGATTGGTACCCTTTTATGATTACATAGATAATCAAATCAATTTTCTAAATCATTTATCGAAAATGATGTAAAAAAAACAGAATCGTAGGGCGTCAACCGTCAATGGTTTGTGGAACTAATCTATCCCAAACTTCTCCGGTGGCTCTGCCACCTTCGAAGTTAGTAGTTGTAGGCTTTTCAGCCCACTGACTAGAATAGAGGCTAAAATATAATTTCGAGATCGGCTAATTTCCAATATTCAACATGATTACCGGAGATGGGACGTTTTAAAATGAATGGTATTTTTTTTTCCTGAAATTCTTTAAGAGCAATCAGATAGCCATCAATGACATTTTCATCGACGTCCACCATAGGTTTTGCACCGGCATTAATTTGACGAGCACGTTCACCTAAAATTCGTGCCTTTTCGTATTTGGTAACAAATGGTAAAGATTTATGTAAAGGATCAATAATCAGGCCATTTTTATCACGTACCACTTTGCACATAATTTCGATTTCATCATTGTTATGTACTTGCATTTCTGGGTAATATTCGGATATGATATCTTTTTTTTGGTTTTCTTTGAATTTTTGTAAATAGTGTTCGTCTTCCTCTTCGTCTTCCTCTTCGTCGTCGTCGTCGTCGTCGATATTAAAAGCAAAGTTCATACCGGGTGGTGCGGAAACGGTGGTAGAGTTAGGACCACCGATCATACCAGTATCATCGTCATCATCTAAATCATCATCGATATCTTCGTCCTGATCATCATCCTGATCTTCGTCCAGATCTTCGTCGGCATCATCATCTTCTGCGCCACTCATCATAACACGTTTGGTTTTAACAGGTACATCATCGTCATCGTCCTCTTCGTCATTATCCATGATGGGATCGTTTTTTTCATCATCGTCGTCGGCCATAAATTTTGACATGATTGTAGTATGAATATATGCGAATAACTTCTATATGTATTATGAGTATTTTACATAATATGTAATGAATCAATTTTTGCAAAAAAAAAGAGATTATAACGATTTTGGAAACGGGTTCTAAACGTTTTGCTACAAAGCCTCTACACTACTAACTCTGAAGGTGTCCGTAGGTCACCGGAAGAGTTTGGTCGTCTCGGAAAAACATCTTACGAATGCCAAGTATGATTACAGACAGTACACATATATAAATATTTCAATCTCTCTTCATCATAACGAATATACAACACTTCGCGGTCAGTTTTATCTTTATCATCGGTGGCATTTGTGGAACATCCTTCATTTGGACACGGAATATTATAAATCCGCGGGAGTGTGGGGTCAAGTTTGGTATATTTATTAACAATATGATGAAAGGTTTGTTCGGATTTTTTCATTTGGGTATTTAATACACACTGTATATCGGTATTGTCGGCATCATTATCCACGTCACCACAATTACGGCAATAATGCGATAATTTATTGGGATCACGAGTATCGACGCTAATATAATACATGTTGTCACACACTTTGCAAAATTTCATGATAAATATAGATAGTATAAGATATGTCTGTATATCTATTTCGTTAGTGAATGCAAAAAAATTCAATTTTTGGCCAGAGGGACGAAGTCCTTCCAACTACTAACTTCTTAGGTAGCCGTAGGCTACCGGAGAAGTTTGGCAATAGGCCGAACAAAAAATTGAATAAAATTGGAATCAACATAAAAATATCGTTATAATATACAATAGGATTAACGGAACACCCATAATAATATGAAACAAGTATCCTCAACTCATATGTCGTCATCAAAATTTTCAGAATATTTAAAAAAGCATTATATACGGTCAGCGTCAAGTTCAAGTCTTTTAGATGAACAAAGCGTGATACAAGAGAAAACCAACACACGAATAGCGGACAAATCATCGGGTATAAGTGGTGGTACATATCATATACCCGACCCCGAATATAATGATTTTATAAAATTGTATTATAATGAAATATATGTGAAAGGTCAAGCAGAATATTTGACAGAAAAACAATTAACAACCGGTGGGCCGATTGTGGTAGACGTAGATTTACGTTACGATTATGAAATCACCGAGCGAAAACATACAAAAGAGCACGTGGTGGATTTGGTCTGTCAATATTTAGAAGAATTAAAAACCATGTATCAATTTGATACTGACACCCATATTCCCATATTTGTATTTGAAAAGCCTAGTGTAAATCGTGTAAATAGTGAAGGTAAGGAAAAGATCACAAAAGATGGAATTCATATGATTATAGGGTTACAGGCGGATCATACGGTACAGATGATATTACGAAAAAGGATAGTAGAAAAGATAGGTGAAATTTGGGAAGGATTACCGATAAAAAACACATGGTCGGATGTATTTGACGAGGGTATTAGTAAAGGCTGTACGAATTGGCAATTGTATGGTTCATGTAAACCGAACAATGCTACGTATCGTTTAAAGTATGTATTTGATGTACATTTGGACCCAGAGGACGGAGAATTTGTGATGCCTGAGGTGAAACCATCTATGTACGAATTATCGGAAGATAAATTTATGCAATTGTCGGTTAGGTATCGTGGACATCCGTCGTTATTTATGACCAATACGTTTATTACAGAATATCAAGAAAAAAAAACAGGAACCACTAGTAGTAGTAGTAGTAGTAGTAGTGGTATATCAACCGACACCCAGCGGTATATACAGTCAAATGATATGGCATTAAGAACGGTTCCAATGGATATTTTAAATATTCGTACCAAAGAACAGTTGGACATGGCGATTCAACAATTTCTCGATTCATTGGCACCGACTGATTTCGAATTACGCGAAGTATATGATTATACGATGGCATTACCCAAATCTTATTATGGATCGGGGTCATTTACAAAGTGGATACGTGTGGGATGGGCATTACGAAATATTAGTTTTCGATTGTTTATCGTATGGGTAGCATTTAGTGCTCAGGCAGATGGATTTTCCTATACAAATATTCGGTCGGATTTGTGGGAAAAGTGGTCGGGATTTGATATGAAGGTGGTGGGTGAAGGATTGACAAAACGATCGATCATGTATTGGGTAAAACAGGACAATCCAACCAAGTACAAGAGCGTGAATGAGAATAGTGTTGATTATTTCATTGACATGACACTGGAAAGTTGTACAATGTCAGCAAATAGTTCAGACAAACGGTCCAAGGGTAGTGGTGATTATGATATTGCCACGGTATTGCATCAATTGTTTCGAGATGAATATAAATGCGTCAGTGTCAAGGCCAATATATGGTATCGATTTAAAAATCATCGTTGGGAGGAGATTGATTCCGGTACAACATTACGTAAGGCCATCTCTGTGGAATTACGTGATATTTACTCGACAAAAATGGGTAAATTGGTGCGTCAACGAGTACAATTAAAAAGTCAGGAAAATCAAGATAACGTGGACAAATTAAAATTTCTACAATTGCGTTTGGACGCGGTGTCCGATATAATGCAACGTTTGGCGCGTACCAATGATAAAAAGAACATTATGGTGGAAGCGAAGGAATTGTTCTTTGATCCACTGTTTTTACAAAAATTAGATGACAATCCATATTTGTTATGTTTTAACAATGGCGTGGTCGATTTCAAAACGAAGACATTTCGACGTGGTTTACCGGAGGATTATTTGTCAAAATGCACAAAGATCGATTATCATCCGATAGATCCAGTACGTCATGCGACCACGGTGAGTGAAATCAAAGATTTTATGCAGAAGCTCTTTCCGTCACCGGAACTACATACTTATATGTGGGATCACTTAGCGTCAACATTGATCGGTAACAATATGAACCAGACATTCAATATGTATATTGGGATTGGATCGAACGGTAAGTCGATTCTGGTGAATTTGATGGAACAGGTATTGGGTGATTACAAAGGGGACGTTCCATTGACACTTTTGACACAACAACGAACCCGTATTGGTGGATTATCACCAGAATTGGTGGCATTAAAGGGGGTTAGGTATGCGGTGATGCAAGAGCCATCCAAGGGGGATCGTATCAATGAAGGTATCATGAAACAGGTCACAGGTGGTGATCCGATTCAAGCTCGTGCTCCGTATATGCCCCAGATGGTAAACTATATTCCCCAGTTTAAGTTGGTGGTATGTTCGAATGAATTTATGGAATTGCGTAGTCAAGATCATGGTACACGACGGCGTATTCGTGTAGTGGATTTCGAGGCGCTCTTTTCCGAGAATCCTGTAACGGACGATCCGGATAAGCCATATCAATACAAATTGGACAAGACATTACGTGAGAAGTTCGTGGTATGGCGTGAAATATTTGCATCGATGTTGGTAGATATTGCGTATGTGATGAATGGTAATGTAACTGATTGTCCGAAAGTGATGGCATCGAGTAATTCCTATTTGGATCGTCAAGATTTCATATCGGAATTCATGACAGAACGGATTGAGGCTTGTGAGAATGGGTGTGTACAAAAGAGTCATTTGGGCAGAGAATTTCAAGACTGGTATTCGATGAATTTTGGTGGAAAACCACCGAATACACGGGATGTGTCGGACGCTATGGACAAACGATTTGGAAAAATGAGTTGTGGTGTTTGGCGTGGTATTCGATTCAAGCAACATGGAAGTATTGGATCCAACCATGGTGATGATAATAGTACGATTCATACTCATTCGCATGATTTTGAGAATGAGAATGTAGAGATAGATTTGAACGAATTGTAGATGATTCCACCGGAAGAATGGGGGGGGGTATTATTTGATGTATCGAAGTGATTTGGATCCATCCACCCATATATGTATTTCACCGATTTTGGTCGAAGATTTGAATAAATCGTCGCTCATTTGTTTGAAATAGGGAATATTGGTGATAAGATCTTTTAACGCAAGATGCATATCTTCCACATTTTTTATTTTACTATCCGAATCACGGAACCCAGTAAAATGAATACCATCTATTTCAAGGGTACCATACCATTCTTGAGCATCAAAATTGTGATAGGGATATTCCTGTTGTATTAGTTGTTTTTCTAAGGTGTCTTCAAAAACAACTTGATTTAATATGTGTTGTAAATATACGGAAGTTTCTCCACTATATTTGTCAGGTGTTTTATGTATAATATGACATAATCGTAAATCGTGTGATTTATTCCGTTTGTTCGCCGAAATATAATATTTTTCACCAGTAAATTCTTCATCCTCCAAATATTTATAACTAGTATTATATTGATGTTCGAGGTTGTTCAAAACGTTGGTTTTTAATAATTGATAAAAATGGTTTGAATTGTATTTGGTGGATTCAACCCATTTTTTGGGTGCTTTTTCGTAAACAGGCATTTTATCATAAAAAAAAGATCTTCCATAATCCAAAATTTTGGCAATATTGAATGTATTGAATTCGATTACTTCACCGTTAGGATAATAATATTTCATGGTAACATATTGCTTATTATTTTTGATATCGAGTATTTCCTTTTTTAAATGGAGTCTCTCCAATGCCGAAAATCCTCTTGATTTCGAACCCACGGCTTGATTTAAAGGTAACGTTTCACCAACCGTATATAACATCACATTACTCGTATGTAAATCATAATGTGTGAATTCATTGGACATCATCGCCAACGGACAATAAATTTGATATAGGAATTGAACTAAATGATAAGAGAAGAAGGTTTCAACGCGTTTATAATTAGTAACATATTGTTTTAAAGTAGAAGCATTATGAATATGTTGAATCAGCACGGCATAAAATTTTGAATTGTAATATGAATTCACAATATTTTCAGATTGTAAAAAGTAATCGTAGTTCAATGGATTCCGCCTCATTAATTGTAAATTAATATTCAAATCGCCTTTTGATAATTTGGTGTATTTTGATTTTTGTTCTTCAGGCCAAAAATAGGATCCGTATGTTTCTAGAAAACAAGGAAAAATATCATTTTTTTTGTTGATAAAAATACCGACAAATGCTTCATAGTATAAATTATCGGCATTCTCTTTTTTAGCAGATTTTAAGATGGAATATAATTTATAATCATCTTTTACAAAAGGTATTTCAATGATAAACCCGTTGGCAGACGGTGACCCAATCAATTTCCTTTCCTTAGTAATAGAGAGTGCAAAATCGAAGTTATTAAAATATTGGCGTATTTTATCAGTTTCAACGCCGAATGAAATACATTGCCCGGTATTCGGACATATTTTATCTAAAAACGTACGTATATTATGTGAAGTAGGGTTGGTCATAAATTCACGAACCAGTGGATTGGGTTGTATTACCGGACGTTTATTCGTAGTAAGAACATATTCGGTACGATTTGTACGGGTGTAATTTTGAATACTTTTGACGATAGCATCACGGATGCGTCTGGTCAATTGTTTTTTTTTTGGGGTGGTGGTAATGAAAGAAGGTTTACGTATCATGGTTGAGTGAGGTAGTTCTTGATCAGAGGACTCACGTTCTTTGTAGCCTTCAACAACCAATTTCGAAGGTGGCTTCGCCACAAGAAAAGTTTTGTCAGAAGCGGAAGTTCTCATACCGATAGCCGAAACAGTTTGATTCGAATGCGGTTTCAAACTTTTACGCAATGGTTTTTCAGTATAACTATTGGTGTTGAATGATTTCAATAAATTCATATATATATTATTTGGTCACATAAATATCACCTCGATCTTTTTTATACGTATCGATAGGGTTTTCACCATAAGGAGCCTGTATTAGCATGGTATAAATATAGTTACCTCCGATATATATCCACGTTTCCAAAGGATAAATCACAAAAGGATAAGCTAGAAACAACAATATGATACCAATTTTGAATCCCCTAGAATACACTTGGTTTTTGATAAATAACATATAACACAAAATCAACAAAACAATAAAATATACCATAAATAAGCCGTTGTATACCATGGACAAAGTATCAGATGTAGAAGATTGATACTGAAACCGTTGTGTATCCGTGGTTTTTTGAGACTTTAATAATTGAATATATTGCATGATTCGTGCATTTTCCGAAATCAATTGATTATATAATATTTCGTTGGTGTTTCCAGCAAATTTATCTCCGGTATTGTCGTGTATTAACCCCTGAGCTTTCCAACTTTGAATTGTTTCGGTATCAACACCACGAATAGTTGCCATATAATATTATATTATATTTGGATAGGATATCAATAAGGAGAATAATCGCCAATTTCACTGGGACCATACGGTAACGTTTCCTTCTTTACTGTTGTATATTTGCCCGCGAATGATTCTTTCACACAAACATTATGGGAACTATCCCAAATCGTATTATCAGCGATCGAACAACAAGAGGGGCCAACACAGGTGCCGGAAGAATCCATCGCATTCATGGCATGAGAAGAAGAAGCAACCAATCCCGTGGCGCCATTATTAGTCGCGGGGAAAGGAATCTGTTGAATATTCAACTGGTCGTAATAAATCGTATCACGTGATATTAAATAATAATATGTCCAGAAGCAGAATATAAATACAGATACAATGATTAAAATATCAACAATCGTAGCTAAAGCCGACCACTCTGGAAAAGCGACCGAAATATAAGACATAAAAATCATGACAACGATTCCAACTACGACTACGACCAACATCTTGGTATATTCTTTTTGTCTCTTGGTATAACTATCATTCATTTGCATCATACGTTGTTGGGTGGATAATGCACTATCGATGGTTTGTTTTTTATTATTTAATCGGTTCATTTCATTGTTGACAATGCTATCAACGCCAGATTGTTGTGCTAATACATTTCCAGAAGTATTACTACTCATTGCAGTACTAATTTGATTCAAATTATGATTGATATTGGATAATTCAATACTAGTGTCAATCTGATCACCGTTGGTATTTTTTACCAATGGTGAATTGACTAAATAATTTTGTAATATACTCATTAATCCAGCGACATCTACATAGGATGTTTGGGCAGGGGCGATCGTAACAACCGGATTCGTAGTGGCCGGATTCGTAGTGGCCGTATTCGTCGTTATTGATGACATTGTGTTATGACAAAAATATTGTGTATAAACTATACATAATATTTACATATTCCTAAGGAACAAATGTAAGAAATCCGATAATAGTGGTAGCCAAAGCGATATTCGCAAAAATATACATGTTATTTTGTGAAATCATACGATTTTTAGTATCGGAAATCATGGCGCCTAATAACGATTTATCATTATTTAACAAATTGCCATTAGCATCGATCATATCATACTTTTCGTTGGAATTGACTGATTTGGACAATTTGGCATACTGATTATATATTTTGTCATTCAAACCATGGTACATTTGGTTTATTTTCGTGTTTTGAGATTGAATATTGGAAGAATATTGATTAATCGCTGCCAAATTCCCGCAAATATCTTGCAAACATTGTTTCGAATTTAAGGTTTGGCATGCCTTGGGATTGTATCCGGGTACAAATGATTCCTGTTCCTTACCGTCAAATTTCCCCATATTGGCACTGATAGTAGGATCACTACAAGCCCCTTCTTTGTTCGGCAAAGGATTGTACGGATTCAAATTGGTACTATAAGAACTATACGATTTGAATTGGTCCGATGAAATCATGGATTTATATGTAGGGGTATATCCATTTACATTACAATTACTAGTAATTTCTTTGTCACGAAGATTCAAAATGGACGATTTTACATTGGTATTCACTGGGGTTGGTAAATAGGGCGGTGAAGTATCGTCATTATTCACAATACAATGTGAAACATTGTCATTGGTAGTATATGAAAAATAATAACTACAACCGGTAGTTTGATTACACAAGGATTCGCAATCACTTTTATTCATATTGTCTTTTTGAACCAAATGGGTCAAACTTCCCCGGTCACCTTCAGAGGTATTCTGCCCCCTGACCAAATTGGTAGTATTCGGTGGGTGAGAACTAATCGGTTTATATGTATTCATATAATTCAAAATATTCGAATTGATAGGTACATACTGCAAAGTTTGGTTACTAGTATCTACTAACATATGTTTTCCCAGTTTCATATCCCCATTTATACTGAACAAATAATAAACATTGGGTGGATCCGTACTCAGTGTATAGGTTCGTACTGAGTTCATAGCCGTAGTGGTCATTAATACTAAATTGTTATTATTATCGATCGTTAATTTGCACTTACCGTCGGAAGAAATAAGTGGGTTTTGCGCACTAAGAGATTTTCCAACTTGTAAATATTGTAAATCAGTACCTGCTTGTTTTTTCGCGGTATACGTGTTTATCCAGTCCGTATTTTGAACAGCAGTTTGCATCATGGTCTGTACCTGATTCGCAATATGGGTATATCCGGTATTAGAAAACAAATCCCATATTTGCCCGTTTCCATTCGATACGATTAAATTTCCCCCCACGGCCAATTGAAGCGTAAAAGTACAATTCAAAATCTTGGCAAGATTCGTGACAACGATGGGTTGTCCTAGTGGTTGTGTGAATGTATTTGTGATGGTTTCGTTACCCAATATCGAACTGGAATTTATCACTGCATTGGAACTCGGTGTTTGTTGTAAATTATGTACAACACTATAAATATGATCAGACGTATTACCTGTATAATTGAAATGATCAAACGAATAAGACATATATTTTAATCCACTGGTCGTATCCGACTTGTTTTGTTCATTCACGGTATAATAAGTATTCAATGATTCATTGTTCATGGTAAGTGCGGGGGTTGATTGAAAAGAAGTACCACCAACACATTGACTGTATGCAGATGTAATCTGTATATTCGTGGTAGAAGATCCGGTGACTAAGGATAAATTCCCGTCCGAATTCAGAGTCAAAGTAGCCCCCTGCGAACCATTACTATTACCATTGCACGTAGCGATGGTGGTGGAAGAATATTGTTGACCATTCGCATTGGCCAATGCCATACGTAATTTTTGATTATGTGCTTGATTGTTGGTGATATCATATTCGGTGATAGAAACATGGAACAGACTAGCAGAAATGGATTCAGGAGTATTCTGTAACAAGGCGTAATGAATTTGTATGGGTTCATAGGGCGTTCCATATACATCCGTAATCGTAAAAAACAATCCAATACCATTCGATACCAATTGTCCATTTTGACTGACCGAAACCGAAAATGGTGCCTGAATACCATTACATACATATTTTATTCGCACAGGATAATATAGTTCGGAAACGATATTAACTGGAGTATTTTTACCACTATTCGACGATGTGCAATTGGTGGGGTTATAATTTACCAAAGCAACATCACCTATCCACAAATAGGCGGGTTGTGAAGAAGCAATTTGGAAAGTATATTGCCCGGAATTCGTTGTCTTAAAAAAACCAAACCATTCCACAAACAATGTGCTATTTTGCGCTTGTGTACTAAGATTGGTAGTATTAACCGCAGTAGCGAGTGATATAAAATTGTCACTTTGCCCAGTTACAATCACACGATTGATGGTAGGGTCAATATAGGGACGATTGAAGAAAATTTGTGTGCTTTCACTGGTACTCAGGGACGGTTGATAAATGGTTGATAGTAATCCGGTGGAAATATTGTACTGCTGTTGATTGTTGTGGAAATAGTTGTATTGTAGAAACAATTGGTTTGAATACAGTGTTTCAACAGCCAATTGAGCAGTCAAATTATCATATAGATCGTTAAATACTGATTTCATGATTACCGATGCATCATCTTTACCGGTTCCTGACCCTTCGGAAGTAGTGATCCATCCCAAAGCATTTTTTGTGTAATCACCTAAAATTGTGTTTGATGTCTTCGGATCTACCTCAAATGATTGATAATAATGAGTGCTATTATATGCTTTTGCCGGGTTAGAAATAAAATTTAGAACTTGACTTGCGATATCAGTCATCTGTAACAAAATGGTATTCAAGTCTTATATATGATTGTATAGAGATAAGATGATATGTATGTCATCTTATCAGATGTCTCCGCTCCTACCAAAGTCCTCCCGACCTCAGATCTTGCGTAGAATGTGTCTTATTCAACAACTGGTTTTTACAAGTTACGTTTGGTAAAAAAATAATATAACAAACTACTGGCTAAAATGGTCCAAAGAATCGTAGCATACACTGCCGAGTCGGCATCTTGTCGATATATAACGGGTATACTACCATTCATTTCGTACAATTCTTGTAATTTAGTATCCAATTCGTTACGTAAGGACAGCATCTGGTTGTAATTTTGTGCAGTATGATTCATGGAACTATCCGTATTCGTCGGTGTTTGACCCACCATGGTAGAAATCGATGTTTGCAATTCATCAATTTGTTGTAACAATTGTGTAGAATCTGGTTTATTACAATTGGCGGAACTGTAGACGAATTTATTCGAACTAGAATCACGCAAAATATGACCGGTATTCGGATCAATCACTGGTTGTTTTTCGACACACATCAGATACGATGTGTATGCTGAATTGTAGTTTTGTAAACTGGTATATACTTGTGAGGTTTGTGAATAAATTTTATCTTGGTCAGGATTACTCTTACTCATTATACTATACAGTCTGAAAGGATAATTAGGTGGCTTTTGCCGAAACCATCGCTAAAACACCCATAGCGGTAATACCGACACATAGATTAACCAGTTGATGTATTTGAGTATTATATTTACCACGAATATCGTAAGACAATTCGTTTCCGGCAGATGCTTCCGTTTGTAATTCGATTAAATTATTCGAATAAACATAATTTTTACAAACTTCCTTATAGATTTCATCTTTGGTGGACGATGATCCCGCCATTTGTAATATGGTGGTGGTGGAATTCATAGGGGGTGCAGTAATAATAGGTGGTGGAGTAGTAGCACAAGGACAATCGGACGTGGTACCGGAAGAAGTAGAACTTGCCGTGGCCATACTTTGAATAATATGTTTGGGATTCACCATAGAGTCACATTGAGTCAAATCGTAATCTCCAGAAACGGAAACCCAAAAAAAATCATTCGGACTATAGTGCATAAAATAATTATCCATGATCTAGTAAAATAACAAACGGTATATATGGTATGGTTACACACAAATACGATAATAAGTGGTTTCCAATGCTGTACTACTATTACGAATCATTTCACATACTTGCCGTGGTTTCATGCCTATGGCCAATGCTAAAGGATCAAATCGAGAAATTTCAGGTAATTGGGTATCATCCTTAATGTTGTATTTTTCCCAGAGTGCTTTTTTTTCATCATTATTTAAAATACGTGTGGTGGGTGTCAATTGATGTGATAATATATTGTATTGAAGCCGTCGAATATTATGTATAATAATGAAAACCCCATCATGATCATATAAATATTCCAGTTTGGCCATAATACATTCATTGGGTTCGTCATCAGATACAATAATGAAAATATCGGTTTCTTTATTCAATACATTTTCGGTGTTAAATAAATCGTCTACAAATACATCTAAATTATTCTGGCGTACATGATTTGCATATTTAATATATACTTTTTTGGTTTCGGTTGTATGATTCAACAACATGTCCAATTGAGAATTGGTATGCATGGCGTCTACTTCATTAATGCTAAATCCTTCGTAGTCTGTCACATCAAACCCCTGTACACGTAACAATTCAATCAGATTTTTACGTGAATTGTATAAACTGATAATATACTGTGATGAAGACATGATCGGTTATGATTATGTAATATACGGCGAAACTGATGATTGATTATGTAAATTATATACATAATCATTTCTTTATTCAATTTTCGCATTCAACCGATAACTTATCCGATAGGGACGACGTACCGGAAAACTGAAGGTTTGGGCAAGGTGCGGAACGCACCGAACTACTAAGTCCGAAGCAAGCTTCGCTTGCGGAGGACTTTGGCAAGAGGGCTGAAAGCCTTCAACTACTAACTTCTCCGGTGGCAGAGCCACTGGAGAAGTTTGGTGGAGATGGCAAAGTAGCGGAAATGTTTGTATCCGATAATTTGGAAAGGCCTTTATGACTCAAAGATTTCAGGGTGGAAACACGTTTTGGATCCATATTTTTCAGAGTGAAACTATGATTTGTGGAATTAAAATGCAAAGAGGGAATAGCAGTAATTTCGTTTGCGTCTTTGTCATATATCAAATCTTTGGTTTTGGACAATTTGCCTTTTTCGAGACAGTCCACAAAAAATAATTTTAAAATCTTAACATCTTTCATAGGAAATCCATGTTCTTTACCGTATTTTTCAGCGAACATATGTAATTTTTGTATTTTCACTGTTTTATCTAATTTGTTCCATGATTCGGTTTTGTTGTTATTTTTTTCCGTTTCTAACATCAAATCCATCGCATTCAGTGATAATTCTGTCTTGGTAAATACAGTTCCAGAATTAGGTGTATTGCTGTACATTTTGGGTGTAGAACGAAATACCATTTTATCATCTTGTTCTTTCTTATGTTTTGTCTTGGAATCTTTGATTGCGTTTTCTACGCGTACAATCTCATTGGTAGGAATAGGAAATGGGAACATTAAAATAGGTCGAAGTGTTTATATCGATTTAGTGTTCAGTATTACTATAATATAGAACATTGCTTCTAAGCACTTTTCGAAAAAAGAAATAAACACGCATATAGTATATTCATCAATGCCAAATAGAACGTACATAGAATTCAGTAATCCTGTAAGTGTAAAAACGTCATCGAAACTGCCCAAACTTCTCCGGGTGCAAAGCACCCTTTGAAGTTAGTAGTTCGGTGGCATTCTGCCCCATTGCCAAACTCTTCCGGTGACCTACGGTCACCTTCTGAGTTAGTAGTGCAGAGGCTTTCAGCCCCCTTGCCAAACAAATGAGTATGAACATAATGTTTACGGATAATTCAAAAGTATGTTACAAACCACATAGTTTATCCGTAGGTGGAGTGGGTACGGTGCGAAATTCCCGTTCCAAGTCATTTCGAACGTAAATATATATGATATGATGGACGATAATTCAACCACAAAATATGTATCGATGGAATTGATAACCCACAAGAGTAAAAAAACAACCCAAGAACAAAAAAATAAGGAGTCAGTCGCCTACCTCAGAGCACCTTCTGTGCTCAAGGGTGGAGACCCCCAAAGGGGGTCTATTACCCAAAGGGGGTCTATTACCCAAAGGGGGGTCACTGACCGAGTTAGTAGTGAAGAGGCTCACGTTCCGTGTAGTAACGGAAGCCCCTTACCATCAGGGTCTTCTGAGACTAAAAAAAAGACACGTTTAGTCACCGATACCAAATCTTGGTTAACCAATGTGACAAATCGAAAAATCAATTTGCATGATCCAGAAATTCAGTGGAGTTGTTTGACGAATACGGTAGAATATCCGATAATTGAACGCCAGATAGTGAATAAAATTCGTGGTTACAAATCCCAAGATATGGATAAGGGAATCTACCAAGAAGAACAGTTTGTGACCTATCCGTACGTTTATGCATTGATTCAAGAATATAAAATGCAATGTTATTATTGTAAAGAGTCGACTATGATTTTGTATGAATGTGTGCGTGAACCGAAACAATGGACTTTAGAACGAATCGATAATTCAGCAGGTCACAATTGCGGTAACGTACAAATAGCCTGTCTTCAATGTAATTTACGTCGACGTACAATGTTCCAAGAAAAATATGTATTGACCAAACAAATGATGAATGTGACCAAACTTCTCTGAATATCGTATAATAATATATCTGACAATATCTACAATATAATAGGAATACATCGGATGAAAACACCTAGACTAATTTTAACGGTGGGAATCATGATTTTAGTATTGTATCTATTATCTTTACTCTGGTTTTTTTGTTTGAAAAATTATACGAAAAAAACCCTAGAAAAAATGACTTTATTACAGTCCCCATCGGTAATTCCTCTGAATATTTTTCAAACATGGCATACCAAAGACTTACCACCATATATGAAAAAATGTGTTCAGACGATCCAGGACTGTAATCCGGAATTTAAACATTTTTTGTATGATGACCAAGAATGTCGTGATTTTATTTCCAGGAATTTCGATGTTGAAGTATTGTACGCTTATGATTCTCTCATACCAGGAGCATACAAGGCGGATTTATGGCGATATTGTGTTTTATATAAATATGGTGGAGTATACATTGACATCAAATATCAATGTGCCAATGGATTCAAATTAATACAATTAACCGACCAAGAATATTATGTAAAAGATCGTGAACAGAATCGTAATGGTATTTATAATGCATTTATGATATGTAAAGCGGGAGAACATATCATGGAGAAATGTATCAATCAAGTAGTAGAAAATGTGCGTAACCGATTTTATGGGAAAAGTGCACTGGATATTACTGGTCCGAACATGATGACTTCTTTGTTTACCAACAATGAACTCCGTAATCTAGTTATTTTGTATTTACATAACAACGGTAAGGATATCGTATATAATGGTACTGTAATATTGTCAGCTTATCCAGAATATAGAATAGAACAAAAACAATACCAAAAAACATTACATTATGATGATTTATGGAAAAAACGTGAAGTATATGTATAGTATAGCAAGATGAGAACGTTCGAACAGGATGAACCACACGAATTACGTGTGAAAGAAAATGCCACCAAGATACGTTTGATCGACCATATGATTGCCAAGAAATTCAAATATTACAATAATAGCATGTTTTATGTAATCTATACCAATTATATTAGTAATCACCAAGAAATTATTGGAAGACTGTTATATGACGCGTTTTCAATATATTTTGACGAAGAATTGATAATGAATATCGATCATAAAGTGATAAATATGATTCGTATGGCGTCATTTACACCGGCCATGTACGATTTCTTGGAAGAATTTTATTCCTTATTTTTGTTAGAATAGGTCAGTGGGTCAGAGACCCCCGAAGGGGGTCTCAACCCTTGAGCACCTTCGGTGCTCTGAGGGCAGAATGCCTACAACTACTAACTTCGAAGGTGGCAAACTTCTCCGGTGGCTCTGCCACCTTCGAAGTTAGTAGTGAAGAGGCTGAAAGCCCCTTGCCAGAGTCACCGGAGAAGTTAGGCGAAAATACGGCGTCAAAACATATACAAATATAGTATTTGAATATTTGTATATGAACAATAAAACGTATTCGTCTTGGTTACCTATTCTGGTCGCGTTTATTATCACCGGAAGTATATTATACTATCAACTAGCGTATGCGCAACGAAAAATCCCCCTACGGGTATTTCAAACATGGCATACTCATGATTTACCCCCCATGATGCGACAATGTGTGGAACAAATGCGTGATCAAAATCCTGAATTTGAATTTGAATTGTATGATGACCAAGAATGTCGTGACTTCTTGGTCAAATATTTTGATTCAAAAGTAGTGGAAGCATATGATCGCTTGGTACCCGGGGCATTCAAGGCGGATTTATGGAGATATTGCGTGTTGTATATTCATGGTGGTGTTTATATGGATATCAAATACAAGTGTGTAGGGGATTTTCGGCTATACGACTTGGTAAAATCAACGTGTTGGTGTGGTTGTCGTAAAGATACATGGATCTATGAAAATGATCCTCTCTTGGTGTATACGGGACTCTTGATACGTCCACCCAAATGTCCCAAGATGTGGAATTGTATATGGAAAATTGTGGTAAATGTCCAAACCAATGAATATGGACGAACGTTTACTTCACCTACGGGTCCGGATCTCTTGGGCAATTTTTTCTTGGAAAAAGAACGCAAATATATACGAGATACCAGTCGCAAAGACAAGGGAAAGCTATTGTATTATTATGATGATAAATCCGGAACCAACAACACCAAGTGTGGTCATATACAATGTGCAAAAACCGGTAAAATACTATTATCTCACTATCCGGAATATCGTGTAGAACAGACAGAATATGGGAATACGGAATATTGGATTGATTTATGGTTCCAAAGAAAGATATACAAATCATCGACGGAAAAGAGTTAGAAACAAATTGCGGGTTGAATATACAGAACGAAAATCATGTTAGACAATCATGCACATATTCAATCCAAATTAGATTTTTTTATCTCTTCCAAGAAGATTCCGAATATTATTTTTCACGGATCATCGGGTTCAGGTAAACGAACCATCGCAGACAATTTTTTGTACAAAATCTATGACGGTAATCGTGAAAAAATGAAAAAACAAATTATGACGGTAGAATGTAGTCATGGAAAAGGTATCAAATTCATACGCGAGGATTTAAAATTCTTTGCGAAATCTCATATACAATCCAATCAAGGTGCGAATTTTAAATCCATCGTATTATTAAATGCTGACAGTCTGACGATAGACGCACAATCCGCACTAAGACGATGTATAGAATTATTTAGTCATAATACGCGTTTTTTCATAGTAGTAGAAAACCGCGAACGATTGTTGAATCCAATCTTGTCACGTTTTTGTGAAATATATGTTTCTCCTTTTGTATTACCCATAAAATATAATGAATCTCAAACTCTTCCGGTGGCAGAGCCACTGGAGAAGTTTGACCAAACAAAATACCAAGAAATATGTAAAAAATATGTATCAGACGGTGTAAATTTCAATGAAACGGCCAAACAATTAATCAATGATGCGACAGAATGGTGTGAGGCTGGATATTCGGCTTTGAAATGGATTGAATGTCTACGATCAACCGAATCACCCAAGAAAACGTTGATTACCATGTGTTATCATAAAATCAAGCCTGATTTTCGATCAGAAAAATTGTTGGTTTATTATACCATGTATTTCACATTCGTGAGTTCAAACGAGGATTTGGAGAATATCTTGGTATCATAAATATCAATGGACGATTTTGTCTTAACCAATCTCCAAGATTCTCGCAACGAATGGTGTAGTCGTTTAGTAAGTATTTTTTGTCCCTTGGTAATTGAAGGAATGAAATCGATTTTTAACGAAGCATGGAAGATATGCATAGATACGAACGAACCGGCCAAATATTTAATGACCTATCAGAATTTTTTGTCACGTGTGCCCAAGTGGAATTCGGTGATCGTGGAAGATGAGCGTAAACGTATTATTGAACGAAGTGGTTGTAATTATTTAGAAGATTTGATCACATGTGTACATATTATTCAATTGAAAGTATTAACCTGTATTCGAGTAGGAAATAAACAAAAGAAAATCGATATTACTATCCCAAAATTGGATCATTTCATTCACAAAGTATATATTCATGTAGCACGTAAAATTTATATGAACATTTATCTGTTTGAAAAGAACATTACCCCGTTACAAATGCAAAAAAATGGTCGTGAATTGGAAATAATTGTGCAAGAATGTATTTTGACTACCATACGCGAGAGTATTCCCACAGAAGAAATCATTCGAGCCTATATGGACGAAAGTATTGAACACGAAGAAGAAGTCACCATCGAGCCGTTTGCGGAACCCGTGGTAGTAGATTCTACGGAAAACCATGATGTGGACGAACGTAGTACCGATATATTACCGTCATTACAGGACGATTTGCCTGTCATAAAACCAAGTATTCAAGATCTAGATAACAAAGAAGTGGTAACCAAATTATCATTTGATGATGTAGATATGGTATTGGATAGTACGAACAAAATAATACCTGTAAATGCCCCCAAGACATTGGAACGATTGGAAGAAATCAGCGTATCGAATGCTTTACAACGAAAATTGGAGGAAGAGGATGATATGGAAGATCGTATACAAATTCATACAGATAGTTTGGATTTCGGTGATTTAGGCATATTAGATTTGAACCATGACCAAGAAAAACCCCGATCAATTTTGCGAAAAGATGACAATGATTCTTTGGATATGTCTTTGCTGGGTATTGAAAATATTTGATGAAGCTTTCGTATAACGCGTTTTAATTGATGATATCTGATGTATAAAATTCGTATATCAGATATCATAACATAATGGATATTGTAGTACCTATTTTTATCAGTTTGTTGTTCTTCTTGGTAAAATTCATTGAAATGAAATATATTAACAAGGAAGTGAAACCACTGAAATTTATGATTCGTGATACATTGATTGTGTTTGTTGTATCTGTAAGTAGTCTTTTTTTGTACGGAAGATTTCAAATACCGATCCAAGAATTTATGAATGTAGTTACCAACACCAAGACAATACCTATGGAGATTCATCCAGAAATTTTTACGGATAATCCAGGATTTTAACCCAGAATAGAGGTCAAAGTTTATTATGGGCGGATAAAATGATAATTATAATAATCATCACAATACTACCTATCATAAGTAGTTTACACAGAATTGAACATACATACGACATATTCAACATATTTTCCGAAAATGATGACATGGGTCTTCCGTTACTTGTAGCCTCATATTGAAAGTCTCTAATTACTAACACTGGCAAGGGGCTTTCAGCCTCTTCACTACTAACTCTGAAGGAGGCAAAGCCACCGGAGGAGTTTGGCAAGGGGCTTTCAGCCTCTTCACTACTAACTCTGAAGGAGGCAAAGCCACCGGAGGAGTTTGGCAAGGGGCACACGTTCCTTGTAGCCTCTTCTGAAGGTGACCTACGGTAACTTGAAGAGTTTGGCAAGGGGGGCTGAAAGCCTCCTTCACTGCTAACTCTGAAGGTAGCTTCGCTACCGGAAGAGTTTGAAGGTAACGAACTTTGTCGGCCATATTCTGTCACCGGATAAGTTTGACCAAACTCATGTAACATTTGAACATTGTACGCATTTATTCGGTTGGATTTAACCGGAAGTGCAACACATAATATATTTGGTTCAGCCATATATATTACAAAAATAATATTAGTACAGTGATTATTAAAACAACGAAAATAATACAATAAAATGTCGTTAAATACACACACAAATTACAGCATAATGTATATTTTGGCAAGGGGCTTTCAGCCTCTTCACTACTAACTCTGAAGGTGGCAAAGCCACCGGAAGAGTTTGGCAAGGGAGGAGGAGACCCCGATGCGGACGTTTGTTGAACGGTAGCATTTGGGGAAGGTTCCTCCACTTCGTTCTCGACGTCAGGCACGGGGTCAGAGACCCCCAAAGGGGGTCTCAACCCTTGAGCACCGAAGGTGCTCTGAGGGGCTGAAAGCCCCTGCACTACTAACTCTGAAGGTGACCAACGGTCACTGGAAGAGTTTGGTGGCGGTGGTAGTGGTGGCGGTGGTAGTGGTGGTGGTGTTAAAGAACGTAACCGCGTGTCGTTGTTAATATCGATATCAATTGTTTCGTGCGATAGCGCTTCAACAATGTAAGTATTAGATATTTGAACGTTGTCGGCGATTATTTGATCGGGTACAACAATTACATCAACAAATAATATATTTGATTCTGACATCAGATATATTCTTTATGTTTCAAGTGTTTATGCGTATTCCGGATAAGAATCGATATCCATAATATGTGATATATTATGCCCCTTGCCTAACTCTTCCGGTGACCTATTGTCATCTTCTGAGTTAGAAATATATTCTGTATGTCTGGTATCGTTTTCATCGAATATGTTAAACCACGGATCCGTTAATTGTGATTCCGGAGTATGTTGGTGTACAGTACGTGCAATCATTTTATACAATTTAAATCCCGGATAACGCTCACTACCATTGCGTTTATATAAAACATTTTTACCATCATCATCCGTACACCATCGTTTTATGGTGCGTTTGAGATCATTGTCAACTACGGTATCCAGATCATTATCATCAAATAAAAAATCGAAGATACTACACCCCAACCGACAAAGATCAAAACTCATGTTGGGATTTAATCTTGGTTTGGACGATTTCATAAATGGTTCACAATTGTATTGTGTAGACGCATCACCGCCGGGTGCAAAACTATCACTACAAAAACACAACTTGGAATATTTATAAATACTTCTACCATAATCGATAATTTTGAAAATCCGGCCGTAAGTAGGTACACAATAAGTATGGTTACGATATTTGTATTTCAAAAATGCCAAATCGGTTTTCACATACATAATATTGTTGGTATGAAGATCATTATGGGTGAATTTAAATAATTTTTGGTATACCAACAATATCATAATGATTTGGAAAAGTGCACTACGAGTTTCTTCTTCGCTCATATGATTCATAAACAATTCGTCCATGGTTCCGTGACATTTTTCAAGAAAAATCATTTGTACCGGAAAATCATGAATATATGCGACTGCTTCCGGTGAATCGTGTTCATTTTCGTCATCATCTTCGTCTTCGGTTTCCCAATCATCTTCATCGTCTTCATCGTCTTCTTGATTTTCCTTGTCGCTCTCTCCCTCCCTACGGGCGTACGTTGATTCGTCTTCTTCACTGGAATGTTCACTTTTCGAATCGTCAGAATCATCGTCAGAATCGTTGTTAGTATCCAGTGGTAGATTTTCTGCGTCATTGTCAGTTTCTAACAAAGGTGTAACGTCGACCTCCATTTCTTTCTCAAACTCTTCCGGTGACCGTAGGCCACCTTCAGAGTTTGACGATAGAATATCAGGAATGGTAGCGTCCAAACTCATCCGGTGACCGTAGGTCACCTTCTGAGTTAGTAGTTGTAGGCTTTTCAGCCCACTGACCAAACCAATACCCGAGTCAGTAATGAGGCTTTCAGGAACGGAAGCACCCAGGTCAATATCAATGATCCCAAGATCAATATGTTCTCCAAGATCACCTTGATCAATCGAAACTGTTGGGTGATATCCACGTGATCCAGTGTGTGAAAATGGAGAATTTTCTTGGTCATAATTTTCCAATATCATTAGTTTACCGATATTTTGAATAAAAAAGGGTGATTTGGACAAATATTCCAAATCTTCTTCGATATTTACTTTGAAATTGTCCTGTATACCCAGATAACTACCATAGAAATCGATACCATGTACAAAATTGTGTTGATTTCTTAATACACTTGACAAATAATAAAAAAACCCGTCGATATACGAGGCATTGGAGTCGGACAAAATCTTGGGATGTGTATCAGATTCAGTGGAATGTATGGTAGGTAAGTTCTTAGTAGCCGGATCATCTAAATTGTATTTGCCGACCATATACTTGATCGGATCCAACAGGGGGGAATATTTGATAAAAACATTGGCGGGTTGAATGGGGGAACAAGAGGAAGAATGCGTGAGTGAGGTAACTTCTTGTAAATTTTTGATATGATACTGATGATTGAGTGAAATCGATTGGTAATTGTGATCATTCAATTCAAAGAAACGTTGGTATATGGGAAGATACATCTGCGGGTTTTGGATTGAATCGGCTAAAGTGATTTTGGTATGGGGATGCTTGTTGTCTAAATGGGGATAGGGGTACGGTATTTCCTTCAAATCGATCATCTTGGATTTATGATAATACAATAGATACTGTTGACTTGACGTTTTAGGCGGATTCATTATGTGATTGTCGTATACTTGCCAAAACGATATTTTTCTAGAATCTTAACCACAACATATCTAACTTCGAAGGTGGCAGAATTGGAACATAAACCTGAAGAGTTTGCGTATCGTTCATTTAGAATACGTTATCTGTTTATGGTATACGTCATACCAAGATGACGCTAGAACTAAAAAAATTCGATATGAGGAGAATTACTTTCCGTCCCGATGAAAATAAAGGCCCTGTAATCGTGATGATCGGACGGCGTGATACGGGTAAATCTTACCTTGTGCGTGATCTCCTTTGGCATCACCAAGATATACCCATCGGTACCGTCATGTCAGGAACCGAAGCCGGTAACGGGTTTTATGCCGCCCATGTTCCTAAACTCTTCATTCACGAGGAATACAATACCGTACTGATTGAAAACATTCTAAGACGACAAAAGGCGGTGTTGAAACAGTTGAACAAAGAGATGGTAATGTACAAAAAAAGTACCATCGATCCAAGAACCTTTGTCATTTTGGACGATTGCTTGTACGATGCCACCTGGACTCGAGATAAACTCATTCGTCTCCTCTTCATGAATGGACGTCACTGGAAGGTAATGTTGATCATAACAATGCAGTATCCCTTAGGAATACCTCCAAATCTTCGCACCAATATCGACTACGTTTTTATCCTCCGTGAACCATATTCGACCAATCGAAAACGGATCTACGAAAACTATTGTAGTGTGTTTCCGACCTTTGAAAGTTTCTGTTCAGTGATGGATCAAACCACTGCAGATTACGAGTGCTTAGTTGTCGATAATAACTCAAAAAGTAACAAATTGAATGACCAAATCTTCTGGTACAAAGCCCAGCCACGCCCAGATTTCAAACTGGGATCCAAAGAATTCTGGGATTTGTCCAAAGATCTGGCTGACGACGACGGCGAAGAATTTGACCCGAGTAAAGGTAAGAAAAAAGGATCACAGGTGACAGTGAAGAAAAGTAAGTGGTAGGTTGATGGGGGTTTTTGCTTTTGTAAAATCGACGATTTAGTGTTTTTGGTCATGATACGTCATGACCCATTGGGGGTTTGCTTTTGTTATAACAAAAGCAGTCGCATTCACGTTTATTATATGGACAAATTATTATGAAAAATTGATTAAATCAGTATTGTCAGAAAAAAACGACAATACAGTTTTAGTTTTTGATTGTGTTTACAAAAAACTAATATAAAGAACATATACTATATATATTATATCAGCGATGGATACCTCACTGAACTTTGTCGCGCTCGTTGAAACTAGTCCCATTACTCGTCTCAATCATGAATACAACAACAAATTTATCAACAAGATAAAGGAAACATTTACAGAAACGCAACAACAACTGTTCGTGTCTTCTTTGTATTGTTTTTTGAACTATCACCCCACGAATGATTATGTGATTGATTTGGATAATGTATGGCAATGGCTCGGATTCAGTCAAAAAGTAAACGCTAAAACTTGTATCGAAAAATATTTTGTGATTGATAAAGATTACAAAATTATTTTGAACCCGCACCTGCGGGAGCAAAAAGTTGATGGACGGGGCGGTCATAACAAACAAACTATTATACTCAATGTAAAAACCTTTAAAATGTTGTGCATCAAAGCCGATACAAAAAAATCTAACGAAATTCATGAATATTTTATCAAATTAGAAGAACTTTTACAACTTATTGTACAAGAAGAAAGTGATGAACTTAAACGACAATTACAACAAAAAGACGCCGTAATACAACAAAATGAATCGGAAAAAAATGAATTAGCAACAAAACTCTCACAATCTGAAGAAGATAATAGATTACTACAAAAGCGTGACAATGTCCCCATGATCTATATTTATAATATTGACACTAGGGCTGAAAAACCAGAATTAAAAATCGGATATTCGATCAATTTACATAGCCGTATCAAACCATACAAACAAATTTGCAAATATGGTAAAATAGAATTCACAGTAGAAATCTTCAACCAAAACGTAAAAACTGTAGAAAATTTTATTCATCATGCATTGTCAAAATATCAAATTAAAGATGAAGTATTTCGATTGGGTATTGATGAAGCTAAGATGATGGTATTACGTATTGTCAATACCATTAAATTATGCAACATAACTAACGAGGGTGAACGTCAATTGAAATTGGCACAATTATACGAACATGAATTAGAAGTAGTTGATAATGCTCCCAAAGTAAAGGTCGCAACCCGAGAAATGGGTACACAAACTGACGATATTATATTTGATCCGCCAACTATGTTTCCGACATCTTCGTCATCGCCTGAAAATGTGGTAATATCGACAATGACCGAGGCATTACCCCCCGTTGACGAAAGAACTCAGTCGTTCAATCAATTCATCGATACCCATTGTATTGTCCGACCCGATGTCGAAGTGTCAACCACAGATATAGTAGGACAATATCGTATCCTCGCCCAGTCGGCATCGAAAGAAGTATATCATGCTCTAATATCCTATTTGGATACGCGGTTTACACCGGGTAGATTGAAACACCAAAATCAAAAGAACGTGATTAACGGGTATTCAGGTGTAATGTTACGTGAAATCGAATACAAAAAATCTATTATATCGAGTGATGTCCAGAATTTTATTCATCATGCGTGTGTTTTTTCGCCGAGTGGTAAAACATTGTTTTCGGATCTATTAGAAGAATACAAACAATGGAAAAAAACGGTACAAAAACCCGAGACCAAAACAGAAGCAGAAGAACTCAAAAAATATTTGAAAGAAACCAAATATGTACTATACACCACCATCTGGGCCAACAATGGCGGTGGACAAGGCTATTATGGGATTTTATTAAAATCCGAAAATTATGCGGCAGGTAGAACCACATCGACCACTGGTAAAAAGGTAGAAAAACGGATCAAGGACACCAACGAAATTTTGAGTACGTGGGACACCATTGCCAAAGCGGCCGAAGCAGAGAAAATTTGTGCGGCAAAAATGAGTCGTAGCATCAAATCCGGCGTAGTGTTCCCTGGTAATTATTATTATAGCATTGCAACCTAACCTAAAAATCACACGATATGATATATGAAATATCATGTCGACGAAAAGATCTAAAACAACCAATAACAAAACGAAAAAGATCAGAACAACCTCTGAATATGTGGTAGCCATTCCCACGTACAATCGATCCGATATCTTGGAACGCAAAACCTTGTCCACACTCCAATCGGGGCATGTTTCGGCGAACAAAATCTATATTTTTTTGGCCAACGAAGAGGAGAAAAAGAAATACGAAGCGGTGATTCCTAAGAATCTGTACCACAAAATGGTGGTAGGCAAATTGGGTATTACCAATCAACGTCAATTCATCTCACGTTATTTTCCGGAAGGAAAAAACATAGTATCTTTAGACGATGATATCGAAGGACTCTTCCGCCGTAAATCGGAAAAAATCCTTACCAAGATCACCAATCTCGACACGTTTTTCAAGAATGCGTTTCAAAGACTGAACCAAGAGAATTTATACTTGTGGGGAATTTACCCAGTGTGTAATCCATTTTTCATGAAACCCAATACGACCACCAAATTACGATTTGTGATCGGCGCCCTACACGGATATATCAATCGTCATGACAAAGATCTCGCATTTTCCGGAAAGAGTGAACAAAAGGAAGACTACGAACAAAGTATCAAATATTTTCTGAAAGATGGGGGCGTGTTACGATTCAATGATGTATCAATTAAAACCAAATTTCATGCACCGGGTGGTCTGGGACGCACCGAAGAACGATTCAAAGCGAACGAAGAAGCCGCCAAATATTTACAAAAAACGTATCCGGATCTGGTCACCATATTTCACCGAAAAAATGGAATGGCGGAAGTCAAACTCAAAAATATTTCGGGTGAAGACTATTAGCCTTGTTTTCGGGTAACTTTACGAATGGTATGATTATGTCGTTCATAGAATCGTCGGGTGCGATTCTTGGTACGTAACCATATTTTATACCGAAGATAACATACAATCGACAATCGTTTGGCATCATCGTCCACGGGTTTCATGGGTAAATTTCCGTGCCATTCGTGTACATTCATGAATAAAACGTCTCCAGTGCGTACATCTACCCCGATACCATATTGTGGGAAACAGGTTTCCGCACCCTTGTATTTTCCCTTTTCGATGACCACCAAATTACCAAATCCTTCCAAATCATCACCCTTGTCTTTATGAATCGTCGTACGAAAATTGACATTGGTGGTGACGGTAGTGAAACTGGTACCGGGAATTTTAAAATTGGTTTGGCGCGCCTTGCTCATTTGTTTTTTGTAGTGTTCCGGTGTGTATTTTTGGTACAAGTGGTCGATATCTTTGATTAAAGGCAACGTTTCTTTGTATTTGTCTGGATAATCGGCATTGAACCGGCATTTACGCACTTCCAACGGGGTTTTCATACCGGCTTTACGGAAGGATACTTTGTAATTCGGTGGAAACCGATCGAAATAGCCGAAGATGTTACTCATGACTTTGGGGTTATCGTAGACATTTTTGGAGGTAGATCCAGTGGTACTACCACGATTGTTGGTAGAAGTTTGTGCAAAGGAAATGACATTATCGTAGAAGGCATCGACGTGAGTAATTGGTAATACATTTTTTCTAAATCTTAATAACAATTCACCTGTATCAGTATATACATCGACATTCTCTCGTATGATCTTGGTGATGGTGGAAGGAGTAATGAATGTATTACTGTATTTTTCTACCATATCTTCATCAGTAATTTTTTTGGAAACTGTTAATATTTTTACCATATCATATACACTACTGGTATATATGATATTTTACAACGGATCAGGATGTATCCGCTCCTACATCTAATCTAATTTATCGAATTTGTTAGCATTGTCAAATACAGCCTTGTTGTATTCGTCCTTGGCTTTGTCATCGGCAACTTCTCGATCATCAAAATTCATGGTATTCACCCCCACTAAATTACCTTGGTCATCGAGTGTTTGTGTCAATTTATTACCCGATTCTCGGGCTTTGCGTACATTTTCTTCGATGGCTTTGCGTTTAGCGTCTTTGACACGTTGATCAAAGGCTTCCTTGGCTTTGATTTCGTTGGCGGTTTTCTCTTGGTGCAATCGATTCAATTCGGGTTCCATGAAATCGACTTTCCCGGTTTTGTAGGCATCAGGTTCAAAAGGTAACCAAGTACCGACAGTACCCACATAAATATCGTGATTGGGATCGCGTTCACGTGTTTTCTTGGAATGTATTTCAGCTTCTTCTTGATTGGAAAAAACACCACGTATTTTTAAGCCACGAACACTGGTCTGGAAGTCGTTTTTACGATTGAATTCCAGGTTGAGTCGATCTTCGTTTTTATCCAAAAAGGTGCGATAATCGTTTTCGACGAGTTGTGAATCCTTTTTTAGGTTGATTTCTTCTTCTTTGATAAACTCGTTATAATCCTCAATGAGTTTGGCACTATCAAGTGTATATTTGTAAGAAATGAAATTGACAAAGTCTTGGAATTTTGACATACTTTTAGCCAAATCCCATTGTTGAATGAATTTTTCGAACAAGTAATGTTCGCGTTTTTTCAAGATAGCTTCGGGAGAAATGAACGAAAGACACACAAATTTTTGTCCGGCGATCGTTGGATCTTCGTCCAACAAATCCACGTATTTAGGGTTTTCTTTGCCATTGGGGAGAGTTCGGTTTTCAACAGAAGGTTGGGTACTCATATTCAGTATGTTATGTATTGATAACTTTTATTTAAGTTATTTTATTTGTGTATAATATATATCAAACACTCAATATGCTCGATTTGTACGAATTTGTCAAACGTCTCATTAAATACATTGTTTTAGGTATTGTGATTGCAATCGTGGCTTTCTCGATTCCCAAGAAAACCCTAAATGTGGAAGAAATCACCTTTATCGCATTGTCCGCAGCGGCCAGTTTTGCGATCTTGGACGTGTTTGCCCCATCAATTGGTAATGCCGCCCGTCAAGGTGCCGGGTTCGGTATCGGCGCTGGTATCGTAGGTGGATTACCCATTCGTTAAAAATCACCCTCCCCCTGCGGGAAAGGTGTAAAAATCTAGTAAAAACATATGATTACTAGATTTGTTTATGATGTTTCCGTCTTATACAATGTTTACACCGCTATCTTCAGAGTTAGTAGTGAAGAGGCTACACGTTCCGTGTGCCCTCAGAGCACCTTCGGTGCTCAAGGGTTGAGACCCCCAAAGGGGGTCTCTGACCCCTTGCCTGAAGATTTAATCAACTTCTTCAATTTGTGGTTCGACTACCGGTTCAGATACGGTAGCGGGTTCATCGTCCGCAGGATCGACTTCGGTGGTAGGATCAACGGTGTCTTTTCCCATGGCGGCGGCAGCCTTTTTGATATCTTCTGGGTTGAATGACATACCTTCAGGCATGGACGCTCCTTCGGGTGCACCGCCTTCCGACTGAATCTTACCCATCACCTTGGCAAATTCGTCTTCCAAGGTTTTCTTGAGTACTTCGTACTCTTCTTTTTTATGGTCACCAGCAAATCCTTCACATGCGGCTTCAATATCGCGGATATGAGAATTCAATTTCGCGGTGGTTTCTTCGTCAATCTTTTCCTTCAAATCTTTCATAGAACCCTTGACTTGGTACATGTAATTTTCCATGGATGCCTTGGCCTCAATACAATCACGTAATTCTTCATCTTGTTGTTTGTATTTTTCGGCTTCGTCCACCATGCGTTCAATGTCTTCCTTGGTAAGACGTCCCTTGTCATTGGTAATCGTAATCTTCTCCGCCTTACCAGTCGATTTTTCGGAAGCACTTACATTCAAAATACCGTTGGCGTCCACATCAAATACCACTTCAATCTGTGGTTGGCCACGGGGCATGGGGGGGATACCATCGAGTTGAAACTTACCTAACAATGTATTATCGCGAGTCAAAGTACGTTCACCTTCAAATACTTGAATCAACACGCCAGGTTGATTGTCAGAAAATGTGGAAAATGTTTGTGACTTCTTGGCGGGAATGGTAGTATTACGTGGAATTAACTTCGTCATAACACCGCCTGCAGTTTCCAACCCCAAACTGAGTGGGCAAACGTCCAGCAACAACAGATCCGAAATGTTACTATCGGTGGATCCTGACAACACGGCGGCTTGTACCGCGGCACCGTAGGCCACGCATTCGTCAGGGTTGATGGACTTGCACATCTCTTTACCGTTGAAATATTCCTTCAACAATTCTTGGATTTTGGGAATACGGGTACTTCCTCCGACCAACACAATTTCATGAATATCTGACTTACCCATACGTGCATCGCTTAATACCTGATCTACTGGTGCCATCGTACGCTTGAAAATATCATCGCACAAATTTTCAAATTTGGCGCGGGTAATAGAGGTAGTAAAATCAATACCTTCGTACAAACTATCAATCTCAATCGATGCTACGGTAGCGACTGACAAGGTTTTCTTGGCGTTTTCACACGCAGTACGAAGACGACGCATGGAACGTTTACTCTCTGTAATATCCTTTTTATGTTTTCGTTTAAATTCCGCAGCAAAATGTTCAACAATCAATGTATCAAAATCTTCTCCCAATGATGTTATCGTTAGGCTCTTTATCCGTAATATAAATGAATTTATACCACCCTTAAGTCCATTCTTAAGGTAACTTCTTATGCTTTCACATAAGTTCAGACTATATCTTCACCATGAAACATGAATTTCCACATTCACTATCATGGTGGAGGGCACTCGTGGAGGTTTTACCATATTCATCATTACATACAATTGGATTTTGTATATTCGAACTTAGGTTACTTCCTCTAGTCGTTGAAGCTTAATCCGCTCTCGCGAATCCTTGCCTGCTGATTGGCCAATCCTAAAAACTTTTCAAACATTCACGCTCACCGTTACCAGTCACGTTGTAGTGTTTTAGGCTCTAAGGCTATTCCAGCAATTCACCCTCTTTTACTTGAGCCAGAGATATTTTAACACATTACTGTGCTAAACACAAACCCAAACGCGTATCCCCGCCGGTTGCTTTGACTTCAAATACCGAGTCTTCAATTGTTAAAATAGATACATCATGCGTTCCCACGCTTTGTTATCACACAGGAATTTAACCTATGTTTCTCTCACTTTCATGAGAGGTCAGACTATATCTTCACTTTACAAATTCATAAAGTGTCTGGCGCTCGTGGCAGTTTCTTCTACGTGAGATTACTCCTACTAGTCGTTGAACCTTCGGGTCGTCGCCGATCCGCTTGGCTGCTGATTGCCCATTGTACTTATCCGCTTCTTTTTCAAACCTTCACGCTCACAGTTGCCCATCACGTTGTGGTAGAATCGGCTTTAGGGGTTTCCAGCAATTCACCAGATTTCCTAATAAACGAAATTAACAACATGCCACTAATGTGGACACATTGTTAAACTCATTCATTAGGAGTGGGTTTACACCACAGGAGGCAGAACGTTTACCTCCACAATCAAAGATCAAAATATTTTTCTCACCCGTTGATTTTTTGTCCAACCCATAGGCAATGGCCGCCGCGGTTGGTTCATTGATGATACGTAATACATTCAATCCAGCAATGGCACCGGCGTCCTTGGTCGCTTGACGTTGTGAATCATTGAAATACGCGGGAACGGTAATCACCACATCAGTGACCGTCTCACCCAAATAAGATTCGGCAACTTCCTTCAACTTACCGATAATCATTGCCGAAATTTCCTCAGGTGCAAATGTCTTATACTCTCCTTTGTATTCTACTTTAATTTTGGGTTTATCGTTGTCATCAACTACATTATAAGTAAAATTCGCAATATCTTTTTGTAAATATTCATCGGAAAACTTGTGTCCAATCAAACGTTTGGCGTCATATACAGTGTTAAAAGGGTTCGTGGTCGCGGAAGATTTGGCTGCTTCACCGATCAATCGTTCTTCGGCAGTGAAAGAAACATAGGACGGCATCGTTCGATTACCTTGGTCATTTGCGATGATTTCGACTTTTCCATTTTGCCACACAGCAACACAACTGTTGGTGGTACCAACATCCATACCGATAGCGATTGTCATATTTGATATAGGGTTCTCAAAAACGATCTCGTAGAGAATATACATAATAATACAAAAATTCTTTATATTATTATTTTCATATACACTAATTATCCAGCAGAAATACCAATGTTCTAGAACAAACTTCTCCGGTAGCCTACGGCTACCTACAAAGTTTGTATTTCAGAGACTTCTCCCAAAATTTTCATCAAGTCACGAGTAAATGTCTCAATCATAAAGGGGGTTTTGTCGATATTAGTCAAATATTGGTGTGCTTCCAAGATAGCACCCGGTCGATTCAACAAGTCGTGTACGGATGGGAATGGTTGGGTACAGCCCTCGGGTATGATATAATAGAATGGGTAATCGTTGCCCAATACTTCTACCACCGCCGGATGACGATTTACGATGATGGGTGTATTACGAATAACACATTCCAAGAGAGTATTGATGGCGGATCCATCCACCAAATTCAAGAACACAATGTTCTTGGTCAATAAGGAATCGTACATATGATTATCAACATATTCCAAGACCTTGGTATTATCACATATGGTTTGAATATATTGATTCATATGTCGATACCAATTGTTCCGTGTATCCATACAATTTACGTAAAAATGTCGTTCCAAGGATGTAGTATTCGAATCGACGGATATATTATCGGATGATATAAATGGCGAAAACGAACACATAGGGAAGAAGTCTGAAACCCCCTTGTCAAATGGTACATCGTTCTTGGTATCGAGATACGGAAAATAATTGTTCATATATTTTCCTTTCAAGGCCACCTTTTGTATTTTTACACGACGAGTTTTTATTTTTGGAGTATTCGTTTCTATAACACCAAGTAAAGGAATGTCAGGTGGACGTTTTTTACAACACAACCGTTGCCAAACTCGTCCGGCGACTATATTGGAACATAAGCCTACCGAGTTAGTAGTGAAGGAGGCTTTCAGCCCCCCTTGCCACCATGGCCTGGACTTGGTCAATGGGGGTGAATCTGAAATCGAACCAAGATTATATGGTTCGTCACCACTTAATCTTGGTTCGATTTCAGATTCCGGTATTTCGTGAAATATATACTCATTCGCTAATTCAATTTGATAAAAAGAAAAAATATTCCGTAGCCAACCACCAACGTGTAATAATTTAATATCTTGGTTGTCCAAGAACTCTTGGTAATTAAAGGTTGAAACTGCAACTTCGGTCGGGTGTGTTAACACAATAACGGGTAAAGGTTTGTTCAAATGTTCAATTCCCTTTAAATATTCCAAGAATTGTAATTGTAATGTTTTAGATAGTACAATAATTCCCTTACAATAGCGTAAACTTTCCAAGAATTCAGGACATGATAATAAAGTATGATTGTTATGGTCACTGAAGGTGGTATCAAACGTATGATGTATTACGCCGACCCATGGTTTTTTATATGGTATAATATCAATATACTTGTAAATTTTGCGTTTCCAATGAAATGTACGATCAACATACAAATCTAACAACAAATCGGTGGAAGAATGACTACTATATTTGCGAATATTATCATACACATATTTCCACCCCGATCGATGTGCACCTGATTTGTCATTTTGGTCAATATAATCAATATTAAATTTTGGCAAGGGGCTACCGTACCTTGTAGCCTCCGAACTACCGGAAGAGTTAGGCAAGGGGGCTTGTAGCCTCTGCAATACTAACTCTGAAGGTGACCTATGGTCGCCGGAAGAGTTGGGCAACGAATTGTTCGATGGTGTAATATTGTTTATCCCATTATGATGTGTGATAACCCATGACCATTCATTGATATAATCGTAATCAGGTGTAAACATCTTAGTAATTAATCCGTGATTATACGATGAATCAATTGTATTGGTCAAATAATAACTCACAACGCAAACTATAATGTCTTGGAGATACGGATCTTGGATTTCTCTAAAATTCATATAACCATGATCCTGAGAAAATTCATGTAATTTGGTAACCAATGTGTTGATAACAGGAAATTCAGTACTATTTGTTATGAATGAAGGTGGGCAAGGTGCGGAACACACCGAACTACTAAGTCCGAAGCAAGCTTCGCTTGCTGAGGACTTAGGGCAATTCACTAATTGAGTATTTAATAAGAAATCATATTCATCTGCGTCTTCGATACGAGTCCTCAGACCGCTGTCTTTTGAGTTTTCCAAGACGATTTTACGAATGGCAGGGTAACATTCTTTAGATACTTTTAAAAAATTATGATACGAACTGTGAAGGCAGTATTTGGCTTCGGCATAATTGTTAGGTTTGACCAACAAATTGAATTTGATCATAAATAGTTTCCGATCGAATTTAGTAGGTAAATCTTTCTCATTTTTGTCCAATATATATCCGTAATCAGGATTCCAATTGATATCCAATAAAAAATTATGTATTTTCTTGGTGGTATAAATAGGTATCATGGGTACACCAGTGTAAACACTGAAGAGAGTGGCATGAAAACGCATGGGTATCATAACGTGAAAGGTGGAATACAATAATAGCATTTCATCTAAAGCTAGTGTAAAATCAATATTCAATACGGATGGACGAACCGTATCAGATAACAGGTCCATTATATCTGATTGTATCAATGTATCATTTTCTTTGTTTTCGGTAGTCTCAATTTCACCAAGAGGCTTGGTGTTAAAAGGAACTAATACCACAAAATACCCGTCCTTTACCAAATTGTAAATCAATAAAGCAAAATTCTGGATAATTTTGTGATAATTATCATAATACGGTTTATCTGGGTGATAAATATGGCGACAAAAGGAGATACCGATTATCTTTTGTTTCAGGGTTTTTATTCGATTATAACAGGTAATAAATCGTACATCATTGGTAATGATGAAATTTTTCAAAGACGAAATATGGAGTGCGTCAGATACATAACATGATGTATCGGGTAAATATCGTATACGTGATTTATTCATGGGGTTATTATCTTCAAACTTCTCCGGGTGCAAAGCACCCTTTGAAGTTAGTAGTTCGGTGGCATTCTGCCCCTTGTCAAAGTGCGATGAAAACAAAGAAATATCTTGTCGAGTACGCAAAAAAATAGTATCAAAAATGTCTAATTTTGTTTTATTGTCGGGATTCATAAAAATATCATTATAAGGAATTCCCACGGATAACGCGATGACCGTCAGGTTATCCTTGATTTTGATGTCAGGTGTTATTTTTGTATTTAATTTGTTTAAAAAATAGGTATTCAATACATCTCCCCCGCCCAATATGACGACAGAATTGGGTAAAATCGCAAATGAATCCAATTTATCACAGTCAATAAATTGTAAATCGAAGGAAACATCATATAATACTTTTTTCAATAAATGTTTGATAGATATTTTGTATTGTTCATCACCAAGATTATAATGATTATAATAACCGACTACTAAAATAGGTATGGATGCGTTACACTTTAACTTTTCCATAAAATAGTACCGGCCTTCTATAACAAGTATATGTACTATTTATTCTACAAACAAACAAACAAACATATACATAAAAACATGTCACTAATATCATAATAGTATACGGGTTACATATGTCAAATAATTATCAGCATTCCTCGTCAATTTCGATGGATCAATATTACCTTGATTACGTACATTATATGAATAATGCGATTGAATTAAATCCGGATTTTGCAGAACAATACTACATTGAACTAGCTTATTGGGCAAATTTTCATGTGAATTGTTTTGTACAAAGTACAGAGATGGTCAATAACCAACCAAGAACGGTCGCATCCATTCCTTATAGACATCCGACAAATGTGAAACCCAATACAGAATATGAATTCAAGGTAGAAGATAGCAAAACCACGAATGAAATCGTTATAAAACCCAAAACAAAAATAGTGATAGATAATGAAATACATACATTGCGCGATTTATTGGATATTCTCGAAAAACATCCATATTCACCGGATATAGAGGCAAATATCGATTTACTCTCTTTGAATAATATTCGTGACGAATTGGGAGAGATAGATGCAATGATCGGATTAAAAACCTTTAAAGAAACACTCTTGGATCAACTCATGTATTTTATACAAGATTTGCATATAAATCGCGAACATGATTTTAAACATATGGTCATTTATGGCCCACCAGGTACAGGCAAAACACAAATAGCCAATTTGGTAGGAAGAATGTATTCAAAATTAGGTATATTAAAAAACGGAACATTTAAAAAGGTAACTCGCACAGATTTGGTAGCCGGGTATTTGGGACAAACGTCCATAAAAACTGCCAAAGTAATCCAAGACAGTTTAGGAGGTTGTTTGTTTATTGACGAGGTTTATTCTTTAGGTACCGGTGGTAATGTTTCGACAGAAAACGGCGGCGGGGAATCCGGTGGCGATTCCTTTTCTAAAGAATGTATTGATACATTGTGCGAAGCACTAAGTAACTACAAAGAAGATTTAATGGTAATTATTGCTGGGTATGAAAAAGACATCAACGAATCCTTTTTCAAAATGAATCAAGGACTACCGTCGAGATTCATATGGCGTTTTCATGTAGATGAATATACTCATGATGAATTAATGCAAATTTTTATACAAAAGGTGAAACACAACGGATGGTTCATAAATGAAGACCAAGACCAATACCGTTCGTTACAACAATGGTTTGTAACCAACCATAAACATTTTCCTTATTTCGGACGTGATATGGAACTGTTATTTACTTATACCAAGATATCTCACGGACGGCGTATTTTCGGTAAACCGCCGGAATTACGTAAACATCTTACACAAGAAGATTTGGACAATGGATTGAAAATATATATGAAAAACGCAAACAACAAAGACAACGAAAACAAACATAAATTGTCAGAAAGTTGTCTTGGGATGTATTTGTAATTACTACGTTGTAGGGTCCAAACTTCTCCGGTGGCTTTGCCACCTTCGAAGTTAGTAGTGAATAGGCTGAAAGCCCCTTGCCAATCAGAACATCGTAGGAGTGCCGTGAACGAAGTGGAGGTATCAATGTATATGATGGAGAATAATCAAATACGTCAAATTAATATTGATCCGGAATTATTAAAAATCCCGAATAACAACGGTGGATCAAAACGCAAACATTCTACGAGTGAAAAATCGATCAGGGTTCGTGACCCAATCAAACCCAAAGATCATAATAAAACAACGAAACGAAACGCTTTGTTGAAGTTTATACGACGTCATCAATCCCAAAATGCACAACAATTATTGGAAGGCAATGATACTCTCACCAACATAAACGCAATCACTAGTTTACCACGAAATGAAATCGATGAAACACTCGAATATTTGATGGGTGTAGCAGACGAAGTTAAAAAAAAAGAACCACAACATATTAAGGGTGAATACCTTCCAAATACGAACTTCGTAGGTGGCCGTAGGTCACCTGATAGGTTAGTACCCAATAGTCAATATACTCTGAAACATGATCATAAATCAAGTGAAAATGTATCAATGAAATTTCCCGATCATACATTAACACCCGAACCATCAAATATAGTATTAAACCATCGACATTTAGTCGGAGAAGAACATCCCAAATATGGTTGTTTACGTAGTGGCGAATTACCCACATATCGACAATTACAAAAACAACAACAACAACCACATTTTCCCAAGGGGTGGCAAGGTCAGGGGGCTATCAGAGCACCTTCGGTGCTCAATGGTCGTGACCCCCAAAGGGGGTCATTGACCCCCTTACCAACACAAGGAGAGACTTTCAGTTCATTAAGTTCATTACCTGACCGTAATGATTATGTATTTGGTGAAGGCGGAAATGTAAAACATAGTGCCGAATCCACCACGAAATCGTCTGAAAAGGATCCATCAAATATACAATTAAAAATTATGCGTCAACGCCGTACAAGCCGACGTACATTTAAAATAGGTAAATCCAAAACACGTCCTAAAGTGGGAGTACTAATATCGAATCGTACCATTCGTAAAAATATTGCAACAAATGCACTATTATTAAAACAAGTTCCTATTACTGAAATACGTCGTTATCTGGTGAAACACAATTTAATTACGGTTGGTAGTAATGCACCTGATTATGTTCTAAGAAAAATGTACGAAACATCAAACACCGTTTGTGGCGAAATATTCAATCATAACAATGAAAATTTACTTCATAATTTTTTCCATGGAAAAGACGAAATATAATCTAGACGAATCATCGTACGTCCGTAGGACGGAACGTAATGGAGACATCAGCATTGGCGTTGTGACAATAAGTAAATATATGTTCCTAGATATCCTAAGGTTAAACCCTGAGTAACCTTTTGAATATGTTGAAATACATGGTTTTCATGATGATCTACCGAAAATCGTGAAATGGTACGATATAAAAAATAGGTTGATACAAATGGTAGACTTAACCATTTGGTAAAACCGTTTCGTAAAAATACAATATAAATACTGGTACAGGTAACTAATTGTCCCAACCATAACAACATTATGACAATATCGTCTGTTTCTGGAATTAAAATCATATCTTCGGCGTGATTCGTTGACATACCTGCTAGATAATTCATATCTTGGTATGATTTTATCCAATATGTGATCATACATTCTCCATTACACATTGTCCAAAACAATAGTAACATTATACAACCGAATAAATATATAAAATCGAACATGGTCTTGGGAAATAAAAAGGCATAAAATGCAACCAAAATGGAAAATATCCAATGGAAAATTCCTACAATTTTTATTTCAGACAACATAACATCTATAAGATACATATTTATTACTAATTTTTTACTTTTACCACATTTTCAAAGATCCATTGATGTTATGTATCTTAGGGTAACTATATCTTTTGCGGGATTTATCACGTCGGGTTCCACCACGTTTGTCCCGTTTTTCACTTTTACGGCGTGATTTGCGGTCACCTCCATATTTGCATCGTGTTGTACGTTTTCTAAAGGGCATTTTATGGTATAAAATAATAACATATTTTGTCGGCATATATGTTACTATTTTTACTGGTGTACCAATGTATTTACACCCGTAAAATATTGTATTTGGTAAGGGGGTAGAATGGCAAGGTGCGGAACGCACCGAACTACTAAGTCCGAAGCAAGCTTCGCTTGCGGAGGACTTTGGCAAGGTGCTTTACACCCGGATAAGTTTGGAACAATTACATTTTTCTGTACAATTACATTTTTCTGTACAATTACATTTTTCTGTACAATTACATTTTTCTGTACAATTACATTTTGGGAAACACTTACAATTTTCGTCACATTTACATACAGGATCTATTACATTTTCACATTTTGTACAATCACAGTTGCATTTTTGCTTACTTACACAAGGTGAAGATACCGCCGAATCAGTATGACAACTACAAAATAAATGTTTAAACCACGCCCAAACTTCTCCGGGTGCAAAGCACTTAGTACCCGCTTCGCGGGTACCCAGTTGCTTCGCCGACCCTTTGAAGTTAGTAGTTCGGTGGCATTCTGCCCCTTTCCAAACTCCTCCTGTGGCTTTACCACCTCCATGGTTAGTAGTGAATAGGTTTACAACCCCTTGCCAACATGTTTTCGTTTCTTCCTCAATCCTATGAACATTGGTCGACAATAAATCGATGGATACATCTACTATTTTTTTGATAATAATAATTTCGATTTCGGGTAAAGGTACCAACCCCGAATCTAACAAAGAATCCACCGTAAAACGAATCACACTTAAAATTTTTACCTTTTTGATGAATTCACCGATTAAATTTGTTTTGTATATTTTACTAATTAATAAAACAATCTTGGGAATATCATGAATATCTAATACCCCGTCACTGATTATTTCGTCGACCATACTATGAATTTGATTAAACATCTCAGGATTACTTTCAAGCAGTGTATCAACATATTTGATGTCATGAGGACTCAAATGCACGGAATATTTGTCATTTTGCAAATTATTTTTCAATACATTCACTATACCAGTGGCTGTCATATTGTATATATTACTGAATATAATTTTTATCCTGAAAAAATACGAATTGTAATTAGCCAACAAAAATACATAATTATGGAAAAACACCTCCACATATTTGAAAATATACGATATATTCTTTTTGATAATGTAATTTTGTCGGAAGGAACCGATTCATTGATCGAACGTAACTTGTTCGGTTGTCTAGTAACGGCGACTACCATAGTTGGGTTTTCCGTCGTTAATATACGGTTAGTTGGTTGAAATGCAGATTTAACATGTGAATTCTTGATTGTTTTTTGGTATTGATGTTGCTGTTTATTATTTATTTGCGTAGGATGTTTATATATATATTCATCAATATTCCCGTATAACCATTTAAGTAATATATTTTTAGCATTATTTACAGTATTTTTAGTGTCTAATAAATAAGTGATAAATGAATTTTCATAAAATATATTGTAATATTTTGCTATCATACGAATATGTATCTCATTTAATCCATACAAATATGTTTCCACATTTTCATATTCGTCATCATTAAATACATGTTGGCCTCCGATTACTAACTTATCCGGTAACTCAGAAGGTGACGTATGGTCACCGGAAGAGCTAGATGGTATATCTTCAATATCTGGTGAAATTTTATGACTAATGTTTATTCTATATTTACTTGAAGAATCATAGATTGAATTGGTGAATGACCTACGCGCGTGTTTCACCACTTGTTCTGGTTCTGGTTCAGATTCTGGTTCCGATTCCGGTTCCGGTTCATTTTCACTTGTAGTTTGTAATGTTTGATGTTGACATAGATGTTTTTTAAATTCATTTATATATTTTTTCTCATATTTAATTTTTTTATTAATCACAACAATGAATATGGAATGAATTTGATTACGATAATGACTACGTTCGACTATATATTCTATTTGTTTCTTATTCGTAATGAACAAATCATGATAATTCATAATTATGACAGTAAATTATATAATTTTCATATAATATGTGTTATGAAAATATTATATGAAACTGTCTAAATATAGTGTAATTATATTATTTTTACAAAAAAAACGCACTAGATTATATATATATATATATATTATATATTTTTTAGTAAAAAACGAATACGGTAGTCTTTCCTACATGAACCCAGGATTCTACACACGATATATCCAGCGCAGAATAAATAAATAAATATATATTATATACGTATGGAACATAGTATTTCGACCCCCATGTCAAACTTATTACCAAAAATAATACCAATCAAAATAAAACGAAAATATACTCGTAAAATTCACAAATCACCGAAGTTAGACCAAACTTCTCCGGTGGCTCTGCCACCTTCGAAGTTAGTAGTGAAGAGGCTGAAAGCCCCTTGCCAAGAACCCAAACAAATAATAATCAAAGTCAAGCGGAAATATACTCGAAAAAATAAAAATGAACAAGATCAAACTCATCTAGCTAATGTTCCAAACTCGTCCGGCTTATGTTCCAATAAAGTCGCCTCCCTCAGAGCACCGAAGGTGCTCAAGGGTTGTGACCCCCAAAGGGGGGTCACTGACCGAGTTAGTAGTGAAGAGGCTACACGTTCCGTGTGCCCCTTGCCAAAGTCCTCCGCAAGCGAAGCTTGCTTCGGACTTAGTAGTTCGGTGCGTTCCGCACCTTGCCCGATAACGTCGCCTGAAGAGTTAGTTGTTGAAGGCTTACAGCCCTCTCACCAAACTCTTCCGGTAGTTGAATATCATAGGGAATCTGTCACGGAAAAGGTAAAACCCCCCAGACGAAAATATACACGTAAAAAACACATAAATAAATTGCCCGAATCTAAGGTAGTATCGCCAAAAATGTCACCCAAGGTATCGGTAGAAAAAGTAAGTCATTCGGTGGACGATCAAGCTCGGAAACAGAAAGATCCCAAGACGGACATTCATCAGAGGGCGGAAAGCCTCTTTACTACTAACTCTGAAGGTGACCGTAGGTCGCCACACGAGTTAGGTAAAACGAAAGCATTGTTGGCATCTCGTAAGGATGAAATGAAAACATCACGATGGAATGAAAAATATATACAATTAATGCTTGATTTAGCCTACATTATGCGCAAACGAAAGGATATGATGCGTGCACGTGCCTATGATAATGCAAGAGAAACCATCGAAAATGTTACCGAAGATATCATATCACCGGATCAATTGAAAGGTCGTCCAGGAATCGGGGTGACAATCTTAGAAAAACTCAACGTATATACTGAAACAGGAACATTACCTTTATTAGATAATAATCGTGAAATATTGAAAACCAAACGCGCAATGGATATATTTACCGAAATTTACGGGGTAGGAGAGAAAAAAGCAGAAGAGATAGTGGAAAAGGGGGTGACGACCCTGGACGAATTACGTTCACGTCAATCCGAATTATTGAATGATAAACAACGTATAGGATTACAATATTACGAAGATATTATGGAAAGAATACCCCGCGCCGAAATAACCGAATATGAGAATATTTTCAAAAAATCATTACCATCAAATATGAAAATGGAGATTGTGGGTAGTTATCGACGTGGGTTATCATCTTCAGGTGATATTGATGTAATATTGACATCGCCCGAACCCAATTTATTCAAAGTTTTTTTAGATGAACTCAAGACCAAGAACATCATTGTAGAAATATTGTCTTGTGGTAATTCTAAATGTCTAGTTATTTCTCGTTTACCTGGTGGTTTACACGCACGTAGAGTAGATTTTTTATATACGGGTCCTGACGAATTTCCTTTTGCTATTTTATATTTTACGGGTAGTAAAGGATTTAATACCAAGATGCGTGAGCATGCATTGAGTCAGGGTTATACGTTGAACGAACATGGGATGTCGCGTATGGAAGGTAAGAAAAAAGGTGCCTTGGTCGAAACTAAATTTCCAACAGAGAAATCTATTTTTGATTTTCTTACATTGGTGTATAAGACACCTGAAGAACGAACAGGTAGTGATGCTGTAGTTTCATACAATAATACAAATATACCAGATAATAAACAAAAAAAAATAAAAAAAAAAATTATTCTACCAAACTCGTCCGGCTTATGTTCCAATAAAGTCGCCTCTCGAGTTAGTAGTGAAGAGGCTGAAAGCCCCTTGCCAAACTCGTCCGGTGACATACGGTCATCGGAAGAGTTAGTAGTGCAGAGGATACATGGTACGGAAGCCCCCTTGTCAGAAACAACTATTGTACCCGCGCCTGTGTCGGAAACATCCATATGTAAGATAGTATCTGAGGAAGCAATCGAACATATACGTATGTTTCAACAACGCGGAATTACTATATTAGACAAGTTAAACGAAAAGGAATTAGGGTCGATGATCGATGCAGCAAACAATGCATTTCATTGTATAGGTGAACCAATAATGACTGACGCAGAATATGACATTGTCCATGAATATATTGAAAATAAATATCCCAAGAGTGAAGTTCTCAAAGAAGTCGGTGCACAAATTCTGAAAAATAAGGCAAAATTGCCATATGAGATGGCATCCATGGATAAGATTAAACCAGATACAGGTTCATTACCAAATTGGATGGCAAAATACAAAGGACCGTATGTGATTTCAGCCAAATTAGATGGGGTATCCGGGTTATACACGACAGAAGGTACGGAACCAAAACTATACACACGTGGTGATGGAAAAGTCGGTCAAGACATTAGTTATATGATTCCCCATTTGAAATTACCCAAGAACAACAAAAATACCGAGCCCCTGGTCATACGTGGAGAATTCATTATCAAGAGGGAGATATTTGATAAAAAATATAAACAAAAATACGCAAATTCGCGTAATTTGGTCGCCGGAATAGTCAATGCAAAATCATTGGACGACAAAGTACGCGATGTTGATTTCGTGGCGTATGAAGTGATCAAACCGGCGAATCTATCACCTTCCCAGCAAATGGAAAAATTATCAAATATGAATGTAATACCTGTACAAAATGTAATATTACCTACCGACAAATTAACCAATGAATATTTATCCAATGTACTCCAAGATTGGCGTACAAATCACACGTATGAGATTGACGGAATTATCGTATCTGACGATCATGTATATCCGCGTAGTACGGGAAATCCTGATCATAGTTTTGCGTTTAAAATGGTATTGTCCGATCAGATAGCAGAAACCCATGTGATAGATGTAGAATGGTCAGCGTCCAAAGATGGGTATTTGAAACCAATTGTGCATGTTCAACCTGTAAACGTTGGTGGTGTGACCATCAAAAAGGCCACTGGGTTTAATGCTGATTTCATTGAAAAAAACAAAATCGGTGTCGGTGCGATTGTACAAATTATTCGATCAGGAGATGTCATACCATATATACAGTCAGTAACGAAAACGGCAACGTCTCCCAAGATGCCATTGATTCCTTATACATGGAATACTACCCATATAGATATTATGTTGGAAAATGCCCAAGAAGATATGGGGGTTCGTACAAAACAAATCACCGGGTTTTTTCAAGCACTAGGGGTGGATGGAATTGGCGAAGGAAATGTCAAAAAAATGGTACAAGCCGGATTTGATCGTATCTGTAAAATAACCGCAATGTCTGAAGCCGATTTTGTCAAGGTTGATGGGTTCCAAGAGAAATCAGCCAAGAAGTTTGTATCGGGTATTCGTGAAAAGATTGAAATCGCTTCATTACCATTGTTAATGTCAGCTTCTAATGTTTTCGGGCGTGGATTTGGACAACGAAAAACCGAATTAATAATGAAACATTATCCGAATGTATTGGATGCTCAAGAACGTGATCCGATCAAAGTAGCAAAAATAGAAGGTATGGCACGAAAGACAGCGGAAGAGTTTGTATCACATATTCCGGCCTTTATCGAATTTTTACACGAATGTCATTTGGAAGACAAACTGAATCGTACTGAAACCATCAATTCAAGTAATGACACATTGGATACATCACACCCTTTGTATGATAAATCGGTGATAACCACTGGATTTCGTAGCAAAGAATTGGAAGAAAGATTGAAGAAAGTGGGTGCAAAAATTGGTAGTTCTGTCAACAAATCGACATTCGCGGTGATAGTAAAAGACAAAGAATCAAATTCGGGTAAAAGCCAGGAAGCTCGTACACTAGGTATTCCAGTATTTACCGAAGCTGAATTTGTTACCAACTATTTACTAACTAAGTAAGTGACTTAGTGTCTTGAAAATAATACAAAAATATTTAGTTGTATTATTTTCTACATTACATTCCGCCGGCATAACTCATCACGTTGCGATTAGACGAACCGTTGAAGCCTTTTCCGAAATTGTCAGGTTGTCCCCTGGCCCCGTGATTTGGTTGCTGAGGAGTTTGTTCACTAGGTTGACCGTAGATACCATTGGGAGGTGCAACTTGTACAACGGGTATTTCGTGATTTCGTTGTTGTTGTAATACATCAATGGTAATATTGGAAGAAACTTTATCCGGGCGATAACTATCTTCAGGAGTATTTATTTTAAAATCTTGATGTACAGATGTATAATGGTGCAAAGGTCGATTTTGACTGGTGGACTTGGTAGATAAATCATCCGGACTAAGATCATAACTAGTGAAAGCTTCCGAAAAAATATTACTATTGAGAGTTACGCCAGTAAGTGTAACACCTACCGGTTCACGTTCTTGCAATCGTTGTTTCGTATTTTGTGATCCCGGGTGATCAAAGGCTGCATTGGCATATTGTGTACCGAATTTTTCTTGTAGATAAGCCAAAATAGGATCTTTTCCCATAACCAGTGTATAATTTTTTTTGACACACAATACGGCGGGTATAGATTGGAGATTAGGTGGAAGAGTAACCTGTTGTCCATTTTCCAATACTACCACGGTTTGGTTGTTATTGACATCGCGTTTGCGTTTATCGACGCAAATACAGGAAAGTTGATTACTTAATTGATGTTTTACAACGAATTCAATCACTTTTTGTGAGTGAACACATAAATTGGAATAATAAAGAATATCCATATAGTGGTTTGTAACGAATACAAAAGAAATGTTTATTTTGTTTTCTATACAAGTGTTTCATATACACATTGAATGAAATGAATCTAGTAGTTATATGCCAAATTATGTTGAATACACCATTGCACACATTTTTGTATATTGGTTTTGATTAAATTTTGTATTTTTGTACGATAAAAATTACGTTGGTTCGGAGTATCCGCCACTGTACCTTTGGCAGATTCAGGAAATTCGATACATTCAATTCCTTTGAATGTATCTTTCATCGCCAACATAGTTTCATTATTGGTCAATAATCTAAAATCGCCACTGATATGATTACTTCCACCAAACTTCTCCGGTGGCCGTATACCACCGACGAAGTTCGTAGTGTTGAGGCTACAAGGAACGGAAGCCCCCTTACCAAACTTATCAGGTGGCCTCCGGCCACCTAAGAAGTTAGTAGTGCATAAGTTCATGTTATGTGAAGGAATAGAAGCCCCCAGACCATAGGGTAATAACAATGACCTACTTTGAGGCATACATTCACCCACAATAAATGACAATGTAATATAGATATTTTCGATTTGATTTTGACCGATGATAATATTGTATTCTTCCAGACGATTCATAAAAAAATGTTGTGAAGGAATATTACAAAAAATACGTGAAATGTATTTTGGCAAGGGGGCTGAAATCCTCTTCTCTACTAACTCAGGTGGCGAAGCCACCTTCGAAGTTAGTTGTATTAGGGGGCCTTCGGCCCTCTGTCCCGTTTGTAATATTTTGCGAAATGATTTGTACAAATAAGGAAAAAATTGGTAGGATGATGCGTGAATAAATCCTTTACACACAATATATTTTTCGGAATTAGCAGAACGACTCGTATTTGGTTTGGTGATATATACTCGTTCATACATGGATGATAATAATACTAACATATCGACCGTATGTTGCATAAATATATCAAATATTTTGAGCACAAAATGCCCACCTTGTTTTTGCATACATAATGCGTACACAATTTGTCCATACAGTAATTTGGTCATATTGATTTCTTGGTGGTCAAAATCTACGGAAAAATCAAACCCGCCGTCAGCAGTGATTAAATCCATAGACGATCCGTAAAGTTCATGAATATACACAAAATTATCGATTGATAGTATGTTACCGGTTTTGTCGAGTCCACTTTCGATATGAACGTTTTTATTTTCTTGTAAAAAATGTTGTGTTTTTTTCCAAGCGGGAATATTATAATCATTATTATTTTTATCCAATAGCGTCATTCCAATATATTTATCATCACTGCGAACTCGATATTTAACCATGGCTTCAATGAATCCACCCGGTCCTTCCGCCAGATGAAACGTTTTCATCGAATTTTCACTATTAGTACCAAGTTCAAAGAAATGGATTAACTCAATCATTTTAAAAAAAGACCGTGAAATAGGGCGATACCTTGAAATACAATGTTTTTTATAGGGAATAGTTGTATGGATATATTCATACGTGTTCGTAAATCGTTTGAATGTTTCCCACATATATTCATGGGTATTAATATGGTGTTTGATATCATTCAAATAAAAACATAGAGACTCATTAATTACAGGTTGAGGCATAGTTTCTGACTCCTGAGGATCAATTAACATATATAATTTGGGTGGAAGTCGTGGGAGAATAAAATGAGGTAATATTGTATTTTGGGACATTATGTTTGTTTCGATCAGTTATATCCTTATACAACAGAATGCTTATACTATTTACACCATTGAACATTATACACCCGTGAAGATTTGGTCAGTGGGCTGAAAAGCCTACAACTACTAACTCATAAGGTGACCTACGGTCACCGGATGAGTTAGAATCCGGACGCCCATCAAACTTCTCCGGTGGCTCTGCCACCTTCGAAGTTAGTAGTGAAGAGGCTACACGGAACGTGAGCCCCTTGCCAGAGATGGCTTCAACGGTTACCTGAGATGTTAGGACGTGGTCGTGCTACTTTGATAATAAATTCTTTTGGCGCAACATCTGGCAAGGGGGCTTCCGTTCCTTGTAGCCTCTGCTCTACTAACTCTGAAGGTGACCGTAGGTCACCGGAAGAGTTTGGCAAGGGGCTCACGTTCCGTGTAGCCTCTTCACTACCGGAAGAGTTAGGACAATCGATGGTAATTTTTTGTTTCAATTTTTTAGTTTTAATGATAGTAGTGGTAGGTTGAGTAATCGATTTTTCAGATTCGGACGCACGAATCGTGCTACGATTACGAATAATTTTGTACAAATTTTCAGTATTTACGGTATGTGTTTTCTTAAAAACAAAGAATCGATTCAAGAATGAAATTTGTTTTTCTTCTGGAGACATTTCCGAGGCAACACCATATTCTTCTTTTTGAATGTGGCGATTTTGTATTTCGTATTCCATACGACGATACAATTCTTCAAACATTCCAGACCCAGTAGACAGACCGAGTTTTGACGCCTGATCGTTGGTGATCAGACTGAATCCGTATTGGTCCATCAATTGTATCAAGTATTTGAAATTAACCAAGAATTCCGGAAATACTTTGTTGATACTGTCTTGGTAAACATCGATTTGCATTCCGATACTATGTTCATCTTCAGGGAATACATCATCGTTGTATTGTTTGATAATTTCGGCCATTTTATTACCGTTACGCATGATAGTCCACGATTCACCTTTTTGTTTATTACGTAGTTTTTCAAATACAGTAGCACCATCATAGGTCGTACCAATAAAGTACCCACCAACGTGAGTACAATCACTTACATTTCGTAACAAATGGTGCAAAGTTACTTCGTCGGAAAACAAATAATGAATCGCAAATTGTATGGAAGTCACATCAAAACCGTCTTCACCGATACCGTATGCTTTAAATACACCGGGTGGTAAATCATTCGGATTTTTGGCACCTTGACCAAAGATTGCATGAACATAATCACGTTCTTTTTGACTGGCAAATGCATCACCAGTCGTTCGTATATTTTTACCACTATCACCAGTAAAGAACAAACACTGTGGCATATTGTCACCATATTTTTTATAATCACTCAAATATCGGCTACATGCACCATCAATTTGGTTCGTAATATTATCACGGTTGACGTCAATACCTAGTACAAATTTGAGACCACCCAACCGCCATTTAGAAAGATCACCACCCTTACCACATGCCAAATCTAATAGTCGATTTCCAGGATTGGAAACAGCCAGAATCAGACGACGTTTAACATACAAGTTATGAAAATTACGCAATCCTTGTGTATTTGTTTCACGTGTTTTACGATTATAATACACATCATTTTGTGTAAAAGAAACTTCGGGTATATTATCACCGGTGGTAATCATATATTGACTTACTGGATTATGTATTGAATGCCAATTGGAATTGGCGGTATGGTAAGCGTTTCCGTAATTACGATGACCAGATCTTAATTCGGTTGTTTTGTCATATCTTACGCGTAATGGTATCCATTTCCACGCACCTTCCCGTGTAGGATCATAACGGAATTCGACGATCATATTTTCTTCGAAATATTCCTTTTCTTCGGATAGCAAAATACCACCTTCTGTACCTTTACCAAACATATCCCCTGTATCCTGTAATACAACATTACAGAAACACGCATTGGGATCGTATGGATTGGTGGGCTGAAAAGGTACAGGGCGATAGGTTTCGCTTTTTTCAGGATCCATACCGCCTTCAGCAGTACCACTGGATACACGATTCTGCAAAACATCATTGTAAGGATTCAAATACCCGTGTCGTTTGGGATCATACCCGCATTTCAAAATCAATGTTTTATATGCTATAATGTTTTTAGAATCGTCCTGAAGATTACGACCGTCCATATACATATATTTGATTTCATCTTGGTCACGTTTGTCTTTTTTAATACTTACCAGGAAATCGATGGTATTGTATTCTGGTGGTTTCCATTTGAAGGAATGTTCCCAGGTTTCTTTTCGTGCTTTTCCGGATACGCCTATACGATCGGCTCCTACTCCGGTAGAAGAAGGTGTAAATATCAGCCCGTCAGTATTATAGGGATACATACCCGATTCAATGTTGGAAATAATCGAATTACAAGCCTCGAATATTTTGTCACCTTCACTTGCCACAAAGAAATTCTTTTTTTGAATTTCGAATCCACATGACCGTTCCTGCGGTTGTTTGGTTGATTCTGACGAATCCATGATAGATCGCAATTTTAACAATTGCATATATTTTTCCAAATAGATAAATCGAAAATTACCACGAGTACGTTCTTCCAGTGTCAAAGGATAAAATCCGTCTCTGCGTACATTGACGCCTTTTACAAAATAAATATCAAATGCCATGAATAAATTCATAATATCGCCGTGTTTGTCGCGTACGATGAATTCACCGTCAATCAACGTATTATACAAGTCCTCATTTTTCCCTTCAGTAGATGGATTTCTAGTAACCATAACTCCCGTAAATATGATATTCATGTTTGTGGAAATCATATATACACGTCCATTTTCGGCGATATACAACAATCGTCTTTCACCGTCTGCTTTATCAGTGACAGTATAATTGTTACGGATATTGGGTATATTCGACGTAGAGGCGACTTCCAGGGATACAATATTTTCGGTTTGTAACGTGGTAGAACTGGGTCCTATAAAATATTTGGGCAGAAATACTGACAAATCCCGTCTCTCTAAGATAGAATCAATAAACTCGGGGGTAACAATATCGGGTCCAGGACGTTGTTCAGTTTTGCTACTATTTTCCGAATGTATCAAAGACAAATATCCTTTCATCACTTGTTTCATTTCAGAAAATCCGATGGGAAATTTGGTCTCTTGGATAGCACCAAGCACCATACGAATGGTTTTACGTAAGGTTTTCAACAAAGATTCTTTACTAACACCTTGCATACGTTGATTGTCAACTTCTAGTTCGATTTCGTAGGTTTCAATATTGGTTAATACACCCGAATCTTGTATAGTATATTGAGGTACTGGAACACCATAATTGGTGGAACGAGATTTTTTTACAATGGAAATATCCACAAAGATCGGTATAGTTGGGTGGGAAAATCGTACACGATTCAAATAACGAAATGTTTTTTTCGAATTCGTCCAGTCAGTAATTATTTTTCGAGCAAGATCCGAACGTGCACTATGATAGGTTTCATTTTGATAACTAACGCGAAATCCAAAATCGGGGAAATCCACCGGTTTGATATAATCCGATGCTTCACCGTCACTACGTGCTGTTTGTTTTTGTGTAAATTTAATTTTATCAGCGATTGCATCGGTGGTAGAAGACATATCCAATATTTTTTGTAAATTGTTGGTACGACAATATTCTTGTATTAGATCAACACCAGCGATTTCAGCACGAATGTTGGAGATTTTATGCATATTGATGGAACGTTCATAATATTCGTTTTGTATACGTAAAATACTATACCCGTCATGATTTCCATTTTCAGTTTCAAAACCGGCCGAATATATCGCTTTTACAACATTATCATATTCGATTTTACTAATGTTACGCGATAAATTATTACGACCTGTTCCAAAACGAATTTCAAATTCAGGAACTTTGCGTGTTTGATATTTAGCACCACTTATTGATGGATTCGACCGTAAATATGCAGACACAATATTTTCAAATAGTTGAGTTACTTCCTGTTTTTGCGGCAGAGTCGATGAATCATTGTTACTTACACGCGGATACTGAGGTTTTGACATCAGCTTCGGTTTACCGTAATAAATAGAATTATATATGATATATGCTTATAATTCTATTCCATTTCGTTTCATTTTTTTCAATTTTCGTAAAAAATGATCAGATATTTCATATATTGAACATGTATTTATCTGTCTAACCATGCAGTCATACAGTGTAAACGAATTGTATTATACATATCGTTTTTTTTCCATTTTGTTATTTCAGGTGGACGGGTAATACCCAGTATCTTTATTATTTTTTCTAAATCGGTTATTTTATAATTCGAAATACCTTTCATGTGAAAAGTAGGACTTTCTAATCGAAACATGTCATCGCGAATACGAATCAACGTTTCTTCAAGAACATGAGTATCCACCGTGTATGATACTGTAGTAAAACGTGTATAAGACCCCAATGCGGACGTTCGTAGACCGTCCACATTGGGGGGTGATGCCTCCACTTCGTTCCTGGCATCACTGCAAAGTGGTTCGGAACGTTTTGGTTTCGAACGATGAATTACATAAACGGGTGTATTATCGTCTGAATTATGGGGTAAGAATTCAAAATAGGTACGACTGTCTTCTGAAACAACCCAAATACGCACTTGGTAAAATAACGCAAATGCACATACCACCGTTAATTCCGTTTTTTTATTCGTCATTAGATCTCCCATAATTTCTTGCCCCTTATCCGATGTTATTTTCATAGATTTCAATAAAGGACGGTTTGTTTTCATAAATTCCATGATTTTGGATTTTTCTTCAATTTCCTTGTTCATGTATTTTGAACCAATCTCAAAGAACTCACCGACGCCATGTTTGGCTATATACATCGACCAAAACAATGAATCTTGTTTTCTTGGTGAAAATATAGTAGATCGTAGGGATACAGGCGTGGGGTTACGTGGAACGTTAGCCTCTTCACTACTAACTCTGACTTCCACATCAGATACAACTAATTCTAGCTTTTCACCCGGAGAAGTTAGTAGTTCGGAGGCGTCTGTAGTAAAACGTGTAGAACCGCTATGTGGCTCGGTATGTTTTCTACATTCGTTTCCTAGAATCGGCAAAGCCGATTCGGAAACAGATATTCTTGATTTCTCCCTGACCAACATGATTTGTTTTACAGTATCTTTGGACAATACACCCCACTCATGTATACCACAAGATTGTATATCTTCAAAAGATTCAAACCGTGGATAATGATACAATGATGCATGTAAAAAGGGCGTGATTTCTCGTATTCTCATATACATATTACTATGATAGTATCTATTTATACCCTTTATTCATGAGTATTCAAAAAAAAAGTCGATTTATATTCTTCTTTTTGTGACTCCATTTTTTCCAAATTTCGCTCTTGTTCATCTACATACTCAATATATTGGGTTAATTTGTCGATACTTTCTTGTGAAAGATAAGATAAGTTAATATATATTCCATTTCGATTTTCATTTAATTTAATATGTGGATTTTGTTTGAAGATACGTAATATTTCAATATGTTGGGTTTTGTTCATTCTTTCAATCGTATTTTTGATATGATCTAATTGTTCTTCTTTCAGTGTAATTTCCGCTGAGGTCATCGTCATGATTCAATATGAGATAATATTAAGGAAGTTTTTATACCGTTTGTGGATCATTGTCCATTTCGCCACCTTTGATACGAATACGACGATTTTGAAACTTACTTGAATATTTGGTAGGAATTAATTTGGCAATCACACAAATATACGGGTCATTCAATTCATATCTAGTACCGATAACACATGCAAATATTTGATCACCTTCTTTGATATTTTGGAATTCTTGACTATGAGGGTGATGATCACGTGCAATAAATATAGTAATTGGTATATTACCATCAGGGTCAATACATTGTGAATGTATTCCTGCCTTTGTAATGGTTTTTACTGTTGCCTCCAATACTTGTCCTTCTACCGGATTTGCAACTTGACAATGATATACTACATGAAAATCAATATTATCAGCGCGTACAGTTCCTGCAGAATATGTTTGAATACGAATTGATTTTGGGCGAATATAGCCTTCTTCCATACATTTCTTAGAAACGCGCTCAATCAGTGCTTCTTCTAAATTCTGTTGAGTGGTTTGTCCAACTTCTGTAATATGAATGGATACTTTGGTACTAAGTATGGAATTCATATATAGATATAATTTGCCAGCCTGTGGTACATCTTTTTCACAATGAGCAGAACGATTATCAGACATGGTTATATATGGTATATTATATCATATATATTCTTTATTCAATTTTCGTAAATCTTACACCCTCAAAAACTCTTCCGGTAGAGTTAGTAGAACCGTATTCTTCAACGTTTTTCAGTGGTAATACGAACGATGATGGCTTCTTCCGGTGACAAATACATAATTTTTTGTTTGGTTAATTGTCTCGAGTTACGTAATAACAATTCTAACAATAAACACAATCCCCCTTGACTATATTCATTTGATGCGAAATTTTGTTCTTTAATCTTCGAATCATTATGAATATGTAAATTACGAAAAGCTATTTCGAGTATTTCAATTGCTCGTTTTTTTCCTGCCTTTTTCATATTTTCACCCTTGGCGTTTCCGGATTTGGTCATCTTGGTATAATCTTTTACTTTAAAAATCATAGGAGAATTTTTTTCATTCGTATGTTCGGTTACCATAAATCCAACCAAGAGTGACAAATGATCTTTGAATGGTTCAAATTGAGAACGGATTGGATCGATTACGTGTTGTTTTGCGTTTTCAATATCAGTATATTCAGAAATGATCCATTCATCATTCACGCGTTTAAAAATAGATACAATGTTTTGTTCATTCGGTATAATCAAATAATCCATACCATCGGATACTGTTCTCATCACACCTTTTACACGATATATACGTTGACGTATATATTCTTGTATTCGTGATTCAATATCGGTGGTAGGTTTGATGGTAATCGTCCCTGTGGCTAGGATAAATTTCGCGGAAGTAGGTAAACTATCGACAGCATGATGTATCATATATTTGATTACAGTTGAACTGTCCATATGAAATATATCGTTTAACCGTGATAACATACCACCCACATGGAGATAGTCCGACCACTGTTGTTGTGATAATGATGTTTTCTTGGTTTCAAACTCTGTAATTTCTTCAATTTGATGTTGAATCGTATCAACATATTGTTTATATTGATCAGCGATGGACTTGGTAGTAGTATTCATTTTGGGGTTTTCTGACACAATATTCGTTGTAACTGGTTCGACAATATCAGGAGTAAATTCTGATGATAATTGTAATCTTATCTTGGGAATTTTATATTCAACCGGAAATGTACGATCAAATACCGTAATACTTTCATCACTGATTTCCACGGGTTGAAATGCGTATATTTCACCCCGATTTACCAAGTTACCAAGTCGACCAATACGGTCTACTAAATATTCATTACGATTTTCTATCAAATAGGTGAGTGAATAATAAATCTGTTCGATGGGGTATTTTCGTTGATTTTGAATCGCCAGTACGAGATCATCAATATGATAATAAATTTGTTTAATAAATAGTTGACGAATAATTTCAACAATACGAGTACGATTTGTATTAGTGTAATCCATGGAATATGTATATAAATTTTCGCCAAGTCGTGGATCAGTTTCAGGGATATCCGGACGACACTTAAACGAACAAGAATCCATATAATCACATATAGCTGTGTTCGGGCGGTCTCCGACTTGGTATTCCATTTCTCCATGAGAGGTATGAATACGTATAACTTGGTTCATATTTTCCAATGTAAAATTATTTTGATCACGATTTAAAATACAATCCACCGATGATTCTTTGATCAACCGTGAAACCCGTCCAATTTGTTTGGCCTTTTTAAACGCAATTTCATACAAATAGGTATCGGCAGTAGGTGCACCACTTTCGGTTTGTGTAGCATGCATATAGATTTCTACATTTCGTTCTTCAAATGGAAGTTGACAATGACTCAAGTTTCGTACACCACGTCCAATAATTTGTTCTATACGACTCATATTATACCAAGGTTCTAAGATATGTATTTGTCGAATGTTTTTGAAATCAAGCCCTTCTGCCCCTGCACGCGATATCAGTACGATACGAATTTTTTCACCGTTACTATTTTCTCGAGAGGTTAGTACACTTAATTCTTCTTGATTACTTGGTGAATACGTTTTATTACCAGTAATCATTGCATATGAACCATATTTTTTCGAAGATTTGTCATTGATATCAAATATAAGTGAATTATTTTTGTGTTTTATACCAGGAAATCGTGTATATCCGGATTCTTCTAGTGCCATGGCCATGGGAATCACACCGGCGTCAATAAACTCTGAATAAATCATCACAATACCAGTAGATCCTTCAATCAGTTGTAATATCGACGACATTTTTTGACTATACTTGTGTAAATGTTCTTTTTTAAAAATAGGAATACTGTCGGTACGGTAACGAAAACGACCATCTTTCATTGGTTCCATGATACTATGTAACCCGGGTTTTCCTACGTATTGTTCAAAATTGGTGTTAGTACTATCCTTGCTTATATCTTGGTAAACAATATTCAATGCCTGAATAGGAGTTCTTAGTTGTTCATAACCTATATTATCCAGTGTTTCCAATTTTTCCAATATATCTCCTTGGTTAGTAGTAGTTTCTGATGATGACGGATAAATATGTTCTAATATAGCACGATAAACCCGTTCTTGGCGTCCACTAATCTTGGTTAAATAAATGGGGGGATATTGCTGAGATTTTTGTTCAGGTAAATTGGAACAATAAATACGATAGGGAAATGTATAGGGATTTTCACCACGAACATAGGAAACATATCCGGTTAATTTACGTCGTAACAATTCTTCACCCACAATTTGATCTTCGTCTTTGGAAACACGAAATTCACCAGTCTTTGTAAAAATTTGTTCTACAGTAACTTCCGGACGTTTATCGTTGGCATTCATCAGATTCGTCAACCATATGATTTCTTTGTAAGAATTATACATGGGCGTGGCGGATAAAAGAACAAACCTTAGATTCTTGGCATGTTTGGCAATTCTATACAAGTAATTGGCAGTCGTTAAATCATCATTATCCCGCGTTAATCGTATATTATGTACCTCATCAATAATAATTAAACGATCATTAAACATAGACTGTATTTTACGAATACGACGCGAATCACCTTCCGGATAAGGTTCGAGTGCATTTGCCACTTCATTTGAAAATTTAACATATCCTTGGAAATCGTAATAAGTTTTGATTATGGCGTGAACATTCGCAATTAGACGTGTTTTATTTAAATCTTTTAAATGGGTTGGATTCAATTCATTCAAAATGGCATTACCCACACAAGATCGAATATTCCAAATACCATTTTCAAGACGGAGTTTGGACTCATCAAACAATTGTAATCGAAAATTATTAATAACATTGGGAGAGGCAAGCACTAATATACGTCGATTCATTCCAATTTGTTTCATATAGGATCTCATTTCTTCAGCAATACCGATAGATGTACATGTTTTGCCTGATCCCAATGAATGATACAATAGTAAGCTTGTATAAGGTGTTTGCATTGATAAGAAATTTTTGACAAACAATTGATGTGGTAACAGTTCAAATTCCGCAGTACATGATTTGTCCGATTGTAATTTCACGTCAACAATTGTACCATCATAACGTGTATCATAAAATTCTTTACGTTCCGCGATTTTAATGTTGAATTCAGGATCATCTAACGTAGGATACAATACCTGTATACCTGGTATGTCTTCCGTTTCAGGTTCCAACTCTTCCGACACGAAAGCCTTCGAAGGTAGTATCGTAACCGGTATATCAACTATTTCAGGGATGGGAGCATTGTTTTCTTTGATCTGCACAGGTACACGTACTTTATCATATTTTTTTTTTCGTGTAACGTTGACGGTAATTTTTGGCAAAGGGCTAACGTTACTCGTAGCCTCTTCACTACTAACTCTGCTACCGGAAGAGTTAGGTGTATTATTGGTATCATCGAGCTCTAAATATTCAAGGTTATTTTTTTTGAAATAGTCCAAATAATCATGCCACTTGTTTTGTTCAATTAATATTGTTTTTAGTCCAACAGGAACAATACGTATTTTATCATTTGTTTTGGAATGATCCAGTTGATATGGTTTTCGTACTTCATATTTTTTCGCGGTAGCATTCCATCGATGATATTTTGGTCCTTTGTCTTTTTTTTTTGTTACATTATTTGGTATGGGGTCAGATACCCCCTTTGGCAAGAGGCTTTCATCCTCTTCACTACCGGAAGGGTTTGACATATCATATACAACTATACTATATATTATATATGATATATTTGTCTCTACACGGTATTTGGGTGAAAAAATAAACGGTATTTGGACAAGGTCTGTTCAATATTAGTGATCAATCGTTTTTTTTCTAAATTATAACTCCGGATTGACTTCATACATTCATCATACGATTTCCATTCCATACAACTTACCTCACTTTTTTCAAAATTATCCATCGAAAGTGAATCGTGATAATTCATATACATTAAATAATATCGATGTTTGTAAGATTTGTAATTTGACCCCAAGAATATTTCATCAAACGGTATAATATTCTTGATATTTTTAACATTATTTGGTGAATATCCCGTCTCTTCCATCATTTCACGCAAAGCACATTCATAATCCTTTTCTTGGTAGTTGCGTCGGCCTTTGGGAAATCCCCATTCCGGTTCTAACCACCCACCACCTTCTTGGGGAATTGGATCCGCGTCACTTTTCAAGGTTTCGGGAATGTTACTAATCATGAGTAGATATTGTAATATGGTTTGGCAAGGGACTTCCAGCCTCTTCACTACTAACTCAGAAGGTAGCTTTATTGGAACACAACCCGGAAGAGTTTGCCCCATGCCTAACTTTTCCGGGTGCAAAGCACCCTTTGAAGTTAGTAGTTCGGTGGCATTCTGCCCCTTGCCTAACTTTTCCGGCTTTCGTTCCTTATGTTCCATCAACGTCGCTTCAGAATTTATACTACCATGATTACAATTTCCGATTAATTTTGTCGATAAATACAAAAATTTATCACGAGAATTGGTTTCTTCTTGGCGGTAACTATTATTTACACTCTCCATAGGACTAGATATTTCATTTACTGGCAAGGGTCTTAAAGTCTCTTCACTTTGGTCACAAATATCGTCAGTAATACGTGCTCCACTCCATAATTCATTCCATAAATCGTCAAATGTAAACGAAGACAATTTATGTTTTTCCGAAACTGTCATTTGTTTTAACATGTTTAAAATATATTTATGATTAGTTACTGAATATTTACCACGCATAAAATCGATATAACCTAAAGTGTCTTTTCGTCGAATCATCAAATATTGTCGTTGATTTTGGTTAATACGAAAAATAATAACGCCAAAACTGGTAATCGGATTTTTACATTGTTTAAAGGTATGTCCTTGTTTACCACAATTATTACAAATATCATAATATTTATTACGTATTTTGACATTGTCTTCCCATTTTTTATTCGATATCTTTGCTTCATTCTGGCAAGGGGCTGAAAGCCTCTTCACTACTAACTCGGTAGGCGACATAGTCGCCGGAAGAGTTTGGCAAGGGGGGCTGAAAGCCTCCTTCACTACTAACTCGGAAGGTAGCTTTGCTACCGGACGAGTTTGGGAATCGATACCCGTATTCATCGCGGGTTTTTTAAACATAATATGATACTATATGGTGATGCAATCATATATCTATATTTGTTTCTTGATATATCATATAGTTTACAATTGAAATGTCCGAAACATCAACGAAGACGAACTCATACTCTAATCCTGAATTTGTAGCGGAAGGAGCCTATGGTTGTATACATCGTCCAAGTTTGCACTGTGAACCAAACGTCAAAAAGAACTATCGTGGAAAAGTATCCAAATTGATGAAAACCACCGATGCACAAAAAGAATTGAAAGAATATGTATTCATCGATCGAGCGGACCCAAATCATAATTTTTATTTAGGTAAACCTGAGTCATGTAAATTAGGAATCGTTCCCGAAAACAGAGATCCTATACAAAAATGTGAATCAAAAGATAAAATCATGAAAAACCCTTCCGATTTTTCGCTGATCATTTTGAAAGACGGAGGATTCGATTTACAACAATTTGCAACGATGATGTTAAAACAAAAGGTTACCGAAAAAAACAAACAAAGAGTGGAACGTGTATTTCTGGAATTGAAACGTATTTTTATGGGTATACAAGTTTTTTTGAAAAATAATATCATGCACCATGATATTAAAGATCAAAATATCATGTATGATGAAGACAAACGCCGATGTAATTTAATTGATTTTGGTTTAATGGAAAATATTTCACATTCCATAGATTTGTGTACTGAAAGTAAATATGGATACGCACATTATCATTGGTCGTATCCTTTTGAAACTGAATTTTTAAACAAAGCCACATTTGATCAATTTATCCAATTAACTCCCGATGAAATACATAACTATGTTGATAATATCACCAAACAAACATGGACTGACGAAACATATTGGCTCAATGTTTTCAATATACAGGTAAATCTATCCAAAGAAGAAAAAATACAACATTTCACTGTTTTTTACGATTTCTTACTTAACAAACTAAAATCGATGACACATGCACAATTTGTCGAAAAATGTTTTCATACCATGGACGTCTACGGGTTAGGAATAGCATTGTTACAATTTTTGAATGATTTACAAAAATTCGTTGATAAAGAATTTTATATTCAGGCCAAAACATTGTTTCATCGTATGATTACACCGAATTTATTAGATCGAATTGAAATTCAGAGTGCTATCGATAATTATGATTCGTTGTTAGAAAATAACCAAATTTTTGCCAAACATGTTCCTGCGCCTCCAGTATCCATACCAAAAAACAATCGATTCGCTTTTTTATACAAAAATTTATCCAAATCAAAAACCCCCAGTAAAAAATCCATGAAAAACGTGGTTGATCGCGATCCAAAACCAATGCTTTTCAAAAATACCCTTAAAAATATCACACGTAAAAAAGAAACGTCACTCCGTCCAAACTCTTCCGGTTTGTGTTCCAATAAAGCTACCTTCTGAGTTAGTAGTGAAGAGGCAGAAAGCCCCTTGCCAAACTCTTCCGGTTTGTGTTCCAATAAAGCTACCTTCTGAGTTAGTAGTGAAGAGGCAGAAAGCCCCTTGCCATCCACTATTTGAAAGTAAAAATTGATTAACAATTCGTGTATCATAAAGTACAATACTCAACACTCAAAACACAACACAATATGGAAATCTTGAACAACGATATTTTATTCTGGTTTGCGAATGCCTCCCGTGAACTGGAACTTGATCAAGCGCGTCAAATAATCATAAATCAAATCGTCACACTAAGAGTACATTCAATTCGTAATGTGACCACCATATTAACCTTATTCTTATTTGTATTTGGTATGAATATGATTATGATTTATGGATTTCGATTAGTTCGTCTGATGTTTACTGCGACTTTTGTGGAATTGGTTACCTGTATGAGCATCATCTGTTTTTGGTTAGCGATTTTGTTACCAAGTTCTGTGTAATTTGTGTTTGTGTTGTAAAGTTATAATAAAATTTTGGCAAGGGGCAGAATGCCACCGAACTACTAACTTCAAAGGGTCGACAAAGCGTGTACTAAGTGCTTTGCGCCCGGAGAAGTTAGAAAAAATCGGCATAGAAACCGATTTTTTACTACTCACCAAAAATTGATTAACTATTTTATGAAATTATAATCATAACATAGTTCAAAAGAATCCAATACAATGTTCCCAAGATCCGTTCCTGACAGTGTTATCGACCATATATTGGGGTATTATAATCCGCACAAAGAGTTGTTTACCAAGAATATTATTCAAAAAACGGATCTTTGGGAAAAAACATGGTTACACTGGTACCGTACACAAACTGACCCTCTGATTCGATTCACCATGGAGTATTTGTTTACGGATTGGAAGATCGAAATAAATGAATATTCCCCTTCTACGGAATTACGCACCGCATTGTTCGGTGCTATCCCGGAAGAAGCAATCGAAAATATCCCATCAACGCTGAATTTGAAACCAAGATTGGAATATTTGCCTTCGGACTTTGAAATCGATTATCGTGTATTAGACCATAAAACAGTAGTTAGTGTTTTCAACCGAACAAACAATGGAATCGATTTCATTTTATTTGGTGATATTTACGACAATGAACAATATAGTGAATATTGTCGAGAATATGTTTCACCAAACGAAATGCATATTACGATTTTTTGGGACGACAATTATAGTTTAGTTTTGAATATTTGAATATGTAAAAAATATAATAATTCATTTTTTACACTAATACATAGATTCATATAACCACGGTAAAGCGGTACGAGCAGGGATAGATACATATGTTAATGCGATTAGAACATACAATGTACCTAAACGACGGTCCTCAACATCTGATGCGGTAAAAACCAGTGATTCCATAATGTTCAAACAATATCCATGCAACTGTTCAATTTGAGAATCGAACAATCTTTGTCTTGGTAACGGTAATGGTGAAGCAACGAAAGGATCTCCCAACGGGCAAATACGGTTTTTAAATTGAAAAGATAAACGTCCACGAAAACGCCATAAATCATGCAATTGATTGTAAAACAATAATATTTCTTGTATTGACAAATTCGTAAACCATTCAACATTCGTATAATTTCCTAATTGATCAATTTCCATAAACAACTCTTGAATTCGTGTATTTATCGGTTTAGATCGTATTTCATTCATTCGTTGACGGGTTTGTCGTATATGATTATCATTTTCTTCTATGGTTTGTAAAGTCATCAATGATGATGGTAACGTACGTGTTCGGTTCGGCGTATCTTCCAACACCCTAACGATGTCAGTGGGTGCGTCAGTAATAAACGTATTTTGTGGTATGAATTCATTTGTGGATCTATGTAAACGATATCGAGGATGCACCGGTGATTCTCCTAATCCAACTCTAGTAGTCCCCAAGGCGGAAATATTCCCTAACCCGTATGGGCGTAGCCCAGTATGGTTTGCTAGTAATTCTGGAGAATTTAAGATAGATATATCTACACCAGTGTCGACCACGACACCATTCCTTGTTCTACCTAAGACCGACCGTTCGGTGTTTGTATTTGCGTCTCCTTGATATGATGGCAAGGGGCTTCCAGCCTCTTCACTACTAACTTCGAAGGTGGCTCTGCCACCGGAGAAGTTTGCCGTGGATAAAGTGGATGGATCTGACAAGCGTATTCGTGGTTTTACTGGAAATCCGTAATAATAACCACGTAGTAATAAAGAAATTACAATAGGTTGTAAATAAGTATTACGTGATGCCGGTATTTTTTCTTCTTCACCAACATTTTCTGGAAATAAAATAATCAAATATAAATATAGACGAATCATATTACCTATTACGGATTCATGTATCTTAGTACGATTATAAGGATTAATCATACTACGTCCTTTTCGTTTTAACAAAGACATCAGAGATTGGATATTAAAGCCATATGTAAAATTAGACTCGTCGGTATAACTAAAAAATTCTTGAAATGGGATTTCGTCCAACGGCTCTAATGTAAAAAAATCAGTGTTATTTACACACATCGTTCTATTTTTGAATGCCCCACCACGTAATTGAAAGGATCGTTTCACAAAAAAAACCCGTAAGTTTTTTTGTATTTTAATAGCAGACATATTCAAATGAAAATGTTTTAAAATACGATCAATTAATATGGGTTTGGTACCTGATATATGCAATTTATGAAATTTTGCCAGAGTTTTTAATTCAGATAATTTATATTTACGTAAACAAATATCTTGCCTATAGAAATCAGTGTATGACAAATAAACATTATTAATTTGCGGGATATTTACCGTTTTTTTTAATTGTTTACGTCTTGTAGTGGTGGTAGTAGTATCGATATTCGTAGGAGGTAAAGGTTGTGTGATTGTAAGGGGGTCGGACATTATATAATTTTGTATCATTATTACTATAGATTTTATTTTCGCAAAATTGTTATGAATGTATATGCTAAAGTATAAGTATATATTCTCTTAGGAAATTACTTCTATATATTTTCAAAATATCATACCAATTTTTACGCGTCATTATGAGTGTAATGTAAAAAACAAAACACTCGTGAAATCCAATATAAAGAAAATATGTATACTATTGTAGGGGGAAGTCAAAACCCACTCAAACTTCGTAGAGTGCTTTGGTCAGTGGGTAGAATGCCTACAACTACTAACTTCGAAGGTGGCAGAGCCACCGGAGAAGTTTGTAGCACCCGGAGTTTGGACAAGAGACTCCCTTACTTGGAAGTCTCTCGTCTAATATGCATTTCTAGTTTAGTGGTAGAATGTGGCCCTTCCAAGGCTAAGGTTCGGGTTCGATTCCCGAGAGATGCAAACTTTTTTTTTCAAAATTCGGTTTCCTGTTCGAGTTCGGTTTGATCAAATTGGATCATACATTTCCCACCAAAAGGACACGACTCTGCGTCAATTTTATTGGAGGCTTCTCCTGATTTTTTGGTAGAGGACGATTCTTTCACTGATTTTACGGAAGGATCAAACACGGTTGTCCAGGCAGATTCATCTTCAAAATCCTTGTATTTGATACTATCGGTCATTTGAATACGATATCCTGATTTTTTGTAATAAATTCTTCGTTTGTTCCATTGATTTTGGAACAAATCGTGTTTATCCACAATATCCACTATGATTTTCCGATCATGTTTTGACCGGAAAATCCGTCCAACCGATTGAATGATATCTGATTTGGGGGTAATCATCACCAAGATTGACAAATTGGGTATGTCCAGTGCTTCGGCCGCCATACTAAACGTAGCAACCACGATTTGTTTTTGACTGGATATATCCAATAAATGTTGTTTCATGCCACCTACATACATTCCAGGTTCAGCAAATCCTTTTCCTACAATTGCATCAAACACATCTGACAAAAGAGAACGGTTGTGGCCTAATATCAAGATTTGGGCATCCGGATTTTCGATAACCAAGTCGGCTAACATATTTACTATAAATCGGGTTCTAGGTCCATGATTACATAATTTACTAATCATGGTACTAAATTGTGGATTGCCTCGAAAATCAACCACCACATTATTAAATTCGGGATCGTTGGATACAAACGTCATACCACGTACCAATACCAAATTACTGTCCTCGCTTTTTTCACCTACTTTGGAATAAACCAAAGGACCGATAAACATATGTAATACTTTGGTCAATCCGTCTTTACGATCCAATGTTGCGGTAACACCAAGCATATACGGTGTTTGAATACGTAATAAGGCTTTGGAAAATTGACACGATCCAATACGATGGGTCTCGTCAATGATGGTCAATCCGAAATCGTCAAACGCATTCTCAGGAAAATCGCGGTCATACAAGGTTTGTAACATACCAATCACAATATCCTTTCCTTGTGAATCAAATACTGGTCCTTGGATACGACCTATTTTTGCGGTGGGTAGGAAATCGCGAATTCTTTCGACCCACTGATTCAATAGGAATTCTTTGTGGACGATGATCAACGTTTTTTTGGCGATTAATGAGAGGATTTTTATGGACATGACCGTATTATGTGTTACAGTAAAATCACCCAAGACAAACCGATGATTTCCGTCAATTTCAAACCCATAATAATCGTCTTCTGGTAATTTTTCCAAATGAATACGATATTTGAGAACGTCTTTGATTTGTTTACGCACCTGTCCTTTTTTTCTTGGACATACCGTGGGTAATTCTTCCAATCCTTTACCACAAATATTAATTAAATAATACGTTCCGGTTTTAGGACAGATATTTCCATCGTCGTCACGGGCGTTTGTACATGTTTTTTGGACTTGTTTTTTATAAGCGGAGAACCCAAGAGAACGTGCCAAGAACACAATGTCGTCCAAGAGTTTTTCGTTTTTTTGTATGATTTCGTAACAATTTTGATGATAATATCCGTCTGAATCAATAATTCCCGCCAAAAGTGCCAGTTGATTTTTTCGGGAATTACATTTGTAATGTAAGGGAATATGTTTGTTATTGATAAGATTATTTTTTCGTAGAAAATCCATAAATATATTCTTAGATACATCACCTCCGATAGAATTAATACGGTAATCATATTGACTTCCTGTATATCTCAAATATAATTCTTTATGCTTGGTCTTAAAACAATCCACCAAATATTTAATTACACCTGAATCTTGAGTGGTAATTTTGGTTGAGTAACTATGCCCGTCTCCCAACCAATATCCCACCAAATACGGATCAATTTCTTGGGGTTTTTCTGGGAATACAATGGGAACGCGGTATCCGTACAAATTTCCTCCACGTCCGTGATAACTTTTGGGTAAGGCCAAGTAATCCAAGACGGATATATCCAATACGTCATTTTTTATTATTTTTTTACCATTATTAGTCGCGTATTTTAAGGATAATATATGGCTTTCATTTACCGTATACCCTTCACCCCTCTTGGTACAAACTTTGTACATGGTTTCACGACCACGTGCCAACGTTAATATATTACGTGGGGTGGAATCATCACCCATGATTTGGTCACCCACCACAATATCCTGTACCTTCTTGGTAGTACCATCAAACATGATTATTAAAGTGTCTTTTGAGACACACTTACCTCGACCACATGGAACCTGTATGATTCCTCCACTCGAATGATGCTGTGGATTTTTATGAATATGTGAAACGAATGTATCCACAATTTCTTCTTGGTAATCACGCAGGGGTTTATCAAAGGTACAATCGATCGATGCGACTTTGGAAAGATCGATTTCTTTGCCGAGAACAGGGAATCCATAACGTTCGATCCCATAGAATCTTGGTAAATATATTTTGTTGGTATTTTCACGGTAAACAGGAAAGGCGGATTCATCTTCGACGCCGGGTGAACCGAACGCGGGTCCCATTTTGACAGGAATCATATACAATTCTTTGTATAGAATTTCCAAGTCGAGTGGATCCAAGATGGATTTTGGAACGGTATATCCCTTTTTTCCAATGTAGGAGTTAGCACATACGGTTCTTTTGTATTCTTCCGACGGTACATATGGTACTAATTTGGGTACGATCGCTTTGGGCGCACATTTTTTGATAGCAAATCGTTTGTTCATTATAGAGACTATTGTAGAAAGTTTTATGTGTATACATCGATAAATTCAATTTTTTACACCGGTTCGGTACGTTTTCTACATTCGTTTCCTAGAATCGGAAACAGATGACTGAATCTTCTCACATAATTCTATAGTGGAATTTTACCAAGAACTAAGAAAAAGATGAAAATGAACCTGAGTTTAAAATCATTGACCATGAAAAATCCTTTGGAAATGCTGTTATTGGCTCTTTTTATCATATATTTGGTATTCCCCATTTCAACACCAAGATTTCTGGCACCGTTGATTGATTCTTCTTTAGGTATGGTGGTTATTTTTGCTATAGTATTGTTTTTGTTCATGTATAGTCACCCTCTTTTAGCAATTATTTATGTGTTGGTGGCATACGAATTGATTCGACGAAGTACGGTTGTTTCCGGACGTACCGCCTATATCCAATATACACCCACCCAAGCGAAACGTGACGAAAGTATGCGCGCAATGAATCCTCCTCAAGAAGTAACCTTGGAAGAAGATATGGTCAACATGATGGCACCTATGGGACAGCCAGGTGGTGATTACTTGGAAACCGCCTTCCGACCCGTGTCAGACAATATCCATCAAGCGTCCATGATCTAGATCTAATTTGGTCAGTGGGTCAGAGACCCCCGAAGGGGGTCTCAACCCTTGAGCACCTTCGGTCAGCGAGCGAAGCTCGCAACTTGCACCCTTCGGGTGCTGAGTGCTCTGAGGGCAGAATGCCTACAACTACTAACTTAGAAGGTGGCAGAGCCACCGGAGAAGTTTGCGTCTAACTATTTGAAATATGTACAAGTTCAAATAATTATTTCTAACATTCAGGTGGTAAAGGATTGTTCAGTACAGCGACCAAACCGATTGCCCAAGCCAATATCATAAAAATAGCGGAAGAATAGATGGACCATATATTTGCTCTCGGTGTAAAAGCACCCATAAAGAGACCTACAATGACGAGAATATAAGCCAAATTAAATAGAATAGCAAAACCTTTGAATTCACCCATACCGAATAAATTTTGGGTATTACGTAAATAATCGACAAAGGTGGCCGTTCCTCCCAACCCTCCTTCGAATTTTTTCAATATAGAGCACATGACCGTGCGATAACCAAAGGGAGTACCAAAATAAATAAGCATGGCCGCTAAAAAATAAATAATCACACCACTCACGTTGTTCACATAGTTTACTTCCATATTTCCACTTACCAAATTACTGTCTTGGGAAACCTGGAATGTATATTGGACATCACCGCCATTGACATCAATCCCGTCCACCGGAACCATAGTACATTCTTGGTACGAATAATTCGGATCGTTCCTTGTAGAAATCATCATTTCTCCGGTCGTTTCGTCTGTCATGTCGTCTGTCATACCCTCCAAACTCTTCTGGCAAGGGGGCTGAAAGCCTCCTTCACTACTAACTCTGAAGGTAGCTTTATTGGAACACAAACCGGAAGAGTTTGGAAAATGTACCAAGAGTTGATCTTGGAAAAATACCACGATACATGGATTATGGTGACGATCTGTCAAGTTTTCATATACGATGGATTCAGAAACGAAATCACGCATGGCCAATTCAAATGGAACTGATTGATACGATTTTTTGGTGTAATCGTTCGGTACAAAGAGTGTTTCCAATACAGCCGTATCCGGATTGGAAATATCGGATCGTTGTAATAAAAAACACGAATACAATGGTAATCCATTGGTAAGTGGTTTATGTACAATTACAATCGCACCGTTAACGTTACCGGATTTAGCCGGAAATTCCAAGAACGGAAATGTTTCTATCATGGATTCCGGTGTGGGACAAACCACCAATTCACTCGTCTGGTAACCAATCGGTATATTACCGGTAGCACTACTCGACGATAAATAAACTACGCTGGGTGAATTAGCACGTCCGATATAATTATACATGATTGTATCTTTTTTTTTGCAATCCGTACACTGAATGGGATAATAGTTTGTTTTTACCAACGGAATCGTTTCGGTGTTTTCGGTGTTCAAAAGTATAATCATCTCACCTTGCTATAACATAGATATAGAAAACAAATATAGACATTTGTGTCTAGATAATTCATACACAATCATGTTGGATATTATCTATGGTATTGAAAATCTTGAAGCATTTAAACAATTATTGGAAACCAACCCTGGATTGTTGTTTATTAAATTTAGTGCAGATTGGTGTGTTCCCTGTAAAAAAATTAAAGAACATACCGATGCATGGTTTGCACGTATGCCAGACAACGTACAAGTAGTGATTGTTGATATTGATGAGAATTTTGAAGTGTATGCATTTTTGAAAAACAAAAAAATGATTGCTGGAATTCCTACGATTTTAGCGTATAATCAAGGAAATCTCAATTACCCGTTTGATGAGAGTGTAAGTAGTTCTGACAAGAATATGGTGGATAAATTTTTTAATAAATGCTTGGGGATAGCCGTAAACGATGGTGTTACATTCCCACTATATTTACGAAAATAAATCGAAATGAAAATCATTGGTCAATCCTCCACCCAATAAATTTGCGGTATATGATTGTTTGTTTTTATTAAACTGTTCACATAGATTTACTTTTGTAACCATCGATACTTGGTTGTTCTCCAGGGTGGTTAATAGTTGGTGCTTGGTGTTTAATTCAATGATTGTTTCGATGGAAGTTTCGTCATCAAAACCGACAGGACGCATATCATTTCCTAAAAATACACCTGTATATGAATTTTTGATGTAAACCATATTCACCTTTTCCATAGGAGAAATTTCAGGTTTTTTATGGTTATCATGGTTATCATCATGATCATTTTCATCAAAATCAATACATGTAACCATATGTGCTGGTAGTGTACGTGCAAATATTTTATCATAAGAATGCAATATTTTACTCATCCGTGCGCCGTCAATATTTATTTGTTTTATATGATTGTGTGAAATATATCTTACTCCGAGTGCCACGAACAGGAATTGGAAAATGAACATTTTTGGTATAATAAAAACGAGTCTTTTGTTTAGTTTTTATTATAGTATGTGATAAAGTTATTCACAATCAATTTTAGCAAGGGGCTTCCAGCCTCTTCACTACTAACTCTGAAGGTAGCTTTGCTACTGGAAGAGTTTTCCTAATGAATCAATACATATGTCTCCGCCATATCTCCGGTATCATAATTCATATTCTCTTTCATAAGTTGTTTTTGGTATTCCATATTACGATTCAACCACTTTTCCTTAATTTGTTGTGAAACCGTGGTATGAAAATGTCGTTCGTATTCTTCAGGTGAATTATAATACAAGTTACCATATCGATCTTGTACACATTCACCGATTGAATATGCTACTTTAAAATAAGCGTCTTCATCTCTACGACCGGTTCGCATATTTTTTTCACGAATTCCACTTACCGCGTGACGTATAATGGTTCCGGGTTTATTTTTTGTCATATACATTTCAATATTAAAACGACTACCGTTAATGTTACGATATAATAAATAATGTCCGGGTTCCGATCCGACCAAACCTTTCGAATCTCTACTTAATCCATTTCTGGCAACGTTTTTGGAAATAAGATATCCTTTACCGGAATGCATTGAATTTGGGCGATTACTCATTGCTGACAATACTGATCGATCGTCATGATAACCGGATCCACCACCATATGAATTGATCGAATAATTGTCATATTCATAATTTCCATCGATTTCGTCCAAATCTTCTACAGCGACCACCTGACCTTGTGCGCCTGATAAATTGATGGTTGGTACAATTACTGATGCATCTGGTACCGTATATTCTTTTGAAATATAACCCATGACAATACGATTCGTTAGACTGAATAAAACAATAACACTACTATATAATAGTAGAATTCTTTATATCCTATTTGAACAATCATGACAACAAATGTAGAAAACATATTTATGTCAAAAGTAGATGTGGTTCGTGATGTTCTTGCGGTAGTTACCAAATTTTTGGCAAAAATCGTAGGTGGAATATCTAAAATTGTAGATTTTGTATTTAACCTTATCGACAAATCGTTTGGTGCACTGATTGACAAATGTGCTAATTCTGTCTTTCCAATTTCGTGGTTGTTTCTTGGATTGTTGTTGTTTATCACAACACTTTTCATGGGTATTTCACAAAAATGGATTGAAATCGTATTTAGACAATCAAGTGATATCAATGATACTACTTTCATTATGTCGATTATTATATGGTTATTTATGCTGTGGTTATTTGTAGTATTTACTGGAAAGCGTGAAAATATTATTTAGAGCGCTAGGATTTATCTCTTTATCGGTCATTGACCACGAAACGTGTAGCATCTTCACTACCGGAAGAGTTTAGGTGTCGTACGACTTTTCACTTCGTTTACGGTTATCACGACGGATATCTGTATCTTCATCTTCTTGGAAAGAAATTGTAATATTTTCTCCATTCGATTCCTCCACTACGTCCTTATTACCTGTATTATCCATTCTACGCCTCTGCACCGCCGTCGGTGGTGCAAGGTTGCGACCTTCAGTCGCTGACCCGACTTCGTCAACTTTGGGCTCTGATTTTGAATCGGATTCATGAGTAACACGTTTTACTATTTTATTCGGATGTTTTATTTGTAAAGAACTATTACTACTATTGTTACTATTTTGTTCTTCTTTCCCGGCGTCTAACGAATTGAATGGTATCAACGTTATTGGAGTTTCTTTATGTGATCGACTTTCTTTTTCACGTGGAACATTATTTTTATAATAGTAATTATCTGCCGAAGCATGACTATCTGAACGAGTTCTGTTACGTGGGTTATTGTTATTATTTGATAATGACATTTCATCATATGGTTCCGGTTCACTAAACGAATCATTGGTGGTTTCTGATACATGATCACTAATACCATACATTTTATTCATAGACGATGATTTACGAATTGAAGAATGTTTCGGACTTGGTGTTTTTGGCAAGGGGCTGAAAGCCTCTTCACTACTAACTCTGAAGGTAGCTTTATTGTAACACAAACCGGAAGAGTTTGGCATGTGGGCTTCCGTTCCTTGTAGCCTCTTCGTTACTGATTCTGAAGGCGACCTAATATCACCGTAAAATTTTGATAATAATCCCGTTTCAATATCATTTTTGTTTTTATTACGCGGTGTGTTTGACCTGGATACGGATGTTGTTTTTTCTGAATCATTCTGGTACGTTTCTTTTTCAAATATTTTTTTGTCGCGTCCCAATTTCGAATACGGTTTGGTTGATTGCGTCTCTTCTCCGTTGGAAGGTGATCGATAAAACAATTTTTTAAAAAAGGTATCTTTCATATTCATGGCATACTCTTTCGAAGTTCGTCTTGGTGCGGATTGGTCTTTTGGCAAGGGGGCTGAAAGCCTCTGCACTACTAACTCAGAAGGTGACCTACGGTAATCGGAAGAGTTTGAATGTCGTCTTGGTGCTGACATATGGTTTATATTTTCATTACTTCTTCTTCGATTGTACTCCATTATTTTTTTTGCTGTATTTTCATTATTAATTTCTGAACAGGTTGTCGAATTATTTTCATTATCATTATCATTATTATCATAAAGATGATCATGTTTAAATAAATTTTCTTTACTGAATTTACGATCATAAGGTCGTTTATTATGTTGTTCAGGTTCAGGAATATTATCAACTAAATATGGTATTTTACGATTGTTAATCGTATTTTGTTTGAATATCATATAATCTCGGAATGTGGACGTGGTGTCGATAGAGTCTGTTTCAGTAGGTTCGTCTTGATGACGATTTGGAAACCACATATGTCTTTTTTCATTAATACTCACGATTACGTCACAAATATCCGGTTTTTTTATTAAATCAAATCGTTTTTTTTCTTCGGCGGTTTTTCCGCGAAAATTTCGACGAAATTTTGCGACAATATGTGGTGGAATACTTTGATTACTCTCCATTAAACGATCATATTCTTGACGACTAAACTTTAAAAATGTTCCTGCATCAATGCGTTCAATCGGTGATTTCGATAATTCAATACAAATATTACGCGCATATTTATCCCAAGAAATAGCTGCCAATCGATAAGACTCTTTCAGTTCTGATACTTTCAAATATTGTTGTATAGTGGTTAATATACCAATCAATATATTGATAGTTCCGATCGCCATTGGTGCATAGGATTGAAATTCAATCGGAATACTCGCCGAAGCAAACGAAGCGGTTCCACTAATAGTTGAAAATGTAATCGCGGGAATCGTAAACCATGCGTGTAATGATGAATAATAATCATGAGCATGATGATTGAGCCATTTATAACATTGAGCAATATCGCACCATTCGGCTAATATTTCTTCATTATCATACGACCATTCTATCATTTTTTTTTTATTATCCGTGTCATTTATTACTTCGTCATTCGTTTCCGAATTTATTTTACTTATATTTGAAATGATGGAACCTGGTGAATGTTTATGTGAATTCATATTTGTAATATGTTTAGATAATGGTCCTAGTTTACAAATATTCAAAGATGTAAAAACAATATAGCATTGTATTATACCATATATAACATGTCTTGTACACTGATTCTTGAAAATTTCAAAAAATTGGGTGGAAAATTGGGATGTGATTATGATAAACAAACGTGTTATTTATCTCAAAAACATAAATTTGGTCATATCAATCAATACTGTGAATTTAATGATGAAACCAAGACTGAAATAGACAAACTATACGTGGATATGAAAAATATTCCCGAGAAATATGTAAAAATAAATGATTATTTACCAAATGATTATTTACCCCACAAATTTGTGATACAATTGTATGAACCCGTAAACAGAACATAATATTGTATCAAACTCTTCCGGGTTGTGTTCCAATAAAGCTACCTTCTGAGTTAGTAGTGAAGAGGCTTTGTAGCAAAACGTTTAGAACCGCAAAGCGGTTCGGTACGTTTTCTACATTCGTTTCCTAGAATCGGCAAAGCCGATTCTGAGGAAACAGATCAGCCCCTTGCCAAAAAATTGATTACAATATGTGATATAGAACAGTTGTTATATCACATAGTATATTTGGAAATAATGACAAGTTTTAACAACACGAACGAAATGAACGAAGATTTTGGTTATTCCTACTTTAGTTTTGGTCAGTGGGCTGAAAAGCCTACAACTACTAACTCAGAAGGTGACCGTATGTCATCGAAAGAGTTTGAAGACAAACATACAGATAAACCGCAAGAAGCAATACATTCAATGATAGAATGGCATGATGATATTACACGGGTAAATGTGAATAGTGTCGTACTGAATGCACAGCATTTCGGAATTTTACGTATTTCCACACCGAAAACACCCATTTCTACCACGCCACTCGCCATTTTATTGAATATCGATGGTTCAAGTTCTATGGACGAAATTGGTTCGGGTAAGTTGACCAAAATAAATCATATCAAACACACCTTAAAAAATATGATATATGTATTAATCGATAAAATGACTGAAACACCCGATATTTGTATTTATATTAGTATTCTTTTGTTTACGCACGACGTAACCAATTTATTACAAAGAATAAAAACCGAAAAACAGTTTGGACAAGGTGCGGAACGCACCGAACTACTAAGTCCGAAGCAAGCTTCGCTTGCGGAGGACTTTGGCAAGAGGGCTGAAAGCCTTCTAACTACTAACACTGAAGGTGACCTACGGTCACCGGAGAAGTTTGAACAATTCAAAGACGATTTCATATTGTTAAATCACCAATCTATGCATCTTATTTTAGAGGAAATCGACCGTATTCGTCCATGGGGGTGTACAAATATTGAAATATCACTAAAAAACGCTAAGACAAAAATAAACGATCTTAAGACAAAAAATCCCAATTTTCGTATAGCACATATACAATTAACTGATGGACAAGCAACCGCGGGGAAAAAACATGCCAACGAACTATCATCATGTGTCGATACATCATATCGTAATATCTTTGTCGGTTATGGTGAAGAACATGACGGTCGTTTATTGGCTTCTTTGGGAGAAATTTATCCAACATGTGATTACCGATTCATTGATAACATTGAACGCACAGGTATGGTTTATGGCGAAATCTTGTATCATTTGTTATATCCTCATAATGATGAACCAATATTAATTCAAATGTCACCTGGTACAAAAATATATAATTGGAAAACGAATCAATGGTGTTCTACCTTGACGATTCCACCATTATCCAGTGATACAGAAAAGGTGTTTCAAATTATAATCGATGATATGAATATTTCCAAACAAGACGTTTGGGCAGATTTATATTATACAAACAATATACAGATACCAATTGACACCGCTATCACATTACCATCATTAATTACCTTACCTATCAAAATTCCCGGGGCCACCTATTCCGAAAAATACGAATCACCGGAGGTTGGTGAAAAACTACCGGTAAATCTTACTAAATATTTACTAAGACAACTCACACAAGAATGTCTATATTTAGTCAGATACCACGAGTTAAATAATGACGATACTATGTATCCACCACCACCATTAATTCGTAGTACCAATCAAGTATCATCGTATCCACCACCACCACCATTAATTCGTAGTACCAATCAAGTATCATCGTATCTGAAAATTGACGAATTAAAAGACAAACTATCATCAAATATTAATTTATTACTATCTCATCGTGACGCGCAAAATACCGACGACGATGATGTACTGTTTATACAGACATTGATCGATGATTTACAAACAGCGTTAACGAATTTAGGTTCTACACAAAGTTTTATGTATACTGCCGCACGACAAACATCACAAGGTAGTCAACATACGTATTCCCCCTATAATACACGTTATAACGATAGACCGTTCGGTTTCCAAACTGGTTCAGGTGAACACGTAAACCCTCCTGACCTACGGTCGTACAGGTTTGCGGAGACATCCGGTCGTGGAGATACCACCAACACATTTGATCTATATAATCATGATATAGTCCAACATAATCATAGTCAAACGGCCTATACAAATAGTAATATTTTGAATATGATGACCCAAGTGCAAGGGATGGATGACAGTATGTATGTATCTGATGTCGAAAACGATATATCAGATAGTCTCGACAATTTATCTCAAGAACCGGTAGTTCATAACACTCATGTACATATTCCGTTTCCCTATATGCCACCAAACTTCTCCGGTTTGTGTTCCAATGAAGCTACCTTCGAAGTTAGTAGTGAAGGAGGCTTTCAGCCCCCCTTGCCAAGAATTCGTACAAATTCCGTGAATTCAGAAAGCACTGTATTTACACAATTTATGGACGACTATATTACAGATGAAGAGTAGATTCATCTACTACAGTCGTTAATTTCAATATAAAAAAATGCACATCATATACATATACTTATTTTTATTGGATCATGCCTAGTAAAAATAAAAAGGCTAAAAAAATACCCAAGTCTAATAGCGCACAAGTACCAGTTCCCGAAAATTTATTAAAAATTATTACGGATATGTGTGCGGATTTGACACTGACTTTTCCAGAATATGCATCATATTGGTCGAAATGGCATTGGGATACATTACAATCTATGGAAATTGAAGACAAAGAAAGAACCATTCAGGAATTATTTGAATATTTATTGACAGTTTTTCCAGAAAGATTCTTTGATATTTTGTACAAAAATGAAGATATTTTCAAAATAGATAGTCAGATACCCACCGGTTTTTTACCCGGAGTTGAATTTAAAACATTGTATAATTGCGAAGGTGTCAGTGAAAATACACGTAATATTATGTGGAATTATTTACAACTTATTTTGTTTACCATCTTAGGAAGTGTCCAAGACAAGAATCGATTTGGACAATCCGGTAATATTTTTGATGGAATTGATGAAACCGAATTGTTTTCAAAATTGACGGATACAATGAAAAATATGACTGATTTTTTTCAGAATATGCATAGTAATCAAGATGAAACCCCCGAAACAGAAGAAAACAAACCTGATTCACAAGAAATACCGTTACCACCCCAAATGCCCAACATAAAGGAGTTACATGAACATTTAAAAGGGTTGTTTGATGGAAAAATTGGTGCTTTAGCGAAAGAATTGGCCGAAGAAATTACCGGAGATTTGTCGAGTATTTTAGGGGATGATGCACAAAATGTGAAATCCACCCAAGATGTAATCAAACAATTGATGAAAAATCCTGCCAAAATCAGTGAATTAATTAAAACTATCGGCAACAAAATTAAAACCAAGATAAGTAGCGGTGAAGTTTCACAAGAAGAATTGATGAAAGAAGCCACTGAACTTTTAGGCAAAATGAAAGATATGGGTGGTGGTATGGATCAATTTAAGGAAATGTTTAAAAATATGGGTGTTCCTATGCCCAAAAACGCTCGTGTAGATATGAATGCTGTGAATCGTATGACACAAAATCAAAGTATGCGTGAACGTCTTAAAAAGCGTATGTTAGCCAAAAAAGCTGCAGAAACCGCATCCACCGTATCATATACACCTCCTGGCACAATGACTACTGACGACATTTTAAAAATATCTCAGCTATACGGCCTCGATCTAGAATCGAATGATGGACTGACGGTTGGTACGAATGCAAATGTTAATAAAAATAAAAAGAAGAAAAAAGGGTGACTTAGTATATAGTATTTGAAACCATGTTTTTATTAAAATTTATTAATATTCCCGTATTTGTGATTAGTCTTATTTTTGGTCTTGTCGCTGTATACATGTTAAATGAAGGCGAAATGCGTAAAATATATGTCTATCCTACACCCGAAAATCTAGAAAAAATACAATATAAAGATGGAACGGATACTTGCTATGAATTTGAACAAATCGAAATTCAGTGCCCTAACAATAAAAACCAAATATCGAAAATTCCCATACAGGCTTGAGAAAATCAAAAATAAACACATTTTTGATTTTTAGTTATTCGAGATATCATAATCAACCGTATAAGTAATATCGATCGATTCGATCGGTGATGACAATGAATTTTGTAATAATGACAGAATTAGAGGTCGAATATTTGGTATATTATCCACACCATTGTTCGAAATATTGGGTGGAGCATCAGTGGATTCCATCAATATATTTTGAAATACATTATTAAAACCAGATTGATCCAAATCGTCGGTTGTGTTTAATAAGGTTGTATATAACTCACGTAATATATTTGAATTCGTATTGTTGGAAATCATCGAATCCGGTAAAATTACTTGGTTTTGTGTGTTTACAGCATCTGTGTTTACAGCATCTGTGTTTACGATTTCGGTTTCACGATTGGAAACGTTCATTGAAATATCTGAGAATGCCACACTCGGTGATCTACTCGTACGATTTGTTGATGGGGTTAATAAATTACATCTACATAGAGGACACCTTGAACTACGACGAAACCATTGACGTAAAGATACTGATTTAAATTCATGTCCACAATGACGTATTTTTAAAATTGGATCTCCTTCTTGGAAAGATTCTAACGAAATCGGACAAACCGTAGTGGAAATATTGGAATTGTCCAACGAATTATAAATAAAACTTTCAGTGAAATCATGTATTTGAATCTCTGACAACAATATGTCGTCAGTTTCGGTGGTTACTGATGGTATAAATGGAAAAATAGTATAACTTACCATTGATTGTGGTCGTGAAATTACTGGTAACGTATTGGTGGTTACTGGTATTACTGGTGTTTCTGGATTTCTTGGTGATGGCACAGAATAATTGTTGCGATCATGACTATTCCTATTAAAATGCATATCCCGATATAAATCCAAAGAATTGTCCATTATTTTATTGTATTCTTGAATGTTTCGGTTAAATTGTAATCCTGTTTCGTAAATTTCAGTTATACCCGCACTTCTCGTTCTGGTACGAGTTGTCGCAATACTATCAATCATTTGTTGTATTGTATAATTATATTCTAAAATATTTCGATGATACAAATAAATCATTTCATCAAATTCCGGATAAGTAACTGTTCTTGGTGATGGGGTGTTGTCTACTGGTTCTGAAAAATGACGATTACTAGTTCCAGTATTTGGGGGTGATGTTCTTTGTGCATTTGGCAAGGGGGGCTGAAAGCCTCCTTCACTACTAACTCTGAAGGTAGCTTCGCTACCGGAAGAGTTTGTTCCAAACTCTCCCTGTGACCTACGGTCACCTTCTGAGTTAGTAGTACGGAGTCTACTAGATACAGAAGCCCCTTGACCATATAATTCTGATAATAACATGATGAATGATTCTATCCCACTGTTGTTTCGATGATTTCGATTTCTATGAACATCGTCCGGTCGTCGATTACTCGTATTTTCGTCAGTAGTAAAAATAGAATCTCTATTATTTACACCTAAACCATTTCGAAACAATTGATTTAAAATAGAATCAACGTCATGATTTGCAATTGACATGATTTACGTATACACTATATAATTACTTCATTCTTGGTAATTTACCCGTACGATTTTTATGATGGAATTTTTTTTTTGTAGTTGTGGGGCTCATGTTCCATGTAGGAACAGTAGCACCCTTGCCATGATCAATATCATGTTTGTATCTGATAAATCGCCTGGTTACTGTATTTTTGCTATTTCGTATTGGGATTCTATGTTTCATCATTAGGTTTTTGCGTGTTCCAAACTTCTCCGGTAGCCTACGGCTACCTAAGAAGTTAGTAGTTGGAAGGACTTCGTCCCTCTGGCCAAACTTCTCCGGGTGCAAAGCCACCTTAGGAGTTTGCCCCTTGCCACCATTTGTTCGTGCAAAGACAGCGCCTTGGTTATTTGTAGAGTTCGGTAGCGCCGGATTAACGTTGGTTTTACATTCTGTTGTTAAACTTTTTATAATTAATTCCTTGGTTTTATCAACTTTCAATACGTCATCGGTAATTAATGTAATACGTTTTTCGATATGCGCTCTTATGTCCGGATTTGTTTTTAATGTATTCTCTACTTCGGCGATTACTACATTCGTTAATTTTGGAGACGAATCGGTAAACATCTTTGCCATCGAATTACACAAACATTCTTTTAAATCGGGATACATTTTTGCTACCAATGTTTCAATATCTCCGCCACTAATACGATCATTTGTTGGCCATGGGGTACCCGTATTATCTGTTGAACCTGATCCTGAACCTGAACCTGAACCTGAACCTGATCCTGAACCTGATACTGATGTTTTTGATTTAACGGCATCTTCTGCATTGTGTATAGCATTTTTTCCAGCGGCAACCGCAGTAGTCGCCGCCATTTCACCTGCAGCAAGAGCACCTTTGGCAGCCATTTTTGTTGCGGTAAACGCCTCTTTGGCAGCCATTTTTCCTGCGGCAAGAGCCGTATGTGCGGCTGTTTTTACCCCTTTTTTTACTACATTTGCTGCCATACCTATAGGTGCTGTAACAAGAAAAGACATTATGGGGGGGTGTTACAACTATAATGTATACCGCGAAAAAATTGATTTTATATATGATAATTACAAATTGTATCATATATAATATTTTGCGTATAGATTCACTTTGAATATTCTTTGAATTACATATATGTTAGCCCCTTGCCAAAAAACAATTATTTTACGGGTACGTTATTCGAAACTTTCTAAAAAAACCCATACACGTAATTTTAGATTTATTAGTTATGTAGACGAAAAAGACCCGAATGCTACCGCCATTTGTCCACCTAACTCTTCGGGTGAGTTAGTAGTTGTAGGCATTCTGCCCACTGACCAAACTTCTCCGGTGGATCTGCCACCTTCGAAGTTAGTAGTTGAAGGCATTCTGCCCACTGACCAAACTTCTCCGGCGACTATGTCGCCTACCTTACCAATATCGGAGGCATCAACAAATTATGCTGTTTCTAACAATAAAAAAACCAAAAAAAATAAATGTATTGTATCACTTTCTGAAAAATCGAAAATGTGGAACATATATGATGCTGAAAAAAGTATGTTAAATACAATATTATATGAAAAGGGTGTTTCCGATGATATTGTAATTACACCAACTGAAAATATACAACAATCGGAACAAACAGATAACATTCCAAAATTGACCACATTTCATCGTTGTCAATCGTGTGATCATATATTAATGATTATGGAAGATGGATTTCCAACATGTACAAATACAAAATGTTGTATTATGTACAAAGACATTTTAGATTATTCACCTGAGTGGAGATTTTACGGCGCAAATGATAAAAATACTACGGATCCAACTAGGTGCGGTAACCCGATTAATCCATTATTGATCGAATCCTCTTTCGGTTGTAAAATTCTATGCGACAATCGTTCTTCCTATGAAATGAAAAAAATACGTAAATGGACCGAATGGCAAGCCACACCACATCGTGAAAAATCACTATATGAAGAATTTCAGTTCATTACGATTATGGCACAAAATGCGGGTATCCCCAAAATTTTCATCGATTATGCAATGGTGATTCACAAAGATATTTCAGAACAAAAAATGTTTCGGGGTATGAATCGTGATGGTATTAAAGCTGCCTCCATTTATATATCATGCCGTTTAAATGAATGTCCGCGTACAGCACACGAAATCGCCGATATTTTCAAATTAGACAAACAAAGCACCACTTATGGGTGTTCTATGGCAGTGAATATCTTACATAACATTGAACGTAACATTGACCCTGCACAAAAAACTGAATTAGGAACAACCACCCCGAGTGCATTTATTGACAGGTATTGTAGTCGATTAAATATTATGAATGAACTCGCCATTTTATCAAAATTTATTGCCAAAAAAGTGGAGAATCATAGTATTGTATGCGATAATACACCTCAATCATCTGCCGCCGGAATTGTTTATTTTGTATCACAAATTTGTAAATTAGATATTAGTAAATTAGACATTAAAGCCATTTGCGGGGTCAGTGAAGTTACTATTAATAAATGTTACAAAAAATTAGATTCAATCCGCCATCAATTAGTTCCACAATGCATTCTGGACAAATATATGTAATCTATCGATGCGTCACCAAACTTCTCCGGCGACTATGTCGCCTTCGAAGTTAGTAGTGAAGAGGCTAGAAGCCCCTTTGCCAGCATTATTTATTTTATTTTTTATCGTCATACTATAAATGGATACCGAATTATATTATTCTCCAATTCCTGACGAATCTTTAGCGGAAACAATCACATATTCACTAGAAGAACCAGTGTCTGTTCTTGTGGAGGAATCAACACAAGCACACACCCAAGAAGAAGAACCCTTACCAATCCAAGAGGAAGAACCCTTACCAACCCAAGAAGAAGTATTTGAACCAGTCCAAGAGGAAGAACCCTTACCAACCCAAGAAGAAGTATTTGAACCAGTCCAAGAAGAAGAACTAACACAAGAAGAAGAACTAACACAAGAAGAAGAACCCTTACCAGTCCAAGAGGAAGAACCCTTACCAGTCCAAGAGGAAGAACCCGCACCAATCCAAGAGGAAGAACCTGAACCAACCACTGAGGAAGAACCCGCGCCAGTCCAAGAGGAAGTATTTGAACCAGTCCAAGAGGAAGAACCCGTACCAGTCCAAGAAGAAGAACCCGTACCAGTCCAAGAAGAAACCCCTATACCTGAACCAATCCAAGAGGAAGAACCTGAACCAACACAAGAGGAAGAACCCGCACCAATCCAAGAGGAGGAACCCGTACCAGTCCAAGAAGAAGAACCCGCACCAATCCAAGAGGAAGAACCCGTACCAGTCCAAGAAGAAGAACCCGCACCAATCCAAGAAGAAGAACCCGCACCAATCCAAGAAGAAGAAATCATACCCACTCTCATATTTATAATTCCATACAGAGATCGTCAACGTCAAAAGGCAATATTTGAAAATCACATAAGAAATGTAATTTTGGTAGACAAACCAGTGGGATATTACAAATTATTATACATAAATCAAAATGATAACCGAGTATTTAATCGTGGCGCAATGAAAAATATAGGATTCATATATGTGAAAAGTATTTATCCGAATGATTATCAAAATATTACACTGGTTTTTAATGATGTAGATACTCTACCAAACAATTCAAATACAATTCCTTCGTTTGAGACGGTTCCCGGTATTGTAAAACATTTCTTCGGAATACCTGGATTATTGGGTGGTATTTTTTCAATAAATGCTCAATCTTTTGAAAAAATTAATGGATTTCCGAATTATTGGTCATGGGGATACGAAGATAATATGATATTTCAACGTGCAAAATCCGCAGGAATGACGTTTGACTATAGTATATTTTACAAAATTGGCGACACGGAAAACATTCACCAAGGACAAAATGGAAAATATCGAATCGTAAATCGTACCGAATTTGAAAGATATTCTCAAAATAACCTCGAAGGAATTCAGAATATTACTAATTTAAATATTATTCCGGATAACAATAGTGGATTTGTAAATGTGTTAGGATATAATACTGGATATACTCACAATCCCCGAATGGATACCGCATATGATATTAGTAAGGGTAATCGACCGTTTACAGTAGGATATTCTGCACTACGTCGTAGTAAAATAAATATGGTAACCATGTAAACCGATGAAGTCTTATCAGACAACCGAACGTAACATTTCCATGATTTTTGAAACCGCTTCTTGATTCGCTTTTGATTTTTCCAATACACCATCACTGGTTATTTGATTTTGATGTATTCGATAATACATCAATATGTTCGGTAAATTATGTATTATACCATATTTTTTCAGACATCGACATTCCAAGTCATAATCGTCCAAGATAGGACGATTACCTTCCGAATCAATTATCTGAAATGAATCGTACACATTACGATAATTTCCCAATTCAATTATCGCCGATTTTCGCATCATCAAACTAGAATGGCTCATAATACAAGATACCGGATTTTCCAAATATTGTTCAAGAGTAATTGTCGGAAAAACAATATCCTTACACCACGGACGCCCCCCCTTGTCGTGAATATTTTGGCAAGGGGCTGAAAGCCTCTTCACTACTAACTCGGTAGGCGACATAGTCGCCGGACGAGTTTGAAATGCGCGAATCCCGGTACCACACATGGGTACGGTGGGGTTTTCCATCATGAATTTATATTGTGTAATAATTCGATTGTATACCATAATATCGTCAGAATCCATGCGTACGATAATCTCGTTACTACACCATTCTATCCCTTTTCGTAAACATTCCGCTACCCCCTTATTCGTAGTTGTTTTGTAATAATTCACCTTACAGAAACGTGATAGGCGTACAAAGGTGGACAACTCCTTTTCCAAGATCTCTGAAAAAGAATCATCACTCCCATCGTTCACCCATACTACTTCAAACCCAATACGACTACCTAATTGAGATCGTATTGAATCTAAGCACTCGCGAATATATTTACGTGGAGTATTGTAACTAGGAATCAAGATAGATATCCACTGATTCGGTGGGGGTGGCGATAATTCGGGAGGTAATTGTATAGTATTTATAATATCATAATTATTCTTGGTAGTACCCCATTCTTGGTAAGCGTACACTCGTTTATGACCATCATAATTCGCACCTGTAAAATGATGTGGCAAAAAGAAATGACTTGGAAAAATAGTAAAATCCGGATATTTTCCGGTTTCCAAGAAACGGGTGATCAATGCCGGTCCCACACTATACCACGCTTTAAAATCCGATATATAGGTTTTTGCATCAGAAGAAGTTTGTATCCATTGAATCATATCACCACATAATGGATGTTGTGGCACGAATCCCATACCAACCGTCGCAATCAGATTTCCACGTTCAGTCTCATTTTCAAACGCGGCAAACCCGGTTTTGGTCAAAAAAATGTCAGGATCAAGAGATTCAATACATATGGAATCTGCGTCCACAAAAATACCACCATATTGGTATAATATTTCCCATCGATATATATCCGCTTTTCCATTGATTTCGCTGATTAACTGGATCTGTTCCGAACAATTTGATACGAAATTACGTCTAACAAATTCGTCTTCGTTCCAAAGAATATATTCAAAGTCGGGGTGTTTGTCCTTCCATGTTTTCATCATGATCGACGGTGGTGGTTTATCACCAATCCATAATTGATGGATAATCTTGGGTATTTTGTATGACATTGTATTAGTATTAGTTAATATATATACCAAATCTATAAGCTATTTTTGGCAAGGGGATTAAAGCCTCTTCACTACTAGATTTGAAATTTGAATGTGATTCCAATATTCATATCCGTCTCCCATATTCCAGAAATTTTTACAACAATTGGACGTATACAATCATATGTATCGGTACCGACTTCGTTTGATGTAAGTAAAATGGGTTCATAATCACTAAACAAATATGGTATTTTATGAACAACTCTTATATTTCCACTTTTCAATTGATTACGTAAGGAGTACACATTGGTTTTATGTATTTGAAAAAATTCTTTGTAATGTTCTATGATTTCGTGTTCTATACGATTCAATTCTTTGATCAAATATATGTTGGTTGGATTTAACAATGAAAACATAAATGGAATTTTCTTAGTAACAATGGTTGATCCATGATTGTCTACCAAATTTTTATTTTCTCTACACTTTTGCCGATTTAAATCACCCGTATTTGTGGGCGATTCCAGTGGCAAAGTAACGTTACTACGCGTATTTTCAATGCGCGAAGGTGTAAAAATCACATCATCAGTAGCCATTAATCTACTAGTATTTTTAGTAAGTGTTTTTTGGCAAGGGGGGCTGAAAGCCTCCTTCACTACTAACTTCGAAGGTGGCAGAGCCACCGGAGAAGTTTGGCAAGGGGCTGAAAGCCTCTTCACTACTAACTCGGTAGGCGACGTTGTCGCCGGACGAGTTTGGTCTGATTCGATCGGACAATAAAGATACAATCCATTCAATGAAACTACCGAATCCGAATACACTATTTTAGTAAATTTTCCGTCGATTACCATGTTTTTCTTGGTATCTAAAAAAAATATATGATTCACCTGAAACATGGAAACATCACATAATAAATTCATAGTACTACTACTCTATCACATGTTTCCTTTACATGTTTTATGATTCACATAAAACATGTAACTTCTAACCCTCAAACTTCTCCGGTGGCTCTGCCACCTTCGAAGTTAGTAGTTGTAGGCATTCTGCCCACTGACCAAACTCTTCCGGTTTGTGTTCCAATAAAGCTACCTTCGAAGTTAGTAGTGAAGGGGGCTTTCAGCCCCCCTTGCCAAATAGATATTACGCAGAATATTTTTGAACACCCAGATAATTAAATATATTTCCACTCGTATCTTTAAAATATCCACCCGATGCATCGATTTGTGTCATGGTACTTTTGAGACGATAAATTGTACTACAAATATCAGCATTGCATTCTCGCCACCCGTCATCAAAATAATTAAGAGAAGGATCTAAATTAATCGAATTATCACGGGCGCTTTGGGCAAAATCACAATCATTCTTGGTACATTTTACTTGTAACGGTTGGTATATTTTTTTCATCACCGAATCATACGACGATTCTTCGTTAAATCCTTCATACGATGATGGCAAAATATGTGTGATAATCAAATAACTATAAAATACCATGATCATGATCAAAATAACATATTTCCAAACTTCTCTGGTGGCTAAGCCACCAAACTCTGAATGTAGCTTTGCTACCGGAAGAGTTTGCCATGTGCTAATTATTTTTTTACAGTAATTCATACGAATTACACCAATACCTACTATATGATATATATGCGATATTATATAGTTGTCTTGGTCAAATAAAAAATGTCGGAAAGAATCAGTGGAACCAACCAAAATGCCTACGCTTATTCTGCTACTGTTGGCACTGAAATGCCAATATATTACCCATGGAAAGGCAAATCATTGAACCAAATCGTGTCGGCTATTCAAATGAATTCATCATACAAAAATGATCCATCTTTAAATGTATCCGTCAATATGTTTCATGCACAACCATTGAAAATATATCGTAAAGAAATCGCGAGTACCCCCATGAAAACCCCCTTTTTACCAAGAACCGGAGTATCCATTGATGAATTGAATCGTCCTGGTGGAACGATTATGATACAAAAGTACAAGACATCTTTGCCCACCGGTTTAGATCGAATTGTATTAGATCCGTTCGAGGCCGGTGTAACCAATAATTCTACCAATCACCCCGGGGCATGTGCTTCATTTACTACGAATGGTATGTGTTTGGCTCAGGAAACGAATGCACGACGTAGATGTCGTAGTAGTGGTATCATGAAACACAATTACAATTCATCCGCATCCCAATATTTGACATCACGTAACAAAACCTTTCAACAGAACCAATTTCATTTTTTTGTGAGTGGAAACCAATCGGCTACACCGGGCAGTGCTTTAGCCCAATCTAACGTTTACGCGAGCCAGGGAACCACGTTTGCACAATTGATTTATGATGCTTCCGGTACATTGTCAACGTGTTCCAAGATGAAAAGACCTTATACAAACGTAGTGTATAAACCTAATAATTCACGGTTTGCACAGCAAGGTGGTGTTTCCGCTGGTGCTCTGATTAATCGTAAAAAATTTGATACCATTACGAACAATACAGTCGTATATCGTAAGGTATTTGGGAACTCTGTCGCAAGTGCGATGGGGTCGTATACATCAAACAGCGTGTTTTCGTACAAAGGAAAAATAAGTTACCCTGTTAAATGTACGCCTACGTTTCCAAAGCATGTCAATCCTAACTTAGCAACCATGATCAAGTGTACCGATTGTAAAATAGGATAAAATTACTATATTATATTCTATTCGAAAAATTGTACACAGTCATCAATCACATTCACAAAATCGGTGATTTCTTTTTCGTCCGGTAAAATAAACCGATCACGGTTGACCTTCTCTCTATACATTCTCAGTTTTTTGAGAATCATACCTTCACTCAGGGTCATCGACTCTTCGTCTTTGCATTCTTTGTAATATACCACTTCGTGTTCGGCCGTCTTGTTGTATGAACTTAATCTATTCTTCAGATTGATCGTTTTTCCGATGATATAAATTCTTTTGTTTTTGTTGTCTTCTGTAGTCAACATATACACCACCGGGTTGTCAGGGTAATCTTTTCTCGGCTGTTTGTTCACATACATATTTTCCAACAATTTGATTCTTAGATCTTTCTCTTTTACGGTGGTCTCTGACACCGATTGATTCCACTTTGCCAATTCTAACAGTAAATTCGGAGAAATCCAACACGCTAATTCGAATGCTTGATTCATGTTCAACCACGGATCTTCTGAATTGAGATTTTCTGACGAATACCAATCTAAGATATTTACATTACATGCTTCGCACAATTGTACCCCATGTATCATACGTTCTTCCGTCTTATACTCTATATTGTATTCATTGTACACGAATTTTGTGGTGGGTGTCTTTATTCTGGGTTGTACCACGACATCTCCGATTTTCGTATGTAAATCTTCGATCAATTTGGTTTTATCTACGATTATACTTATCAATTTATTACTCATGGGCGTCTGCAATTCTATACTTATCTCTTCCAATCGTTGCCTGATTACATTGTCGTCAAATATACTTATTGGTGGGGATTCCTCCACTTTTTTACAGGTTTTTTTATGACGGTATAATCCGAATTTTGAATTATATTTTTTTTTACAGTTTGTGCATTCGAAAAATATTCGTAGTTCTTCTGAACCATTTTCGACTCTTTCCTGATGACGTTTTGATTTCATATGATCATCATATGAAGATTTGCAAGGTGTGGAATATTCACAATGATCACATGTACGAATAACCATGACCGCGGGTTATTCTTGTATTGAAATATAACAATACAAAATCAATTTTCCATCTTCTACCACCTTTTTCAATACAGATTCAGGAATCGAATACAGGAACTTTTAAATGCCATATTTCGAATAAAAGTTCCAGTATTCGATTAACCTATTTTAGGAAAAATATGGTAGCCACCTTAATAAAAT